>UMHR01004473.1_pt1 | contig 319050 bp, 251 predicted proteins | sample 1965581 | NCBI WGS metagenome assembly UMHR01 (sample SAMEA4836104, study PRJEB28245) | human gut metagenome | biome: gut microbiome; material: fecal sample | place: Denmark | collected 2008 | reverse complement strand
TAGCGTTCATCCTGAGCCAGGATCAAACTCTCCATTGTATAAATAATGTTTTGTTTTAAATCTTTCGCTCTAATCTCAAAGGTATTGTTTGAAATCACTCTCTTGCGAGAGTGGAAAAAACTTTTAGCTGCTCAAATACTTCAAAGAACGCTGTTCGATTATATTACTATAAAGAACAATTTCTTTCTTTTTGCCGGGTTTCGCCTTTCGGCTTTCCCCGTTGTTCTGACCGCGATTTTTCAGCGGAAAGTGGTGCAAAGATAAGTCATATTTTTTGAACCACCAAATCTTTTTGAAAGAATTTTTTCAGAAATTTTCAGAACCTTTTCTTTTATCGTTTCGAACCGTATTTCTTATTCGAAGCGGGTGCAAAGGTAAGTCATTTTTCTGAATCTCCAAAAGATTTCGGAACTTTTTTCAAAATTTTTCAGAACCTGTTTTTGTGTTTCGGAGTAGTGTTTCTCTCTCGAAGCGGGTGCAAAGATAAGGGCATTTGATCGCTATTTCCAAATATTTCGGAGACTTTTTTTCAACATTTTCGAAGCCATTTTCACACCCCGCTATCCGTCAGTGAGTTAGTTGTGAAAAATTTTTAATATATTTGTCCCCACAAGAGATCGGACAGAATGAAACGAAGCTTATTATATATAGGTATACTTTTTTCGGCTGTTTCGTGCGGCCGGAACGACCATGCACTGCAATCGGGCGACCTGCTCTTTCAGGCCGGAGAAAGTTCGGATATGACCGGAGCGATCACCGCGGCGACGGGTGAAAACGGACGGTTGAACTTCTCGCACGTGGGAATCGCCGTGGTGAAAAACGGAGCGGATTCGGTACTCGAAGCTACGACGAACGGCGGGGTCCGGCTTACGGCACTGCCGGAATTCCTCGCCCGGTCGGCAAAAATCGGCGGACGTCCGGCGGTCGTCGCCATGCGATTGAAGGATACTGCGGGAGTTTGCGAAGCGGTCAGGCGGGCACGAAGCCATCTCGGACTCCCCTACGACTACTCCTTCCGGCCCGACAACGGGAAATTCTATTGCAGCGAACTGGTCTGGGAATGTTACCGGACAAGCGACGGTTCGCCGATCTTCACGGCCCGTCCGATGAATTTCCGGGCAAAAGACGGCACGCTGCCGCAATTCTGGACCGAGCTTTTCGCCCGCCGGGGCGAATCCGTCCCGGAAGGCGTTCCGGGCACCAACCCCAACGACATGTCGCAGGAGAGAACGCTCCGCGAAGTATACCGCTGGTTCTAAACGATCCGCTCGACAGTCACATCGGGATTCTCGCGCAGCAGATCGACATAGCGTTCTTCGTCGGCATTCCCCTTGGCCCGGATGACCAGCGTCGCACGGTATACGACGCCGTCGGGACTGCGCTGCGCCTCGACCTCATAGGAGATCACGGCGTATTCCCCACTTTGCAACTCGTTGAACATGGCGTCGATCGCCTTGCGGTCGGCGGCCGAAAAGACGACCATGATCCGGCGGCGCCCCAGCCTGCCGAAGAACAGCGTGAGCACCTCCAGCGCAAAGAGCGTAAGCAGCGTGGCCGCTCCGGCCACGATATACATATGTCCTCCGGCCGCAAGTCCGATTCCCGCCGTGGCCCACAAACTGGCCGCCGTCGTAAGTCCCCGCACCAGCTGCCGGTGAATGATGATCGTACCGGCACCGATGAAGCCGATGCCGCTCACTACCTGCGCCGCGATACGGCTGGGGTCGAGCCGCAGTCCGTCGTGCGTGGCCAGAAAGCCCTCGAACCCATACTGCGACACGATCATCATCAGGGCGCTGCCCAGCGCGACCAGAAAATGGGTGCGGAATCCTGCATCCTTGACCCGGTACTCGCGGTCAAGTCCGATCACCGTGCCGCAAAGGCCCGCCACACACAATCTCAATATCAAATCCCACTCCATCTCCATAGTTCCGCGGTTTTATTCCCTATCAAATATAGTACAAATTATCGGGACGGGCAAACCGGATGCCGGCGTGCGTATATGCCGGAACAGCCGGACGGAACGACAGGCCGCCACGGAGAAGCCTTCCGCACGGAGCGGACACCCCTCGCGCCGAGAAACGTTTTCCGGTGAAAAAGAGGAGAATTTTCCGTCTCAAGGTTGCAGAGTGCCGAAATTTTCGTATCTTTGCAGGCTATGTTTAACTAATTAACTATTTACGACAATGCCGAAAATGAAAACCAATGCCGCTGCGAAGAAGCGTTTTACCTTCACCGGCACAGGAAAGATCAAGCGCAAACACGCTTATCACAGTCACATCCTGACCAAAAAGACGACGAAACAGAAGCGCAACCTCTGCTATTCGGGTACCGTTTCTGCGGCTGACGAAGCCAAAATCAAGAACCTGCTCGTCAAGTAATTTCCGGGCGGACATTTTATTAATCGGAGCGAAACAGCCCCAAAGAATGCGGGAGAACCGCATCGCTGACAGCTCTTCAAAAACTTTACAGTATGCCACGTTCAGTCAACGTTGTTGCGTCACGCGCAAGAAGAAAGAAAGTTTTGAAACTTGCCAAAGGTAACTTTGGTTCAAGGGGAAACGTTTGGACCGTTGCGAAAAACACGGTCGAAAAAGGTCTGTGCTATGCTTATGCACACCGTCAACTCAAGAAGCGGACGTTCCGTTCGCTGTGGATCACGCGTATCAACGCCGCAGTCCGCGCGCAGGGAATGACCTATTCGCAATTTATCGGCAAAGTCAACGCCAAGGGCATCGCCCTCAACCGCAAGGTTATGGCCGATCTGGCGATGAACGAGCCGAAAGCATTCGAGGCAATAGTTAAAGCAGTTAAATAACCTCTCTGCGGAAAGGTTTATAGCGGCGGATACCTCGGTATCCGCCTTTTTTTGGTTCCGATATATAACCGAACGAAGCGGTTTTCGATAAAACCGGCAGTAATTTCCGGATTTTATCGTACATTTATACACTTATATTTAAAACAAACCATATGCGACACTTTTTCCTTTCGCTTGCCGCCGCGTCCGCAGCGCTTCTCTGCAGTATCGGAACTGCGCACGCCGTTCCCGCCAAGCCAGGTCTCATCCAAGTAACCCAGAGCGACGGCACGCAGCTCACCGTCCGCCTCGTCGGTGACGAGCGCCGCCACTACATGCTCTCCCCGGAGGGCTACACGCTGACCGGAGGTCCCGACGGCGATCTCTATTACGCCGAACTGTCGGCTTCGGGGAAACTGATCCCGACAAAAGTCAAGGCCCGCCCGGTAAACGCACTCACCGCCGATGAGAGAGCCGTCGTCTCACGGCTGGGGAAGGAGCTGAAGCCGACCTACGTCAAACCGATGAATATGCCGGCGCCGCAGCAGACACAAGCCCCCGTGCTTCCCGCCGCCGGAAAGCCCGCCCCTCCGCGGCGCATCACCTCGGCCCAAACCACCGGCCGGCTCAAATCGCTGATTATCTTGGTGGAATCCTCCGACAAGAAATTCGCCTCGGCATCGGCGCAGCAGGATTTCCGCAACCTGCTCATGCAGGACGGCTACAGCGTCAACGGCGCGACGGGCAGCGCATGGAATTACTATCAGGACAACTCCAACAGACTGTTCGATCCCGAATTCGTCGTGGTGGGTCCCTACAAAGCCTCGAAAACATCGGCGTACTATGCCGGAAGCGACGGCAGCGAAAATGTAGCGGAACTGATCGTCGAAGCATGCCGGCTGGCCGACAACGACGTCAACTTCACCGATTTCGCCGACAACGGAGTCATACGCGACGTCTTCGTCTTCTACGCCGGGCGCGGACAGGCAGATTCAGGCGATACGCAAACCATCTGGCCGCACCGGTGGGACGTCCGCTACGGCGGCTTCAACGTCTATCTGGACGGTGTACAACTGCAGGGATACGCCTGCGGCGCAGAGCTGAACGGCGGTTACCAGATGACCGCCATCGGCACCTTCTGCCACGAATTCGGCCATGTGCTGGGCTGGCCCGACTTCTACGACACCGACTACTCGGCATCTGGCGGCACCGCCCCGGCGCTGGAGAATTTCTCGCTGATGTGTTCGGGCAGCTATAACAACAACAGCCGCACGCCGCCGTCGGTCAACATACTGGAACGCTGGATGGTCGGCTGGGCCGAACCCGATGAGGTCACGGAAAACGGGCTTTATACGCTCGCTCCGGTCTCGGAGAACAAAGGTTATCTGGTGCAGACGCCGACGACGAACGACTATTTCCTGCTGGAGAACCGCGACACCCGGAACAACAAGTGGGATCAGCCCCTCAACAGTGCAGCAGCGTGCCGCGGCCTGCTGGTATACCATGTCGATTACACCAGCAGATACGCCCCGCAGTGGTCCTACAATACGCTCAACAACAATCCGGCCCACGAATGTATGAAACTCGTGCGGTCGGTTCCGGGCCGGTCGTCCTACGACGTTCCCGAAAAGACGTTCTTCCCCGGCGCGAACAACATCACGTCGCTCTCGCCCGAAACCAACGCGGACTATATTTCATGGAACAGCGGCAAACCTTCCGTTTCGTTCAGCGATATAAAACTCGACGGTTCGCAGGTCCGGCTGTCGGTCAAGACCAAGGCCAATCTCAAGGCCGAGGTCAGCGCCAGACAGTACGACGCCCTGCTGACATGGGAGGGCGATCCGGCCGCCGAGTGGGAGATCACATGGAAATCGGCAGGCATACAGCGTTCGGAGACCGTAACGGGATGCAATGCCTTCCACATAACGGGTCTGTCGCCCGCCACCGAATATGCACTCTCCATCGCACAGGTGTCCGACACGGTGGACAGCAGCAAAGACCTGATCTTCAATACGGAGCCGACCTACACCTATAAAAGCGTACGCATCTGCGTCCCGGATGAGGGATACACGCACGACACGCCGGTCATGCTGAGTCTGCTCGACTACCGCGGCAAGATCGGCCGGATCGACTGGTACATCGACAACCGGAAGACCGAAAACACCTACACGACTCTCGCGGCAGGCGAACACACCATCATGGCCGTCGTCACCGACGCCGAAGAGGAGTCGCAGCAGTATATCGTCAAATACATCACCGTCAAATAACATCCGCCATGAAACACCTCAAATATCTTCTGCTGATCTGTCTCGCGACCGCAGCCGCCTGCTCGAAAGACAAAACCGAAGACCCGACGCTCAAGGCCCAGCGCACGGCGCTGCAGGAGACCCAAGCCGTAGGAATCTACCGCAGCGGAGAAGCGCTGCGGCTCTTCGACAAGGCGAAGCAGCAGTTGTTCGTCGATCCGACGACGCTTACGTTCCGCATTCAGGACGACGCGGGCCTGAAATTTGTCAGTCTCCAGCTGGAGTCGATGCCCTCCGACGGACAGAAGGTCCGCGGCACCTTCACCGACAACACGGGACTCAACATCGGCAGCATCGAAGATTTCGTGCTGCTCAAATCGGACAAACAGCACTATTGGTTCTGGTCCGATCAAACGCGTGTAGGCTTCGTCTTCCCGCGGATCGGCATGTAACCGCAAAAACGCAGCGTGGAAAACTGGAAAAAGACATTTGCCGTCATTTGGAGCGGACAGCTGGCCTCGATCCTGAGCAGTTCGGTCGTCGCCTTCGCCATCATCTTCTGGGTGAGCCTCGAAACAGGCTCGGCGCAGGTGCTGGCGCTGGCCGCCATTGCCGGCATGCTTCCCCAGTCGCTGCTGGGTCCGCTGGTCGGCGTCTATGTGGACCGCTGGGACCGCAAATGGACGATGATTCTGGCGGACAGTTTCATCGCGTTGTGCACCCTGCTCCTCGCCGTACTTTTCTGGCTCGGCGTCGCCCGCATGTGGCATATCTACGTGCTGCTGGCCTGCCGTTCCATCGGGTCGGCTTTCCACACCCCCGCCATGCAGGCTTCGGTGCCGCTGCTCGCGCCCAAGCAGCAGCTGACGCGCATCGCCGGCATCAACCAGATCATCAGTTCGCTGTCGAACATCATCGGGCCCGCGTTCGGCGCCCTGCTGATCAACCTGACGGGCATCGGCAACATCCTGCTGCTGGACGTCGCGGGGGCCTTTATCGCCTGCACCACCCTGCTGCTGGTCCGCATTCCCAATCCCGAACGCAGCACGGCGCAAAAGCCCAGTCTCTGGCGCGAGTTCCGCGAAGGGTTCGGCGCCATGCACGCCGTTCCGGGCATGGGCTGGTTTTTCACGCTGGCCGTCCTCGTGTGGTTCTTCATCATGCCTGTCGGTGTGATGTTTCCGCTGATGACGCTGCAGCACTTCGGCGGAGGGGCCTACGAAATGAGCCTGATCGAGATCGTCTGGGGCGGCGGCGCGCTGATCGGCGGCGCCGTCATGGGCGCCCGAACCTACCGCGTCAACCGCATCGTGCTGATAAACCTGATGTACCTGACCATCGGACTGCTGTTCGCCGCTTCGGGCATGCTGCCGCCCACGGCATTCGCGCTCTTCGCCGCCCTTTCCCTGATCGAAGGCGTCACGAGCAGCGTCTTCAACTCGTCGTTCGTCTCCGTCATCCAGAGCCGCATCGACGCGGGAGTACTGGGACGCGTCATGTCGCTGTACTACAGTTTCGGACTGCTCCCCTCGGCGATCGGACTGCTCGGCACGGGCTTCCTCGCCGAGCATGTCGGCCTGACGACGACCTTCGTCATCGCCGGCACGGTCATCTGCTGCATCGGACTCGTCGCATTCTGCATCCCTTCGGTCATGCGGCTCGACCGACAATCTTCCTGACGACGGAAATACAGGGCGACAAAAAAAGAGCGAGGCCGACAAGCCCCGCTCTTTTTCATTCGGATAAAATTCCCTAAACCGTCACAATGTGACCGGCATAGGTGATCGTCTGACGAAGCCGCGTACCTTCCAAAGTGATCTCCACGATGACATCCTTCGACGGATAGAGACTCGGATTGTAGCCGTCGCCCAGCGACGCTTCGATCTTGCCGCCGTAGAGAGCCGACGAAGAGTAATACTCGCCGTTGGTCATCCTGAGACTCATCGTCGTCGCCGAAATGCCGTCATAGGTGTTGAACGTGCGGCCCGTAGCCGTGCCGTTCAGCATGAACTTCTTGCCGGCGCAGTCCGTATAGGTGAAATTCACGTTCTCAGGCTTCACCGTAAATTTGCCGTTCCAGTTGGAAGTCAGCTCCTCGGTCTTGCCGACATAGGACTGCTGAGCCTCCAGCCCGATTCCGTAAGCGCCCGACGACTCGACGAAATAGAGTTTCGTCAGACCGCCCGTCAGCGTGATGGCCTGCATGTCGCCGCCCGAATAGCCCATCGTCAGTTTATCCTCGAAAGTAACGGTCCACGGCTTGCTCTCCGTAGCATCTTTCAGCAGCGCCGTCTCGTTGGTGTTGATCAGCAGCGTACCCTTGCGGACATAAGTGTCGAGGTCGGCATAATCGGCATCGAACGTGATTTTGTAACCGTTCGCCGTAGTCTCGACTTTGGCATTGCCCAGCAACTGCCTTTTCAGCAGTGTATTGCTGCTGCCGACCGTCACTTCGTCGATCGTTTTCTGCTGTTTGTCGGCCTCGGCCACCAGCATCGCAAGCCGCAAGCCGAAGTTGGCCTGCTGCATCGACACGATATTCTGGTTCATGGCACCGGTGTAGATGTTAAGCCCCGGTTGTACGGGCTTCAATTTCTTGTAGGTGTCGTCTTCTTTCATACACCCGCTAAAAACCAGCGACATAGCCACGGCCGCTACAAATAAAACTTTTTTCATCATAAGAATTTCAATACTAAATTATGCGATATAAACGTACAAATTCGAAAAATACTGCGCCCCGGCGCAAAAAAATGCACATTTATTCGATTTTTTGCCAATAGACCGAACGGCTGAACCCCAGCAGCGATCCTTTGACGCGCAACGTCTGCTCGTCCTCGAACGACACTTCGACCTTGTAGCTCTTGCCTTTGGTCGGGTCGTACACGCGCCCGCCGTTCCAGACGCCCTTCTCCGCGTCGTATTTCACGCCGTCCACCACCACGACCCGGTCCGCACGCCCCGACCGCTTCGACTTGTCGGGATTCTTCACGTCGAGTTTGGGCGTCCCGTCGGGGTTGTTCGGGTTCCTGAGCCAGACGATCTGCCCGCGGTAGGTGCCGTCGGGCCGTCGCGTGAACTCCACCTTGGACTCCTTGCCCTCCTCCACGGCCTTGTAAATGCCCACAATCCGGTCGGCATCCTGCGCCGCGACTCCCGCAGCGGCAAACAGCGCGGCCGCCAGCACGATCAGTTTTTTCAAAGTCCCTTTCATCGTTTTTCAAATTCGAATGCAGGCCAAAGGTACGAATATTTCACTTTTTTTCACTATATTGCCCTTGTTATGTACAATATTTGAGGAATGAACCCAAAACTCTTGTTACTTATGTCCCTCCTTTCACTGCTCGGCTGCGGAAAGAAAGCAGCGCCCGAATACCCCGCCGACACGCTGACCACGCGCGACGGCACGCAAATCACGATCACCTTCTTCCGGCACGCCTCGCTTTCGATCGAGGTCGGCGGCAAATACGTCTATGTCGATCCCGTCAGCGGCTACGCCCGATACGCGGCGTTGCCGAAAGCCGACGTAATCCTGATCACCCATTCGCATTACGACCATCTGGACGTAGCGGCCGTCGAAGCCCTCCAGACGCCGCAGACCGAGATCCTCTGCGACCGCACCTCGGCCGAAGCGTTCGAAATGAACTGCTACACGATGCGGCCGGGCAGCGTCGCCGCACCGCGCGACTACCTCAAGGTCGAGGCCGTAGCCGCCTACAACACCACCGACGGGCACCTGCAGTTCCACCCCAAAGACCGCGAGGACTGCGGCTATATCCTTACCGTCGGCGGCACGCGCATCTACATCGCGGGCGATACGGAACCCACGCCCGAAATGAAAGCCCTCAAGAATATCGACATCGCATTCCTTCCGGTCAATCAGCCCTACACGATGACCGTGGATCAGGCCGTCGAAGCGGTCAAGGCGATCCGTCCGGCGGTCTTCTATCCCTACCACTACGGCGAAGTCGAGGAGAAAACCGACACCGCCCGTCTCGTCCGCGAGCTGGAAGGCGTCACCGAAGTCCGCATACGGCCGATGGAATAGGCCGCGCAATCACACAAACGGCAGACAAAAAAAGGAGGACCCAAAGTCCTCCTTTTTCAATAACAAAACCCGGCCGCCGCTATTTCTTCGCGTCGGCTTTCTTCGGCTCGGCCTTCACCTTGAGCGAAGCAAAGCCCTTGACGATATTCTCGTCGTTGTTCTTCGTGCCGTCGTATACCACGGTCACCTCTTTTTTCGGCAGATCGACCTGCACGTCCTTCACGCCCTTGCCCAGCGACGGAACGTTGTTCATGATCTTCTTGACGCAGTGCTCGCAGTCGATGTCGGTCGTAAACACCGTCGTCACCGTTTTCTTGTTGGCAGGCTTCTCCGCCGCGCACATGCCGACGCCCATCACAAGGGCGAAGCAAAGCATTAAAATCTTTTTCATCTTCGTGTTATTTTAAGGTTTGAATCTCTTTTTTCCGCGGAGCGCATCAATAGAGGTTGAAGCGCAGACCCGCGTAAAACTTGCGTCCCATGAGCGGTCCCCAGACGTTCATCGAGTTGAATCCCGTCGAGAAGGGGTTGTCCGCATTCAGAATCGGGTCGTGCTGACGGTAGTCGGCGATATTCTCGCAGCCGACATAAATATCGAACTTGCCGATCTTGCGGCTCACCTGCGCGAAGAACATCGGGTAACGGGGCGAATACTTGTCGTCGGCCAGATTTCCGGTCTGCGTCGGGATGCGTGCGGGACCGTTCAGCTGCGCCGTGGCGTCGAACACCCAGCGGCGGAACTTCGTGGCGTACTGGATATTGAGCAGCGTCTTGTACTTGCTCACCAGCGGACGCTCCACGCGGGCCGTCGTTCCGTCGGGACGGTCGATCGTCATTTCGCTGTTCGTATAGCGGAACGTCGCGAAAATATCGAGCCGCTCGACCGGCGTCCACGAAAAGTCGATCTGGTAGGTATCCGTATAGGAGCGTTTGTCCGAGTTGTAGAGCATGATTTTGTCCGCATACATCTCCTGATCCGCAATCACCGAGTTGTAGAACTGCGTGCGGAAATAGTCGAAACTCAGCGTCGCGTCGTCGGCGCTCACCAGCCCGAAGGTCTGCGTCAGGCTTCCGCCCACGGTCAGGGCCTTTTCCAGCCGGTTGAACCCGTCGAAATCGGGAATTACGATCTCGCGGCCCGTCGCCAAAATACCGATATTGTCGGTGATGACATTGGTCGAACGGTACCCCAGTCCGGCCGAACCGCGCAGGGTCGTCGAAGGGGTGATGTTCCAGCGGATATGGCCGCGGGGCGTTACGAAAAACTTGTCGTAGAAGGCGTTATAATCTCCGCGGATACCGGCCACGATGGAGAACTTGTCCTTGACGGCATAGGTGTACTCGGCATAGGCGCCCACCTCCTGCTCGCTGCGGTCGAAGTCGTAGAAACGCGACTTCGCGGCCTCGATCCACGGCGTGTTGTTGGCCAGACTCTCGCGGTAATACTGCAGCTGCGCCTGCGCGCCGACGATCAGCGACGAACGGTAGGTGAAGTAGTGATTATACATCAGGTTCATCGCCAGCGCATTCTCGTTGCCCTTGTAGTCGTTCAGACCGAAGTAGGCGTTTTCGTTGAAGTGGTCGAAATCGGCCACGAACGCGAGGTTCGAACGCATCTCGTCCTTCTCGTCGGGATCGTATACCGAAGGACCGACGGGCATACCTATTTTAAAATAACCGTTCGCGCCGCGGTTGCGGATCTTCGACCCGTAAAGCGTGCCCGGCTGGTCCCATTTCTCGCGCATCTGGTCGCGCATCGAATTCTTATAGTCGAGCATGCCGCCCAGCCGGTTCTCCTGCACGAACTTCCAGCCCCAGCGAATCTGCGTGCCGTTGTCGGCGGCATAGAGCCATTTGTTGGCGATGTTGAGCTGGTCGGCCAGCGGCAGGTCGCGGAAACCGTCGTCGTTGTGGTCCATCTTGCGCACGTCGGTGTCCATCGAACCGTGCAACAGGATCACGCTCGACAGTTTCTTGTTCTTGGAAACGGGAAACGCCGTCGAGATATTGGCTTCGGGACGCAGCTCGTCGTCGAGGTAGAGGTTCACGAACAGCCGCTCGTCGTCGGTAGGCTTGCGGTGTTCGAGGTTGATCTGGCCCGTGATGGCTTCATGGCCGGCCGTAACCGAGGCCACGCCTTTGGAGACCTGAATCGAATTGAGCCACATGCCCGGCGTGTAGCTCAGGCCGTAGGGGGCGCTCAGGCCGCGCATGATCGGACGGTTCTCGTCGAGAATCTGCGTATAGGTGCCCGCAAGGCCCAGCATCTTGATCTGGCGCGCGCCCGAAATGGCGTCGCTGTACCCCACGGTCACCGAAGCCGAATTCTCGAAGCTCTCGGCGAGGTTGCAGCAGGCCATCTTGCAGAGACCCGCGAACGAAATCATCTCGTTCTTGACGATGCCGTCGCGCTTGACGAAGTTGCCGCTGAGGTTGCCCTCGACCACGACGTCCTCCAGCTCCACGCCGTCCGCCCTAAGTGCGAATTCGATCCGCTCCGCGCCGTTCGCGACGTGCAGCGTGTCGTTCACGAAGCCCAGATACGAAGCCACCAAGTTATCGTAACCTTTCACGCGGTGGAGCAGAAAAGCTCCCTCGGCGTCAGTGCTGGCGCCGATCGTGGTACCCTCCCAGTAGACCGAAGCGCCCACCAGCGGCTGGTTGTCGGCGTCGCGGACCACGCCCCGCAAATCCTGCGCACTGAGGGTACCGCACACAGCGAGGGCTGAAACAGATAAAACTAAAATTTTGTTGATTTTCATTTACATTCCGTTATTGGTTAAAACTGATTCCGGACGGATGCACGCAGCATCCGCCCCAAAAGGGTTTTAAGCCAATACGGGAGGGGCGCGGAGTCCCGCGCAGCGGACATGGCCCCGTTCGACGAAGGGGGCGCAGCGTCCGACGGTTTTCTCCCCGCCGAGCGAGATGTCGGCAGGCTCCGGAGCCTCGGCCACCAGCGCGGGCGGCAGGTCGGTAACCGTACAACGGGTCGATTTTTCGCTGTCCTGCGAGAATGTATAGAGATTGATCTCCGTCGAATGGTGATTGCCGCAGCAGGTGGCCTTCAGCGACGCGGTTCCGTCGGAAGTATCCGCACCGTGCTGGCAGTGATGACAGCATACGTGCGCGGCACGGGCCTTCATCGCGACGCACTTGCATGAAAGCGACACATACGCGGGTCCGCCCGTCGCCAGCAGGTAGACGGAGAGCAGTAACAGCGATATGAGTCTTCTCAGTTTCATGCAATAATATTAGGTTCCGGCTACTCCAGCACGCCGCATTCGGCGAGCTTCCCCGCCCATGCCTGCGCATCGCGCAGGGCGGTAGCCTCATCCACCTCGTAACGTTCGGTGAGCAGGCCGGCGGCCTCTTCGGTGGTGAAGTCGCGGCCGCGGAGCGTCTCCCAAAGATAGAGCGACGAGTCGTTGAGCGCAAGAATCCGGGTCATATCGGCACCGACGCGGCCCGGCATGATAATCACATGCTCCCCCGCCATCTCGCGCACTTTGAACTTTTCGCTTATCTTCATTTGTCGAACGTTTAACCGAATGCAAAAGTATGAAAAATTCCTCAAACCGCCTAATTTTTCCTACCTTTGTGTGCATGGAAGGGTCCGCAGACAAGATTTTCGAGGTGCTGAAGCGCTACTGGGGCTTCACCGAATTCCGTCCCGTGCAGGAGCGGATCATCCGCTCGGCGATGGCCGGGCGCGATACGCTGGCCCTCATGCCCACGGGCGGCGGCAAGTCGCTGACCTATCAGGTTCCGGGACTCGCGCAGCCGGGACTGTGCATCGTCGTCACGCCCCTGATCGCCCTGATGAAGGATCAGGTGGACCGCCTGCGGGCGCGGCGCATTCCGGCCGTCGCCATCCATTCGGGACTCTCGCTGCGGCAGATCGACATCGCACTGGACAACTGCGTCTACGGCGACGTCAAATTCCTCTATGTGGCTCCCGAACGGCTCGCCACCGAAGCCTTCCGCCTGCGCGTGGAGCGCATGAAGGTCTCGCTGCTGGCCGTGGACGAAGCCCACTGCATCTCGCAGTGGGGCTACGACTTCCGCCCCTCGTACCTGCGCATCGCCGAACTGCGCGAAAAACTGCCGGGCGTTCCCGTGCTGGCGCTCACGGCCTCGGCGACCAAGCTCGTGGCCGAGGACATCATGCGCCACCTGCGCTTCGCCGAGCCGCATATCCTGCGCAGCAGTTTCGCGCGCCCCAACCTCTCGTACAGCGTCCGCCGCACCGACGACAAAAACGGGCAGCTGCTCCGGCTGGTCCAGAACGTTCCCGGTTCGGGCATCGTCTACGTCCGCACACGCGAAGGCACCGAGCAGGTCGCCGACATGCTGCGCCGGCAGGGCGTGACGGCTGCGGCCTACCACGGCGGCATGGGACACGCCGAGCGTTCGCTGCGGCAGGAGGAGTGGGTCGCGGGCAGGACGCGCGTCATGGTCGCCACCAACGCCTTCGGCATGGGCATCGACAAACCCGACGTGCGGTTCGTCGCCCACTACACCATGTGCGATTCGCTCGAAAGCTACTATCAGGAGGCCGGCCGCGCAGGCCGCGACGGCGTGCGCAGCTACGCCCTGCTGCTGACCTCTCCCGACGACGGAGGGCGCATCATAAAGCGTTTCGAGCAGGAATTTCCGCCGCTCGAAAAGATCAAGGACATCTACGAAAAGGTCTGCTCCTACCTGCAGATCGGCATCGGCGACGGCGCCGAAGCTTCGTTTCTGTTCAACATCCACGACTTCTGCGCCCGCGAGCACCTCTACTCCGGCACGGTGCAGAGTGCGCTCAAACTCCTGCAGCAAAACGGCTACATGACGCTGACCGACGCGCAGGAGAATCCGGCGCGGATCATGTTCTGCGTAAGCCGCGACGATCTCTACCGCATCCGCGTCCAGCGTGACGAACTCGACCACTTCATCCGCACGCTGCTGCGCCTTTACAACGGCGTCTTCACCGAATTCCGCCAGATCGACGAGGGCGAGATCGCCACGTGGAGCGGCTACACCGTCGAGCGGGTCAAGGAGCTGCTCAAACGGCTCTGGCAGCTGCGCGTGATCCGCTACGTCCCCTCCAACCGCTCGCCGATCCTCTTCATGAACGAGGAGCGGCTTCCCCGCGCCGACCTCTACATCTCTCCCGACACCTACAAACGGCGTCAGGAGCTGATGCGCGAACGTTTCGAACACATGCTCGACTATGCCGCCAACGAAACCCGCTGCCGGAGCGCCGTGCTGGAAGCCTACTTCGGCGAGGGCGATCCCGCGCCGTGCGGCGTCTGCGACATCTGTCTGGCCCGCAGGCGCGCCGCAAAACAAAAATCCGCGGACGCCGCCGGCAATGCGGCGGAAAGCCTGCGCAAAGAGGTGCTCGAACGGCTGGCCCAAGGTCCCGCCGACCCGCGCGAACTGGCCGACGGATTTCCGGGCGGCGTGCAGCGGACCGGCGAGGTGATCCGGCAGCTGCTCGACGAGGGCCTGCTCGCCACCTGCAAGGACGGGAAAATCAGGCTGAAATAACCCGGCGCCCCGACACCTGATCGCAAAAAGGTCTGCGAACATGTCGTTTTCCGGAAATAATTCCGTAATTTTGTGGGAACGTTCCATCGCATGACTACGACAAATAATTTTACCGATAAAATAAGCAACGAGGAGACCGCCGCGCTTCCCGCCATCGAATTCAAGGGCGAGATCCGCATCATCGAGCATGAGCGCGACATCGTGCCGGCCTGCAAGTTTCTGATGAAACAGGCCGTCGTGGGCTTCGACACCGAGACGCGCCCCTCGTTCCGTCCGGGCATAAGCTACCGGGTGTCGCTGCTTCAGCTCTCGACCCCGCAGCTCTGCTTTCTGTTCCGGCTGAACAAGATTCCGCTGGCCAAGCCGATCCTTCAGGTGCTCGAAACCGACTCCATCCTCAAAATCGGCGCCGACGTCGCGGGCGACCTCCGCTCGCTGCGCCAGATCCGCCACTTCCGCGACGGCGGATTCGTGGACCTGCAGTCCATCGCCCCCGAATGGGGCATCGAGGACAAGAGCCTGCGCAAACTCTCGGCCATCGTCCTCCGGCAGCGCGTCTCCAAAGCCCAGCGTCTGAGCAACTGGGAGGCCGCGACACTCACCGACAAACAGAAACTCTACGCCGCGACCGATGCGTGGGTCTGCACGGCGATCTACGACAAACTGCTGCACACACCCAAAATAAAACGTCCCAAAGCATGACACCTCAAATATACCTGCGCAAAGGCAAGGAAGAGTCTCTTATGCGCCGCCACCCGTGGATTTTTTCGGGAGCCATCGACTACATCAAGGCCGAAGACGAATCGGAAATCGCCGAAGGCGCTCTGGTCGAAGTATACACCCGTTCGGGCGAATTCATCGCGCAGGGACACTACCAGATCGGTTCGATCGCCGTGCGCGTGCTGTCATTCTGCCGGGAAACGATCGATCAGGAGTGGTGGAACCGCCGCATCGCCGTGGCGCACGACGTTCGCCGCACGCTGGGACTTACGGACAATCCCGACACGAACTGCTACCGGCTGGTGCACGGCGAGGGCGACGCCCTGCCGGGACTGGTCGTGGACATCTACGGCACGGCGGCCGTGGTCCAATGCCACTCGGTCGGCATGTACCACGCCCGCATGGAGATCGCCAAGGCGATACGGGCGACTTACGGCGACAAAATCACGGCCATCTACGACAAAAGTTCGCAGACGGTGCCGTACAACGCCCGGCTGGGCGCCGTGGACGGTTATCTGTGGGGCAGCTCCGACCACGAATCGCACATCGTGACGGAAAACGGCGAGAAATTCCTCGTAAACTGGGAGAAAGGCCAGAAGACGGGCTTTTTCCTCGACCAGCGCGAAAACCGCGAACTGGTGAAACGCTACGCCAAAGGCCGCACGGTGCTCAACACCTTCTGTTACACGGGCGGATTCTCAGTCTACGCCATGGCGGGCGGCGCCCGAAAGGTCTGCTCGGTGGACTCCTCCGAACGCGCCGTGACACTCGCCACCGAAAACATGGTGCTCAACTTCGGCCGGGAGGCCGACTTCTGCGAGATTGCGGCCGACGCCGTGGAGTATCTCAAGGACATCGGCGACAAATACGACCTGATCATCCTCGACCCTCCGGCCTTCGCCAAACACCACAAGGTGCTGGGCAACGCCCTGCAAGGCTACAAGCGGCTCAACGCCCGCGCCATTTCGCAGATCAAACCCGGCGGCATCCTCTTCACGTTCTCCTGCTCGCAGGCCGTATCGAAGGAACTGTTCCGCACGACGGTCTTCTCGGCCGCAGCCATCGCAGGCCGCAACGTACGCATCCTGCACCAGATGACGCAGCCCGCCGACCACCCGATCAGCATTTACCACCCTGAAGGCGAATACCTCAAAGGCCTCGTGCTCTACGTCGAATAAGATGGCGAAAACCGCAACCGATCCGGGGTACGCCGCCTGCCCCATCCGCAATATCGTGGACCGCTTCGGCGACAAATGGTCCCTGCTGGTGCTCTACAACCTGCACACGGGCGGGCGTCTGCGCTTTTCGGAGATACACCGCCGGATGACCGACATCTCGCAGAAGATGCTCGCCTCGACCCTGCGGCGGCTCGAACAGGACGGCCTGCTTTCGCGCACGGTCTACCCCGAAGTGCCGCCGCGCGTCGAATACGCCCTCACGCCCCGCGGCGAATCGCTCATGCCCCATCTCGTCTCGCTCATCGGCTGGGCGCTGGAAAATTTCGACGCGATCATCAGCGACCGCAACTCCCGGCAAGCAACCGAAGCGGATTTATAAATCACGAACCCGAAACCGCCAAGCAGCAGGTTTCGGACAATCGCGGTCCCCGCACCCCAGCCCGCCCCATCGTCCGCCCTCTCAGATGCCACGGCAATCGGTTCCTGCAATCGTCCCGGACATACTTCCGTTCCAGCCCCGACAAACACATCCGACAAATGCACCCGGCAAACACATCCAGCAGATGCACCCGGCGGCGCCATGTCCGCTCCAAATAGAAAAAGTCCCTTCCGGGACTTTTTCTATTTTACCTTTTCGAAAACATAAACCTCGTGCAGTTCCTTGTCGTAGCCGGGATAAAAGCCCTTGACCATCCCCAACACGATCCGCGAACCGCGGTTGGCCAGCACCAGCAATTCGTCGGTCTGCGGATCTATCGCCAATCCTTCGATTTCGCCCGCACGCAGGAAATCGGTCATCGCGCGAAACGGCAGCGCCGTCGCATAACTCTTCCCGTCGCGCATATCGGCGATATAGATCGTATCCGGCTCGTCGAGGTCCGCATCGCCGTCGTCGGCCGAGATCAACATCCGGCCGTCCACCATGAAGATCCCCTGCTGCCACTGCGGAACCGGACGCAGATGCACCTTGCGGACATACTTCCCCGTCTTGAGATCATAGCCGTACAGATAGCGGCCGTCCACCCAGTCCGACATCCAGACCATGTCGTTGTCCCGGTCCACGGCCAGTCCGCTCACCTCGACCTGCCCAGATTCGGGGTCCCAGTCGATCGAACGCTTCCATTTCAGGTTGTCCGCATCGTAAACGGCGACCTGAATGTTCTCGCCCTTGCCGTCTTCGAAAGTCTCGATACCGGTATACAGCTCGCCGTTCCACACGTCGATATCGCCCAAGTGATTGGCTTCGAGCGGCAGTCCTTCGAACGGGTGTTCGTTTTCGGCGACCAGCCGCCCCTGCTTGTCATACTTGTAGAGCGCCGTGCTGCCCGAAACGTAATAATAGTTCGAGTCGGCGGCGATTCCCTGCCGTCCTTCGACCGGAACGATCCGTTTGAGCCGATACTCCCCGCCGAGACTCTGCGCCCGGAGCGCCGTGCCGGCCGCCATGAGCGCCAGCACAAAAAAAATTCGTTTCATCATAGTCGTACGATTTTACACATCCGCACCAGAGCAAAAACAAGGCCGGAGACGCACACCCGGTTCAAAGGTTTCGTCTCCGGCCTGTTCTCTGCAGTCCATTCAACAGCCCGAACGCTTCGGGCCGGTTCTGACCGCTCCCGGTCAATTCCAGTCGGGTCCGGTCTCTCCCCGAAGGCTTCCGGTCCGGGAACTACTTGCGTTTGGCCCGCTGCTGGGCCTCCTGCTGACGCATCAGCTCCTCGTAGCGCTGCTGGAATTTCGATTTCTTGCCTTTCGACTTCCTCGCGGCATTGGCCTGCATCACGGCATGAATCTTCTCGTCGTCCACGATGCGGCGGATGACGAGCGTCTGCCCGATCGTGAAGAGGTTTGACAGCAGGTAATAGTAGCACAAGCCGCTCGAATAGCTGTTGAACCACAACAGCATCATGATCGGCATCATGTAGACCATCATAAACTTCATGCCGGCCATCTGGGGCTGCGACGAAGCGGTCTGCTGGTAGTTGAAGTAGGAGTAGCCGAACAGCGACACGGCCATCAGCAGCGCGAACAGGCTGACATGGTCGCCGTAGAACGGGATCGAGAACGGCAGGTTCACGATGCTGTCGTACGACGAGAGGTCGTCGGCCCAGAGGAACGGCTGCTCGCGCAGCTCGATCGACGCCGGGAAGAAACGGAACATGGCGATCAGGATCGGCAGCTGGATCAGCATCGGAATACAGCCGCCCATGGGGTTGATGCCGGCCTTTTTGTAAAGTTCCATCGTCGCCTGCTGCTTTTTCATGGCATCCTCCTTCTTGGGATACTTCTTGTTAAGCTCGTCCACCTGCGGTTTTATCAGGCGCATCTTGGCCATCGACACGTAGCTCTTGTAGGTGAGCGGCGAGATGACGAGCTTCACGAGAATCACCAGAATCAGGATAATGATGCCGAAACTGCCGATGTAGTTGCGCAGGAAGTCGAAGACCGGAATCACGCACCAGCGGTTCACCCAGCCGAAGATACCCCAGCCCAGCGGAATCAGACGCTCCATATGGAGGTCCGCACCGTTGTTGTCGGTGACTTTCTTCAGGATCGCATATTTGTTGGGACCGAAGTAGAATGCGAAATCATACCCTTCGACCTGCGCCGAGTAGGGCACAGCCATCTGCACGGAGAAACTCTTGAGCAGCTCCGAGCCGGGAGCCGCCGTATCGAAGGCCATGTTGGCGCTGGAGACGTTCTGCGGCGCGATGAAGACCGACGAGAAGAACTGCTGCTTGAAAGCCACCCAGTTCACCGCCGTCGATACGCTCTTCGACTTGGCGCCGTCGCTCATGCCCAGCTCCTCGATCGAACTTTCGCCCGGAAAACGGTAGGCCAGCGTCGTGTACATGTTTTCGTTCTGGAACCCCTTCTCGTTCTGGTACGAGACATTCGACCAGTCGATGCCGATCGAAGTCTGGTTGGCCATCTGCGGGGCCATGTTCACCAGCCGGACGTTGAAATCCACGAGGTAATCGCGCTCCGGAGCCTGCTTATTATATATAAGGTACTCGTATTCGAGCCATGCGTTCTCCGCCACTGCAAGACGCATCGTCACACGCCGGGCATCGCCTGCCGTCTCCACGGGTTCGGCGCGGAAGACGTAATCCATCGTATTGACCTTGACGTTGTTCAGGCCGTTCTTCACATAGAACGACATGTCGAACCGGGCGCTCGCAGGGTCCATCAGCTCGATCAGTTGATCGCGCTGACCGCGGGGTGCGTACTTGGTGTAGTCCTTGAGCGTCACGCCCGTGATCTGTCCGCCGCGCGTCGAGAAACGCACCGTCATCACCTCGTTCTCCACCGTAAACTCTTCAGGCTCTGCCTCCTGCGCCGCGGTCAGATACTCGCCCATCGCGGCGATCCGACGCTGACGCACGGTCTGGGCCAAATCCGCCTCCGCTTCGGGCGCCGCCGTCTCACCGGACGCCGCAACCGCACTCTCCGCAGCGCCGCCCGCCGCGCTGTCCGCCGCGGGAACCGCGGGACGCGAAGCGGCGGCTACCGAATCCTGATAGGCCTGCCACGCGGCCATTTCCTGCTGATATTTCTCCTGCTGTTTGGTATTGACATAGGCGAATCCCAGAAAAAGGACCGCCACGACGACAATACCCAAAATTGTTTTTTTATCCATCTAAACGTGTTTGCTTCTTACTTTGTGCGGTTATTACTTCTTTTCCCCGGCGTATTTGAGCGCCGCTCCGACGAACGCCACGAACAGCGGCGAAGGCTTCAGCACCGTACTCTTGTATTCGGGATGATACTGCGTGCCGACGAACCACGGATGGTTCGCCACTTCGACCACCTCGACCAGCCCCGTATCGGGGTTGATGCCCACGGCCTGCATGCCGGCGGCTTCGAACTGCTCCAGATAGTCGTTGTTGAACTCGTAGCGGTGACGGTGACGCTCCGAAATATTGAGCTTGCCGTACGCCGCGGCGACTTTCGAACCCTTCTTCAGCGCACACGGATAGGCGCCCAGACGCATCGTGCCGCCCTTGGCCGTCACGCCCTTCTGCTCCTCCATCAGGTCGATGACCGGATGCGGCGTCGATTCCATTTCGCTCGAATTGGCGTCGGCGATGCCCAGCACGTTGCGGGCGAACTCGATCACGGCGCACTGCATGCCCAGACAGATGCCAAGGAACGGAATGTTGTTTTCGCGGGCGTAACGCACGGCCACGATCTTGCCCTCGATGCCGCGGTTTCCGAAGCCCGGAGCCACCAGAATGCCCGACATCTTGCCCAGCTTCTCGGCCACGGTTTCGGGCGTGATCTTCTCCGAATTGACATAGCGCAGTTTCACCTTGCAGTCGTTCACGGCGCCCGCATGCACGAACGATTCGCAGATCGACTTGTAGGCGTCGGGCAGTTCGGTGTACTTGCCGACCAGCGCGATCTCGATCTTCTTCGAAGGGTGCTTGATCTTGTCGACCAGCGCGTTCCACGCGGTCATATCGGGTTCCTTGTCGGCGGGCAGGTCGAGTTTCTGGAGCACCACCTCGTCCAGATGCTGGTCGTGCATCTTCTGCGGCACTTCGTAGATCGTCGGTACGTCGATCGACTCCATCACGGCGTTGGCGTCCACGTTGCAGAACAGCGCCACCTTGCGGCGCAGGTTCACCGAAAGCGGATGCTCGGTGCGCAGCACGAGGATATCGGGCTGCAAACCGTTTTCGAGCAGCGCCTTCACCGAGTGCTGGGTGGGTTTGGTCTTCAGCTCGCCCGAAGCCGCCATGTAGGGGATCAGCGTCAGGTGCACCAGCGCCGTATTCTTATAGCCCAGCGAGTAGCGCAGCTGGCGCACCGACTCGATGAACGGCAGCGACTCGATGTCGCCCACCGTACCGCCGATCTCGGTGATGATAACGTCGTAAACCTTCTTCTGCGCCAGCAGCTGGATGCGGCGCTTGATCTCGTCGGTGATATGGGGAATGACCTGCACGGTCTTGCCCAGATACTCGCCCTTGCGCTCCTTCTCGATGACGCTCTTGTAAATCCGGCCCGTCGTGACGTTGTTGGCCTTCGACGTGGGCTGGTTCGTAAAGCGTTCGTAGTGGCCCAGATCGAGGTCGGTCTCCGCGCCGTCCTCCGTCACATAGCATTCGCCGTGTTCATAGGGATTCAGCGTTCCGGGATCGACGTTGATGTAGGGGTCGAGTTTCTGAATGGTCACCGAATAGCCGCGCGCCTGCAGCAGCCGGGCTATCGAGGCCGAAATAATACCCTTGCCGAGCGACGACGCAACGCCGCCCGTAACAAATATGTACTTGGGTTTGGAAAGTTTCATTACGTTTATTACTATTTGTTGTCGTTGTTTTCGTGATTCTCCTCCTGCGCCTGACGGTCGATCAGCTTCACTTTCTCGATCGCGGCGGCCATATCCTCGCGGGCGCGCTCGATCTTGGCCTTCACGTCGGCGATCAGCGCCTCGGCGTTCTTCGACTTGGCGAAGAAACCGATGTTGTTCTCCAGCAGGCCGATCTCCTGCTCCAGCTGGCGCACCTTGCCGTAAAGCCGTTCGCGCTCCGAACGCAGGCGGCTGCCGCCCGCCGACTTGAACGACGACACCTTCTCGCGGAAACGGTTCATCGAACGGTCGCGCTCGGTGCCGCGCAGCGTGTTGAACAGCGCATCGACGGCGGCCTTGTACTTCTTCTGCACGGCGTCCTTCTGCTTGATGGGTACGAACCCGATCTCGCCCCAGCGGCGCTGGAAGTCGCGGATCACGTCGTAACCGCCCGTCTTGACATCGGCCGCGGCCATCTCTTCCAGCAGCGCGAGCTTCTTCTTCAGATTCTCCTCGTGCTCGCCGTCCACGCTGGCGAAATGCGCGCCCTTGCGCTCGAAGAATTTGTCGCACGCCGCGCGGAAACGCCGCCAGATAGCATCCGAATGCCGGCGCGACACGGCGCCGATCTCCTTCCAGCGGGCCTGCAGGGCGATCAGCTCGTCGGTCGCCTTCTTCCACTCCTCGCTGTTCATCAGCGACTCGGCGGCTTCGCATATTTCGGTCTTGAGCTGCAGATTATGCTCCATCTCGGCCTTCACGCCCGAATAGAACTGACGCTTGGCCTCGAAGAACCTGTCGCACGCCGTGCGGAAACGTTCGTATATGCGGTTGTTATCCTTCTTGGGCGCGAAGCCGATGGTCTTCCACGTCTTCTGAATCTCCAGCAGACGGTCGCTGGCCCGGTTCCACTCCTTGCGGGTGGTGAGCGGCTGCGCGGCCAGCTCCTCGGTGGCGGCGCATAGCTCCGTCTTCAGTTCGAGGTTGCGGACCTGCTCGCCCTTCAGCGCCTCGAAGTGCTCCTGATGCTGTTTGTTGATCCGACTCGACGCCGCCTTGAAACGCTCCCAAAGCACCTCCTTGTATTCGTTGGCCACGGGACCCGTCTCACGCCATTCGTCGTGCAGTTTCTGCAGTTTGTGGAACGCTTCGACCACCGAAGGCTCCAGCACGAGCGCCTCGGCCTGCTCGCACAGGGCCACCTTCTGCTCGTAATTCTTCTTCAGGTCCAGATCGCGCAGCTCCTTGTTGATCTTGATGAAGCTGTAGAAATTCTCGACGTGCAGGTTGTAGGTCTCCCACAGGTCCTTGACGTTCTGCAGCGGCACGATGCCGGTCTCCTTCCAGCGCTGCTGCAGCTCGCGGAATTTGGTAAAGGTATGGTTGAGCGTCTCGTCCGAATTGACCAGCTCCTTCAGCTCCTCGATAATCCCCAGCTTGACCTGCAGGTTCTTCTCTTTCTCGGCTTCGAGATTGGCGATGAACTCGTCGCGGCGACGGCGGTACTCCTTGAACAGCTCCTTGAGCTGCACCTCGACGCCGTCCACAGCCGGTGCGAAATCCTCTTCGGCGCCGCCTTCCTCGATGAATTTGCGGCGTGCGGCTTCGACCTCGGCGCGGCGGATGCGGTAGAAGGCGATCTTCAGCGCCTCCACATCCCGGCGGATCGACTGCACGGGCTGCTCTTCGAGCATGCGCGTAAACAAAGCCACCAGCTCCTCCTTGCCCCGGCCCGTGAATTTGTCTTCGGTATCGGCGGCGCTTCCCGCCATCTGCTCGGCCTCGGCCTCCTCGGCGGTCTCGCCCTCCAGTTCGAGTCCGGCGTCCTGCGCCGCCAGCGCGGCCTCCTCGTCCGCGAAATCCACCTGCACGTCGGACGCCGCAGCCTCCTCTTCCGTCTCCGTTACGACCGCTTCGGCCGCAGGCTTGATCCGGGCGCGTTTCGCACGCGCCGTCTCTTCAGCGGGAGCCGCTTCCGCAGCCGTTTCGGCGGCAGAAGCCTCGGCAACGACCTCTGCGGCGGGGACTTCAGCCGCAGGCACCTCCGCAGGCGCACCCTTCCCGTCTGCAGGCGCCTCTGCGGCAGCCTCGCCGGCAGCAGGAGCTTCCGCAGCCGTTTCGGCGACGGTCTCTTCGGCCGGCGCTTCGCTTACGGGCGCCTCGGCGGCGGACGCTGCGGGTTCGCCCTGCGCGGCAGCGGGCGTTTCGGGTTCTGCAGTCGCAGCCGTTTCGGAATCAGGGACTTCGGGAGTCACTTCGGAAGTTGCCTTCTGCACATCTTCAGCAGCCTTGCTGACTTGCTCCTCAGGAGCAGGAAGAATCGGATTTTCAGTAGCCATCTCAATACACGTTTTTGAGTTCCATATATACGGAAGTATATAAATCTCGCAAATATAACCATTTTTCCCGTGCCGCCGAACGATTTCGCCGGAAATTTGCTAACTTCGCACAAGATATGCGCGGCACACGGCCAACCGGCCGCCGGTGCGCCGCCGAAAACGCATTGACCGAAATTATGAGCCACCGCATCCTGCTCGTCGACGACGAACCCGACATCCTCGAATTCGTGAAATACACCCTCGTCAAGGAGGGTTACGAGGTATTCACGGCCCAGAACGGAGCCGAAGCGCTGAAAGCCGCGGCGCAGCACCGCCCCCACCTGATCCTGCTGGACATGATGATGCCCGTGATGGACGGGGCGCAGACCTGCCGCGCCATCCGCGAGGACCCGCAGCTGCGCGACACGATGGTCGTCTTCCTCTCGGCCTTGGGCGAAGAGGAGCAGCAGCTGGCCGGCTTCGGCGTGGGGGCCGACGACTACCTGACCAAGCCGATCAAGATGAAACTGCTGGTCAGCCGCGTGCAGGCCATCCTCAAGCGCATCGACGCCGGAAAGGCCCCCGCTCCGGCGGAGGAGGGCGTCGCCATGGACCGCGAGCGCTACACCGTCACGCGCGACGGCCGCGAAATCAGCCTGCCCCGCAAGGAGTTCGCCCTCTTGGACCTGCTCTACTCGTCGCCGGGCAAACTCTTCTCGCGCGAAGAGATATATGCCCGGATCTGGGGTTCGGAGGTGGTCGTGGGCGACCGCACCATCGACGTGCACATCCGCAAACTGCGCCAGAAGATCGGCGACGAAAAGATCGTCACCGTCAAGGGCGTGGGCTACAAATACGAACCGTAACGCCGGGTGACGCCCGGACCGCAAAGACATGGACAGAACCAGCAAATACCGCCGCATCGTCATCAAGGCTGGCAGCAACGTGCTGACCCGCGACGACGGACGCCCCGACACCACGCGCATTTCGTCCCTCGTGGACCAGATCGCCCGGCTGCACCGCGCCGGCATCGAGGTGATCCTCGTCTCGTCGGGCGCCGTGGCTTCGGGCCGCAGCGTCCTCGAACAGCGCACAGGCCGCATCGACACCGTATCGGCCCGCCAGCTCTTCTCGGCCGTAGGTCAGGTGAAGTTGCTGAACCGCTACTACGACCTCTTCAACGAATACGGCATCGTCTGCGGGCAGGTGCTCACCACCAAGGAGAGCCTCTCCACGCGGCGGCAGTATCTCAACCAGCGCAACTGCATGGAGGTCATGCTCGCCAACGGCGTGATCCCGATCGTCAACGAGAACGACACCATCTCGGTCACCGAGCTGATGTTCACCGACAACGACGAACTTTCGGGACTCGTGGCGGCCATGATGCAGGCCGAAGCGCTGATTATCCTGAGCAACATCGACGGCATCTACGACGGCTCGCCCTCCGACCCCTCGTCGCAGGTGATCCGCCGCGTGAAACCCTCCGAAGACCTCTCGCGGTACATCGACCCGGCGCGCTCGTCGCGGGGCCGGGGCGGCATGGCGACCAAGAGCCGCATTTCGTCGCGCGTGGCCGGCGAGGGCATCGAAGTCATCATCGCCAACGGCCGCCGCGACAACATCCTGACCGCTCTGGCGCTGACCGGCGAGGAGGTGCTCTGCACCCGTTTCGAACCCGCCCCGCACACGGCGTCGGGCGTCAAAATGTGGATCGCCAGCAGCGAAGGCTTCGCCAAAGGCGTCCTGCGCATCGACGAAGGCGCCGCAGCGGCCGTCCGGGCCAGCAAGGCCGCCAGCATCCTCGCCGTGGGCGTCACGGCCGTCGAGGGCGATTTCGAACGCGACGATTTGGTGCGCATCCTCTCGCCCGACGGAACGCAGCTGGCCGTGGGCCGCATCTCGTGCGACAGCGAAACCGCACGCCGCAGCATCGGGCGCAAAGGGCTGAAACCCCTCGTCCACTGCGATTACCTCTACCTCGAATAAGACGACTATGGAATACGAATCCCTGTTCAAAGCCGCCCGTCAGGCCGGAACGCTTCTGGCCGAGACCGAAACCGAACGACTCGGACGCACGCTGATGCACGCCGCACAACTGCTGCGCACGCATACGCCCCGCCTGCTCGAAGCCAACGCCCGCGACCTCGAAGCCATGGCCCCCGACTCGCCGCTGCGCGACCGTCTGCGACTGACTCCGGAGCGCATTGCCGCCATCGCCGACGACATGGAAGCCGTCGCGCACCTGCCCTCGCCGCAGGGCGAAGAGCTGGAGCGGCGCACCCGCCCCAACGGAATGACCATCGTCAAACGACGGGTTCCGTTCGGCGTGGTCGGCATGATCTGCGAAGCGCGGCCCAACGTCACGGCCGACATCTTCTCGCTCTGCATCAAAACGGGCAACGCCTGCGTGCTGAAAGGCGGCGGCGACGCCCGTCACTCCAACGAAGCCATCGCCGCCCTGCTGCACGAAGCCCTGCGCAGCGAAGGCATCGACGAACACGCCTTCACCCTGCTTCCGTCGGACCACGCTTCCGTCGGAGCGCTGCTGAACGCCGTGGGTTACGTCGACGTCGTCATTCCGCGCGGCGGCGCGGGCCTGATCCGCTTCGTGCGCGAAAACGCCCGCGTTCCGGTCATCGAAACCGGCGCCGGCATCGTCCACACCTACTTCGACCGCGACGGCGACCTCGCAAAAGGCCGCGCCGTGGTCTGCAACGCCAAAACCCGGCGCGTCAGCGTCTGCAACGCCCTCGACTGCCTCGTCGTCCACCGCGACCGGCTCACCGACCTGCCGGAGCTTTGCGCCCCGCTGGCCGCCGCCCGCGTCACGGTCTACGCCGACACCGAGGCTTTCGCGGCCCTCGGCGGACACTACCCCGCCGACCTGCTGGAACACGCTTCCGAAGAGCATTTCGGCACGGAATTCCTCGACTACAAACTCGCCGTCAGGACCGTCGCATCGCCCGAAGAGGCCCTCGCGCACATCGCCCGCTACTCGTCGCGCCACAGCGAAGCCATCATCACCGAAAACAAGCGGACCGCCGCGCAGTTCACGCGCGCCGTGGACGCCGCCTGCGTCTACGTCAACGTCTCGACGGCCTTCACCGACGGCGGCCAGTTCGGCTTCGGCGCCGAGGTGGGAATCTCGACCCAGAAGCTCCACGCCCGCGGTCCGATGGGCCTTCCCGAACTGACGACCTACAAATACGTCGTCACGGGCGACGGGCAGATCCGGGAATCCTGAAGCCTTCGCATCGGATTTACCCCGAAAAACAACAAAAAATATAACGATTCGTAATCATTTTTTCCGTAAATTTGCACATCCTTAAAATTAGATGTATATTTAACTTATGATTCGTGAACTTATGGCCGTGGGATTCGGCGGCGCGGCGGGCAGCATCGTCCGTTATCTGCTTTCGGGCGGGATCTTGGCCGGACAGACGCTGCTGGGATTTCCGGCGGGCACGTTCACGGTCAACGCCGCGGGTTCGCTGCTGATCGGCATCCTGCTGGAAGCCACCAGCTCCGAGACGCTGGGCTGGCTGCTCATCGTGGGATTCTGCGGAGGCTTCACCACCTTTTCGACCTTTTCGGCCGACACGGTGCGCCTGCTGCGGGCCGGATGCTACAATGCGGCGGCGATTTATGTGGCGCTGAGCGTCGCGGTATGCATCGTTTTTGCAGCGCTCGGCATGTGGATCGGAACAACATTTAGGAATTAACTACATAGAAAGACAATGGTAATTTTGGTATTGAACTGCGGCAGCTCGTCGATCAAGTATCAGGTGATCGACATGGAAGCCGCATCGAGCACACTGCTCGCAAAAGGCATCGTGGAACGTATCGGCCTGCCGGAAGGCGACCTCATCCATAAACCCGTCGGCAAACAGCCTTTCGAGCTGCACCGTCCGATTCCCGACCACACGACGGGCATCAAACTCGTGCTCGACGCCCTCACCGACCCGGAGCACGGCGTCATCCGCTCGCTGGACGAGGTGAAAGCCGTCGGCCACCGCGTAGCCCACGGCGGCGAATTCTTCCCCGAAAGCTGCATCGTCACCGAGGAGGTCAAGAGCAAAATCCGCTCGCTGTTCGAGATCGCACCGCTGCACAATCCCGCCAACCTCGAAGGCGTGCTTTCGATCGAGAAAGTGCTGCCGGGTACGCCGCAGGTCACGGTCTTCGACACGTCGTTCCACCAGACCATTCCGGCCGTCAATTTCATGTACGCGCTGCCCCACGCCTATTACGACAAATACCGCGTGCGCAAATACGGCTTCCACGGCACCAGCCACAAATACGTGGCGCAGACCGGCGCCAAGCTCGCGGGACTGGACTTCGAGAATTCGAAGATCATCACCTGCCACATCGGCAACGGCGCTTCGGTGACGGCCGTGCTGAACGGCAAGTCGTTCGACACGTCGATGGGCTTCTCGCCCGTGGACGGGCTGGTCATGGGCACCCGCTGCGGCAACGTCGATCCCAGCGCCGTCACCTTCATCGGCGAAAAGGAGGGCATGTCCTACGCCGAGCTGAACGAAATGATGAACAAGAAATCGGGCGTGCTGGGTCTTACCGACCTTTCGAGCGACATGCGCGACATCGACCGCGCCTACGACGAGGGTAATCCCCGCGCCATTCTGGCCCGCGACATGCACTACGGACGCATCCGCAAATTCGTCGGCGAATACGCAGCCGAAATGGGCGGCGTGGACATGATCGTCTTCACGGGCGGCGTCGGCGAGAATTCGTGCGAGATGCGCGAGAGCGTCTGCACGGGTCTCGAATTCATGGGCGTCGAATTCGACCGCGAGGCCAACAAAGGCGCCCGCGGCGTAAACAAAATCCTCTCCACTCCCGGTTCGCGCGTCAAAGTGGCCGTCATCGCCACCGACGAAGAGCTGGTCATCGCTACCGACACATACAATCTCGTAAAATAATTTTCAAAGCACATTTCCACAACTATGATCCAACATCTTACTGAAATCGTCGAGGAGGCGAGAAAAAGAGGTAAAAAACGGCTGGCCGTGGCATACGGTCAGGATTCGCATACGCTGGAAGCTGTCTACGAAGCCTACAAGGAGGGCCTCGTGGAGCCTACGCTTTTCGGCGAAAAAAGCGTTATCGAGCAGGTCTGCGCCGAGAACGACATCGACATCAAGGCATTCAACATCGTCGATGAAGCCAGCGACGTCAAATGCGTGCAGCAGGCCGTTGCGGCCGTCGTCGCCGGCAATGCCGACGTGCTGATGAAGGGACTGGTCTCGACCGACAAATACATGCGCGGCATTCTCAACAAGGAAGCAGGACTGTTTCCCCCGAAAGGCGTGCTGAGCCACGTATCGATCGTCGAGATGCCCTGCTACCACAAACTGCTCGTCATTTCGGACGTGGCGGTCATTCCGCTGCCCGACTTCAAGCAGAAAACCGTGCAGATCGGCTACCTCGCCCGCACGGCCAACCTGCTGGGCATCAAGACTCCGAAAATCGCCTGCATCGCTCCGTCGGAACAGCTGCTTCCCAACGTCATCTCCTCGACCGAAGGCGCGCTGCTGGCCAAAATGGGCGACCGCGGACAGCTGGGCGACGTCGTCGTAGACGGTCCCCTGTCGCTCGACGTGGCGCTCTACAAGGACGTTGCGGAACACAAGAAGGTCAAAGGCTCGTCCGTCGCGGGCGATCCCGACTGCCTGCTCTTCCCCAACCTCGAATCGGCCAACGTCTTCTTCAAGTCGGTCACGCACCTCTGCGGCGGCGAACTGGCAGCCATGGTCATGGGAACGAAAGTCCCCTGCGTGCTGACCTCGCGCGGCGACACCAGCAAGACCAAGCTCTACTCGATCGCGCTGGCCTGTCTGGCCGTGAAACAGTAAGGCAGCCTGAACCAACCCACCAACCTAACCCACCAACCTAATTAACCGGAACCGATTTATGGGCTTCAAAATTCTAGCGATAAATCCCGGCTCTACTTCAACGAAGGTCGCCCTCTACGACGAGGAGCGGCCTTTGTTGGATCTGACCCTGCGTCACTCGGCGGAACAGATCGCACACTACCCCAACATCATCGACCAGCTCGACTGGCGCCGTGACATGATCCTCACGGCATTGAAGGAACACGGCTTCGACATCATGTCCCTCGCTGCCGTAATCGGCCGCGGCGGCCTCATCAAACCCATTCCCGCCGGCGTGTACGAAGTGAACGACGCCATGCGCCGCGACCTGCAGCACGCCACGATGGAGCACGCCTCCAACCTCGGCGGTCTGCTGGCCGACGGAATCGCGGCGACCGCAGGCATCAAAGCCTACATCGCCGACCCCGTGGTCGTGGACGAAATGGACGACATAGCGCGCCTGAGCGGGCATCCCGACTGCCCGCGGCGTTCGATCTTCCACGCACTCAACCAGAAAGCCACGGCCCGCCTGCACTGCGACCGCATCGGCATCGTCTACGAGAAGGCGAACCTCGTGGTCGCCCACCTCGGCGGCGGCATCTCGGTCGCGGCCCACAAGCAGGGCCGCGTCGTCGACGTGAACAACGCCCTCGACGGCGACGGACCGTTCGCACCGGAGCGCGCCGGAACCCTTCCAGCCGGCGAACTGGTCGATCTCTGCTTTTCGGGCCGCTACACGCGGCACGACATCCAGCAGATGCTGGCCGGCAAAGGCGGTCTCGTGGCGCATCTGGGGACCAACTCCATGATACAGGTCATGGAGCGCATCGGTGAGGGCGACGAAAAAGCCCGCGTGGTGAAGGACGCCATGTGCTACGGCATCGTGAAGCAGATCGGCGCCATGGCCGCCGCCCTCGGCGGACGGGTTGACGCCGTCATCCTGACAGGCGGCATCGCCCACAACAAATCCGTCGTGGAGTACATTTCGGAATTCTGCTCGTTCATCGCCCCCATCGCGGTCTACCCCGGCGAGAACGAACTCGAATCGCTCGTCACCAACGCGCTGGTCGTCCTGCGGGGCGTCATCACCCCGAAGGTCTACGCCTGACGGCCGGGGAGGGTCTTCCACCCCGACAAAAACCGCCGGTTACACCCCAAGGTATAACCGGCGGTTATTTTTACCGACGCTCCGTGAATCGGCTCCCGACGCAAGCAGCGCGAATCAACGGTGCAAAAACTGCTTCCGGACAATAGCCGCTACCTCGCGGAAGGCTTCGAGCCGGAACAGGGCCGACAGCAGGACATAAGAGACCGCACCGGCCGTCACTTCGGCCATCAGCCGCAGCAGGGCATGCTCCGGAATCGCGCGGGCCGTCAGCCGCACCGCGCCGTACATCGCGGCGGCCGCCAGCAGCGGAGGCAGCAGCGTCCGCACGAAACGCCCCGACGACAGCGACGTAAACTTGGTCGTGGCGAGGAAATTGACGGACATTTCGCAGAATGCGATCACCACGAGTCCCCATACCACGGCCTGTACGCTGATCGGAATCGTCACGGCGAACACCAGCGTCATAATCACCTTCTTGACGATCTCCAGCTTCACGATCAATGCACCGCTGCTCTTGACTTTCAATACGTTGTAGGCGATTATCGACATCGGATAGAAAAGTCCCACCAGACATACCGTCTCGAAATAGGGCACCGTAGGCATCCACTCCTCGCCCAGCAGGACGGCGAACATGTCGTGCGCCACGGCCGACATGCCCAGCATGACCGGGAAAAGAACGTAGGAGACCACCATCACGACCTGCCGGTAGCTCTCGGCGAACTTCGGAGCGTCGTCCTTGATCTTGGCCAGCGCAGGGAAAGTGACGCTCTGCACGGCCTGCATCGCCGAAATCGTCGGCTGATCCTTGAGCTTGATCGCCTGATCGAACGAGCCGAGCGTATCGGCCGGATAGAGCCGTCCGAGGAAAAACTGCGGAATCTTATTGTAGAACGTCGAAATCAGGTCCGTGGCGATCAGGCTGAAACTGAAGGGAGCCATTTCGCGCAGCGGCCCGCGGCTGCACGCCCCGCAGGGCCGCCAGTCGCTCAGCCACCACAGCAGCAGAGTCCGCACCGCCGCCTGCAGCACGCGCTGGGCCACGATACACCAGATCCCGAACCCGGCGAGCGCGAGACCGATCGCCGCCAGTCCGCCCGCGAGCGACGAGGCGAAAGTCACCTTCGACAACAGCGCGAAACGGAACTGCCTGACGCAGATCGTATTCTGAATGGCGCACAGCGCCCCGATGGGCAGCTGCAGGAAAAACACGGGTGCGATCTGCGCGATCTGGGGCATGTCGTAGAACCGCGACGCCGGAAACGCCAGCGCCGTGAAAAGCGCGTACATCACCAGCGAAACCCCGATATTGAAGGCGAAAACCGATTTGTAATCGTCCGCCGAAGGGGCCGCCTTGCGGATCAGCGCCTGCGAAAAACCGCTGTCCACGAGCACCAGCGCCACGGCCACCACGGCCGTCGGAATCGCCATGACGCCGAGGATGTCGCGGGTCAGCAGGCGCAGGATAATAAGGCTCACGGCCATCTGGAGGAGCATCGTACCGATCTTCTCGGCCATGCTCCACGCCACGCCGCGGGCGACCTTATCCTTCAGCTCCCCTTTCAACGGCTAACACTTTTGCGCCGCAACGATCTCCTCGTTGCGCCGGCGGATGTTGTCCACATTGGCGATCTCGACATACGACGCACCTCCGTCGGGTCCGAAGCTGCCGCCCACGATGGCCAGCAGATCCTCGCCCTTGAGTTTGCGGTACTGATCGAGGAATTCGAGCGCATCGACCAAGAAATGATACTTGTCGTGCAGCTCCTGATTGCGCAGAATCGGCACCACGCCGTACGACAGCGCCAGAATACGCTGCGCGTGAAGCTGGTAGCAAACAGCCATCACGGTCTTCCGGCCACGGAACGCAGCGAGATAACGGCCCGTACGGCCGGTCTTGGTGTCGAGGACCACGTATTTGATCGGCAGGTTTGTCGAAGCGCGCACCGCCGAGCGGGCCAGCTGGGCCGTGATCTCGTGGTTCACCGAGACCATGTCCATGTCGATCATCGGCTTGAAATGCGTTTCGTCGCGCTCGATCTCGCGGGCCACGCGGGCCATCGTCTCGACCGACTCCACGGGATAGTCGCCCATGGCGGTCTCGTCGCTCAGCATCACGGCGTCCACGCGCTCGTAAATGGCGCTCGCCACGTCGCTCACCTCGGCGCGCGTCGGACGCGGACTCTTGACCATTGAATAGAGCATCTGCGTGGCGATAATCACCGGGCGCTTCGCGCAAATGCACTTCTCGACGATGCGCCGCTGGGTGTTGGGAATCGCTTCGGCCGGAAGCTCCACGCCCAAGTCGCCGCGCGCCACCATAATGCCGTACGACGCCTCGATGATCTCGTCGATGTTGTCGAGTCCCTCCTGATTTTCGATCTTCGAAATGATCTTGATTTTGCTGCCGTAGGCATCGAGAATCTCCTGCACGGCCTTTATGTCCTTGGCGCTGCGCACGAACGAGTGTGCGATGAAATCGACGTCGTTCTTCACGGCCCACTCGATGAAGCGGCGGTCCTTCTCCGTCACCGAAGGCAGGTCGATCGACACCGCAGGCACGTTGACGCTCTTGCGCGAACGCATCGCGCCGCCCACGACGAACTCGCAGATCAGCTCCTCGTCGGTCTTCTCCACCACACGAATTTCCAGCTCGCCGTCGGCGATCAGCATGCGCGCCCCGACCGGAATGTCGCGCACGATGGTCGGCACGTTCATATAAACCACCTTGCGGGTGGTCATGTCGCTGCCGTCCGAACCCCGTACGGCGACGCGGTCGCCCACCCGGAAATTGATGCTGTTGCCGTATTCGTCGGCGATCGTCGTCACGCGGATTTCAGGCCCTTTGGTATCTATCATGATCGGAATGGCCGGATTCACCCGGTGTACGGTCTCGACGATATGCGTGGCTCCGTCCTCCGTCACGTGTGCCGAATTGACGCGCACGACGTCCATACCGGCATCGTAAAGGTTCTTCACGAACTCCTCGGTGCAGCGGAAGTCCGACATCGTCGCAACGATCTTGGTTTTTTTCATTCTGTACATAAACGTATGATGCTTATAATTTGAACATTATTGTGTGATCGACATATTCCGCGGCAGCCTTGAGCCGTCTCGGTAATTCCGGTCCGCCCCGACTCCCCTTCTCCGAGGAAACCCGCTGCCGCCTGCGCGGCAGAAGCGCCGGCCCCTCCCGCTCCGACAGGAAACACTCCGGAATCCCCGAAAGCGGCAACCCGCACCTGCTCCTATGCAAACGGCATGCAGCCGGAAGCGGCTTTCTACTTTTCGCCGCCAAGCAGCAGCGCTTCGACTCCCAACCGGTAGGAATCCAGCCCGAATCCCATGATCGAACCTTTGGCCACGGGGGCCAGCAGCGAGACATGGCGGAACTCCTCACGCGCGAGGATCGACGAGATATGCACCTCGACGACGGGAACCGACACCGCCGACACCGCGTCGCGCAACGCCACCGAGGTATGGGTATATCCCCCGGCGTTGAGCACCACACCGTCGTAAACGCCGTCAGCCTGCTGTACGGCGTCGATCAACTCGCCTTCGATATTGGACTGGAAGTAGCCGAATCCGACGGCGGGATAGAGCGACCGGAGCCGTTCGAAGAAGGTTTCGAAGGTCTGCGTACCGTAAACTCCGGTGTCGCGCCGCCCCTGCAGATTGAGGTTCGGGCCGTTGAGAATCAATATTTTCATAGTTCCGACTGTTAGCCGCGCACGGACTCCGCCCGCCGCGATTCGCAGACAAAGATAGTGATTTTAAAGAATTTTTTAATATCTTTGTTTAATATCACCCAATATAAAGCGACCGTAACGGCGCAATATACGTCAAACCGCCCGGAAAACCATGACCGAATTCGGATTCATCGACCGCATAAAAGACCTTTTCGCAACGCTCCCCGACAACGGGTTCGAAGGCATCGGCGACGACTGCGCCATACTGCCCGTCGGCGGCGGCGAATCGCTCGTCTTCACTACGGACATGCTCGCCGAAGGGGTGCATTTTCTGCGCGCCGCCACCTCCTCACGGGAACTGGGACGCAAATCCCTCGCCGTAAACCTGAGCGACGTGGCCTCGATGGGCGCACGTCCCGTCGCCACCCTGCTGTCACTCTCGCTGCCCGACGATGCGACCGGAGCGTGGGCCGAAGAGTTCATGCAGGGTTACCGGGAGCTGTCCCAAGAATTCGGCGTAACGCTCACCGGGGGCGACACCACCCGCTCGGCGGCAGGCATCACGATCAACGTCACCGCCATAGGCCGCGCCGCCGACACACATATCAAACGCCGCAGCGGAGCGCGTCCCGGCGACGTGATTTTCACGGCGGGAGCGCTCGGAGCCTCCGGGACGGGCCTGCGCGACATTCTCGCGGGCCGTTACGACACCCCCGCCGCTGCCGTACACCGCAATCCCCGGCCGCAGGTCGCCGAAGGCGTCTGGTTCGGCCAGCGGCACGAAGTACATGCCATGATGGATATTTCGGACGGACTGGCGTCGGACATCCGACACATCATGGAACGTTCGGGCGTCGGCGCCGCCATCGATACCGAGCGGATTCCGGCCGCAGCAGATGCGGACATCCGGACCGCCGCCTGCGCCGGCGAGGACTACGTCCTTCTGCTTACGGCCGATTGCGCAGACGCGGAACGTCTCGCCGCCGACTTCCTCGCCCGGTTCGGCGCCCCGCTCCACCCCGTCGGCCGGATCACGGACGGCAGAGAGCTGGAGTGGTTCGAAAACGGAACGCTCCGCCCCCTCGACTGGCACGGCTTCACGCATTACTGACATTTCCGCAACCGCCGACGGGAAAATCGCCCCGGAAAACCAACAAACCCAAAAACCGGCCAACCGCCCCGACAAAAAACACTCCCCGAACGAATCGGCAACCGTACGAACCGGCCACCAAAAAGCCGGCGGCGGAGAATCGGCGACCGAACAAACCGGCAACCAAACCGACCGGGAGTCGCACCGACCGTCCGGCCAAACAAACCGCCCGGCATATCTCCTCTCAGCCAACGTTTCGCCCTTCGACAACATTTTCTCCTTCGGCAGGCCATAACAAAAAAACGGCAGCCGAACAAACCGGCCGGCCCTCGCACCGCCCGGCATATCTCCTCTCAGCCGGCATTTCGTCCCTCGGCAAACATTTCGTCCCGCGGCAGACCATAACAAAAAAAACAGCGGCCCGAAGGCCGCCGCATTTCCTTGACTCCGGGAGCCGTCTCCCGGCGAAAAACTTATTCCTTGATAATATAGACATGTTCGCCGCGCCGCTGCATGTGGTAATTCTCGCGGGCGTATTCCTCCAGATAATCGTCGTACTGCAGCCGCTCCAGCAACGTGCTGTCCTGCTCGATCTTCGTCCGGTAATACTCCTTTTCGCGGGTCATCGCATTGATCTGACGCTTGATTTTCACGGCATGCAGCGAGTTGCGCCCCACCACGAACAGCGTGACGACGACGATGACCGCCGTGGCGGCGATCCAGAACTTCCGGCCCACCTCGAAACTCATCAGGGTATGTGCATGTATTTATGCGTCTGGATGGAGATATTCCACTTCGGATGCGTCTTGGCGTACTCGACCATCGCGGGCATCACCCGTTCGGCGACGCTCCATTCGGGCTGCAGGTAGAGCATGCACTCCGGCCGCACCCGTGCGGCGTTCCGCTCGGCCCATTCGAAGTCGCTTTCGCTTTCGACGATCACCTTCAGCTCGTGCGCCCGCTCCAGCGCTTCGTCCAACGGGGGCTGCTGCCGTTTGGGCGACAGACATACCCAGTCGAAGTAACCGCTGAAAGGGTGCGTTCCGGAGGTCTCCAGAAAAATCTGCAACCCCTTCCCGTGCAGGGTTTCGGTCAGCACGCCCAGCGGGTAAAGCAGCGGCTCGCCGCCCGTAATGACGATCGCCTGCGCCGGACACGCCAGCGCGCGGTCGATGACCGTCCGCACGTCGGTCGGCGGATAGAGTTTCGGATTCCACGTATACTTGGCGTCGCACCAGCGGCACCCCACGTCGCACCCGCCCAAACGGATGAAATAGGCGGGTTTCCCCGCATGGAAGCCTTCGCCCTGAATGGTATAGAAATCCTCGACGAGGGGCAGCAGGCGCCCGCCGTCCAGCAGTTCGGTATCTGCGGTGAGAGCCATTATTCGGTGACCACGTAAATATCTTTCAGACTGCGGCCCAGCTGGTCGTAGTCCAGTCCGTAGCCGACGATGAATTCATTGCCGATCTCCATCGCGCGGTACTTGATCGGAATCTGCTTGCGGTAGGACCCCGGCTTGAAAAAGAGCGTGCAGACTTCGAGACTCGCGGGTTTCTGCGCCTTGAGATCGCAAATCATGTACTCGATGCTCTCGCCTGTATCGACGATGTCCTCGACCACGATCACGTGGCGGCCTTCGATGCTGCCGTTCAGCCCGATCAGACTCTTGACGCAGCCCGACGAACAGGTGCCCTCGTACGAGGCCAGCTTCACGAACGACAGCTCGTTGTTGAACTCGATTTTCTTGATCAGATCGCTCATGAACATGAACGAGCCGTTCAGCACGCCGACGAACAACGGCGTCTCCTTGTCGCCGTAATCCTCGTTTATGCGCTGGGCAACAGCCGATACCGCCTCGTCGATTTTCTCGGCGGGAATCATGATTTTGAATTTCTTGTCGTGAAGTTTTATGATATCCTTCATTTCGAATCCGGGTTTTTATTGTTATTTTTGCAAAATTAATTAATTGCACGCAAGAAACGAACGTTTCAACCGAAAATAATCGCAAAAACATGAAACTTTTCGAATGGTTCAAAGCCCGGTCCGGGCAGGAGCTGATGATGATCGCCGTCGTGGCGATGCTGCTTGTCATGATCGCCACGCGCTGGGCCTACATCTCCCGCACGGCCAAAGAGGCGATCCGCCAGCGGTTCGTGCCGCCCGCCGAACAGGCCGACAGCCTGCAGGCGAAATAAAAAAGGGAAGTTGCCGCAGCAACTTCCCTTTTTCGTGTCCGCAACGGCGGCGTAACCTTCCCCGCCATGCTCCCGGACGGCTGTTTTCTTCCCGACAGCCGCTCCCGGTTCGGTACTTACACCAGTCCCGAAAATCCCATGAAAGCCATGGCGAGGATACCGGCCGTGATCAGCGCGATGGGCACCCCCTTGAAGGCTTTGGGAACGTCCTCGAAATCGAGACGCTCGCGGATACCGGCGAAGAGCACCAGCGCGAGGGCGAAGCCCAGCGCCGTAGCCACCGAGTAGGTGACGCTCTGCAGGAGGTTGAACTCCTTCTGGATCATCAGGATCGCCACGCCCAGCACGGCGCAGTTGGTCGTGATGAGGGGCAGGAAGATACCCAGCGCCTGATAGAGCGAGGGCGAAAGTTTCTTCAGCATAATCTCGACCATCTGCACCAGCGCCGCAATCACGAGAATGAAGACGATGGTCTGCATGTAGACGATGTCCAGCGGAACGAGCACATAGGTCTGAATCAGCCATGCCACCACGGCGGCGATCGCCATGACGAACGTTACGGCAGCCCCCATGCCCATCGAGGTCTCGACTTTCGACGACACGCCCAAGAAGGGGCAGATGCCGAGGAACTGCGCCAGCACGACGTTGTTTACGAAGATGGCGACGATGATGATTGCAAAATAGGAAAGCTCCATAACTATTTCTTGGCTAATTTGTTAAACAAAACCATGAGGTATCCCAGCACGAGGAACGCGCCCGGTGCGAGCACGAAGATCAGCGGCATGTAATCCGCCGTACCGAGGCTGACGCCGAAAATCGCGCCGCTGCCCAGTATTTCGCGCACGGCGCCCACGGCCGTCAGGGCCAGCGTAAAGCCCAGACCGATGCCCACGCCGTCGAGGATCGAATCCAGCGGCGAGTTCTTCGAAGCGAACGCCTCGGCGCGGCCGAGGATGATGCAGTTCACCACGATCAGCGGGATAAATACGCCCAGCGAAGCGTACAACGCCGGCACGTATGCCTGCATCAGCATCTGGATAACGGTCACGAACGAAGCGATCACGACGATGAACGCCGGGATACGGACCTTGTCCGGAATGATGTTCTTGATGAGCGAGATCACCAGATTCGACATGATCAGCACGGCCATCGTCGCCAGTCCCATGCCCATGCCGTTTTCGGCCGAGGTCGTCGTACCCAGCGTGGGGCACATGCCCAGCACCAGCACGAACGTCGGGTTGTTTTTGACGATGCCGCTTACGATGATATTCAGCTTATTCATTTTGTCCTCCTTCCTGAGCCTCAGGCCCGCTGGTTTGTTCCTCCGCCGTATCTCCGGCCGCGGAAGTCGCGCCGGACGACACGTCGGTCGGGGTTGCACCCGTCGCAACGCTCTTGTAAGCCATCCATGCACGGTTGATCGCATCCACATAGGCGCGCGACGAAATGGTCGCCGCCGTCAGCGCATCGACGTCGCCGCCGTCCTTGGCGACGGCCAGTTTGCCGTTCACGAGCTTCTTCTCTTCGAGTTTCTGCCCCTTGACGCTGCGCAGCAGCACGTTGTCGGCGTCGGCCATCTTGGTTCCCAGTCCGGGCGTCTCCGCCTGCTTCAGGACATTGACGTTGATCACCTCGCCGTCGGGCGTGAAGCCCACCATCATGTTGATCGCGCCGCCGAAACCGTTCTTGGTCATCGACTCCACGGCATATCCGGCCAGCTGGCCGCCCTTGGTCGCGGTGTAGACCGTGATCGGCATCTCGTCGATGGTCAACGTCTCGGCCGCCGTCTCATCGAACGCCGGAAGCACGCCGTTCAGCGCGGCGGTTTTCGCCGCCTGCTCGGCCTGAGCGATCGGTTCCGCCGTGATCATGTTCACGGCGCCCACCCCGGCCGAAGCGATGAGGGTGATGCCGAAGAGCACGGCCGTCATATTCAAAAGTGTACTTTTCATATCTGCACCCCTCCTATTTTACGCCGAAGCGCTTGGGTTTGACATATTTGTTGATCAGCGGCACCACGGCGTTCATGATCAGGATCGCGAACGACATGCCTTCGGGATAAGCGCCCCAGAGACGGATGCACATCGTAATCGCGCCGATGCCGACGCCGAAGATCACGCCGCCCCGGACGGTCATCGGCGAGGTCGAATAGTCCGTCGCCATGAAGATCGCACCCAGCAGCGCGCCGCCGGCCAACACATGGAACAACGGGAACTGCCACAGCACCGGACCGGCCGAGAGTCCGCCCTTCGCCGCCGCGACGACAAACGCGAACAGCGCCATCGTGCCGAGGATCGTCACGGGAATCTGCCACGTGATGACGCGCCGCCACAGCAGGTAGACGAAGCCGCAGATCAATGCCAGCGCGGCCACCTCGCCCAGCGAACCCGGCATGTTGCCCAACAGCAGTTCCTGCACGCCGAGCACGTCGGCGGCAGCGCCGTGTTTCACGGCCGCCAGCGGCGTCGCGCCCGACAGCGCGTCGAACGAGCCGTTCACCGGTACGGGGAACGAGGTCATCTGCACCGGATAGGCGATCAGCAGGAACACACGGCCCACCAGCGCGGGGTTAAACGGATTCTTGCCCAGTCCGCCGAAGGTCATCTTGGCGATGGCGATGGCGACGAAAGCGCCGATCAGCACAATCCACCAAGGAATCGACGCGGGCAGGTTGAAGGCCAGCAACACGCCGGTCACCACCGCCGACCAGTTGCCGATGGTCGAAGCGCCGCGGACCAGAAACTTCTGAATCAGATATTCGAACAGTACGCAGGCCGCGACCGAAAGCGCCGTGACACGCAGTACGTCCACTCCGAACACCACGGCCGAGACCGCCAGCGCGGGCATCAGCGCGATCACGACGTCGCGCATGATCCGGGCCGTAGACTGCGAGGTCTGTACGTGCGGTGCGGGAGCAACTACAAGTTTGTTTGCCATAAATATTTGGTATTTTTTACGTTCGGAGATTTACTTCTTGGGAGCCGCGGCACGCGCACGGATGATTCCCATCACGGTCTGCTTGCCCAGACGCACCCAGTCCAGCAGCGGCAGGTACGAGGGACACGAAGCCTGACAGCAGCCGCACTCGATACACGAGGTGATCATCTGCTCTTCGAGCGCGTCCCAGCCCTTCTTCTGCGTCATTTTCGAGAGGTAATAGGGTTCAAGCCCCATCGGGCAGGCGGCCACGCACTTGGCGCACTTGATGCACTGCGAAGCCTCGCGGCGCACGGCATCGCGGCCGCTCATCACCGTAATGCCCGAACACCCCTTGGTCACGGGCGAATCGAGGTTGACCATCGCCCGGCCCATCATCGGACCGCCGTTGATCACCTTGCCCGCATCGGCGGGAAGCCCTCCGGCCGCTTCGAGCAATGCCGAAATCGGCGTGCCCATGCGGGTCAGCAGGTTCTTCGGCTCCTTCACGCCCTTGCCCGTGACGGTCACCACGCGCTCGATGAGCGGTTTGTTCTTCTGCACGGCCTGATAGACGGCATAGGTCGTCGAAGCGTTGCACACCACGGCGCCCACGTCGATCGGAAGCGCGGGCGGAGGCGGCACCTCACGGCCCGTCACGGCGGCGATCAGCTGTTTCTCACCGCCCTGCGGGTATTTCACCTTGAGGGGCACCACTTCGATCCCCTTATACCCTTCGGCCAGTTTGCGCAGGTGCGCTATGGCGTCGGGTTTGTTGTTCTCGATGCCGATGTAAGCCTTCTCCACGGCGATCGCCTTCATCAGGATCGTCACGCCCACGAGCAGCTCCTCGCCGTGTTCGAGCATCGTACGGTGGTCGGAAGTCAGGTAAGGCTCGCACTCCACGCCGTTGATAATCAAGGCTTCGGCCTTTTTTCCGGGAGGAACCGAGAGTTTCACATGCGTGGGGAACGTCGCACCGCCCATGCCGACGATGCCGGCGTCCTTGATCCGGGCGATGATCTCCGCGGACGAAAGCGCGCACTCGCGGACGAGCGTCTCCGAACGGTCGATGCCTTCGGCCCACTCGTCGCCCTCGCGTTTGATCGTAATCATCACCTGACGCAGCCCCTGACCGTTGGGAACGGCATCGACAGCCGTCACCGTACCCGAAATCGGGGAGTGGATATTGGCCGACATAAAGCTTGACGCCTCCGCGATGAGCTGTCCCGTCAGCACCTTGTCGCCCTTGGCGACCTTGGCCGCGGCGGGCGCGCCGATATGCTGTGCGAGGGGAATCGCCACCGCATCGGGCAGCGGAAGCACCTCGATCGGTTTGGCGCCGCTCAGTTTATTTTCCGACGGATGGACTCCGCCTATTGGAAATGTCTTCATATCTTAATTTCTCTGTTTTTTCGGTTGGATTCTTTCCTTCGTCTTCCGCCCGCCCCGGCAGGTCCACGCCCGCCCCGGCTCTGCGGAAAAATCCGTTTATTCGGCTTTGGAAGCGGTTTCCGCCGGAGCGACCTTCTCAGCGTTGGGCGCGGCCTTCTCAGGCGCAGCGGCACTCCCGGCAGGATTTTCGACTGCGGCCGCCTTAGAAGCTTCGGCCGGAGCGGCCTGCCCGGATGCAAGCGCGGCCTTCTCCGCGGCCGGCTTGGCGGATTCAACAGCCTTCTCAGCGGCCGGAGCCGTTTTCTCTGCTGCCGGAGCGGCCTTCGGCGCGGCGGGAGCCGCCGGAGTCTTCGGCGCCTTGGGCAGCGGTTCCATGCCGACCAGCCGGATCGCGCCCGTCGGGCACTCGTTCACGCACTTGCGGCAGAGCTTACACTTCTGCGGGTCGATATAGGCGAGGTTGTTCGCAATCGTAATCGCATCGAACGCGCACACCTTCTGGCACTTGCCGCAGCCGATACATCCGGCCTTGCAGGCTTTCATCACCACCGCGCCCTTGTCCTTCGACACGCACGACACGTATACCGCACGGTTCTTGGGCCACTTCTTGCGCAGCTCGATGATCATTTTGGGACACGCCTTCACGCAGGCGCCGCAGGCCGTACACTTATCGGGATCGACTTCGGGAAGCCCCGTTTCGGGATTCATGCGGATCGCGTCGAAAGCACAGGAGACGACGCAGTCCCCGAATCCCAGACAGCCGAACGCACAGCCCGTTTCGCCCACATAGAGCGACGAAGCCACGGCACACGACTTGGCGCCGTTGAAATCGTTGGTGCGGGGACGCTTCTCGCAGGTTCCGCCGCAGCGCACGGTAGCGACCTGCGGTTCCTTTTCGGGAGCGGACTTGCCGAGGTAAGCCGCGACGGCCTTCATGCAGTCGCCGCCGCCCACGGGACAGAAGAGCGACGAAATGTCGTCCTGCTTCACGAGCGCATCGGCCATGCCGCGGCAGCCGGCGAAACCGCAGCCGCCGCAGTTGGCGCCCGGCAGCATCTTCTCCACCTCGTCAATTCTGGGATCCTCCTCGACCCGGAATTTCTGGGCCACGAAATAGAGGATCACCGCGGAAAGCACTCCCAGCGCACACAGCGTCAGGATTGTGTAAAGTAATACTTCCATCAGTAGTTTTTGGTTATTGAGAAATGAATTGTGTGTTCGATTTTATGTCTGAAGAGCCATAACACGCAGTAATAGACGCCTACGGCGGCCAATGCCGCCAAGGCGCTGCGGCCTTCGCTCCATCCCAGCGCGGCGACCGCCGCGGCCAGCACCGCCAACAGCACCGCCAGCGCGCCGACATAGGCCAATATAACGGCGACAGCGCCCGCACTGCGGCGGACGCCGACCGTAACGCTTTCGCCTGCGGTGTAGTGTTGCTGCGCTCCGGGGGTCGTCACCTCGACGATCTTTTCCTGCGCTTCGGCCAAGCCGCACGCCTCGCGCGCCTTGCAGGTGCCGCAGGCGCTCTGTGAGGTAATCTTCACATAGACCCGGTCGCCTTCGACGCGCGACACGATCCCTTCGTGTTCGATGATTCCGGATGCCACGCCTCAGTCGCCGTATTTATTGGTCAGGGGCATCAGCCGTTCGTGCCCGAACGAGCACATCGACAGGCGCAGCACGGGCGGGAACTGGTAACGCTTCTTCTCGTTGCGCATGATCATGCAATGGATCTTCTCCACGACTTCCGAGTCGAACCCCGCATTGACGATCTCCTCGCGGTGCTGGCCCTCCTCGATCATGCGCAGCAGAATGGCGTCCACCACCTCGTAGGGCGGCAGAATATCGCTGTCCTTCTGTCCCGGATGCAACTCCGACGACGGCTCCTTGTCCAGAATGTTTTCGGGAATCACATTGCCGAACGTGCGGTTGATATAACGCGCCACGTCGTACATCTCGCTCTTGTAGAGGTCGCCCGTGGGGCTGAACGCACCCGCCGTATCGCCGTAAAGCGTACACAGGCCCAGCGCATTCTCGCTCTTGTTCGACGAGTTGAGCAGAATGTAATCCGTCTTGTTCTGCACGGCCATCAGCAGCACCGTGCGGATACGGGTCTGGATATTCTCCTCCGTGGCGTCGAACTCCCGGCCGCCGATGACCGGCTTGAGGGTGTTCACCACACTGGTATATATTTCGGTAATGGGAATTACGTTGTATTCGATGCCGAGGTTCTCGGCCAGCTTCTTGGCGTCTTCGACCGAATGGTCCGACGAGAACTGCGAAGGCAGCAGCAGGGCGCGGACATTCCCGGCGCCCAGCGCATCGGCGGCCAGACATGCCACCACGGCCGAGTCGATACCGCCCGAAAGGCCGATGCAGGCCTTCTTGTAACCGTTCTTGAGGAAAAAGTCGCGGAGTCCGCAGCGCGCCGCCTGATAGACCATCCGCGTGCGGTCGTTGTAGGTCGAGGGAACCCCGACGGGAGGATTCTGGGCCTTGGTGTCGAAAATCTGGAAATCCTCCTCGAACTGCTTCATCATCAGCACCAGCTCGCCGCGGTTGTTGAACGCGCCCGACGTGCCGTCGTAGACGATGTCCGTCGCACCTCCGACCTGATTGACCAGCACGATGTTCTTGGCTTCGACGAACGACAGGTGGCGCATCATATCGTAACGGTAGGTCATGGCGCCCTTGCCGTACTTGCGGGCGTTGATCGAGATGACGGTCTCGACCGACTTGTCGAAATCGTGCTCGCGGCTCAGGTCGTCGCCCACGATGATGGCGCACTTGTGGCCTTTGATCGTCGCATATTCGAACCCTTTCGAGGGGACGAGGAAGCCCATTTCGCGGCGGGCCGAGATATATTTCTTGCCCACGTAGCGCAGCACCTTGCGGTCCTGAATCAGCGCCGCGGCGCTGATGGTTCCTTCGCGCGTGAGGATCGGCAGTCCCACGATCGCGGCGATGCCGTCGCAGCACGAAGCTATTTCGACCAGCGCGTCCTCGCACAGTTCGAGGAAGGTCGTCTTACGCAGCAGATCGAAAGCCGGTGTTCCGCTCACGGCCTGTTCGGCAAAGATGACAAGGTCGGCGCGCTGCGCTTTCGCTTTGTTGATGGAATCGATGATTTTCGAGGCGTTGCCGTCGATATCCCCGATCGTGTAGTTCAACTGGGCAATAGCTATCTTCATTTGTTAGTAATTTTAGTCCGAAAATTACGACTTTGCAAAGTTAAGGAATATTTATAAAAGTCGGAAGGATTTTGATGTTAATAAATTAACACTCGCCGCACCGCCGCCGGCAGCCGGAGATTCCGCACGGCGCGAAAAAAAGTTTCGATTTTTTCTCGCTCCGTTCGGCCTGACGTCCAGCATTAGTTTCCTCAATGTAAGTAACATACGCGCACGTACCGTCTTGCATCCGACGAACGTTCTCCTTATCTTTGCCCTTGTCGAATACAAACCCCATTTACAAACCAAACGTACAGCAAAGATGAAAAAAATCGAAAAAACAGCCGGCGGCGCGAATTTCGCTGCCGTGACAGTCGGAAAGATGGACGAGTTGAATCAGCACACGCTGATCTTGGCTCCGGGCGTCGAGATTCCCGGAAAAGTATTTACGGGCAGCGCCCTCGGCGCTACGGGCGCGGAGATGTCGTTCCAGCGCATCGAGCCGGGCGCAGGCGTCGGGTTCCTCCACACCCACAAGACGCACGAGGAACTCTACATCATCGTCCGGGGCGACGGAGAGTTTCAGGTGGACGGCAAAATCTTCGCCGTCGGCGAGGGCAGCGTAATCCGGGTCTCCCCCGACGGCCGACGCGCGCTGCGCAACACCGGTGCGGAGCCGATGATTATGATCTGCGTCCAGTACAAAGCCGATTCGTTCGCATCGTCCGACGCCGACGACGGGGTGATTCTCGACGCCGGGGTCGTGTGGTAGCCGCCCGCGAAAACGAAGAGGGCCGGAGTCATTCAACTCCGGCCCTCTTGTTTACTGAATGATCCGCTACTCCTGAACCTCTTCGGGATCGGTCACGAGGATACGTCCGCAGTACTCGCAGATAATGATCTTCTTGCCCTGACGGATTTCCACCTGACGCTGCGGGGGAATGCGGTTGAAGCAGCCGCCGCAGGCGTCGCGCTTGACGGTCACCACGGCCAGTCCGTTGCGGACATTCTGGCGGATACGGCTGTAGGCCGCCAGCAGGCGCTCGTCGATCTTGGCTTTGGCGCGGTCGGCCTGCACTTCGAACTCGGCGACCAGCGGTGCGGTCTCGGCCTCGATGCCCTCCAGCTCGCTCTTCTTGGCGGCAAGGTCTGCGGCGCGTCCGTCGGCTACGGCTTCGGCCTCCTCCAGCTGGAGCTTCTTGGCCTTCACGCCGGCGCTATACTCCTTGAGACGCTTCTCGGCCAGCTCGATCTCCAGCTCCTGATACTCGATCTCCTTGGTGATGGCGTCGAACTCGCGGTTGTTGCGCACGTTGTTCTGCTGTTCCTTGTAGTTTCCGATAAGAATCTTGGCCTGATCCACCTCGCGCTTGCGCTGTTTGGTGAGCGTATTCAGCTCCTCGATTTCGGCATTGATGTTGTCGATACGGGTTCTCAGGCCGGTCATCTCATCTTCGAGGTCCTGTACCTCAAGAGGCAGTTCACCTTTTACCTTGTTGATTTCATCGATTTTGCTGTCGATCTTCTGCAGCTCGTAAAGCGCCATGATCTTCTCCTGCATCGAATAATCAACTTCGGCAGTTTTCTTTTGTGTTGCCATATAATGTCTTCTATAGTTTAGACTTAAACCAAATAGTTCACCGGATTGCGCGAGTCCTCACTCTTGCGAACCGCAAAGGTAATCAAATTTTTCGATAAAATATCAAATAAAATCTGAATTGCGCAATATTCGCTTTCAAAATGGCCTATATCTGCTACGGTGAGGGCTTTATCGGGCGTCATGAAGTCGTTGTACTTCATGTCCGCCGTGATGTAGATGTCGGCCCCTGCGCGGCGGGCTTCGCCGATCATCGAAGCCCCGGCCCCCGTGCAGACCGCCACGCGGCGCACCTCCGGCGAAGCGATGTCGCTATGACGCACGACGCGCACGCCGAGCGTTCGCTGGATATGGCGCATGAACTCCACGGTCGCCACGGCTCCGGGCAGTTCGCCCACCACGCCGAATCCGACCTTCGCGTCGGCCGCAGAGGGCTGCAGCACACGCAAGTCCGCCACGCCCAGCATCTCGGCCAGCCGCCAGCTCATCCCCTCCGGCGCGCTGTCGAGATTGGTGTGGCAGGCATAGAGCGCAATGCCGCTGCGGATGGCCCGCTCGACGCAGCGCTGCACCTGATCGGCCGAATTGAACCGCTTGAGGGCATGGAAAACGATCGGATGGTGCGTGATGATCAGATCGCACCCCTCGCGCTCGGCTTCGGCCATCACCTCGTCGGTGACGTCTACGGCCAACAGCGCCTTGCGCACCTCGTCGTCGGGCCGGCCCACGATCAGCCCGGCGTTGTCGTACGACTCCTGCCACGCCAGCGGCGCAAAACGCTCGATGACGTCGGTTATTTCCCGGATAAGCATAATTTATATCGTTAACTGTATTAATAGAGGCCCCGCCTAAAACAGCGACTGCTCGTAAAAGGCGAACAGCTCCTTGTTTTCGACCTCTTCCTTCTTGCGGCGGGGTTTGCGGGTACGCTTCGCCACCGAGTGTCCCGCATCGGCGGCTTCCTCACCTTCCGCAGCGATCTTCACCACGGGTTTGCCCCTGCGGCGGGGTGCGGCGGCTTCGGCGTCCGGCGCATCCGGCACGGCACCGGCGTCAGTATCGGCGTCAGCGTCGGCAAGGATTTCCCCCTCGCCGGCCTTCAGGTCCTCGCGCACCTCGACCAGCAGCGCGCGGATACGCTGCAGACGCTCCATCAGCTCCGCATCGCGTTCCATTCCGCCCTCGGCAGGCTGCTGCCGGAGTGCTTTCTTCGCCCCTTCGAGGGTCATTCCCCGCTCCTTGACCAGATGATAGATCAGTTTGAGATTCTCGACATCCTGCGGCGAGAAGAGGCGGTTTCCTTTCTTGTTGCGTTTGGGGCGGATGACGCTGAACTGCGACTCCCAGTGACGGATCAGCGACGCATTGACGTCGAACATCTCGGCCACTTCGCCCATCGAATAAAAAAGTTTCTCGGCCATATCTATTGTTTAATAATTCGCAATGAATTGGGATACATGTTGTTTACCCGGTTTCCTATGCGCTTCGCGAATCCGAGCGCACGGCCCCGCGCGCACACCAGATTGATCCCTTCGGCAAAAGGTCCGGCCCCGATCTCCTGCCTGCGCAGGAAGCGGAGCGTCTGCTCTTCGTCCAGCTCCGCGGCGGGAACCGCATCCCGGTTCAGTCCGCAGAAGAACGCCAGCGCGGGATCGGGACGCAGACGCCCCTTGAAGAGCTGCCCCATCGCCACGCCCGAATATATCACCGGAAGCGCTTCGGCCAGCGCTTTTACGGCTTCCGCCTGCGCGACATAATAGCCGTAGCAGGTGTCGGCGACCGTCACGAAGCACATCCGTTCGGGACTGTTCACCCAGCGGCGCAGTTCGGCTGCCGCAGCTCTGTCCACCGAAGCGAAGACCGTGCGCCGCGCCTTCGGCGTGCGGCAGCGGCCGCCCGCATCGAAAGCCTTGCGGACCACGGCGGCGAAAAATCCCTCGCCGCGCGCCCGGTGGGGATAAAACCGGAAGGTCCGGAACGCGCCCACGCGTCCGCAGACAATCCCCCACGACGCATCGACGGCGACCTCCCCGGCCTGCGCCGCTTCGTCCTCCGCCCAGCCGAGCATCCGTTCGAGCGCGCCTTCGTCCTCGTCGCGGTTGAACGTGCAGGTGCTGTATATCAGCACTCCGCCGGGTTTGAGCGCACGCCACGCTTCACGCAACAGCTCGTCCTGCCTTGCGGCACAAAGCTTTACATTGCCTTCGCTCCATTCGCCGCGGGCGTCGCGGTCCTTGCGGAACATCCCCTCGCCGGAGCAGGGAGCGTCCACCGCCACCACGTCGAACCACGCTTCGAAACCGCCCAGCTGCCGGGCTTCGCACGTCGTCACCGCAACGTTGCCCGTGCCCCACTTGCGGACGTTGTCCGCCAGCACCTGAGCGCGGCGGCGGTCGATCTCGTTGGCGACGACCAGCCCGTCAGGTCCCGCGAGCGACGCATAGAGCGTCGTCTTGCCGCCCGGAGCGGCGCAAAGGTCGAGAATCCGCCTGCCGGCGACTTCGACACCCTGCAACAAATGTCCCACGAACTGCGACGCGGCCTCCTGCACATAGTAGGCTCCCGCATGGAAATCGCTGTCGAAGGTGAACTGCGGCCGCGCCGCGAGGTAATATCCGTCGCCGCACCACGGCACCCGGCCGTCGGCGTCGGCCAGCACGGCAGGCGGCACTCCGTCCGAACGGCCGGCCGCCTTGTCCGCATACTCCTCCCGCCCGGCTCCGCCGTTCTCCGTACCGCCGCACTTGGCCGGGTTCAGGCGCACCGACACGGGCGGCTCGGTGTCGAGCGCCGCGCAGAGCGCCGCGCCCTCGCTATCGCCCAGATCGCGCAAAACGCGCTCGGCAAACTTCGCAGGCAGCGTCATGCGTTACTTCCGGGTATTAAGCGCATCCAGCCGCGCGCAGATTTTATCCAGCACGGCAGGGTCCGAAATGAAATCCTCATGGTCCTTGTCGACCACAAGCACGTCGCCTTCGTATATGTTGTCTATCCAGTTGTTGTACTTGTCGTTCAGCCGCTTGAGGTACAGCTCGTCGATATTCATCTCGTACTCGCGGCCGCGCTTGCGGATCTGCGAAATCAGCGTCGGGACGCTCGCCTTGAGATAAATCAGCAGGTCGGGCTTGGGAATCAGCTCGGTCACCAGCCTGAAAATCTTCATGTAGGTTTCGATGTCGCGCGTAGGCATCAGCCCCATTTCATGGAGGTTGCCGGCAAAGATATGCGCATCCTCGTAAACCGTGCGGTCCTGAAAAATCACGCCCGAACCGCCGTCGGAAAGCATGTCCATCGTCTGCTGGATGCGGCTTCCCAGAAAGTACATCTGCAGATTGAACGACCAGCGGTTCATATCTTCATAGAAGTCGCCGATATAGGGGTTGTTGCACTCTTCGAGATACGACTTGGCATTGTAGCGCTTGGTCAGAATCTGGGTCAGCGTCGTCTTTCCGCTTCCGATGTTGCCTGCAATTGCTATATACATATTATACGATATTTGTTTTACATTTTTGTCCTGCCGGAGCGTTCCGGCGCCCTGTCATCATGGCCTCGCGCCGCAAAAACGTCCGCCGTCACTTCTTCTCCCCGCCGAATGCCAGTATCTCCTCGGCCACATGGCGGTCGTTGACCAGCCGCGGCACCTTGTTCTTGCCGCGGGCGCGCAGCCATGCGAGGAAAAGCCCGCGGTCCACGACCGTCAGCCGCTGCCGTTCGAGCGTGGTCCGGCGCTTGGCGTCGTAATCCGAATTCACGGCCCGCAGCTCCCGGTCGAGCGCTTCGGCGAAATGCTCGCGGCTGTCAGGCTCACGCTCGAACTCCACGATCCACTCGTGGGCGCCCCGCTCCCGGAGCGACATGTAGCACGGCGCCACGGTATACTCCCCGACGACGGCCCCGGTCTCGTTGCTGGCGGCGATCAGGGCACGGTCGGCGTTGTCGACGATCAGCTCCTCGCCGAAGACGTTGATATACTGCCGTGTGCGGCCCGCGAACCGGATCCGGTAGGGATTCGTCGAGGTGAACTCCACCGTATCGCCGATTTCGTAACGCCACAAACCGTTGTTCGAGGTGATCAGCATGGCGTACACACGGCCGCACTCCACACCCTCCAGCGGGACGATCGTCCCGCCGCTGCGGAACTCGAAGAAGTTGCCGTAGTCGAGCATCAGCAGCATGTCGTCGCGCGACGGATCGTCGGCCAGCGCGAAGAAGCCCTCCGAAGCGTTGTAGGTCTCCATGTACTGCATCCGCTCCGAGGGTATCAGCGCCTCGAACGAGCGGCGGTAAGGACCGAATTCCACGCCCCCGTGGGCGAACATGCAGAGGTTGGGCCACACTTCGAGCAGGTTCTGCCGCCCCGTATATTCCAGCACGCGGCGCATCATCGCCAAATTCCACGACGGCACGCCCGCAAAGGCCGTGATGTTTTCGCCGACGCACTCGCGGCAGATCGCCTCGACCTTGCGGTCGAAGTCGGGAATGAGCGCCGTGGCCATACGCGGCGCACGGAACCAGCCGCTCCAGAACGTCGTCTCGTGTATCAGTATGGCCGACAGGTCGCCCACCAGATTGCGCCCTTCGCGGCTGCACGACCCGCCCAGCGTCAGCGTCTTGCCTTCGAAAACCCCGGTCTTCGGATTGTTGCCCGAAAAGACCGTCGCCACGTCGCGCATGCCCAGCGTATGGTTCCACCAGAGCGACTCCTCCGTGACCGGGATGTACTTGCTCCGGTCCGACGTGGTGCCCGACGAACGGGCGAAGAGCTTCACGCGGCCCGGCGAGGCAACGTTTTTCTCGCCGGCCAGCATCTTCTCGATGTAGGGCTTGAACGTCTCGTAATCGAACGTCTCGACCATCGTCTGGAACTGCTCGACCGTGCGGACATGCCCCAGATCGTAACGCCAGCCGAATTCGGTCCGCCGTCCGCGGCGCAGCAGCTGCCTGAAGACGCGTTCCTGCGTCTCGGCCGGCCGGCGCCGGAAACGGTCGATGGCCCGCTCGCGCTGCGAAAACCATGCTTTGAGTAATATGCTTCTGAATGACACGTGTCTGTTCGGTTTCGTTGCCGGCGGCGTGCGCTGCCCCGCGCCGTGCGCCGGGCCTCGCGGCACGCGCCGTCAGTTAAAAAAGTATCCTACTTTGCCTACGGACGCGGGCATGGCGAAGACCACCACGCGGTCGTAGGGGTTGATTTCCATATTGTCCACGGCGATGAACACCTTGTCGCCGCGCACGATGCCGCCGATGATCGTATCTTCGGGCAGCCCCAGATCCTTGATACGGGTCTTGACGGCCGGAGCGTTGGGCTTGACGATGAACTCCAGCACCTCGGCATCGCTGCCCGTCAGGCACTTGATGGCCTGCACGTCGGTGGACATCGTGAAGCGGAAGATGTTCGACGCCGTCACCAGCTTCTTGTTGATGATCGTGTCGATGCCTATCGACTCGGCGAGGTTGATGTAATTGAGGTTCTCGACCTCGGCGATCACCTTCTTGACACCCATGCGCTTGGCGAGCATCGCCGCGAGGATGTTGGTCTCGCTGCGGCCCGTCACGGCCACGAAGGCGTCCATATTGGAAAGCCCCTCCTCCATCATGGCCTCAGTGTTGCGACCATCCTCGTTGATTATCAGCGTCTTGTCGAGCAGCTCCGCCAGTCGGTAGGCCTTCTCGGCGTTGTAATCGACCAGCTTGATATTCACCTCCTCCTGCAATTCGGTGGCGATGCGGATGCCGATGCGCGAACCGCCGAGGATCATCATGTTCTTGATCTCGATATTGGACTGTCCGGAGAACTCCATGACCTGCTTCACGGCGTCCTGACGCGCGATGACGTAGATCACGTCGCCCTCGGTGAAGATCTCGCCCTGCCGGGGGATGATCGTCTCGCCGCCCCGCGTGATGGCCACCGTGCGGTAGCTCAGCGGCGTCTCGTCGTCGTCGAAGCCCTCGATCTGCCGTCCCACCAGCGGCGAGGCCGGTTCCAGACGGAACACCACCAGCGAGAGTTTGCCGCTCGAAAAATCGACATACTCCGTAGTCGAGGTGTGCCCCAGCAGGTTGATGACCTCGCGGGCCGCCACCTTTTCGGGATAGAACAGGTAGTCGATGCCCATGTCGATGAACATCTCCTTGTTGTTGGGTTCGAGGTACTCGTTGTTGTCGATGCGGGCGATGGACTTCCGGGCGCCCAGCTTCTTGGCCAGCATCGCCGCCACGACGTTGTCGTTCTCCTCGTGGTTCACGGCGATGAAAAGGTCGCACTTGCGCACCGAAGCCTTGCGGAGCACGGCGAAAGTCGTCGAATCCCCCTCGACGGTAATCACGTCGGCCAGACTCCCCACGTCGGAAAGCAGTTTCTGGTCGCTGTCGATAATGGTGATGTCGTGGCCGTTGCCGCTCAGCATCTTCGCCAGATGGCTCCCCATCTCTCCCGCTCCCGCTATTACGATTTTCATAGTATTGCGTCGTTGTCTTTTTGCATCCGCCGCCGAAGGGAGGGCAGCGTTTTTGCAATTTATCTTACAAATGTATACATTTGTGACCGAAAGCCAAAATTTCGGGACGTAAAAATACCTTATTGATATGCCGACATGGTTAATCGTTTTTCTGTTCGCGCTGGGGGCCGTGACCCTTTTCGTCGTGGGCATGTCGCTGACGCTGATGATCAAGGGACACAACATCGACTCCGAGATCTCGACCAACAAGAACATGCAGCGACTGGGCATCAAGTGCGCCGTACACGAAACGCGCGAAGCGGACGGCAGCGCCGGCTGCTCCGACACGCATACGGCCGCGGGATGTTCGGGCAACTGCTCGGCCTGCGACATCGAAGAGGCCGGGCACAAGAAATAGTCCCGGAGCGAACGGACTGAAACCCCTGCAAACCCGCCGCACATGATCCGACAACCCGAATCCCCGAAGACATTCGTCTGGCGCATATGCTCGGCGCATGTGATCGCCTACTTCACCGCCGGCGTTTTCGCCCTGCTCTTCCTCGATTACAGAACCCACTTCTCGTCCGAGTCGCTGGCTCTGCTGATGCGGCCCGTAAGCTCGCCGTGGGTCGCGCTCGGCCCCGGACTGCAGATTTTCCGCGGAGTGCTGATCGCGCTGGCGCTGCTGCCCGTACGCGGATTCCTGTACGGCAAAAACGGATTCCTCAAGCTGGCGTGGCTGGTTCTGGGCCTGAGTTTCATCTCGACCATAGGTCCCACGCCCGGCTCGTTCGACGGCTACATCTACACGATCCTGCCCGTGCAGTATCATCTGGGCGGAATCCCCGAAGCCGTTTTATACACCGCGCTCTTCGCGGGCATCCTCGCCTTCTGGCACAAATCCGGAAAAAGATACGTCACGGCGCTCTCCATCGTACTTGTGGCCGTAATCGTACTGTTCAGCGTCATGGGATTCCTCGGCGCGGCGCAGGCGGAGTAACGGGCGGCCGTCGGGCAAAACCGGAGTCCACCGGATGTGATCGAGTGGCGGAAGCTGGCAGTAGTTGCTGGGGCTGAATGAGGTTGGCGGGCTGTAGCAGGCTGAGGTTGACAAGCTGAGGTTGGCGGGCAGAAGCTGGCCGAAACCGGCTGAGGCCGACTCGCCGGCGAATAAAAAATGAGGTTGCCCGACGCGCGGACGACCTCTTCTTCGTATATCTCGGCAACGGTTCGGAACCGCTTCCGTCAAATCTTGCAGTGTTTCGACCGGCAGACGAACCACGGATTGCGCAGGTCCTCCTCGTTGTAGAGCAGCTCCCGGTCGTCGGGCAGCGTGCGGGTGCGGCCGCCCGCTTCGGCGAGAATCAGCTCGCCCGCGGCAGTGTCCCACTCGTACGTATGCGTCGTGCGGACATAATAATCGACCTTCCCCTCGGCCAGCAGGCAGAATTTGTAGGAACTCCCCTGCTCGACGATCTCCAGATCGGGATGCGCTTCGCGCAGGCGGGCGATATGCTCCGCCGTTTCGGGCGTCTGGTGCGACCGCGACACGGCCACCCGCAGGCGGGGATGCTCCGCCCCCTCTTCGAGCGGCAGCTGCCGCCAGCCCGTGACGATCTGGTCGTAAGTGTATTCGGCGGCGGCATCCGGCGCGATATGCTCCTTGACGTAGGAACCCGAATCGCGCCCGGCGACGTACATCTTTTCGAAATAGGGGACATAAATGACAGCCCCCATGCAGACGTTGTTCTCCATCAGGGCGATATTCACGGTAAATTCGTTGTTTCCCTTGATGAACTCGACCGTTCCGTCGAGCGGATCGACCAGCCAGTACAACTCCCAGTTGCGGCGTTCGTCGTAGCGCATCTCGCGGCCCTCCTCACTCAGGATCGGGATGCGCGTGCGGCCCAGATATTCGCGGATGGTTTTGTGTGCGAGACGGTCGGCGAGGGTGATCGGCGTCTTGTCGTCTTTGAGGCTTATATCGTAATCGTCTAAATTCTTGTAAATATTCATTATCGAGGCTCCGGCCCTGACTGCCGCATTGAACAGCGGCGGCAGCAGATACATCCTCACCTTGTCGTTTATCATCGTAGCTCGTTTTTTGAGTTCGGTAATTTCGATTGCCATGGTAAAGGTAACAAGAATTTATGATATGGTAAAATTTTTTACTCCTATTTTACAGCGGCGCCGCAGCCCCTTTTCACCGCCGCCCGTACGCCCGTAGGCAATATCGCTGAGGGCCAGCGAAACACATCCGGCGACGCACCACACGAGGGCTGCGGTGAGCAGTACGGCGGCCGCTGGCCACCGGCCCGTCCATACGGCGGCGGCGATCGCGCCGCCCAACGACGCAGCCGCCACAACGCGCAGCACGGACTGCCGCCCGCGACACGGCTTGCGCCCAGACTGCGGCGCATAGAAAACCGGCTCCCAAAGGCTCCGGCGCCGGCGCCGCGGTACGGATTTGCCCGGACGGTGCGCGAAACCGCCTGCTGCAATGACGGCTTCGCGGCTCAGCAGCGCGGCAGGCTCTCCGATCCGCGAACGCACGCAATCGCACCCTCCGACGCCCCGCTCCCCCACTTCGGCCACCAGCCGCGCGACAGCGTCCGGCAGCAGAAACTGCCCCTCCCGTACCGGCAGCACATAATCGTAAGCGGCCACTTCGGCCGCCGCATCGAAATCGCCGGCGGGAGTATCCTGCGCACGGTCCACCAGCACCAGCCTGCGGAAACGGCGCTTGCGCGAACGCCCCAGCGCCCGCACGCCCGTCACGGGCAGCTCCTCCGACAGCACGTATTCGACGCGGATCATGCGGTAGCGGGCCGTAAAGGCCGCAAACTCGACGGGATAACGCAGGGAATCGAGCACCACGATCACTTCATAGTGGGCATATTCGGCCGAAAGCAGGTTTTCGACCTGCTCCTGCACACGGACGCCGCTGCACAACACCGATATCCCGATGCCGTCGGGCGTGTCGCTCGCCACGGCGTGGGAACCTGCCAGCAGCAGCCGTTTGTTATGTCCCCGCACGACAAGCCAGAGCAGCGCGAGGGCCGCAGCGGCGACAGCGGCAAGCAGCAGTAACAGCACGATCAGCATACCAGACTCCGTTTATAGGAATGTATAAGCGATTCGTAGTAGAGACGCTCCCGGTCGTCGAACAACCGCCGCAGCACGGCAGACGCATAGCCCTCCCGCGCCATGTAACGCATCAGCGCCTTGCGTTCGGCGCGGCTCATGGAGGCGATGCGGCCCGCCACCTCGCGCCGCCTGAGCGAACAGCGCATCGAACAGAGCGTATAGAGCGCTTCGCGGCCCAGCTCCGGCACCCTTTCGCGGGCCACCATCGCCAGCAGAAGCCTCTCCGCCTCCTCGATGCCGAACTGCCGCACGATGCCCAGCCCCACCATCCGCAGGTTGCGGTTCGGGGAGCCGACGAGCGGTTCGTAGGCGATCGGCAGCAGACCGCGGCGCAGCATGGCCATGATCTCCGACACTTCGCAGGCCGAAAAGGGATAGTCGTACTCCGCCATCCGGCGCAGCGAGGTCGCAGGTTCGGCTGCCAGCTGCGTCATCAGGGCGTAGAAGCGCACGTAACGGTTGCGGCTGCGCATATAGCGGGCGGCTTCGGCGCCGATGCCGTCTCCGGCGGGCAGCCGGGAGAGCAGCATCAGGTAGCGCGCACGGCGGTACCCCTGCGCGAAGCGTATCCGGCGCAGCAGCCACCCGTCCAGCCCGTACTGCACGACGATGCGGCGCAGCGGCGCCGGGTCAAGCCCGTAGGTCGCCGCCACCAGCCTGCCGACGGTTTCGATCAGCAGGCGGCGGGCGCCCGCACGGCGCAGAAGCGGAAAGCGCGGCGTCTCTTCGCCGCCCGAAAACAAGGCGAGCATGACGATATGCAGGTATTTGCGCTGCAGCACGGCGTCCCTGCCGCGCCTGCGTCTGCGGCGCAGCCGCCCGACCGCCATCCCGCCGAGCAGCCAGAGCGTCACGGCGGCGGCCGCCGCGGAATATATCATGAAAAGCGTTTCGGTCATAAAAGCCGGTTCAAATCGTTGGACACCTTGCCCCGCAGCCGCTGCAGGCTCAGCGGGAAAGCCATATACTGGTCCACGCCGCACTCCAGCAGACTCAGGACGGCCTGTTCGGACTGGAGCCACGAAACCACGTAAAACAGCGGCCGTCTCAGTCCCGCGGGACGCACGCCGCGCACGACGTCGCGGCCGCACAAGAAAGGGGCCACATGCAGCACGATCACCAGATCGAACAATACGCGGCGGCAAAGCCCTTCCATCTCGTCCGCATCGGCCGCACAACGCACCTCGGTGCGCATGTCGATCAGCGACAGACGCACCATGTCGCGCAGAAAAATATCGTCCGAAACAATCAGTATCCTGTTCATAAAAACCCCGTCCGGCGTGTGCCGGTGCCCTGCCCCGGCCCAAAACCATGCCAGAGCCGCACGGGGCCAAAAAAATTTGCCGGATATGTTGTTTATAAGATAAATATGCGTATATTTGCACTCCGAATTATGTTCAAATACATAACCATCGAATAAATGTACGTTATAGTAGAGATTGCAGGTCAGCAATTTAAAGCTGAAAAAGGTCGGAAACTTTATGTTCACCGTCTTCAGGGCGAAGAAAATTCGTCCGTAAGTTTCGACAAAGTCCTGCTCACAGACAACGACGGTCAGGTCAAAGTAGGTGCACCTGTAGTAAAAGGCGCCTCGGTGAAGTGCAAGATCCTGAAACACCTCAAGGACGACAAGGTTCTGGTGTTCAAGAAAAAGCGCCGCACAGGATATCAGAAATGCAACGGCCACCGTCAGTATCTGACACAGGTCCTTGTAGAGGAAATTGTTGCATAACCCTTTAAAACGGAAGAGAAATGGCACACAAGAAAGGTGTAGGTAGTTCGAAGAACGGACGTGAGTCGGAAAGCAAGCGACTCGGCGTCAAACTGTTCGGTGGCCAGTTCGCAAAGGCGGGCAACATTATCGTTCGTCAGCGCGGCACGGTTCACAACCCCGGTGAAAACGTGGGTATCGGTAAAGATCACACGCTCTTCGCCCTTGTAGACGGCACCGTCGAATTCTGCAAGAAAGGCGCAGGCAAATCGTACGTGAGCGTAACTCCCCTGAGCGAGTAAGCGTTCCATAAGCAACACAAGACAGGCGGCTTCCCCGACGGGAGGCCGCTTGTTTTGTGAACCCCGGAAGCGCAAGACACACGGTCCGAAGATTATAGGGCACACACACCAAAGATCATACGGCGACCACACGCCCCAAAGCCGTTTTTCGGCAATCGACTCCGCGGCCCGACCCCAATACAGACAGGTAGTTGCAGATTGCGGAAAATTGATTACCTTTGTTATGCGGTACACCGTATTGCATGCGTTCTTAACATATCGAGTATATAAACGATTGTATTTGTCTGCTTTGAATCTGGAAAATTTTTTGAAGACACCTTGTACAACCTCACCCGGAAGGGTATGCGTTGTTTTTCGGTGTCGCAGGTTTACCAGAACCCAGAGCAGTCGGAATTCGGCGCAGCCCTTTCTTTTTTGGCACAGAGGGTGCGCGCTGTTTTGTTGGATTTACTGGTTTACCAGAACCTCAGGAGTTACAGATTCAGCGGCACTCTTCTTCTTTGGCACAAATGAGTCCATTTGTCCGCACTCTTGCCGATGCAATCGAATCATATGCGACGGCAGGATGCTTTCCGATAATCGGATTCTTCCTACAAAAGAGAGTTGCGTCACTTTTTTCCTGCCGCCGTTCTTTTTTACTTTCTCCGTCCGCAACATATTCCGCACATCCGGCCGACCGAGCAGTTCCGCCGCATAACACAAAAAAAACGGCAGCCCCTCAGAGAAGGAGTGCCGCAAATTATCCGCGCCGGCGAAACTACTTCTTCGCAGGCTCTTTTTCGACGGCCTTGAATACGGCCAGCGACTTGTCGTCGTCGAAGAAGGTCAGCTCCGAACCCTTGATTTCGAAACGATCCACGTCGTCGAGCATCTTGACGAACGCATCTTCGTACTGCATGTCGGGGCAGGCCATCCGGGTCATGCCCATATTCTCGAATTCGAGTTTCTTGCCCTTCAGCTCATAGCGGCCGAAGAAACGGTTGCAGTTGGTGCGTCCGGCGACCATCGTGTCGGCGGCATTGAACTCCAGCGTGAAGAAATCCGCCTCCTGATTGATCGCCGTCGCCGGAATCGACCCCATTTGGGCGAGTTTCCAAGTCGTACCTTCGAGCGTCTTGTCCTGCGCGGCGCTTCCGCACGCAGCCATCGTAACGAGCAGCGCTGCGGCTGCAAAATACTTTTTCATCATAAATACATATAAGTTAATAACAGAACGCCGCGTGCAAAAACCGCACAAAACCTGACGGCGTCGACTCTTACGCGCCCCAAAGTTAGCAATTCCCGGCCGGATACGCAACCCCGGCGACAAAAAACACAGGCAGGTCTTCACATAGGCGGTTTTTGGGCGGCTCCCGCAAAAAAAGCCATCCGGAACAAATCGCTCCGGATGGCCGCAAATCGGGCAAAGCCCCGAATTACATTTTTTTCAGATAAACCGCGATCTGCAGTTCCGTCGTTGCGTTGAACAGATCGTCGAGAATGACAGCGGGATCGAGACCCATCATCTGCGACGGATCGAGTCCCAGCCCGCCGAGCACGTCCTTGAGCAGCTTGACATAGGGCAGCATCATGGCGCGGTCCACATACAGGCGGAACACACCGCCCTCAAAGGTGTACTTGAACGGAATGGCGTAATGGCTGTCGGTCGAAACAACACTCAGCCCCTTATAAGCGCCGAGCATCTTGTCAATCTCGGAAAGAATTTCCATCCCCTCCTGCTTCTCGATCGCCCGGATGAAATCCTTGCTGACGGCAGCGAAGAACAGGTTCGACTCCGTATAGAAACTCAGCGCGCCTTCGGGCAGGACAGCGGCGGTCTCGGCACTCGGAAATACCGATACGGCCTCGGCAAACGTCGGCGAGAAGATCGTCGTCATGATGTCGGCCCCCTCCTCGACCACCACGTCATGGTATTTGGCGGCAAACAAACCGTCGCTATGCAGATCGAGCTGAACCAGACCGCTCGACACGAATTGCGAACCGATGGCCGACACCAAATCCAAGATGGTATTGAACGGCATTACGAACGAACCGGCAGGCATCCCCATGCTCTCCGAGAGATCGATACCGGGAATATTATCCGGATCCGTCCATGCAGCGGCTACTTCCAGATAAAGCCTCGAAGGCTCACCGCCCCACTCGTCGGGCACTTCTTTAAAGTAGTGCGGCGTATAGCTGCCGACCAATTCGGACGATACCTGCGGTTTCTTCACCTTTCCGTCGTCATCGTTACAAGCCGTAAAGGCAGCCAAGGCAGCGCACACGACAAACACGGACGCAATTTTGTGCAAGAGATTTTTCATAAGCGAGATTAGATAGTGTTAATTCAAATGTGCGGCAAAGTTATCTCCGGGGCCGATTATGAACAAATAAATTCATTCGGGGGGGGGATTTTTCAAACGGACAGCAAATTTTTCATCACGAACCGAATCGCCGGAACACAAAAAAGGCCGCGGCACTAATGCCGCGGCCGAAGCCGTTTCGCCGCCCGGACGGATTTCGAACGACTCCCCGAACGGTTTTCGAACGAACCTCCTGACAGCCCGCCGACCGAACGGTTTTCGAACCATCCGCTCGGACAGATTCCGGACTATCGTCCGGACCTATTTCGGGCGCCTTCCCGAAGGTGTTTCAGACTGCCATTCGGAGGGATTCCGCCCCACCGTCCGGACAAATCCCGGACCGCTTCCCGGAGGAATTTCAGGTCGTCATCCCGGACAGATTTCAGGTCCCCGGACGGATTCCGGGCCGCCATCCGTACGAACCACAACTCGGACGCACCGCCGCCCCGGAAATCGCACCGCAAAGCGGGCGGCATTCCCGGCGGCGCAACGTGCGGCCGCAACCGCCTTACCCGAACAAGCGGTTCAGCAGCGCCGCCAACCTGTATCCGGCTTTCAGCACCTGCGCCTCGGCGAACTCGTGCGAGAAAATGATGAAGTCGCGCGACTCCTCGTACGAAAGCGTCTGACCGGCCTTGGTCCAGTCGTAGATCACGCGGCACTCGCGGGCGCTGTCGGCCAGCCAGTCGCGGGGCGTGCCTTCGGCGATATCGCGTTTTTCCCGCTTCGAACAGCGGTCGAGCTGGTGCCCGTATTCCAGATAATGCCACTTGTTGCTCAGCGTAAGCGCCCACTCGTCCCAGTAATTATGCAGGCCGTACTCCTTGCCGCTGAGCGTGAATTTGAAACTCTTGTACCACGGATATTTCACGTGTCCCGGACAGTGCATGTCGCCGACGAGATGTACGATAAAGCGGATCGAGACCGTCACCGTCGAATCGTTTTGATTGCGGTAATCTTCCACTTTCGCAATGCAGTCGTCCAGAAAAGTCATCGCGTCGCCTTCGGGATCGGGCACGTAGTTTCCCCCGGCATCGACCTTGTTGGTGTGCCACGTGTTGGTGTGCCTGTAGGCCGGCGTGTGGCGGACCTGATCCATCCACGAGGCATAATAGACGATCGAACGGCCGCCGAGATACTTTTCGATGTTTTTCTTGGCTTTGGGCGTCAGGTTGCATTCGGCGATGTAGGCGATCGCATCGTGGCCGATTTTCCCCCAGCCGAACGCCGTCGCGCACCAACAGCTGAGCACGGCCGTCAGCAGACATACGGATAGTTTTTTCATTTCGAATTAGTTTTAAAGTGATTTCGAAACAAATATAAAGAATAGATATTAAATAAGCAATAAAAAGCAATTACAATCATTTCTTTTTATGCTTTATCCTATCCATGCAAGCGATACGACGCCGGATGCGATCCGGCCCGACAACAAAAAAAGGCCGCGGCACAATGCCGCGGCCTTTCACATAGCTGTCATACAGATCAGTACTCCATCTTGGCAAGACGCTGGTAGCTGTTGTAACGCCACTTGGCGTTCTCCTCAGCGGCAGCGAACAGCTCCTCGGCCTCGGCCGGGAACGACTTCTTGAGCGAAGTGTAACGCACCTCCTTCATCAGGAAGTCGCGGAACTTCGACCAGTCGGGTTCCTTCGAGTCCATCACGAACGGATTCTTGCCCTGCTCTTCGAGCTGCGGATTATAGTGCCACAGGTGCCAGTAGCCGCAGGCTACGGCCTCCTTGCCCACGGTCTGCGTGCGCGTCATGCCGCCCTTGATGCCGTGGTTGATACACGGCGCGTAAGCGATCACGAGCGACGGTCCGGGATAAGCCTCGGCCTCCTTCAGCACGTTGAAGAGCTGCATCTGCGACGCGCCGATCGAAACCTGCGCCACGTATACGTAACCGTAGGTCATGGCAATAGCGCCGAGATCCTTCTTGCGGATACGCTTACCGGCCGACGCGAACTTGGCGACGGCGCCCACGGGCGTCGATTTCGACGACTGACCGCCGGTATTCGAGTAAACCTCGGTATCCACGACCAGAATATTCACATCCAGACCCGAAGCCAGCACGTGGTCCACGCCGCCGAAGCCGATGTCGTAACCCCAGCCGTCGCCGCCGATGATCCACTGCGACTTCTTCACCAGCCAGTCCTTCATTTCGAGAATGTCCTTGCAGTAGTCGCAGCCGCAGGCCTCCATCATCGGGATCAGGCGGGCCGAAACCTCGGCCGACTTGGCCGACGAACCGCGCGCGGCGATCCACTCCTGCATGACGCCCTTCAGCTCGTCCGAGCACTTCGTGCAGTTGGCGATCGCCTGCTCCATCGACTCCTGAATACGGTCGCGGAGTTTCTCGACGCCCACGTGCATACCCAGACCGAACTCGGCGTTGTCCTCGAAGAGCGAGTTGGCCCATGCAGGACCCTGTCCCTTGTCATTGGTGCAGTACGGCGTCGAAGGAGCCGAACCCGAATAAATCGAGGTACAGCCCGTGGCGTTGGCCACCATCATCTTCTCGCCGAACAGCTGCGAAATAGCCTTGATATAGGGAGTCTCGCCGCAGCCTGCGCAGGCGCCTGAGAACTCGAAGAGCGGTTGTGCGAACTGCAGGTTCTTGACGCTCTTGGTCTTGTCCACGACCTGCTTGTAGCCGATGTTCTTTACGATATAATCCCAATTCCTCTGCTGGGGCAGCTGCGATTCGAGCGGTTTCATCACCAGCGCCTTCTCCTTGGCGGGGCAAACGTCCACGCAGTTGCTGCAGCCCGTACAGTCGAGCGGCGAAATCTGGATGCGGAACTTGTAGTCCTTCGTCTCGCCCAGACCCTGCTTCCACTCTACGCCCGAAGCGGCAGCTTCGGCCTCCGTTGCGAGGAACGGACGGATCACGGCGTGCGGGCAGACATAGGCGCACTGGTTGCACTGGATACAGTTCTCGATCTTCCATTCGGGCACGTTCACGGCGATGCCGCGCTTCTCGTAGGCGGCCGTACCGTTCTCCCACGTACCGTCCTCACGACCCGTAAAGGCCGATACGGGCAGGTCGTCGCCCTTCAGGCCGTTGATCGGCTCGACGATCTTGCGCACGAATTCGGGACACGAAGCATCCGAAACATGCACGAAGCCCTTGTCCTCGATCGAAGCCCACTCGGCAGGAATCTCGACCTTAACGACGGCATCGCCGCCGGCGTCCACGGCCGCATAGTTCATGTTGACGATATCCTCGCCCTTCTTGCCGTAGGACTTCTGGATCGCCTTCTTCATCTGCTCGACGGCCTTGTCGAACGGAATGACGTTGGCGATCTTGAAGAACGCCGACTGCATGATCGTGTTGGTGCGCGAACCCAGCCCCAGCTCGGCGGCGATCTTCGTGGCGTTGATGATATAGAAGTTGATCTTGTTCTTGGCGAGGTAAGCCTTCATGTGCGCGGGCAGCGTCTCGCAGGTCGTAGCGGCGTCGTGCACCGAGTTGAGCAGGAACGAGCCGCCGGCCTTCAGGCCCTTGAGCACGTCGTACTTGTCCACGTACGAAGGCACGTGGCAGGCCACGAAGTCGGGCGTGGTGACCAGATAGGGCGAAGTGATGGGCAGGTCGCCGAAACGCAGGTGCGACGAGGTGTAACCGCCCGATTTCTTCGAGTCGTAGGAGAAGTATGCCTGACAGTATTTGTTCGTCGTGCCGCCGATGATCTTGATCGAGTTCTTGTTGGCGCCCACCGTACCGTCGGCGCCCAGACCGAAGAAGAGCGCTTCGAACGTGCCGGGCTTAGCCAGCGAGATCTCCTCGCCCACGGGCAGCGAACGGAACGTCACGTCGTCCACGATACCCACCGTGAACTGGTTCTTGGGTTCGTTGGCCGCGAGGTTCGTGAACACGGCCAGCATCTGCGCCGGCGTGGTGTCCTTCGACGAAAGACCGTAACGGCCGCCGATGATGAGCGGCTTGTTCTTGCACGGGCAGGTGGCGAAAGCCTCCACCACGTCGAGGTAGAGCGGATCGCCGTTGGCTCCCGGCTCCTTGGTGCGGTCCAGCACGCAGATGCGCTTCACGCTTTCGGGCAGCACCTCCATCATGTATTTCACCGAGAAGGGACGGTAGAGGTGAACGGTCACGACACCCACCTTCCCGCCTTTGGCGTTCAGGTAATCGACCGTCTCCTTGAGGGTCTCGGTCACCGAACCCATCGCGATCACGATGTTCTCGGCGTCTGCGGCTCCGTAGTATACGAAAGGCTTGTACTCGCGGCCGGTGATCTTCGAAATCTCGCGCATCGCGTCTGCGACCATGTCGGGCACGGCGTCGTAGAAGGGGTTGGAGGCTTCGCGGGTCTGGAAATAGATGTCGGGGTTCTGGGCCGTACCGCGCGTCACGGGGTGTTCGGGGTTGAGCGCACGCTGGCGGAAGGCCTTCAGCGCGTCGCGGTCGAGCATCGCCGTCAGGGCGGCTTCGTCGATCAGCTCGATCTTCTGGATCTCATGCGAGGTGCGGAATCCGTCGAAGAAGTGCAGGAACGGCACGCGCGACTTGAGCGCCACGATGTGCGCCACGCCCGCGAGGTCCATCACCTCCTGTACGGACGAGGTGGCGATCATCGCGAATCCGGTCTGGCGGGTCGCCATGACGTCCTGATGGTCGCCGAAAATAGACAGCGACTGCGCGGCCAGCGCGCGGGCCGACACGTGGAACACGCCGGGAAGCAGCTCGCCGGAGATCTTGTACATATTCGGAATCATCAGCAGCAGGCCCTGCGACGCGGTAAACGTCGAAGTGAGGGCGCCGCTCTGGAGCGAACCGTGCACGGCGCCTGCGGCGCCCGCCTCGGACTGCATCTCCACGACTTTCACCGTTTCGCCGAAAATATTTTTACGACCTTGTGCAGCCCACTCGTCCACGAGTTCGGCCATGGTCGAGGAGGGCGTGATGGGGTAAATCGCCGCAACTTCCGAGAACATGTATGCAACATGCGCCGCAGCGTAATTACCGTCACACGTGATAAATTTCTTTTCTGCCATTTTGTTAAAATTTTAGATGATATTGTGTGTGTTTTCTGAATTCAGGACAGAATGCGTTGCAAAGATAGCAAATCCGGCGGAAAAAACAGTCCGATTTCAGAACAAAAAATCAGGAATTTTTACCATTCGGGGTGTTAGCGGAATAACACTCAAGGTTGTTAATTTTTTAACACAAACCTGCGGAAATCACGGAGTTGCAAAACCGGTTTACCCATAGCGCGTTACCACGGCGGCACACTTTCCGGCGCTCCGCCGCGCCTCCTCCGGAGAGCGTCTCTGGGCTCCTGAACAGACGCACATTCCATGCCGTGCCAAAATAACGCAAAACAGCCTGCATTGAGCAAATTCGGGTTTAACGGATGGGTTGTTCGGGCAGTGCAATTGCAGATCGGGAAAATTTTTCTACTTTTGTTCCCCGAATTCGTTCTTTACATATCGTCATATGTCAACGATGTATTGGGACCCTAAAATCTGGTAAATTTTTTGCAATCCCGCAATATCCGTCGTACCCCGAAGGGTGCGTGCTGTAATTTGTGGGATTGAAGGCTTACCAGAGCCGTAGGGTCCACAGATTCGGCAGCACTCTTCCCGTTTTCCTGCCGCAGCACACCGGGCCATATGCGGCGGCAGGATTTATGGATTCACAATCCCCAAACTTCATAGTCACAGAATCCATCAAACAAATGAGGCGTCACTACTATTCCTGCCGCCGCTTTTTTACTATCTTTGCAGCCATATGATCGAATACAAAAAGAAAATACTGGCGAACGGACTCACGGTCGTCGTCAACCGCGACCCGGTCTCGAAGCTCGCCGCGGTAAACATCCTCTATAAAGTAGGCGCACGCAACGAAAATCCCGAACGCACGGGGTTCGCGCATCTGTTCGAACACCTCATGTTCCGCGGCACGCGCCGCATACCCAACTTCGACCTGCCGGTGCAGATGGCCTGCGGCGACAACAACGCCTTCACCAACAACGACTATACCGATTTCTACATCACCCTGCCGAAAGACAACGTCGAGACAGCCCTGTGGCTCGAAAGCGACCGCATGGAGGGGCTTGACATCACGCCCGAAAAACTCGAAACCGAGAAACGCGTGGTGATCGAGGAGTTCCGCCAGCGCTACCTCAACCAGCCCTACGGCGACCAGCCGATGCTGCTGCGGGCGCTGGCCTACAAGGTCCACCCCTACCGTTGGGCCACCATCGGGCTGACGCCCGAACATATCGCCCAAGCGACGCTCGACGAGGTGCAGGCCTTCTACCGCGCCCACTACCGCCCTTCGAACGCCATTCTTTCGATCTCGGCCGACATCGACGAAGAGAAGATGCTCGATCTGGCCGAAAAGTGGTTCGAGCCGCTCGCCAACCGGCCTGCGGCCCCGGACCATATCCGTCAGGAACCGGTCCAGACCGCACCGCGCCGCGAGGTCGCCGAGCGCGACGTCCCCGCCACGACGGTTTCGCTGGCCTTCCACATGGGCGGACGCACCTCGCCCGACTTCTACATCGCCGACCTCGTGTCGGACCTGCTGGCCGGCGGCGACTCGGCGCGGCTCTACACGCATCTGGTCAAGGAGCAGCGGCTGTTCTCGTCGGTGAACGCCTACATTTCGGGCGACGTCGATCCCGGACTCTTCGTCTTCACGGGCCAGCTCCTGCCGGAGACGACACCCGAACAGGCCGAAGCGGCCTTCCGCGCCGAAATCGAAGCGCTCCGGACCCGGCCTGCGACGGATTACGAGGTCGAGAAGGTCAAAAACAAGTTCGAAGCCAACACGCTCTTCGGCGAACTGAACGTAATGAACAAGGCGATGAACCTCGGCTTCTACGAGATGCTGGGCGACCTGCCGCTCGTCAACCGCGAGGTTGCGGCCTACCGGGCCGTCACTACCGACGACATCATCGACTTCAGCCGCCGCACGTTCCGGCCCGAAAACTGTTCCACCCTCATTTACAAAGCAAGCAAATGACACAACCGCCTCTCGTAATACCCGCGACCGTCGAGGTCCCGCAGGCCGAAAAGACGACGCTCTCCAACGGCGCCACGCTCTACACGCTCGCCTCGGACGACTTCGAAGTGCTGCGCATCACCTTCGTGTTCCGCGCCGGATCGGCCGTGCAGCGGGTTCCCTTCTCGGCATCGGCCGCGGCGAACATGCTCGCGGAAGGCACGCGCGACATGACGGCGCAGCAGATCGCCGAACAGCTCGACTATTACGGCTCCTATTTCGACGTCAACATCGACCGGGACTACGCCTATATCAGCTTCTGCACGCTCTCCAAATTCTTCGGACAGACGCTGGCCGTGGCCGAGCAGGTGCTCCTGCATCCGACATTTCCGGAGGAGGAGCTGCGCACCTACTGCGCCAAGCGCAAACAGCGGCTGGCCATCGAGCGCACGAAAGTGGACGTCGAAGCCCGCGAAGCGTTCGCACGGACGATGTTCGGTCCCGAACACCCCTACGGCATTTCGGCCGACGAAAACGATTACGACCGCCTGACACGGGCCGACGTCGCGGAATTCTATGCCCGCCATTACACGGCCGCCAACGGCTTCGTGGTGTGCAGCGGACGCATCGGCGAGCAGGAACGGGAAGCCGTGGCCGCCCTCGCGGAACGGCTGCCGCGGTCGGAGTCCGAAACCGGGACGCCGTTTCCGGCGCCCGTAACCCGGCACGAAGCCTTCGTCGAACACCCCGGCGCCGTGCAGTCTTCGGTCCGCATCGGACGCATGCTCTTTCCGCGCCAGCATCCCGACTTCTTGGGCATGCAGGTCGTGGCGTCGGCGCTGGGCGGCTACTTCGGATCGCGCCTGATGCAGAACCTGCGCGAAGAGCGCGGCTACACCTACGGCGTGGTGGCCGCCATGGTCAATTTCGAACAGGCGGGCTACTTCGCCGTCGCAACGCAGGTCTGCACCGACGTCACACGCGACGCCCTGCGGGAAATCTACGCCGAAATCGAACGGCTGCGCACGGAACCGATGCCCGACGAGGAGCTTTTGCTGGTCAAGAACATCATGATCGGCGAGATGATGCGCATTCTCGACGGCCCGTTCGGCATCGCCGACGTCACGATCGAAAATATCCTCTGCGGCCGGGACCACACCGTCATCGGCGAGAACATCCGCCGCATACAGGCCATGACGCCCGCCGACGTACAGCGTCTGGCGCAGAAATACCTCACGCGCGAGGATCTGGTGACCGTCATCGCTGGCGACCCCGCCCCGGAGGAGCGGCAGGCCGCGGAAGAAAAGGCGGATCGCCAGTGACGCGCAGCGGAATTTCACCCCGGCGGCCGCAGTAGCGCATAGACAGAACAGTAAGCGGAAACCCCGGCCATACGGAACCGGCAACAAAAAAGCATCCCTCAACGGGATGCTTTTGGTTTCAATGCAGACACATGACACATGGTCGCAGGCGTACGATCGCACAACGTATGACCGCAGACGCATAATGCACGGTGCATGATGCACGGCGCACGGACTCCGAACGGCTACGTTCTGTTCGCCGCGACCCAGTCGGTCAGCTCCACGAAGTCGGCGACCGAAAGCTGCTCGGCGCGCTGCGTGAAGAAAGGATGCTCCGCGCCGCCGAAATTGCCGAATACCGACCGCAGCGAGTTGCGGATCATCTTGCGCCGCTGTCCGAAGGAGGCTTTCACGACCTTCACGAACAGCGTTTCGTCGCAGGCGAGCCGCTCGACGCCGTTGCGGCGCAGGCGGATCACCGCGCTCTTGACCTTGGGCGGCGGATTGAAAACCGTCTCATTGACCGTAAAAAGATATTCGATATCGTACCACGCCTGCAAAAGCACCGAAAGGATGCCGTACTCCTTCGAGCCGGGAGGTTCGGCCAGCCGCACGGCGACCTCCTTCTGGATCATGCCGACGCATTCAGGCACCAGATCGCGATTCTCCAGCACCTTGAAGAATATCTGCGAAGAGATATTGTAGGGAAAATTGCCGATGATCTTCAGCCCTCCGGGAAACAGTTCGCGCAGGTTCATCTTCAGGAAGTCGCCTTCCATCAGGCGCGGCGTGAATTCGGGATAATGCGCATGCAGGTATTCGACGCTTTCCGGGTCGATTTCGGCCCCGTAGGTGACGATATCGTCGCGCCTGAGCAGAAACTGCGTCAGCACGCCCATGCCGCACCCGACCTCCAGCACGTCGCAGCGCCCGGCGGCTTTCGCCCCCTGCCCGGCATCCGGCGTAACATCCGGCTCTATACCCGACACACCCTCCGGCCCTGTCTCCTGCGCAACATCCCGCCCGGCACCCGCCGCGACACCCGGTTCCGTACTCTGCACGACATCCGGTCCGGCACCCGCCGCGACACCCCGCCCGGCAGCAATTTCCGTCGTCCGGCCATCGACTGCGACTGCGGCATCCCCGGTTGCGGCCGCTGCACCCGTCTCGGCAGCGTTTCCGGTCCCTCTTTTCGCTGCGACGATTACGGCCGTCTCCGGCTCCTCCGGTCCCCTCCCAGCCGCAGCCTGCTCGTCCGCTCCGGGAAGAGCGGGAACAGCAGGAGCTGTCCGCAGCCGGATCTCTCCGCCCGAAAGCGAGTCGCAGATTTTGCGCGCGATATTCAGATCGACCAGAAAATGCTGGCCCAGCGCCTTTTTAGCCCTTACTTCACTCATTCTATTTCAGCAATTCATAATAACAGCCGTTCCCGAACGCTCCGTTCCCGACAAAAGCGCGGTGCATCGTCCCCCCGAAACGGAATCCGGCTTCGGCCAGCACCCGCTGCGAAGCGGGATTCGAGGCGTATGCGGCGGCAAAGATACGAATTATCGGGGTATTTGCGAAAACCTGCTCCGCGGCCCGCGCCACGGCGGCGGTCATAACGCCCGTCCCCGGTACGAAGCCCCGATCCAACAGCCGATTCCGGCGTTGAACCGCCCGACATCCGTCTCCGGCGCAAACCCGATGCCGCCCACGGCTTTGCCGCCGATCACTACGGCGAAATCCTCCGGCCGGGATTTGGCCGCGGCCTGCGCGATGAAGGCGTCCCCTTCGCCCCAGCCCTCTCAAAAAAAATCCGCCGGGCCAATGTCCGGCGGATAACTCTCAGCGCTTCTGTCTGCGCGATTTCTTCTTCTCCTGCCGCTCCTTGGCCCGGCGTTCGAGCCGCACGCGGCGCTGCGTCAGGCGGAACGTGTAGAGCAAGCCCACGAAACCCACGCCCAGCAGCGTAATCCAGAACCAGACGGCAATGCCCCGTTCCATATACTCCAGCGCGTAAATCACGCCCGCGACCGCCGCGATCATCATCACGAGACGGACGATCTGCATAACATTCGTTTTCCTCATATCACTCCTTATTTTACACGTTTCCGACTCCGGGCGCCGGCCGCCGCAACCGCCGCGCCGCACGGACCGGCATACAAAACCGCACGCAAAACCGCAGCACAAACCGCAGCACAAACCGCAGCACGGACCCGCGCGCACCGATCGTCCTCTTCCCCGCGCGCCATACGCCACAAAACGGCTGCGTCGCCCTGCCGGAAAACACGGTCTCCATGCTCCGAAACAACTGTAAAGCGCCCCGTCAAGGAATCTGGTGCCTGTTCACCTCGTCGAGGTGCCTGCACTTGCGCTTGTGGCATTCGTTATACACCATACCCGCGCCGGCCAGTGCGAACAGCACCGCCACGATCAGGTCGAAAATACAGTTCTTGTTCGACAAAGCCCAGAATATATTGACACCGAGCCACACGAGCGTCACAATCAGGAAAATCACGGCAACAGTAAAAGTCTTTTTGTTCATAGGCATATTTGTTAAGTTAGTCCATTGCTCGGAACAGTGACGCAACAGCCGCGGGACAGCAGGTCGGTACAGGGCGTCAGTTACCCTGCTCGCACATGAATTTGATACGCACCAGACGTATCTCCTCCTCGGTATAGTCGGCCCCCAGTTCGTCGATGGCCGCATCGAGCGAGTCGCTCTCGGCGTCCTCCTTGAAATAGAGGTATATGTCCTCGATCTTGTCCTCGTCCATAAACTCCCGGAGGTAATAGGAGATGTCGAGCTTCGTGCCCGAATTGACGATTCCCTCGATCTCGGTCAGCAGCTCGTCGAAATCGAGATCCTTGGCACGGGCGATGTCCTCGAAATCCATCTTCCGGTCGATCGACTGGATGATGAAGATCTTGTTGCCCGACTTGTTGCCGACCGATTTGACGATCATGTCCTGCGGACGGATGATCTCCTTCTCCTCGACGTAGGCCTTGATCAGCTTGATGAACTCCTCGCCGAACTTGCGGGCCTTGCCCACGCCGACGCCGGTAATGTTCTGCATCTCTTCGAGGGTGATGGGGTACTGCACGGCCATATCTTCGAGCGACGGGTCCTGAAAGATGACGAACGGCGGCAGCCCGTGCTGCTTGGCGACCTTCTTGCGCAGGTCCTTGAGCATCGAGAACAGCTCCTCGTCCGCCGCGCCGCCCTTGCCCATCGGGGCCACGGCCTCGGCCTCCCGCTCCTCCTCGTCGTAATTGTGGTCGAGCGTCACGGTCACGGGGAACGGCATGGCGATGAAATTCTCGCCCTTGCGGTTCACCGAGATCAGTCCGTAATTCTCGATATTCTTGTCCACCAGTCCGAGGATGAGCGCCTGACGCAGGACGGCGCCCCAGAAGCTGGCGTCGTGCTCGGCGCCTGCGCCGAACCACTTGCTCTTGTTGTGTCCGTAGCTCTTTATCAGCGCCGTGGTCTTGCCCGTCAGCACATTCACCAGATAGTCGCCCTTGAACTTGTCGCCGATGTCGCGCAGAGCCTCCAGCAGCATCTTCAGCGCGGCCTTGGCGTCGATCTTGGGCCGCGGATTGCGGCAGTTGTCGCAGTTGCCGCAGTTCTCCTCCGTATACTCCTCGCCGAAGTAGTGCAGCAGCGTCTTGCGGCGGCACATCGAACTCTCGGCGTACGACACCGTCTCCAGCAGCAGCAGTTTGCCGATCTCCTGTTCGGCGATGGGCTTGCCCTGCATGAACTTTTCGAGTTTCTGAATATCCTTGTAACTGTAGAAGGTCAGGCAGTAGCCTTCGCCGCCGTCACGGCCGGCGCGGCCCGTCTCCTGATAATAGCCTTCGAGCGACTTGGGTATGTCGTAATGGATCACATAACGCACGTCGGGCTTGTCGATGCCCATGCCGAATGCGATCGTGGCGACGATCACGTCGGCGCGCTCCATCAGGAAATGGTCCTGATTGGCAGCGCGCGTCGCGGCGTCCATGCCGGCGTGGTAGGCCAGCGCCTTGATGCCGTTGGCCACGAGCAGTTCGGTCAGCTCCTCGACCTTCTTGCGGCTCAGGCAATAGATGATGCCGCTCTTGCCCTCGTTCTGCTTGATGAAGCGGATGATGTCGCGGTCCACGTTGTGCTTGGGCCGGATTTCGTAATAGAGGTTCGGGCGGTTGAACGACGACTTGAAGACCGAAGCGTCGGACATGCCCAGATTCTTCTGAATGTCCAGCTGGACCTTGGGCGTGGCGGTCGCCGTCAGGGCGATCAGCGGCGCAGGACCGATTTCGTTGATGATCGGACGGATGCGGCGGTACTCCGGCCGGAAGTCGTGCCCCCACTCCGAGATGCAGTGCGCCTCGTCGATGGCGTAGAACGACACCTTTATCTTATGCAGGAAAGCCACGTTGTCCTCCTTGGTCAGCGACTCAGGGGCGAAATAGAGCAGCTTGGTCTTTCCCGACAGCACGTCGGCGCGCACCTGCGCCACGGCGGTCTTGTTGAGCGACGAGTTGAGGAAATGGGCGATCCCCGAATCGGCCGAGAAGGTGCGCATGGCGTCCACCTGATTCTTCATCAGCGCGATAAGCGGTGAAATGACGATCGCCACGCCGTCCATGATCAGGGCGGGCAGTTGGTAGCACAGGGACTTTCCGCCGCCCGTCGGCATAAGCACGAACGTATCGTTTCCCTCCAGCACATTGCGGATCACAGCCTCCTGATTCCCTTTGAACGACGAAAAGCCGAAGTATTCCTTCAGCTTGTCGTGCAGCAGGGACGATTCATTTTGTTTCATTTCGCCGATTCTACTCTTTATTCACAAATTCTTAGGTAAAGTTAGCAAAAAATTCGGAATTCCGCACCATCTACCGATAAAAATTCAGCGTCCCGGCGATTGGAGCAAGCCCGGCCGCGCCCGGCTCAACGAAATGGTTTCGTTTCTTTCCGGTACGGACACAAGAACGGGCGCCCCGGAAAAATGGCATATTCTATGCAAAAGAACTCCCCGATTCCCTGCAAACAGTTTGCTGTCCGACGCTTATTAACCGACATAACCAGTCAGCCATGAAAAAACGCTTACTATCCGCACTGCTGTTCACCGCCGCACTGAGTCTCCCGGCGGCCGCGCAGACGCTCCCCGCACAACCCGCCCCGGAAGGCTCCGGCACACGACCGGCACCCCGAACAAGCGCCGCCGAGATCGACGACGCCAACGACGCCGCTTCGCCGGAAGAGGTCTCGAAGAAGATCACCCGGTTCGAGAAGATTCTCGCCGCGCTGCCCAAATTTTCGGGCTATGCACAGATCGGCTACACCTACCAGACCAACGTCGGGGGAACGGACGGCAAAAATTCGTCGTCGTTCAACGTCAAGCGCATGCGTCTGATCCTCACGGGCGACATCTCCCGCACGTTCGACTACAAGATGCAGTTCGAGGGCTTCTCCAGCTCGGCCGACCAGCAGGGCAAGGCGCTCATCACCGTGCAGGACATGTACCTGCGGGCCAAAATCCGCCCCCAGATACACATCTGGGCCGGTCAGTTCCCCGTTCCACTGACCATCGAGAATTACGACATCTCGCCCGGCACGCTCGAAGTCCCCAACTTCTCGCACGCCATTCTCAAAATGGTCTGCCGCAACGCCGTGTCGGGCTACAACACCTACGGACGCGACTGCGGCCTGCAAGCCACGGGCGCGTTCCTGCACCGCGACGGCTGGGACATGCTCACCTACAACCTCGCCCTCTTCAACGGCTCGCAGATGAACCGCCCGGACGACAACAAGTCGAAAGACATCGTGGCGCGCCTCACATTCTTCCCTCTCAGGGAGCTGCGCATTTCAGGCTCGGTGAACTGGGGCGAATACACCAACAACACGGTTTCGAAGGACTATATCCCCATGACGCGCTACGCCGCCGGCTTCTGGTACGACAGCGAACACATCCTCGTCCGGGCCGAATACGCGCACACCGGCTCCTCCGCGGCCTACACAGACAAGACGACCGGGGAAAAGACACGCGGCAAGGTCGACGAACAGATGTACTACCTCATCGCAGGCTACAAATTCAAGGGCAAATACATGCCCGTAATCCGCTACGACGTCTTCAACGGCAAACGCAACACCTACCTGCCCGGCTCGGTCGGCAAGCAGCAGGACTTTCTGGTGGGCTTCCTCTACATGCCCATTCCGCGGCTGAAGGCGCAGGCCGCATGGACGCTTTCGAAATACTCGGCGGCGGGAGCCAAGAACGGCAACGGCTTCGAAGTGGCGCTGATCGGATTCTTCTGACGCCCGGCCCGATTGTCCCCGCAGTTGCCGGGACAACATCGCCGCACGCTCCGGCCCGCACGCCCGGCCGCCGGGGAACATTTCCGCGGCCGTTCGGAACCTTTTTGCCGCCGCTGCGGACAATTTCCGGACTTCGCCCCCTTTCCGGAGAGAATTATGGCCCCGCGGTTTGGAGTTTTTACCTACTTTATATACCTTTGTTGCGACGGCCCCGGCCCGCAGCCTTCCCGTTCCGGCTCATCGGCCCGAATACGGAACCGCTTCGGGATGAAGGGGCTGCAAACTTAACCATGCAGCAACATGCGCCTATACACAAGCGAACTTGTCAAGAAATATAAAGCCCGCACGGTCGTCGATCATGTCTCGATCGACGTCAATCAGGGCGAGATCGTCGGACTGCTCGGCCCCAACGGAGCGGGCAAGACCACGACCTTCTATATGATCGTGGGACTCATCAAGCCCAACGAAGGACGCATTTTTCTGGAAAACGACGAGGGACAGGTCGCCGAGCTGACCAACGAACCGGTCTACAAGCGCGCGCAGATGGGCGTGGGCTATCTGGCGCAGGAAGCGTCGGTTTTCCGCCGCCTGTCGGTCGAGGACAACCTTCGCGCCGTGCTCGAAATGACCGAATATTCGAAGGAGTATCAGGCCGAGCGCGTCGAGTCGCTGATCGAGGAGTTCCGCCTGCAGAAGGTCCGCAAGAGCCTCGGCATCCAGCTTTCGGGCGGTGAACGCCGCCGCACGGAGATCGCGCGCGCCGTGGCCATCAACCCGGCGTTCATCCTGCTCGACGAACCCTTCGCGGGCGTGGACCCGATCGCCGTCGAGGACATCCAGTCGATCGTGGCGACGCTCAAGCACAAGAACATCGGCGTGATCATCACCGACCACAACGTCGACGAGACGCTGGCCATCACCGACCGCACCTACCTGCTCTACGAAGGCAAGATCCTCAAAACCGGCACCGCCGAGGAGCTGGCCGCCGACCCGATGGTCCGCAAGGTCTATCTGGGCCAGCACTTCGAGCTGAAAAAGAGCCACCAGCTGACGCAGGAGATGAAAAACCGCAAAACTCCGCAGGAATAACGGCCGAAACACGAAATCAGGGATGCGGCGCTCTTGCGCCGGCATCCCCGCATAACCATATATCACCCCATAATGGATAAGACGGTTCCATCGGGCCGCGTCAAAGGCACGCTGACGCCGCCCTGCTCGAAAAGCTACGCACAGCGCGCCTTGGCGGCATCGCTTCTCTGCGAAGAGACCTCCGTGCTGCGCAACATCGAGTTCTGCAGCGACACGCGCTCGGCGCTGCAGTGCATCGAGACGCTCGGCGCCCGCGTGACCCGGATCGGCGAAGAGACGCTTTCGATCGAAGGCGGACTGCGCCCGCAGGGGCACACGCTCCGCGTCGGCGAGTCGGGTCTTTCGACACGCCTTTTCACCCCCATAGCTTCGCTCTGCGGCACGCCGATCACCATCGAAGGCGAGGGCACGCTGCTCCGCCGCCCGATGGAGATGATGATAGGACCGCTGCGCACGCTGGGCGTCCGGGTGCGCGACAACGGCGGATTCCTGCCCTTCGAAGTCCGCGGACCGATCCGCGGCGGCGAGGTCGACGTGGACGGCTCGGTCTCGTCGCAGTTCATCACGGGACTCATGCTGGCGCTGCCGCTGGCCCGACACGACACCACGATCCATGTGCGGAGCGCGGTTTCGACCCCTTATCTGGATATGACCATAGACACCGCGGCCCGTTTCGGCGTGGAAATCTGCCATAACGATTACGAAGAGTTCTACATCGAAGGCGGCCAGCGTTACAGCCCGGCCTGCCTGAGCATCGAGGGCGACTGGAGCGCGGCAGCCATGCTGCTGGTGGCCGGCGCCGTCGCCGGGGAGGTCACGGTACGGAATATCTCGATGCTCTCGAAGCAGGCCGACACGGCCGTCTGCACGGCGCTGGTCCGGGCCGGCGCCGCCGTCATCAACGAAGCCGATTCGGTGACGGCGATCAGCCGCCCGCTGCACGGCTTCGAATTCGACGCCACCAACTGCCCCGACCTCTTCCCCGCCCTCGCCGCCCTCGCCGCGGCGGCCGACGGCGTCAGCACGATCCGCGGCACTTCGCGGCTGCTGCACAAGGAGAGCAACCGCGCCGAGGCGATCCGCGAAGAATACGCCAAGACGGGTATCGAAGTGGACATCTCGGAAGAGGACGTCATGCGCATCCGCGGCGGCAAAATCCGCCCGGCGCGCGTTTCGAGCCACGACGACCACCGCATGGCCATGTCGATGGCGGTCTCGGCGCTGCGCTGCGACGGGCAGATAACGATCGAAAACGCCGAGTGCGTGGCCAAGAGCTACCCCGGCTTCTTCGAAGACCTTGAAAAAATCAGAGTTTAAAGCCATGAACATTTTCGGTCACAATTTCAGACTCGCCATCTGGGGCGAGTCGCACGGCCAGCAGATCGGCATCTCGATCGACGGCATTCCGGCTGGCGTCCCGCTTTCGGCGGAGGATTTCGAAACCGACCTCGCACGGCGGCGCAGCGGCGCACGCGGCACCACGCCGCGCCGCGAACCCGACATCCCGCAGATCGTGTCGGGACTCTACAACGGCATGACCACGGGCGCCCCGCTGACCATCGAGTTCGCCAACCGCGACACCCACTCGCAGGACTACGCCAACGTGATGCGCCACTACCGGCCCTCGCACGCCGACATGGTGGCCTACCACAAATTCAACGGCTTCAACGACCCGCGCGGCGGCGGCCACTTCTCGGCCCGCCTGACCGTGGCGCTCACGGCCGCAGGCGTGGTCGCCAAGAAGATACTGCCGCCGGGCGTGACCTTCGACACCCGCATCGCGGAGATCGGCGGCTGCACCGACCCGGAGGGCTTCGACGAGGTGCTGCGCGCCGCGGCCGCCGAGCAGGACTCCGTAGGCGGCATCATCGAATGCCGCGTGCAGGGCGTTCCGCTGGGGCTGGGACAGCCCTTCTTCGACTCGGCCGAAAGCATGATCGCCCACCTGCTCTTCTCGGTTCCCGCCGTCAAGGGCGTGGAATTCGGCAGCGGCTTCGCCGGGGCGCGCATGCGCGGCTCCGAGAACAACGACCCGTTCCTCGACGTCGAAGGCACGACAGCGACCAACAACGCGGGCGGCATCAACGGCGGACTGACCAACGGCAACGAACTCGTCGTCCGCGCCGCCGTCAAGCCCACGCCGAGCATCGGCCGCGAACAGATGACCTACAATCTGGCCACGAACAAGGTCGAGCCGCTGACGATCCGCGGCCGCCACGACGTCTGCGTCGCCCTGCGGGGCGCGGTGGTCGTCGAAGCCGCCGTAGCCATCGCGCTGGCCAACTTCATCCGCTGATGACCACGCGCCGCGACATACTCGGCCGTATTTCGGCACGCCTCGCGCCCCTCTACGGGGCGCGTGAAGCACGGAGCATCGCCCTCGTCGCCGTCTCGGAGCTGTCTGGGCTGAGCGCGTCGGCCCTGCTGACCGATCCCGGCGCGCCGCTCGAAATCGCGGAACTGGACGACATCCTCGGCCAGCTGGCCGCAGGCCGTCCGGTGCAGTATGTCGTGGGGCGCACGGAGTTCTGCGGCCGCACGTTCGCCGTGCGCGAAGGGGTGCTGATTCCCCGGCCCGAAACCGAAGAGCTGGCGGCATGGATCGCGCAGGCCGAAACCGAAGCCGCCGCGCTGCTCGACGTGGGCACCGGAAGCGGCTGCATCGCGGCCACCCTCGCGCTGGCGCTGCCCGGCGCGCAGGTATATGCGGCGGACATCTCCGACACGGCGCTGGAAACCGCTGCCCGCAACTGCCGGGCGCTCGGCGCCGGGGTCATCCTGCGCAAGGCCGACGCCCTGAGCGATCTGGCCGATGTCTTTCCGGGACCGTTCGACGTCATCGTCTCCAACCCGCCCTACGTGCCGCAGAGCGACCTGCCCGCGATGCACGTCAATGTGCGGGAATACGAGCCGCACGAAGCGCTGCTGGTCCCCGACGACGACCCGCTGCGCTTCTACCGCGCCATCGCCCGCGCCGGACGGCGGACGCTCCGCCCCGGCGGCAGGCTCTACTTCGAAATTTACGAACGCTTCGCCGAGGCCATGCGCCGCATGCTCGGCGAAGAGGGATATACGGACACCGAGGTCCGCGAAGACCTCAACGGCAAACCCCGCATGACATGCAGCCGCCTGAAGTAAAAAAGACCGGGAAACGCGCCAAAACGCCCGAACAGGCCCTCGCCGCACTCATGCGGCTCTGCGCACGCGCCGAGAAGTCGCAGGACGACGCCCGGCGGCTGATGCGCGGCTGGGGGCTTGCTGAGCGCGAGGGCGAGCAGGTGCTGGCGCGGCTCGTCCGCGACCGCTTCATCGACGACGGCCGTTACGCCGAAGCTTTCGTGCGCGACAAACTGCGGCTGAGCGGCTGGGGCGAATACAAGATCCGCACGGCCCTGCAGCGCAAGCGTATCGACAGGGAGCTGATCGACGCGGCGCTGGCGCAGGCCGACCGTCAGGATATGGCCGGCCGGCTGCGGCAGCAGCTGGAACGCAAGATGCGGACGACCAGACATACGACACAATACGAACTCAAAACCAAACTGATACGTTACGGGCTTTCGCTGGGATACGACTACGAGACGGTGCTCGACAGCGCCGCCGCGCTCGTGACGGACACGGAGACATGCGACGAATTCTGACATTACTGCTTTTCACGACGATCTGCTCCGGGGCGCAGGGCCAGCGGCTCAACCCCGGAGATTACATATATCCGATCCGCGGCGTCGCGGGGCTTTACTCGGCCAACTTCGGCGAAATGCGTCCCGGACACTTCCACGGCGGCATAGACATCAAGACCGACGGCGGCGAGGGCAAACCCCTCGTGGCCGTGGCCGACGGTTACGTCTCGCGCGTGAGCGTCAGCCCGTCGGGCTACGGACGGGCGATATACCTCACGCTCGGCAACGGCACGACGGCCGTATACGGCCACCTGCAGCGGTTCCGCAGCAACATCGAAAAACACGTCCGCGACGAACGCTTCCGCCGCCGCGCGAACAGCGTCGATCTCTGGTTCGGCCCCGGCGCATGGCCCGTCGCACAGGGCGACACGATCGGATTTTCGGGCAACAGCGGTTCGTCGCTGGGTCCCCATCTGCATTTCGAACTGCGCGACACCCCGACCCAGCGGCTCTACAACGTCGTGCGCGAAGGCGTCGTCCGCCCCGACGACGACCTGCCGCCCCGCATCATGCGCATCCACTACATCGAGGTGGACAGCGTGCAGGGCGTTCCCGTCCACGGCAGGCCGGAGAGCTACTCCGTCGTCCGCGAAGCCGAAGGCCGCTACCGGCTGACGCGCGAAGAGCCTGTCGGCACGGGACGCAAAGGCTATTTCGTCCTCGAAGCCAGCGACCGCCGCAACGGGGTGCACAACACCTTCGGACTATGGAGGGCGAGCATGTCCGTGGACGGCGATCCCCGGTTCGAATACCGCATGGACGGCTTCACGCACGACCTTTCGCGCTGCTGCGACGCCGTGAGCCACTACCCCATGCAACTCACCTCGCGCAACGAGGCGATCCGGCTGGCGCAGCTGGCCGAATCGCCCGACTGCTTCTATCCCGTCATGCGGGAGCGCGGCCTCGTCCGCACCGCCGAGGGCGAGAAACGGCGCATCCGCATCGAAGCCGAAGACGACTGCGGCAACCGCTCGCAGCTCGAATTCGACATTCTCGGCCGCACGGAAACGCTCCGCGCCGAAGCTGACAGCACGGCCGTCGTCCTGCGGCCCGAAAAGGCGGCTTTAGTCCGTGCGGGCCGCGATCTGACGGCCCGCATCCCCGCAGGAGCGGTCTACGAACCCATTTTCTGCCGCCCGGAACAGCGTCAAGCCCCCGCATCCGACTCCACGGCGGCGGTCCTCTCGCCCGCCTACCGCATCCTCAACGCCGAGACGCCCCTGCGCCGCCCGATGACGGTCTCCGTACACGCCTTCGTGCCCGACGACATGCAGTCCCGTACGGTTCTCGCGACCCGTACGGCCAAAGGACGCATCGCCTGCATCGGAGGCAGATACGCCGACGGCGCCGTGACGGCGACGACCCGCACCACGGGCGACATCTTCGTCGCCGCCGACACCATACCGCCGCGCATCCGGCCGCTCTTCAGCGAAGGGGCCGACCTCGGCGGCGCCCGCAGCATCCGTTTCCGCGTGAGCGACAATTTCTCAGGCATCGCCTCCTGCACGCTGCTCATCGACGGCCGCTGGGTGCCCTGCGACCGTTTCCCGATGCAGGGTACGCTCGTACATGCGTTCGACCTACCCGCCGCAAAAAAACGCCGCAGCGTGCAGCTCACGGTGACGGACAGATGCGGCAATACAGCCCGCTGGGAGGGAACATTTTGGCGGTAAACTCTTAAATTCAGGAATTATTTTCTATATTTGCACACATCCCAACAACAAACACAATGACAGACAACAATCCCGACGTACGGAAACCCTTGATTCTGATAGCGGAAGATGTCGAGAGCAACTACAAGCTTCTGGAAATAATACTCAAAAAAGAGTACGATCTGCTATGGGCCAAGAATGGCAGGGAGGCTGTCGATTTTGCCATGGAGCACAAGCCCGACGCAATACTGATGGACATCAAAATGCCCGTCATGGACGGCATCGAGGCGCTGAAGGAGATTCGCCGCTACACGGCCGAACTGCCCGTGATCATGCAAACGGCCTATGCCTTCGACACCGACCGCCGCACTGCCGAGGAAGCCGGATGCAACGGATTCATCACCAAACCCGTCATGCCGCGCGAACTGAAAATGTATCTGGACAAATACCTGAACAAATAACAGAGAAGGTCCGGGAACAGCCGTCGCAAATCCGCCTCACACCCACACCGTCTCCAGCGGCCGGCGCCCGAAAACAGGCGCCCCGCACAAGACTCAAAACAAGCCGGACAGACCGTCCGGCTTGTTTTTTCGCCCGCCCGCCAACGCTTCGGGATACGCCCCTTCAGACCGGAATGGAATGCACCGGAGCGGTATCCGACGGCCACCGGGCCGCCCGCCCTGTCCGAACACCGCCTGCGGCATCTGTCCGTTCCGCACCGCGCTCCTCCCGACCGCCCCTGCGCGGGACGGCGTGCCGCGCCGTCCCGCGCGCTGCCGCAAAAACAGCACAAAAAAAGCGTTGAGAGACTCAACGCTTTTCCGTTTCATAACCGCCGTCAGATTACTTGTCCGTCACGGGGATAGGACCGTCGTAAGTTCCGCGCATGGTGATACCCTCGACGCTGATCAGCGCAATGTCGATATGATAAACGCCGTTTTCGTAACCGACCGTCACCCGGCCGTAGTCCTGCGCCGCACCAGACAGGATCTTGCCGTTCGCATCGCTCTGCATGCAGTAGGTGCCGTAGGCCATCAGCATTCCCGGCATGTAGTCCATGATCGCGCCCGGCACCATCGTAAACGCCTCACGGGAAGCATTCACCTCATATTCGCCCGGCACCAGTTTCAGATCGCCGCGATCGTCGGTCGTCGGCATATTCAGCTCCACGCCGAAAAGCGTTCCCTTGACAAGTCCGCCCCGCTTATCGACCTCTCCCGTCCAGAACTTAAGCTGCGTCCAGTCCACGCCGGGGTCGTTGTATTCCTTGTAGCACACGGCCGTCACCTCTTCGAGCGCAACATTGACGGCATGTTTGAGCCGGCTGCCCGTCATATCGATCGGCTTCATTTCGATCGGCCCGGCGTAGCGGAAACTCAGGCGTTCGCCCGCTGGGGTTTCGACATTCGCCGCAAGCAGGTAATTCGCTCCCTCGCGCGAAACCGTCACTTCGCCAGCCGCGAAGGTCAGCACTTCCCAAGTTCCGTCCTCCAGACGCCGCGTCGCATAGGTGTGACGCGGATCGGCCGACGGCGGAACGTGCCCCTGCGCCAATTCATAAGTCCCGTCGGGAATAACAGCATCGGCCGACGCGGCGCCGTACAGATCGAACAGCACGGCGTATCCGGCCTGCTTGGTGACGGTCAGACCGCCCTGAATCTCGGTCTCGCCGCTGCTCAGTCCGAAATAGAAATTATCCCCGTTCTGCTCGGCCACGCCCGGAGTATGCAGCGATTCGAATTGTTGCGTCAGGTCATTCGCCGGATCTTCGAGCGTCGTCAGAACGAGCGATGCGACCTCACTCAGCCGGTCGTTTTCACCGACGGCCGCCGCATAAACATAGTAATCGGTCGACGGCGCCAGCTCCGGAATGACTACCGGCTCGGTCCATGCCGGGGGGGGGAGTTCGATTCCGGAGTCCGAAAGAATCTCCCTTGCCGTGAGGGCGTCGTTCCTCTCGGTCAGCACGACATAAGCGCACTTGGACGCATTTTCGACAAGAGCCGTGAAACTCACCGAAAACGGCGCGGTTTCACCTGCTGTCAGCGAGATTTTCGGAGCAGGTCCGGATTTTTCCCCGTTGTCATCGTCGCCGCAGCCGACGCATAACGACACGCAAAATACCGATGTGAGCAACATCGTCACAGGAAGCAAAAAATTTTTCATAGGGTTAAAGATGGGAATTGTGCCGGAACCATTCCGGCGGAATTAATAAAAACGCAAGTTACGACACCGGAGAGGCTCCAAAGCCATACGGGTGCAGCCGACGGCAGCGTCCGGGCATCCTCCGGTAACGTATTTGCAAATATAAGCGATTCAGACTATTTTTAATACATTACAGCCGATTTTTTTCATTGCAAAAACCGAATTATCCCGCCGCGCCGCGGACCCGACGCCCCATTCCCTGCGATAAAGGGCAAGAAAACACGAAATAAATTTGTAGATACTTCGGAATTTCGTACTTTTGCACCCGAAAATCGACATGGTCTCGTAGCTCAGTTGGATAGAGCAACAGCCTTCTAAGCTGTCGGTCGTGGGTTCGAATCCCGCCGGGATCACTCGACGCCGGGCCGCAAATGCGGCCCGGCATTTTTTCATCCGTATCGGAAACGCCATAAAACAGCCTTCCGCGCGCATTTTTCCGCAATTTATTTTGCCGGGCGGAATATTTTGCCTACATTTGCAGGCTTAAAAGCCCAAAGTGGGTGAGCGTTTTTTATTAATTACAACAAAATTTTATAGCAAAATGGCTGTTAAAATTCGTCTGGCACGTCATGGTAAGAAGGGTTACGCCTTCTATCACATCGTTGCCGCAGATAGCAGGGCGCCACGTGATGGTAGATTTATCGAGAAGCTGGGTACCTACAACCCCAACACGAATCCTGCTACGATCGACCTGGACTTCGAGAAAGCACTGGGCTGGTTGCAGAAAGGCGCACAACCTACGGATACCTGTCGGGCAATTCTCTCGTACAAGGGCGTATTATACAAGAAGCACCTGCTGGGCGGTATCGCCAAGGGCGCATTCTCGGAGACCGAAGCCGAAGCTCGTTTCAACAAATGGATGACCGAGAAGGCCGGTAAGATCGAAGCTAAGGGCAACAAGCTCGAAGCGGATGCCAAGTCGGCCGAAAAGGCCCGTCTGGCCGCCGAAGCCAAAGTCAAGGAGGAGCGCGCAAAGGCCATCGCCGAGAAGAAGGCCGCAGCCGAAGCTGCCGCCAAGGAGGCCGAGCAGGCCGCTGCCGCAGAGGGCGCAGAAGCACCCGCTGAAGGCGAAGCCGAAGCTCCCGCCGCAGAATAAGCGCAGAACGCTTCTTTCCGGAATCCCGGTAAATTTCCCAGCACGGGAGATTTACCGGTTTTTTTCATTACTTTTGTAAACTCTTTCCGGCCGGGCGGCACGCCACGCAGCGCCACGCCACGCATGGAAAGTCCCCTTGCCGCACCGCCGGACGAGCGAGAATCGCACGCTCCACGCGATGCGGAAGATAAAACACCGTAAACCGAACCGACATGAGCGTTTCCATACCCGCAGGCAGAATCAACAAGCTTTTCGGCACAGACGGCGGAGTGATGCTGTCGCTTTACGCCGATTTCCCCGCGGATTTCGACACCGACACCCCGCTGCTGGTCACCATCGACGCCCTCGAAGTGCCGCTCTGGTGCGAACGTTTCGAACGCCGCGGAGCCTCAGGCGCCGTCGCCGCATTCGCCGACTTCGACACCGAACGCCGGGCGCAGGAGCTGCTCGGCCTCGAATTCCGCATCCGGTTCGACGAGGAGGATGACGACGAATTCTACATGGAGGACCTGATCGGATTCGCCGTTACGGGCTTCGAGATGCGGCACGGCGGCACGGAAAACGGCGGAAACGGCGGAAACGGCGGAAATGACGGAAATGACGATGGCAACAACGCAAACAACGACACCTGCAACGACGACGGCAGCAGAGACAGCAGCAACGATAACACCAACGCCGCCGCCGGCGACGGCACGCCCCCTGCCGGACAATTCGCAGGCAGGGTCGCGGACTATTACGACAGCGAGGCCAACCCGCTCTTCGAGCTGGAAATCGGCGGCCGCCGGGTGCTGGTCCCCGCCGCCGAGGAGTTCATCGCCCATATCGACTTCGAGGGGCGGACGATGAAGATGATCCTGCCCGAAGGGCTGATCGACCTATAAGATTTTCAAGACAATATGGCACATGTAGTAATCGGATTATCGGGCGGCGTGGATTCGTCCGTCGCGGCGTATCTCCTCAAACGGCAGGGGCACGACGTCACGGGGCTTTTCATGATCAACTGGCACGACACCACGGGCACGCTCGAAGGCGACTGCCCGTGGCACGACGACCGGGTTTTCGCCGAGCTGGTCGCCAAACGGCTCGACATTCCGCTGCGCGTCGTAGACCTCTCGGCCGACTACCGTACGCGCGTGGTCGATTACATGTTCGCCGAGTACGAAAAGGGCCGCACGCCCAACCCCGACGTGCTGTGCAACCGCGAAATCAAATTCGACGTCTTTCTGCGCGAAGCCCTCAAGCTGGGCGCGGACTTCGTCGCCACGGGCCACTACTGCCGCAAGGCCGAAGAGGTTCTTCCCGACGGACGGACGGTCTTCAAGCTGCTCGCCGGCGCCGACCCCAACAAGGACCAGAGCTATTTTCTCTGCCAGCTTTCGCAGGAGCAGCTGCGCTACGCCCTGTTCCCGATCGGCGATCTGCTGAAACCCGAAGTGCGGCGCATCGCCGCCGAGCAGGGACTCGCCACCGCCAAGCGCAAGGACTCGCAGGGCATCTGCTTTGTGGGCAAGGTGGACCTGCCTGCTTTCCTCCAGCAGAAACTGGCTTCGAAAAAGGGCAACGTCCACGAAATACTCCCCTCGTGGCCGAAATACAACCGGGCTTTGGCCGCAGCCCCGGCCAAAGTCGAAAACGCCGCTGGCCCCGATACGTCAGACAGCCGGACGAACAGCGCGCTTTCGACCGAAAACCGGGCTATACCTGCCGCAGCGGATGCCGAAGTCGCCCGAACCGACGGCGAACCTTCGACCGAACGCCTTACCGCCCTCGCCGCCCCGTGGCGCTACACCGTACGCGACGGCAAAAAGATCGGCGAGCACAACGGCGCGCATTTCTACACCATCGGCCAGCGCAAGGGGCTGGGCATCGGCGGCCGCCGGGAGTCGCTCTTCATCCTTGCGACCGACACCGCGCAGAACGTCATCTACGTCGGCGAGGGCGACGCCCATCCCGGTTTGTGGCGCCCGGCGCTGCATATCGCCCCCGGCGAAATCCATTGGGTCAATCCCGCACGCACCCTCTCGCCCGGACAGAGCGCCCGCTTCAGCGTCCGCATCCGCTACCGCCAGCCCCTTCAGGACGCAACGCTCTTCATGCATGACCAAGGCGCCTACATCCTCTTCGACCAACCCCAACGGGGCATCACGCCCGGACAGTTCGCCGCATGGTACGACGGCGACGAGCTGGTGGGTTCGGGCGTAATCTCCGAATGACCGCGTCCCCGCAGCTGCAAAACGCCGCTGCGTGCCGCACACCGGAAAAACATCGAGATAATTCCGACTCCAATCAAACGTTCAGCCTATGAATATCGAAGATTTCAGGACCTACTGCCTTTCGTTCAAGGGGGGCTATGAAAAGATGCCGTTCGAGAAAGCGGCTTCTGCATACGACCGGAACCTGCTCGTCTTCTGCGTCGCGGAGAAATGGTTTTGCTTCGTAAACGTCGAGACATTCGATTTCTGCAATATCAAATGCGCTCCCGACCGGATCGTGGATTTGCAGGAGCGCTACGAAGGAGTGACGCCGGCATACCATATGAATAAAAAACACTGGATAAGCGTACATTTCGACAAAGACGTACCCGACAGAACGATCGAAGACCTCGTGAAGCAATCGTACGATCTTGTCGCGGCTTCCCTGCCGAAAAAGGAAAGAGCGGCTTTGCAGACCCCGTAATCGGCATCGGGGAACGGCATCAGGGAGATATACGGCAACGGAGGGAAAAACCTCCGTCTTTTTTACGCCCCGGCGAGAGCCGGAAGGGTTACTTAGACATAGATAGGTAATACTTATACATGACGCGGAATTCGGCGTGGCACGTTTTTTAGTTTTACACTCGAAAACAAGCCACCGTGAAAACAGCCTTCGACAACTATGTGATAGAAGCCGTGCGCAAAGAGCGCATGGCCCAAAAAGTGTCTCAGGCAATGCTGGCTTACGGCATAGGCGTCTCGCACGGCTACATCGGGCAGGTGGAAAGTCCCAAATACCGCACGAAGTACAATCTGAATCACATCAACGAGATCGCCAAATTTCTGGGTTGTTCGCCGCGCAAGTTTCTGCCCGAAGAACCGATCTGACCTTCGGCCCATGTTCCCGCACTGCACGGCATCAGCCACCAAGCTCCGTCCCCAGACCGGGCCGGAAAACCGATCCGGGAAACGTCCGGCCCTTCTGCTCCGCACGCTTCTCCTCGCCGCGCTCCTCCTCTCCGGCATCCGCTGCGCCCTCGCCCAGCCCCGCATCGGCATCGCCTACTGCGATCTCGACCACCTCTACGACACCATACCGGCGCTCTTTTACGACGACAGCGACTACACGCCCGGCGGCCGTCTCGCGTGGGACACGGAACGCTACCGCCGTAAGATAGCCCGTACGGCTGCCGTCATCGACTCGATGCGCATGCCGCTCGTCGCGCTGTGGAGCGTCGAAAACGAAGCGGTCGTGCGCGACATCGCGGCGGCCTGCCGGGGCGACTACAGCTACCTGCACCAAACGCTCAACTCGCTCGACGGCATGGATTTCGCACTGCTCTACTACGGCGACCTCTTCGATCCCCACTACGAGGAGCCGGGGCGCCGCTACCTCTACATCGAGGGCACCCTGCGCTTCCCTGCCCCGCGCACCCGCCGCACAACCGGCCGCCCGGTCCGCCCGGCGCGCACCGACACCGTGGGACTGGTGTTGTGCAGCGACACGCGCATGGCCGAATGGGTCGTCCGCGACCTGCGCGAAGAACGCCCCGGCGTAAAGCTGATCGTTCTGGGGCGCACCGCGTCGCTCGACGCAGCGGCATACGGACTGCGCGACGCTCTCGAACGACCGGCCCGGCTGGGCCGGGGCAACGTCCGCCGCCGCGGAGGCTGGCTCATGCGCGACCGCATTCTGACCGACACCGCGCTGATATGTTCGGGCGGCGACGTTTTCGCCCGCCGCTATCTGCTTGATCCCAAGACGGGTAACCCGCAGCCGACCTACGAGAGACGGCGTTACCGGGGCGGCTTCGGCTACGCCCTGCCGGTATTCGTTTACTTGGAGTAGAATTTTTTGGAATTTCAGAAAAGTTTTCCTATATTCGCATTCCCAACGGCAAATAGGATTCTTCGACGAGGCGGTAACAGCGATGTCACCGCAATTTTCGTCTGTAGGGGAAGAGATTAGCTAAAAATTTTTATAAATTTACATATCATTAAATTAACCAAGAAAAAAATTATGGCAGACGTAAAACGAGTCTATACCTTCGGCAACAAGGAAGCCGAAGGCAACGGCAAAATGCGTGAGCTGCTCGGCGGCAAAGGTGCCAACCTTGCGGAGATGAACCTCATCGGCATTCCCGTTCCTCCGGGATTCACCATCACCACCGAAGTATGTGCGGAATATTATGCCCACGGCAAGGAGGCGGTCATCAAGATGCTCCGTCCCGAAGTCGAGCGGGCGATGCAGAATATCGAGAAACTGACCGGCATGAAGTTCGGCGACAAGGAGATGCCGCTGCTGGTTTCGGTCCGTTCGGGCGCACGCGCCTCGATGCCCGGCATGATGGACACGATCCTCAATCTGGGTATGAACGATCAGGCCGTGGAAGCCGTCGCCAAGCGTACGGGCAACCCCCGCTTCGCATGGGACTCGTACCGCCGTTTCGTACAGATGTACGGCGACGTGGTGCTGGGCATGAAGCCCGAATCGAAGGAGGACCACGACCCGTTCGAGGTCATCATCGAGGAGCAGAAGGAGAAGCGCGGCGTCAAGAACGACACCGACCTGACGACCGACGACTTGAAGGAGCTGGTGCAGAACTTCAAGGCCGCCGTCAAAAAGCAGACCGGCGAGGATTTCCCGGCATGCCCTTGGGATCAGCTCTGGGGAGCCGTATGCGCCGTGTTCGGTTCGTGGATGAACGAGCGCGCCATCCTCTACCGCAAACTCAACAACATCCCCGCAGAGTGGGGAACGGCCGTTACCGTGCAGGCCATGGTATTCGGCAACATGGGCGCCAACTCGGCGACGGGCGTAGCCTTCTCGCGCGACGCCGCGACGGGTGAAAACCTCTTCAACGGCGAGTACCTGATCAACGCGCAGGGCGAGGACGTCGTGGCCGGCATCCGCACCCCGCAGCAGATCACCATCGAAGGCTCGAAGCGCTGGGCCGTGGCCCAGAACGTCTCCGAGGAGGAGCGCCGCACGAAATACCCTTCGCTCGAAGAGGTCATGCCGACGGTTTACAAGGAGCTGGACGAGATTCAGCGCCACTTGGAGCAGTACTTCAAGGACATGCAGGACATCGAATTCACGATTCAGGACGGCAAGTTGTGGATGCTGCAGTGCCGCAACGGCAAGCGCACCGGCGCCGCCATGGTCAAGATCGCGATGGACATGCTCCGCGAAGGTCTGATCGACGAGCGCACCGCCGTGCTGCGCTGCGAGCCGGCCAAACTCGACGAGCTGCTGCACCCCGTATTCGACAAGAAGGCCATCGCCAATGCGCAGGTCATCACCAAGGGTCTGCCCGCATCGCCGGGAGCCGCTACGGGTCCGGTGGTGTTCTTCGCCGAAGACGCCGAGAAGATCCTCGCAGAGTCGGGCCAGAAAGCGATCCTCGTCCGCATCGAGACTTCGCCTGAGGACCTCAAGGGCATGCTCGACGCGGCAGGTATCCTGACCGCACGCGGCGGCATGACGTCGCACGCGGCCGTCGTCGCACGCGGCATGGGCAAATGCTGCGTATCGGGCGCCGGCGAGCTGGAGATCGACTATAAAACCCGCACGATCCGCGTGAACGGCTTCACCGTAAAGGAGGGCGACTGGATTTCGCTCAACGGCTCGACGGGAGAGGTTTATCTGGGTCAGGTAGCCACGATGGCCGCCGACCTGAGCGGCGATTTCGGCCAGCTGATGGAGCTTGCGGGCAAATACGCCGTGCTGAAGGTGCGCGCCAACGCCGACACTCCCAAGGACGCCCTGCAGGCATTCGCATTCGGCGCCGAGGGTATCGGTCTCTGCCGCACGGAGCACATGTTCTTCGAAGGCGACCGCATCAAGGCCATCCGCGAGATGATTCTGGCCGACGACGAAGCCGGACGCCGCGTGGCGCTGGCCAAGCTGCTGCCGATCCAGCGCGGCGACTTCGAGGGTCTGTTCAAGGCCATGAACGGATTCCCCGTGACCGTACGTCTTCTCGACCCGCCCCTGCACGAGTTCGTGCCGCACGACGAGAAGGGACAGCAGGAGATGGCCAAGGAGATGAACGTACCCCTCCAGAAAATCGTCGCCAAAGTCGAGTCGCTGGCCGAGTTCAACCCGATGCTGGGACACCGCGGCTGCCGTCTGGGCAACACCTACCCCGAAATCACCGAGATGCAGGCGCGCGCCATCATCGAGGCCGCCATGAACGTCAAGGCGCAGGGCATTCCGGTACACGTCGAGATCATGGTTCCGCTCGTAGGCAACCACAAGGAGCTGCGCTACCAGAAAGGCATCATCGACGCGACGGCCGAGCAGGTGTTCTCCGAGCGTAACGACAAGATCGACTACATGGTCGGCACGATGATCGAGGTTCCGCGCGCCGCCGTGACGGCCAACCAGATCGCCGAGGTTGCCGAGTTCTTCTCGTTCGGCACCAACGACCTGACGCAGATGACGCTGGGCTTCTCGCGCGACGACATCGGCAAGTTCCTGCCCGTTTACCTCGAAAAGGGCATCCTCAAGAACGACCCGTTCCAGATCCTCGACCGCAACGGCGTGGGCCAGCTGATCCGCGAAGCCGTTTTCAAGGGCCGTTCGACCCGCGAAAAACTCAAATGCGGCATCTGCGGCGAACACGGCGGCGAACCTTCGTCGGTCGAGTTCTGCCACTACGCAGGGCTGAACTACGTGAGCTGCTCGCCGTTCCGCGTGCCCATCGCACGTCTGGCGGCCGCACACGCCGCGCTCAACGAAAAGTAGCATTCCTCCGGTTACGGCCGGAATATCCGAAAACGAAAGCCTGCGGCATGAAAGCCGCAGGCTTTCGTTTTCAGCGGAAAAAAAGTCCGGTTCGTTGAATATGTTTGGCGAAAGCGGATAAGTTTTGTATATTTGCTATCGGCAAACAGTATAACACGCAACTTTTTTGTTGAATTAAAATAACAGAACATGAAGAAGATGTTTTTTGCGGCAATCGTCGCATTATTCGCAGTGACAACCGTATCAGCACAAACTCCGGGCAATTGGGCAGTAGGACCCAAAATCGGCGTATATACCAATACAGGCGCCGACGGCGCCATCTTCGGCATCGGAGCCAGCGGACGCTACAGCTTCACCGACAACTGGCGCATGGAGTCGGGCATCATGGCCATCTGCAAGAAATTCTGCTCGGTGGACATCAGCGCCGACGTGCAGTACCTCTTCAATATCGCCCCGGACTGGCATATCTACCCGCAGGCGGGTCTGAGCGCCAACGATATCGGCGGATGGTCGTGCGGCATCAATCTGGGCGGCGGCGCCGACTTCTCGGTAGCCCGCAACTGGGACCTCTCGGCAGGCTTCAAGTGGATGATCCAGACCGCTGAGTACCACAAGAATCCGATTCTCATCAATATCGGCGCAACCTACAAGTTCTAATCCGGCGCAACCCGGAAAACGTATCCCGGAGACCTCGACGAGGTCTCCGGGATTTTTTCATGTCCGGCCGCGAACGCCGCAACCTGCTGCCGCCCGCCACGAAAGCCAACGCACAACGATGCGGCAAGCGACGGTGACTGCTGCAACGGCGGTGACGACGGCAGCGGAGACGGCAGCGGAGACGGCAGCGGAGACGGCAGCGGAGACGACGAGCTGCAGCGGCGGAGAGCCGTACATTTTTCAACACCCGGCCAAAAGTCCCCCCAAACAGAACCGCACGCACGGCCCGCCCGCCGGAAAACACAGCAACCCGGCCGGATTCCGCGACCTGAAAACCCTTCCGGAGAACTTCGCAGCCCTCCGGCACGGGACGTTTTTTCATCCTCCGGTCGCGCACAAATTCCGGCGGCAACCGATCGCGGCACGAGTGTTGCACGCCGTTAAGGCAATGGAAGAAAGGCGGTTCGGGAAGCTTTCCGAATCCGGAGATATGAATTAAATGACTGACAACCACTTATTAATACATAAAATTTAACTGAAAATTATGAAAAAAATTCTTCTCATCTCGGTTGCGGCATTGTTTGCTTGGGCAGCGTCCGCTCAGGACAACACCTACCGCAACACACAGACCAACACCTACCGCAATGCAGCTCAGACAAACAACTACCGCAACGCGGCTCAGACCTACAACAACAATGCGGCTCAGGCCGGCAATTACCGCGGCACGCCCTCCAATTACCGCAGTGCGGTGGGTCCGCGTGTCAACTTCTACACCAACACGGACGACGCCTCGGTCGGTATCGGCGCCTACTACCGCTACAGCTTCAATTCGCACTGGCGCATCGAGCCGTCGATCTATGTACTGACGGAAAAAGACAGCTCCGTAGACATCAACTTCGACGCACACTACGTATTCCAGATCGCCGACTGGTGGGGCGTATTCCCGCAGGTAGGTATCGTGGCCAATGACATCAAGGACTGGGCGGTCGGCATGAGTGTCGGCGCAGGTTTCGACTTCAACGTCGCCCACCGCTGGAACATCTCCGCAGGTCTCAAGTACGAGCCTATGTTTGACAGCGACCGTTCGAACCCGTTGGTGGTATACGTCGGCGCCGCGTACAGATTCTGACAAACGCACCTGCATAACACATGCAAAAAGCGGATCCCGACATCGGGATCCGCTTTTTCATGCGGTACGGCACAACGCCGGAGATCATCTGGTCTTGTAGGCCGCGCGGTACTTTCCCTTGGCAAGGTTCAGCAGCTTGCCTTTCAGCAGGTTGCGGCGCAGCGGCGAGATGCGGTCCGTGAAGACCACGCCTTCGATATGATCGTATTCGTGCTGGATGACCCACGCCTTCAGGCCGTGGAACTCCTCGTCGTGCTCGACGAAGTTTTCGTCGAGATAACGCATCCTGATGGCCAGCGAACGAGGCACATCGGCATGGATGCCCGGAAACGAGAGACATCCCTCGTTGTAGGTCTTCTTCTCCTCCGAAAAAGCGTAGATTTCGGGGTTGATAAAGGCACGCTTGTAGTCGGCGCATTCGGGATCGTCCTCGCCCCACGGCGTGCAATCGACGATGAACAGACGAATGGCCTTGCCGATCTGCGGCGCGGCCAGTCCGACGCCTTCGGCTTCGCCGAGCGTCAGGAACATGTCCTCGACAAGTTTTTTCACTTCGGGATAGTCGGGCGCAATCTCCTCGCACTGTTTGCGAAGCACCTCGTCCCCGTATATGACAATCGGATAAATCATTTGTTAAACTCCATATAACTTTGTAAAATAATCGTGGCGGAAATCTTGTCCACCAACGCCTTGTTGCGCCGGGCCATCCTGCCGATACCGCTTTCGAGCATCGTGCGGTGCGCCAGCACCGAGGTAAAACGCTCGTCGTGAAAGACCACCTCCTTATCGGGATAGGCCCTGCGCAGCCGGGCTGCCAGCGGCTCGACGAAACGCCACGTTTCGGAGGGCGTGCCGTCCATCTGCGTCGGCTTGCCCACCACTATCGTAGTAACGTCCTCCGCGGCGAAATATTTTGCCAGCCACGCTTCGAGTCCCTTCGTCTCGACGGTTTCTAGCCCCCCGGCGATCAGCCGCAGGGGATCGCTCACGGCGATTCCCGTGCGCTTCGTACCGTAATCTATGGCGAGGATGCGGCCCACGGATCAGCGATTACAGATTCAGCTTCCGGAAGAGCTTGCGGTAGGAGCACTCCTCCTCGACCAGCGCGGGCAGCTTGTCGATCGCAACGCGCTCCTGCTGCATGGTGTCGCGGTGACGCACCGTCACAGTGTTGTCTTCGAGCGTCTGACCGTCCACGGTCACGCAGAACGGCGTGCCGACTGCGTCCTGACGGCGGTAACGCTTGCCGACGGAATCCTTCTCGTCGTAAACGACGTTGTAATCGTATTTCAAGAGGTCCACGATCTTCTGCGCCACTTCGGGCATGCCGTCCTTCTTCACCAGCGGCAGAACGGCGACCTTCACGGGGGCCAGCGCCGCAGGCAGACGCAGCACGACGCGCGAGTCGCCGCCTTCGAGCTGCTCCTCGGTATAGGCCGCAGACATCACCTGCAGGAACATGCGGTCCACGCCGATCGACGTCTCGACCACGTAGGGTACATAGCTCTCGCCCGTTTCGGGATCGAAGTACTGGATCTTGCGGCCTGAGAACTTCTGGTGGTTGCCCAAGTCGAAGTCCGTGCGGGAGTGAATGCCTTCGACCTCCTTGAAGCCGAACGGGAAGTTGTACTCGATATCGGTCGCGGCGTTGGCATAGTGCGCCAGCTTCTCATGGTCGTGGAAACGGTAGCGGTCGTCGCCGAAGCCCAGCGCGCGGTGCCATGCCATACGGGTCTCCTTCCATGCCTGCCACCACTTCATCTCCTCGCCGGGGCGCACGAAGAACTGCATCTCCATCTGCTCGAACTCGCGCATGCGGAAGATGAACTGACGGGCGACGATCTCGTTGCGGAACGCCTTGCCGATCTGCGCGATACCGAACGGCAGTTTCATGCGTCCGGTTTTCTGCACGTTCAGGAAATTCACGAAGATGCCCTGCGCCGTTTCGGGACGGAGGTAGATCGTATTGGCGCCATCGGCCGTGGAGCCCATCTGGGTCGAGAACATCAGGTTGAACTGCCGCACCTCGGTCCAGTTGCGCGTACCCGAAATCGGGCAGACGATTTCGCAGTCCACGATGATCTGGCGCAGCTCGCCCAGATCGCCGCTGTTCTGCGCCTCGACGAAACGCTTGTGCATCTCGTCGCGCCGGGCGGCCGTCTCGGCGACACGGGGCGAAGTCTCGCGGTACTTGGCTTCGTCGAAAGTCTCTCCGAAACGCTTGCGGGCCTTCTCCACCTCCTTCTCGATCTTCTCGTCCTGCTTGGCAAGCCAGTCTTCGATCAGCACGTCGGCACGGTAACGCTTCTTAGAGTCCTTGTTGTCGATCAGCGGGTCGTTGAACGCGCCGACATGACCCGAAGCCTCCCACGTACGGGGATGCATGAAGATCGCGGCGTCGATGCCCACGATATTCTCATGCAGCTTGACCATCGAATCCCACCAGTAGCGCTTGATGTTGTTTTTCAGCTCCACGCCGTTCTGTCCGTAGTCGTACACCGCAGCCAGACCGTCATAGATTTCGCTCGACGGGAATACGAATCCGTATTCCTTGCAGTGGGCGATCAGCTTTTTGAAGAGTTCTTCCTGTGTCATCGTATTTGGTTTTTAAATTATTTTCCGAATTACAAAAGTACAAAATAAATGGAAATTAAGCTGTTCTGTTGCGATTTTATTTCTATATTTGTCGCGGCGGTCTGCGAGGACGGCCGACATACGAGACATAAAAAGCGCATCGGCTTTTTTCTTGCAGGTGAAAATTGGACACTTTCGCATAAGGTAAGGAACAAAGGTTGATGCTCTCGCTGTTTTTCGGCGCGGGCATATTCCATCATTCTACCTTACGGGTCGTCCAATACCCCACTTGCGGATGTGGAAACAGGTCCGCGCTTTTGTGTCCGGCAACAGGTGAAAAGACCCAAATCAACCAATGACGGGAATCGTAAAACTTCTGATTGCGCTCATTGCCGTCGCCATAATAGCGTTGTGCGGCAGTATCGGAAGAGACAAATAATGCGTCACGAAATCAGCCCCTCGCGCAGGAACGAGAAATCTCCTTCACGGGCGATGATGATATGATCCAGCAGCCGGATGTCGAACAGCGCGGCCGCCTGCGCGATCCTTTCGGTCAGCACCTTGTCCTGCGGGCTGGCTTCGGCGGCGCCGGAGGGGTGGTTGTGAATCAGGATAAGTTGTGTGGCAAGCAGTTCCAAAGCCCGTTTGATAATCAGCCGGTGATCGACGACCGTGCCCTGCACGCCGCCCTGACTTACCCGCTGGCGTTCGATGATCCGGTTCGAAGAGGTGAGGTAAACGGCCCAGCACTCTTCATGCGAGAGCGTTTCGAGCTGCGGGCGGAAGAGCCGCACCACGTCGTCGCTCGACGAGACGACGTCGGTTTCGGCGGCGCGCGCAGCGGTGATGCGACGGCCGAGTTCGGCCGCGGCGAGCAGCATGCGGGCGCGCCGGAGTCCCAGCCCGCCGATCATCCTCAGACGGGCGGCCTCCTCCGAGCCGACACGCGCAAGCGATCCGCCGTAAGCGGCAAGCAGCGCTTCGGCGCTCTGTTCATCCTCGGTAAGCAGGGAGAGCAATTCCCGGTCGGTCAGCGCATCGACGCCACGCGCCGCCATCTTATCGGCTATCGTCTTCATTCGGAAATGTTATAGGGAAGCTATCCCGCCATGCGTCCGGCGGCCTCCGGCAGAGACCGCACGCAATACAGGCGCACGGGAAATAACCAAAAGTTATTGCGTCAGCTTGTCCACCCGGTCCAGCAGCGTGGCGCACTGCTCGTCGCTCATGTACTGCGCCACCGAGAAAGCCGCATGCTGCTCGGCCTCCTTCTTCGAATCGCCGGACCCGTGACCGACCTCCATGCCGTCGACCAGCACCGTGGAGTAGAAAACCGGATGGTTCGCCGAGTACTCCTTGTCGTAACCGGTGCGGAAAACGATCTTATGCCGGTTTTTCTGGCACCACTCGATCAGCCGGCTCTTGAAATCGGTCTCCGATTCGGTCAGCTCGTCGAGACTCAGGTATCTGAAATAAATCCGGTTGATGAGCAGCCGGTTCACGAATTCATAGCCCTGATCGAGGTAAACCGCGCCGATCATGGCCTCGAAAGCGTCGCCGTAGATATGTTTCTGCGTGACGCTGGTGCTGCCGTTCGAAATGACGTGGCGGTCCAGCCCGATATTCACGGCCAGCACGTTGAGCGACTGGCGGGAGACGATTTTCGACCGCAGCTGCGTCAGGAAACCCTCGTCCCGGTCGGGATACTCGATAAAAAGGTAGTCGGAGGTGACCGCCTCGATGACGGCGTCGCCCAGAAATTCGAGCCGTTCGTTGTTGATAGCGCGGCCGTCCTCCAAAACCAAAGAAGCTGACTTGTGAATCAAAGCCAGCTTGTAGAGTTCGATGTTGTTCGGGATGAACCCGAACATGTCATCGATAATTCTGTAATACGCCTTATCCCGCCCGAAGTTCCTTCTAAGGGGGCGCAGTATGAAATCAAACACGGCCCGGACGGTTTAAAACGTTAGAGTTTACGGAAAATGATCGAGGAGTTGTGCCCGCCGAAACCGAACGTGTTGCTCAGCGCGCATTTCACGTCGCGCTTCTGCGCCTTGTTCAGCGTCAGGTTCAGGTTCGGGTCGATCTCCGGATCGAGATTCTCGCAGTTGATGGTCGGGGGAACCACGCCGTGCGTAATGGCGAAGATGCAGGCCAGCGCCTCGGCGGCTCCGGCGGCACCCAGCAGGTGTCCCGTCATCGACTTGGTGGAAGAGATATTGATGTTGTAGACGTGATCGCCCAGCACGCCGGCGACTGCCTTCAGTTCGGGGATGTCGCCCGCGGGAGTCGAAGTACCGTGAACGTTCACGTAGTCAATATCTTCGGGTTTGATGCCGGCGTCCTTGATGGCGTCGCGCATCGACTTCATGGCTCCCTTTCCTTCGGGATGGGGAGCGGTGAAGTGGTAGGCGTCGGCCGAACAGCCGCTGCCGACGACTTCGCAGTAAATCCTCGCACCGCGCGCCTTGGCATGCTCGTACTCCTCGAAAATCAGGGCGCCGGCGCCTTCGCCGATCACGAATCCGTCGCGGTCCTTGTCGAAAGGACGCGAAGCGTGCGTGGGATCGTCGTTGCGCGTGGAAAGCGCCTGCATGGAGTTGAAACCGCCGACACTCGGCTCGTTGACCGCAGCTTCCGAGCCGCCCGTCACCATCACGTCGGCCTTGCCGTAACGGATGGCGTTCATGGCGTCCATCATGCCGTGGTTCGAAGATGCGCAGGCCGACACCGTGCAGTAGTTCGGCCCCATGAAGCCGTACTTCATGGAGATGAAACCGGCCGCGATGTCGGAAATCATGCGAGGAATAAAGAACGGGCTAAACCGCGGGGTTCCATCCCCTGCGGCCCAGCCCAGACACTCATCGAAGAAAGATTTGATTCCTCCGATGCCCGAACTCCATATTACGCCCACCTGCTCCTTGTCCACGGTCTCCAGATCGAGACCCGAATCCTCGACGGCCTGCGTGGCCGCGATCAGAGCGTATTGTGTAAAAAGGTCGTACTTGCGTACTTCCTTACGGTCGAAATAGAGGCTCGAATCGTAATTCTTTACTTCACAAGCAAACTTCGTCTTAAACTTTTCAGCATCGAAATGAGTAATCGGTGCGGCACCGCTGACTCCCTTCTCCAAATTCGAAAAATACTCTTCAATATTATTACCGAGCGGGTTGATCGTACCGATGCCCGTAACAACTACTCTTCTTTCTGTCATAAATTTAAGGCTATAAGAGGCTGTGAAAACCTTTGGTAAAATTATTTCTTGTGCTCCTCGATATAGTTGATCGCGTCACCGACGGTAGCGATCTTCTCAGCGTCCTCGTCCGGAATCTGGATATCGAAAGCCTTCTCGAATTCCATGATCAGCTCCACGGTGTCGAGCGAGTCTGCGCCCAAGTGGTTGGTAAAGCTTGCTTCGGGCACTACCTCCGACTCCTTAACACCCAGTTTGTCGACAATGATTTCGACAACTTTTGATTGAACTTCTGACATAATTTTAATTTTTTAGTTAAACAATTATTTGGAAATAGTTCTTTCTTATTTCCGAGGTAATTTTGCGCAAAAGTAACACTTTTTTTATTACTTTTGACAAAACGAACCTTTTTTTTATTCACAACTTTTTCGACATTTAGCACATTTTTACAATTAACCGATTCAAAACCATATCCTTATGAAACTGCTTCTGATCTCTAATTCGACCAATGCCGGGGAGGAATATCTCCGTTATCCGCTGCCGGAAATAGGCCGGTTTCTTCAGGGCGTGCGCGAAATAGTCTTCGTTCCCTATGCCGCCGTGACTTTTTCGTACGCGGAATACGAAAAGAAGGTGCAGGCGCGTTTTTCGGAGCTGGGCATCCGCGTGCGTTCGGTCCACCGCACCAAGGACCCGGTGCGCATGATCCGCGAGGCCGAAGCCATATGTGTGGGCGGCGGCAACACTTTCGCGCTGGCAAAAAAAATGCAGGAGCAGGGGCTTATGAGGGCCATTCTGCGTAAAATCAAAGCCGGAACGCCCTATGTCGGATGGTCCGCAGGCAGCAACGTCGCCTGTCCGACCATCTGCACAACAAACGACATGCCCATCGTGGAGCCTGAATCGTTCAAGGCCGTCGGTGCCGTGAAATTCCAGATCAACCCCCACTACCTCGACGCCAATCCCGAAGGACATGCGGGCGAGACGCGTGAACAACGCATACTCGAATACATCGAAGCCAACCCGCGCCGCTGGGTGGCCGGACTGCGCGAAGGCTGCATGCTCCGCTACGAGGAGGGCAAACTGGAACTGGTCGGAAAACGCCCGATGCGCATGTTCCGCAAAGGCACGGAAACTTTCGAAATCGAACCGGGCGGCGACCTGTCGTTCCTGCTCTGATTTCCCCGCCCGGAGTGCGCTGCGGGCGGTAAATGAATATATTATATATAGGTATGAAAATTCTGATCGCGGGTCTGGGACTCATCGGAGGCTCCTTTGCCCTCGCATTGCGCGACCGCGGAATAGCGGACGAAATATTAGGCGTCGAGAAGTCGGACGAAAACGCCGCCGAAGCCCTCCGGCTCGGATTGGCCGACCGCATCGTGACGCTCGAAGAGGGCGTTCCGCAGGCCGATCTCGTGGTGCTGGCGACACCCGTCGACACGATTCCGCTGATGGCCGTAAAAGCGCTCAACCATGTGACTGACAGGCAGGTGGTGATGGACATGGGGTCGATCAAGGCCGAGCTGTGCGAGGTCATCTCAATGCACGCGCGGCGCGGCCGTTTCGTGGCGGCGCATCCGATGTGGGGCACCGAGTACAGCGGGCCGCGGGCCGCGCAGCACGGGGCCTTCACGGGCCGCAACGCCGTACTGTGCGAAGCGGAGCGCAGCGACGCCGACGCACTGGCGACGGTCGAGCGCATCTTCCGCACACTGGACGTCCCCGTAGTCTACATGGGAGCCGAAGAACACGATCTGCACGCGGCTTACGTGTCGCACATCTCCCACGTGACCTCGTTCGCGCTGGCGCTCACGGTGCTCGAAAAAGAGCGCGAGGAGCGGCACATCTTCGACCTTGCGGGCGGCGGTTTCGAGAGCACCGTGCGGCTGGCCAAGAGCGCCGCCGCGACATGGGTGCCGATCCTGCTGCGCAACAAATACAACGTGCTGGACGTCCTGCGCGAGCATATCCACCAGTTGCAGATCATGCGCAGGATGATCGAACGCGACGACGCCGAGGGGCTGACCAGCGCTTTCGGCAAGGCCAATTTGATCCAGCGCATCATCCACTGACCGCAATGGGCACGACGGCCGAGACGGGGCGCATGGGCGAACGCGCGGCGGCGGAGTTTCTCCGGCGCGCGGGGTACGAAATTTGCGCGCTCAACTGGCGGAGCGGCCGCTACGAGCTGGACATCGTGGCCCGCAAGGGGGATTTCGTGCACTTCGTGGAGGTCAAGACCCGACGTGCGGACGGACTCACGCCGCCCGAAGCGGCCGTAACGCCACAGAAATTCCGGGCACTGACACGGGCCGCACTGCGTTACATGGCCTGCACGGGCGAGGAGCGCGAAGCGCAGTTCGACCTGATCGCCGTGGAGGTAATGCCCAGCGGAGAGACGGAGGTGCGCCTGATTCCGCAGGCAATGGAATACAATTGGTAATTTTGCATTTCCGACAAATTATACTACCTTTGTCGGACTGAAAAACCAATGTTCCGGACCAAAGCCCGAAACGAAGCCGGTTTGTCCGGCAACAGATAAACCGTAAAATACTTCAACACCGCAAACCGTAAATACCGATGTGGTTATATAATTTCGGCCTGACATGCTACGTCTGGATCATCCGGTTAGTCGCCCCAAGGCATCCGAAGGCCCGGCTATGGATCAACGGCCGCAAGGACCTCTATAAACGGATGGCCGAAACCATCGCCCCCGCGGCCCGTATCGTCTGGATACACGTGGCTTCGCTCGGCGAATTCGAACAGGGACGGCCCATCATCGAACGCATCCGCAAGGAGCATCCCGAATACAAAATCCTGCTCACGTTCTTCTCGCCTTCGGGTTACGAGATCCGCAAGAACTATCAGGGCGTGGATTACATCTTCTACCTGCCGATCGACACGCCGCGCAACGCGCGCCGGTTCCTCGACGCGGCGCATCCCGAAATCGCCGTCTTCGTGAAATACGAATTCTGGCTCAACCTGCTCTACGAACTGCGCCGCCGCAAGGTGCGCACCTATATCGTCTCGGCCATCTTCCGCCGCAACTCGATCTTCTTCCGCCCCTACGGCGGCATGTGGCGGCAGGCGCTGGAGTCGTTCGACGTGATGTTCGTACAGAACGAGGAGTCGAAAAGACTGCTGGCGGGACTGGGCTTCGACAACGTGATCGTAGCGGGCGACACGCGCTTCGACCGTGTCGCCGAGATCGCCAAGGCCGCCAAGCATATCGACGTGATCGAGCGGTTCAAGGGCGGCAAGCGGGTCTTCGTGGCCGGCTCGACGTGGGGTCCCGACGAAGAGCTGCTGATCCGCCTGATAAACGACAATCCCGACATCAAATTCATCGTCGCGCCGCACGAAATGGACGAAAGCCGCATGGCACGTCTTGCGGCCGAGACCAAAGGCGGCACGCTGCGCTATACCCAGTGCACCCCGCACACGAACTACGGTCCGAAACAGCTGCTGATCCTCGACACGGTCGGCATTCTGTCGTCGGTATACAGCTATGCGACGTGGAGCTACATCGGCGGCGGATTCGGCGTGGGCATCCACAACACGCTGGAGGCCGCGACGTTCGGACTTCCGGTGGCGTTCGGTCCCAATTACCAGAAATTCAAGGAGGCGCGCGATCTGGTGACGCTCGGCGCGGCCCGGTCGATCAATGATTACGACGAACTGCGGGCGTGGTTCGTTCCGCTACGCGACAACGAGGAGTTCCTCCAGAAAACCAGCCGCATCGCCAAGGACTACACCACACGGCATCAGGGCGCGACGGGTATCATCGTCAGAACGATTTTCAATTAAGCGGAACGGTCCCGGCCCGGAAAAGTCCGAAAAAAGTCTCCCGGAAAGTCTCCGGGGGGGGGCAGAAAGTCTCCCGGAAAAAATCCCCACCCGGATAAATTCCCCGAAAAAGAAATCGGGTAACCGAAACGACAAGGACAAGGACAAGGACAAGGACAAAGCCCGGCCGCCATACGCGAAAGCCGGACCGGCAGGGAACGCCTGCGGACAGAACCAAGAAAAACGGGTTAGGCCGTGAAAAGTCAGCCCCCAGCAGGTGAACAACAAAATAAAATGCGCGGACTCTTGCGAAGTCCGCGCATTTTCGTTGACGCCGCTCCGGCCGGCAGCAAGCCGGGCGTTATTCGTACAGCGATTTGCAGTAATCCCGGAAGGTTTCCCAGCGGTAATAGGGACCGCCGCCGAGGGGCAGTCCGGCGTCGCGCTCGTTGTGCAGGATGCGCACCAGAACGTCGCCCGCAGGGTTGCGGAAGAAGATGAACTGCACGTTGGCCGCCATGGGTGAAACGCGGTGTACCTGCCACACTTCGGCGGCCTCTTCGGGCGTCGAAACACGGGCTGAAGCGCCCTCGACACCCAACAGCGCCAACAGCGGGATGACGTTCACGTCGTGGCCGAAGCGCAGCGACGCGGCCAGCTCCTTTCCGCCGCCTATCACCTCTTCGGCCGTCTCGACGATGTTGCGCAGCAGGGGTTTGGCGTCGGCGATGATCAGATCGCCGAAACGCTTCGAAGGGCCGAACATCACATAACGGCGGAAGTTCTCGTCCTCCCATGCGGCATATATCTCCTCCCCGGTGAAGAGGTCGTACAGCGAAATGCCCAGATAATCGACGTCCTGCATGATCGCGGCCTGCAAAAGCAGCTGCTCCATCAGTTTGCGGGGCTTTTTGACCTCGCGTTTGACGAATTCGGGATCGGAGAAAAGCGACTTCATCAGCCGGTCGGGAATCAGGCGCGCGGCGCGCACGCTGTCGGCCGTTTTCAGGGTCCGGTCGCGCTGGGCGTCGAGTCCCTTGTTGTTGCCCATATAAGGCATGTAACGGGCGCTCGACTCACGCGTGGTCCGGATCGCGGGATTCAGCTCCTTGAGCCGCTCGTTGAAAGCCGCCATGCTGAGGATGCAGCGCGGCACGAGAGTCGAACGGCTCTCGATACGGCATTCGCGGCCGTCGGCCGTAGAGAAAACTTCGGGATAAGCCTTGTACATGCGCTCGGCGATGCCCCGGTGTTCGGCGACGCCGCGCGGCGAAAGGTCGCCGTAACGTTTGTCGGCGTCGGCCGCGATGATCTCGACGCGGCCCAGCACATCACGACCCAGCGGCGTCAGCGCACCGGCTTCGGCGGCTTTGCGCAGGATTTTCAGCGGCCCGGCATAGACGCTTTCGGAAGCGTGCCAGCGGCTGCCGTGACGGCCGTAATGGCTGATGTAGAACGGCGTGTACCCGTCGGGCGCCGGAGCCGCCGCAGCGGGCCGGTATTCGTATGAATGGTAGATTCCGCCCGCGCGTTCGGGAACGGCCGCGATCTGTTCGCGGGCCGTCTGGGCGTCCGCTCCCCACAAGCCGAGCAGCAGGAACGCCGCGCAGAACCTCAGTTTCAATGCAAGTCTGTTCATTGGTCGGTATTTTAACATTTATGTGTCATAATTCCCAGCACGAGCCGGTCGGTCTCGTTCATGCCGTCGCGGCCGATGGCCGTCAGGTTGCGGATGCACTTGTCGACGTCCTCCTCGATAATTCCCTCGACGGGCGTCACGCAGTGACCGTCCATCGCCATCATGGCCGAGAGCACGGCGGTCGAGACGCCGCTCGTGAGTTTCATCGAACAACTGGGCTTGGCACCGTCGCAGATCATGCCGGTGAGGTTGGCGATCATGTTCTTGACCGCCGCGGCGACCTGCTCGTAGGCGCCGCCCATCAGGTAGGTGATGCCGCAGCTCGATCCCGTCGCCGCCACGACGCAGCCGCACAAGGCAGACAGACGGCCGAGACTCTGTTTGATATAGATCACCGTGAGGTGGCTCAGCACCAGCGCACGGATCGTATGTTCCTCGTCGGCCGCGGTTTCGTCGGCATAGACCACCACGGGGAGCGTCGCGGCGATGCCCTGATTGCCGCTGCCCGAATTGCTCATCACGGGGATCATGGCCCCGGCCATGCGGGCGTCGCAGGCCGCGGAGGTGTAGGAGAGGATGCGCGAGAAGATGCTGTCGCCCATCACCTGCCGCTCCCGCTCGCAGCGCAGCGTGCGGCCGACGCAGTGCCCGAACTCCCCGGCGAAGGCCCGCTCGGCGGCGGCTTTGTTCACGCGGCGGGTTTCGAGGATGAAGCGCAGTTCATCGAGCGGCGCCGTCATGGCGAAATCCCAGACGCGGCGCAGGGTCAGGGGCACCTCGCCCGCCTCCTCTTCGGCGACGGATGCCGTGCGTTTGTCGAGCAGCACCTCGCCGTCGCGTTCGAGATAGACGAAGGCGGTATGTCCGCCCGCGATCACCGCCACGGCGCGGCGTTCTCCGGCCGAGGCTTCGACCTCGATATAGAGTTTTTCGGAGATATCCTCCTTCAGCGAGATGCAGACGCGCTTTTCGTCGATATAACGGGCGCCCCGCCCGACGGCTTCGGGCGTCACGTCGCGCAGGACCTCCAGTTGATATTCCGAACGGCCGACCAGCGCACCCAGCGCCACGGCGATCGGCAGGCCGATCATTCCCGTGCCGGGAATGCCCACGCCCATCGCATTCTTGAGGATATTGGCGCTCAGGCGCACCTCGATCTTTTCGGGCTGCGCGTCGAGCAGTTCGGCGGCGCGCGCCGTACACAAAGCCACGGCGATCGGTTCGGTACAGCCGATGGCGGGCACAACTTCGCGGTTGATAAGGGCGATGATTTTCGCTCGTTCGTTCGGGGAAAACATATTGGCTCGTTTTTAGAGATCATACAAAGATAACTATTTTTCGCTATTTTTGCGGCATCAAAACAGACGCCGATATGGAAAATCCGAAAAGCCGCGCATGGAAAGTCGTGAAGAGCGAGTACCTCGCCCGCAAACCGTGGTTCACCGTACGCCACGAAAGTATCGAACTGCCCGACGGGCGCAGCATACCCGACTACTATGTCTTCGAGTACCCCGACTGGGTGAACGTGATCGCCATAACCAAAGAGGGTAAATTCGTATTCATCGACCAGTACCGTCACGGGCTGGGCGAAACGAATTACGAAATCCCGGCGGGCGTAGCCGAGCCGGACGATGCGTCGATGCTGGCCGCGGCGCAGCGCGAACTGGCCGAGGAGACCGGTTACGGCGGCGGCGAATGGCGCGAACTGCTGGTCGTGGCCCCGAATCCCGCCACGCAGAGCAACCTGACGTACTGCTACTTGGCGACGGGTGTGGAGCGCCTCGGCGCCCAGCATCTCGACGCCACGGAGGATATCCGCGTGCATCTGTTCACGGCCGCCGAGGTGCGAGAACTGCTCACGACCGGCGGCATCCGGCAGGCGCTGATGGCCGCGCCGCTATGGCGTTACGCCGCGGAGTACGGGTTGTAGCTACCCTACGACGTATTTGCTGCCGGGCAGCAGCGAAATCAGCTTTACGACCGCATAGGACGAAACGAAGGTGCAGAGCGCCAGTACGGGGATCTTGATCCCGGCCGAAACGATCAGCGGATCGAGCCAGCCGTGGAAGAAGTTGAGCAGCATAATGTGTATCAGGTAGATGCCGTAGCTGAGTTTCGAAATGTCGGTAACGACGCCCGTAAAACGGCCCCCGCCCAGCCTAACGTCTTTCAGCAGCAGGAACAGCCCGACCGACATCGCGGCCACGTTGATCGTCCCGAAACCCCACGAAAGTTCGAGGTCCGCGACGAGTCGCTGCGTCGCCAGCCGTCCGCTGAAAATCCATGCCGTCACGAAATACCCCGCGACGACCAACAGCGCGCCGCCCCACTTATGCCAAGCGCGCGGCTCGGCGAAGTAGCGGCGCAGGTAGGCGGCCAGCACCATGTAGCCGAGGAATCCCGAAAAATAGTAGAGCATCGGCGTGTCGTTCCAGAAACATTCGCCGAGCAGCTCCGGGAAAACGAGGTGAACATAGGGGATGCATAAAGTAAAGGCCCAAAGCGCGAGATAACCCTCCATGGCGCGGCGCGAAGCCGTCTCGATCCACGGCGAGACAACCGGGGCGAACAGGTAGAGTCCCAGCAGCATGTAGACGAACCAGAGGTGTCCGATCTCGACGCCGAAATTGACCGGGATGCGGCAGACGCCGAGCAACGCTCCGGCGGCATCGGTCCGTCCCGTCAGGAACTGGTAGATTGCGTAGAACACGCACCACACCAGAAACGGCACCACCACGCGCACGAAACGCCGGGCGAAAAAGTCGCGCGTGCGCTCCCGCACCGGAAGCAGGAAAAATCCCGACAACATGACGAACAGCGGCACGGCGGTGCGGCACAACGAGTTGAGCCAGCAGGCCCAGACAGGCTCGCCGCCCGCGGCGACCAAACCGCCGTCGGCAATATAGTAGAATTCTCCGGCGTGCACCTGAAGCACCATGTAACAGGCCAGCACACGCAACAGGTCGAGACCGTGGTTTCGGGATTGAAGTTTCGTCATAAAAGTCAGGCGGTTTTGATTTCGCAAACAAAGGTAACAAAAAACCCGGAAATCCGCAGCCCGACACTCCATCCGGTAAAAAACTGCCGGCAGGGCCGTATATTGGCACGTCCCCGCCGGTCTGAAAAATAATCCCGGTTGCAACCAGCGGCGGGATATTCAGTCAAAAGCGGTCTCAAGCCCTCTCCCGGTAGAAATCCGGCTGTTCCGGCCGTACTGAGATGAAAAAGGAGCGGTTCAAAGCCGCTCCTCCGATTCGGGTTTCGCCGCCCGGCCTATTTGCCGACGGTCTGCGCCAACGCCATGAAATAGCGTCCGGGATCGAGACCGAGTGCCTTGAGCAGTTCGGTTTCGGGGGCGCTGCCGCGCGTGATCGACTTCAGCCCGTGACCTGCCGTATAGAGGTTCACATTCTCGGCATATCCGGCGGCGTCCTGCCCGCAGAGGTAGCGGACATGTTCGGCCGGAATATTCTTTCCTTCGTAGGCCGACATATCGGCGATATAGACCAGATTCAGCGGTGCGGCATAGACGAAATCCTGTGCGCCGGCCAGCCTGCGCAGGTCGCCTTCGGCGACGCGCACGAGTTTCCGCGTCTTGGCGTCGTAGCTGTAGACGCCTTCGGCGAAAAAGGCATAGACGCGGACCGGATAGAGCGCCAGCGCCGAAGGAGCCGTCAGACGGCCGTCGGCAGGACGGTTGACGCCCCCTGCGGCCCACATGACGCCCGAAAGCTCTTCGAGCGAAAGCGCCTCAGGAGCGTATTCACGCCATGAACGGCGGTTTTCAAGCGCTTCGTTTACGGTCATGCCCGCCTTGGAATCGGGTTTGAGAAGGGCGATCTCCGCGCCGTGCTTCACTTCGGTCACGGTTTCGGGGGTCTTGGCCTCCTCCTTGGCCGGCTGCGCGCCGCCGCATGCCGCGAGCAGCAGAGCTGCACAGGTAATAATCTTCACAGTCATCGTTTCTGAAATTTAGAGGTTTACATGCAAATATAAAAAATATTTTTCAGAATCCGGCATGCAATTTTCCGGCCGGACAGACAGCAAAAAGCGAAAAATCAGATCGAATTGAGCAGGGCTACGATCTCTTCACCGTACAACTCGACCTTTCGGGGACCGAAACCTTTGATTTTCAGCAGATCGTCCGCAGTTTCGACAGGACATTTCGCCACGGAGAGCAGCGCGTCATTGCTGGCGACCATATAAGCCTCGTATCCCAGATCGCGGGCACGCTCATTGCGCCATATCCGCAGGGCATCGAAACGCTCCTGCTCCTCTTCGCTGATGTCGCAGCCCTTCTCGAAAGATATCTTTTCCGATTTTCGGGCCGACGGCCTCTCTTTGGCCCGCTCCTCATACATGACGGCCACGGCCCATACGTCGCGGTCGGGCAGGACGACGGATTCGATGCGGGCAACTTCCACCCCAGAAAGAAAAGCATTTACGACATCTTCGTCGAGTTCGCGCCGTCCGGACGCAAAACCGATCTCGAAAGTTTTGATTTTCATAGTAAGCAGATTTGGATTGGACCAAGACAATATAGCATTTATTTCCGGAATTTGCAATAGCCAGATACCTGCGGACAAACGATTTTTCGTACCTTTGTGCAACACACAACATGGAGCCTATGAATCCGACAGCAGTCTACACCGTCGTCTTTTCACCGACGGGAACTTCGAAAAAAATCGCCGCGGCGGTTGCGCAGGGAGTGGCCCGGCACGGCGGGAGCTGCAATGCAGCGGCAAATGCGGCGGCCGTTCCGGACGCCGGTACAAATGCCGCTGCAGGCAGCGCGGCAAAGGCGTTCACGACAATCGACCTGACGCATGCGGCGGGAAAACCGCCCGTGCTGCCGGCCGATGCCGCGGCGGTATTCGCCGTGCCGGTATACGGGGGCCGCGTGGCGCCTGCGGCATTGGAAAGGCTGCAGGAGATTCGCGGCGAGGGAACGCCGGCCGTAGTGCTGGCGGTCTACGGCAACCGGGCTTTCGGGACGGCGGTCGCACAACTGGCGGCGTTCGTCGCCGAGCGGGGATTCGTTCCCGTGGCGGCCGGGGCTTTCGTGGGCGAACACTCGTACAGCACGCCCGGCACGCCGATCGCCGAAGGACGTCCCGATACGCAGGACCTCGCCGAAGCGGCCGCTTTCGGAGCGCGCATTGGCCAAAAGCTTGCGCACGGAGAGACCGGCCCGATCGACGCCGCAAAACTCCGCGAGCCGCATACGCCGCTGTTGTCAAAACTGCGGTTCATCCGTTTCGTGCTGGGGTACCGCAGGCGGCAGAAACGCACTCCGGCCGTACTGCTCCCCGCGGGCGACGCCGCACGGTGCACCCAATGCGGCCGCTGCGTCGCGCTCTGTCCCACGCAGGCGATCGCGCGCGGCGACGAACTGCACACCGACCCGGCGCGCTGCATCCGCTGCTGTGCATGCGTCAAAGGCTGCGCGTTCGGCGCACGCACGTTCGAAACACCTTTCGCCGCCGTTCTGTCACGCAACTTCGCCCGGCGCAAACCACCCGTAACAATTATGTAATATGACAATAGAACGACTGAAGAACCCGTCGGCAGGAGAACTGGACGCCCTGACCGACCTTTGGGAAGCCTCGGTGCGGGCGACGCACGACTTTCTCGCTCCGGAGGATATCGTGTTTTTCCGGCAAATGGTCCGGCAGGAAGCGCTCCGGGGTGTGGAATTACACGTCATCCGGAAGCCGGACAGCAAGGCGCCTGAAACCGGAACATCCGCAGAACAGGAGAACCGGCACGAGTTCCGGACATCCGGCAAGACAGGAGAATCCCGCCGACCGGAGGGCTTGGACGAGAACGGGATGTTCGGGGGATTCGCTGCGTTCGCAGGTATCGACGGCGATATGCTCGAAATGCTCTTCGTCGCGCCCCAAGCGCGCGGCAAAGGAGTGGGCCGGCAACTGGTGGAATATCTCGTCCGCGAACGCGGCATAAGACGGGTCGATGTCAACGAGCAGAACGCGCAGGCGGTGGGATTTTACGCCCGGCTGGGATTCCGCGTCACGGGGCGCGACGCGACCGATCCGTCGGGCAGGCCCTACCCTATCCTCCATCTGTCGCTGGGCGAAATGCCGCAGCGGATCGTGCCGATCCCGAACCTGCAGACCGACCGGGTCGATGTCGATTTCGAACCAGAGCCAACAGGGGACGAAGGAAAATAACCGGAACCGGCGGGTAGTGACCAGCGGATGCGGGCCTAAACGCAGCTGCCGAGAGACGCTTCCGCGGAAACACCGGGTATAATAACAAGACGGCAGAGCGAAAATCTCTGCCGTCTTGTTGTGTTGGAAACATATCGGTTGGCGCCCGGCCCCGGCACACGCCCCGCTTCCGGCCGCTATTCCATATAGCCGGTAACGGTCAGCGGAGCGTCGCCCACTTCGGCGGTCACCTGCGCCGCTTCGCCGCGGGAGTTTTCATAACGGAAGGTATAGGTTCTTCCCTTTTCGAGCAGGAAGCGCAGGGCGTCGTTCATGTCCTGCCGGGGACCGGCCGTACGGCCGCCGCCCATCTGCTCCGAACCGCAGAAAACATCGACGTTGGCCGCCACGCGCGCATCGGAACGCCCGGCATGCGCCGCCTTGTCGTACATCATGAAGGTCACGGTCGCATGCCGTCCCCGCTCGGCGAGGTCATCGGCATAGGCGGCATAGAGGTCGCGGTAACGCTGCGTGACGTTCACGCCGTGGACCTCGCGCGAATCCTCGCTCCACACCATCGGAAACCAGTCGCCCGCAGGCCGGAACGAGACGGCGAAAATGCCGTGCGCACGGTCGTCGGGCGAGGCCTGTCCCGCATCGGCGAAAAACCATGCGTAATCGAGTCTTCCCGGAAAATAATACTCCGTGAAATGCCAGCGGCCGTCGATCCACACCTCGACCCAGCTGTGGTTGCCCCGATCGTCGTGCCATGCGGGAGTTCCGGCGAAGCGCGCGGGAATGCCCGCGGCGCGCAGGGCATCGACCAGCAGGACCGAAAGGCCCGTGCAGGAGGCCATATGCTGACGCATCGACTCGGAGGGACTCTGATTGGTCTTTTCGCGGGCGGTGTTGTATTCTACGGCGACATCGGCGGCAATATGCCGGTTGATCGAGTCGATGGCGGCGCGAACGTCCGCGGCTCCGGCCGCACGGCGGGCGAAGCGGGCGTAAAAGTCGGGCCGCCAGCTGTCGCGCACTTCGTCCACGACGGCGTAGGGAAGCACGTCGTTCAGAAAGACCGAGTCGGGCAATGCGCGCGTCCACGGGTAGGTTTCCCGCGCACGGTAGGCGTACTCGACATTTTCGCGCAGCAGGTCGAGCCGCATCGTATCGCGGTCGCCCTGCGGCATATAGGCTACAAGGAAAGCCATCCCCGCACGCCGATTGCGCGGAGTCTCGCGCAGCAGCTGCCGCAGGCTGTCGGCGCGCGGACAATCGGCCAGCGCTGCGTCGAGCAGAGGTTCGTATTCGGCGGGAACGCCGCAGCCGTAACGGCCGCAGGCGCAGAGGGAAAGTCCCAGAAGCAGGAGGAAAATGCGTTTCATCGGTTTAATTCGTTCAGGATTTGTCGGATGGTCCGTTCGTCGGCGCAGGGCGAAGCGTACTCCGGCACGCCGGGACAGCCGCCCATCGAAATCTGGGGATTGCGGTATGCCATGCCGCTCGGCCGCATGCCGCGCGCGCTGAAATGGAGGGCATCGACACCCGTCGCGGCCAGTTGCCGCACGTTCGACGGATTCACGCCGCTGCCGGCCATGATCTCGATGCGGCCCGCAGCCCGTACGACGAGCGCGCGGAGGTCGCCGATGCCTTCGGACGCCGTATTGCGGCCGCCGGAGGTCAGGATGCGAGTGCATCCGGCGCGGACGACCTCCTCCAGCGCATCGGAAAGGTCGCACGTCATGTCGAACGCCCGGTGGAAGGTGGTCTGCATCGGCCCGGCTTCGGCCACGAGGGCCGCCGTACGCGCCGTATCAACCCGTCCGTCGGGCGTCAGCAAGCCGAAGACCACGCCGTCGGCGCCGCATTCGCGGGCGAAGCGCACCTCTTCGAGCATCTGCCGGAATTCGGCGTCGTCATAGAGGAAATCCCCGCCGCGGGGACGGATCATCACACTGAGCTGCAAGCCTTCGATGCGGCGCGCCATACGGATGGCCGCGGCCGAAGGGGTCGTGCCGCCCTCGTAGGGCGAGGCGCAGAGTTCGACGCGGGCGACACCCGCACGGCGGGCGGTCTCGCACGCTTCAATGGAATAGGCACAAAGTTCGGTCGTCATACGGCAAAGATAAAAAAACGGCGACGGAAATGCAAGTCCCGGAGCACCGCAGAACAGTTGCAAAAAAACGGAACGGGACCGTTCATACGTTCCGGCAAAAAAACATCTCCCCAGCCGGAGAGCCGACGGTTCGGCCGCACGCCGCAAAGCCGGATGCACGCCGCAAAGCCGGACGCACGCCGCAAAGCCGGACGCCGACGGTAAAACGAAAGCAGAGCGCCCTTACGGACGCTCTGCTTATCTTCAGGCTGCGCAAGCCCCTATTTAACCTCGATCTGGCGCGTGGCGGCGGCAGTCTCCTCGATCTTCTTCTTGGGAATGTCGATGGTCATCACACCGTTTTCGACCTTGGCCGAAATATTCTCGCGCTCGATATTGTCGGGCAGCAGCAGGCTCTGCTGGAACTGCGTGTAGGAGAATTCGCGGCGCAGGTAGGTGCCTTTGCGCTTGGCGTCCTCCTCCTTGTTCTCGGTCTTCTTCTCCAGCGAGATCACCAGCTCGTTGTCTTCGTTGATGTGGACCTTGAAGTCCTCCTTGGTCATACCCGGAGCGGCGACCTCGACCTTGTATTCGTTTTCACCGTCGATGATGTTGACGGCGGGAGCCGTGGTGCTGCGGCGCTCGGCCAGCCAGTTGTCGCCCAGAATCTCGTTGAAAATTCCCGGCAGCCAGTTCTGATTCGTTCTTGCAGGTGTCATAATTTTGTCCTCCTTGGTTTTATTCGGTTTAACTGTTTTCCTTTTTATCGCCCCCTCTCGGAGCGGTTTCATCCGTAGAGGGTCAAATCCTGTGCCAGCGCCGAATAAATACAAAAATGTCACAAATTGTCACAAAACCTGCAAATACGACATGACAGACCGGCAGGCCGGGAGCGGACGGCGCATTTCATAAGTACGGGAAAAATACGTAACTTCGCGGCATGGAATTCACCGAAATACTGCGCGGCCGTTACGGGCTTTCGGAGCGGGCTGCCGGAGTGCTGATGCGGCATGCATCGCAAAGCATCCACGCCCGCAAGGAGATCATCGTCGAGGAGGGACAGCGCGATCAGGAGATCCGCTTCGTGACGGAAGGTTCGGCGCGCTCCTACGTCATGCGCGAGGACAAGTGCGTGATCCTCTCCTTCGCGTTCGAGGGCGATCCGACCTCATCGACGCTCGGAGCATGGCCCGGCGGCATTTCGGGCCACACGATCGAGACCATGGAACCGACGACGCTCGTGCGCCTGCCGCGCGAGGAGATCGACAGGCTCTTCGCGGCGGACGCCGAACTGGCCGACTGGGGCCGCCGCATGGCCGAAGAGCAGCTGCGCCGGCACGAGGAGTATTTCGCCGACTTCGCATGGCGCGACAAGAGCGAGCAGTACAAGCGCGTACTGCGCGAATATCCCCAATTATTGCAGCGCATCGCGCTGAAAGACCTCGCGGCCTACCTCTTCGTCACGCCCCAAAGCCTGAGCCGCATCCGGGCCGAAATCAAATGACGAAATTATCATAAGGTAACTTTTCCCCGCGCCGAAAGCCTTACTTTTGCACCACTTCGAAAAAAGTAAGGAATATGCAACGAGACAGTATCGATTTCAGCAGTTCGGACGTCGGAAAACTTTTCCGGCGCTTCCTCTTTCCCACAGTCATGGGCATGGTCTTCTCGGCCGTGTTCGTCATCACCGACGGCATCTTCGTAGGGCGGGGCATAGGCAGCGACGCCCTCGCCTCGGTCAATATCGTCGCGCCGCTCTTCACGCTCGGCACGGGGCTGGGACTGATGTTCGGCATGGGCGGCTCGGTCGTGGCGTCGATCAACCTCGCGCAGGGCAAACGACGCGTGGCGGAGATCAACATCACGCAGTCGCTGGTGCTTCCGGCGCTGCTGATCGCCCTGCTCAGCGCCCTGCTGATCCATTGGCACGAACCGCTGCTCCTGCTGCTGGGCACCCCCGGCGAACTGATGGTCCCGGCGCGCGAATACCTCGTGTGGTTCACGCTGTTTTTGGCGCCGCTGGCCGTCTTCAACATCCTGATGTTCATCGTGCGGCTCGACGGGGCGCCGGGATTCGCCATGGCCTGCAACATCATGGCGGCGTGCATCAACATCGTACTCGACTACCTCTTCATCTTCGTATTCGAATGGGGGCTGGCGGGCGCCGCCGTCGCCACGGGCATCGGTTACGTCGTCGGTTCGGGCGTGATGCTTTGGTACATGTTCCGCCGCAGCCGGACGCTCCGGTTCGTGAAGCTCAAGATAAGCGGCAAAAGCATGCGGCTCACGGTGCGCAACCTCTGGTACATGAGCTATATCGGATTCCCGGCGCTGCTGAGCGAGCTGGCCATTTCGTGCCTGATGATCGTCGGCAACTACACCTTTATCCATTACGTCGGCAAGGACGGCGTGGCGGCGTACAGCATCGCCTGCTACATCTTCCCGATCATCTTCATGGTCTACAACGGCATCATCCAATCGGCGCAGCCGATCATCAGCTACAACTACGGCGCAGGGCTGATGCGGCGCGGCCGGAAAGCGCTGCGAATGGCGCTCGGCACGGCGGCGCTGTGCGGCGCGGCGGCGTTCGGATTCACGTGGCTATGCAGTCCGTGGATCGTCGGGCTGTTCCTGACGCCCGACGCCCCGGCGTACGCCATCGCCGTGCAGGGACTGCCGTGGTTCGCGGCGGGCTATCCCTTCTTCGGGATCAACGTCGTGACGATCGGCTACTACCAGAGCATCGAACGGGGACGGCTCGCAACGGGACTCACCGTTCTGCGCGGCATCGTGCTGATGACGTTCTGCTTTCTGGTCATGCCGCACATGGCGGGCGTGACGGGCATCTGGCTCGCGGTACCCGTCGCGGAAGCGCTCGAAACACTGCTGCTCGTCTATCTGCTGCGCAGCAGACGCTTCGCATCCGCATAAGGTAAAGCGGGAAAACCTTCGGTAGGGTTTTCCCGCTTTCCGCGTCGGAATGGACTAATTCCCGCGCTGCATCCTGTCGATGAACAGCACCCCGTCGAGGTGGTCGATTTCGTGCTGGAAAATCACGGCGGTAAATCCCTCGACGGTATCCGTCACCGGTCGCATGGTCGTTTCATCCAGATAGCGGAGCACGATGCGGTCAGCACGCAGGACCGTCCCCGACGTTTCGGGGACGGAGAGACACCCCTCCCTGCCGGCGGTACAGGCCGCCGAGCGACCGACAATTTCGGGATTGACATAGCATTCGAACGGTTCGCCGGGCTTGTCGAAACGCTGCACGGCGATCAGCCGGCGCGAAACGCCGACCTGCGGCGCGGCGATTCCGACACCTTCGTCGGCAGTATCCCGCACGGTGAGCAGCATGCCCTGCTTCAGCCGGCGGAAATATTCCGACTTCAACTCCTCAGCCCCCAGCGGCGCGGCCTTCCGCCGCAGAAACAGCGAATCGGCACGGTCGCCGATCCGGCACAAGCGCATGACCGCCCCGCTCTGCGAGGCAATCACTTCACATTCCTTATCGGTGAATCCCTTGGGAACCGCACAGGCGGCGAGCAGGCAGGCGCAGGCTATAACGAATCTCTTCATATCGGCATGATTCTGTTTCCGGCAAAAATACGAAAATATATTCACCGTACGGCGGCACACCCCTTCGGACTGAAAAAAAGTCTTTTCCAATTCCGGCAATTATCCTATATTTGCCGCCATGAACGAAGATCTGAAATACCAGAAGGCCGAGCCTGCCGATGCGGAGCGCATCATGGAGATCATCCGACAGGCGCAGGCCCAGATGCGGGCGCTGGGGAGCCTGCAATGGCAGGACGGCTACCCCGCACGGGCCGACATCGACAACGACATAGCGCGCGGGTACGGGTATGTGTTCGAGAAGTCCGGCACGGCGCAGGAACCCGCAGCTGCAGGAACGCCGCAGAAGTGCGACAAAGGGAGGGCATCCGGCGCCGCGATCGCATACGGGGCGGTGGTTTTCGACGGCGAACCGGCCTACGGGGCAATAGACGGGGCGTGGCTGACCGGGGGCGACTACGTCGTCCTGCACCGGCTGGCGGTGGCCGACGGGGAGAAGGGCCGCGGCGTGGCGGCGGAGTTCATGCGCCGCACCGAAGCGCTGGCCCGCGAACGGGGCGTCGGCAGTTTCAGGGTGGACACCAATTTCGACAACCGCTACATGCTGCGGATGCTCGAACGACTGGGATTCGCCTACTGCGGCAAAATCGTCTACGGAAGCGGCGAAAGGCTGGCTTTCGAGAAACCCTTCGAAGCATAAGCGAAAGAACCGGCCTTAAGACCGGTTCTATCTGTGTGAAGTCAGGGATGCGTCGCAATGTTCCGGAACAAATCCGCCGGAGAAATCTTATAATAGTCACATAAATCGGCGATCGTAGTCAGCGAAATACTGTGCCGCCCGCTTTCGATCCGTGCGATATTCAGATCGGTATCGAAGCGTACGTTCTCCTGAGTCAGCTTGCGTTCCAACCGGGCCGCTCTCAGCCCGGCAACAACCTGCCCAATAAAAAAGTCATTTCGCCTCTGCTTTTTCATAGCGCAAATTACCGGAATAATAGCCTGATTTTTTACTACACACTTGTAGCTTACAAAAGAAGTGCCCCGTTTCGAAGCTCAATCGCGGGCAAGCCGGGAACTCGCACCCGTTCACACCACAATCGCGCCGTTTCGGAATATCGGAGATAGAAAGAATCCGGCAGCCGAGGCGGCGTCACATCCCAAAACGATCGATACGACGGCAAAATACTTCCCGTCGCAAGCTACAATTATCACAACCCCCAGCGGCCATAATACAGATTCTTCGGAAAACATCCGGTTCCGCAGCACGGCCGGTACCGTGCGTGCAGTCACAACACGCACGGATAATAAATTCATATTACAAAAAATAATGGAATAAAGCAAGCAAAACGGGGCAAAATCAACGCAGGGCCGGGTTTTCGGTGCGGTTTCGGACCGGGGAGGGGCAATTTTTCCGGGACAATACGGAGAGGAGCGGCTATCGGCGAGCGGAAAAACGGCGGACGGGGGATAGCAGACGGGGAATGAAAAAAGTATAATACGGGGCGCGGGAGGGAAACGGGAGAAACGGGAGAAGTCGCTGCGAATTTCGCCGGAAACACCGAAGACACCGGGGACGCCAGAGACACCGGGGACGCCAGTCACTCAGGGAACAGCCGCCCCACGCAACACCGAAAAACACCGGCAAAAGGTCCTGACACAAAAAAGCGGGCCGCATCGCTGCGGGCCGCCGATCGACCGAAGAGAACCGAAGGCGCCGCTACTCCTCCTCTTCGTAATAGACCTTGTAGAACTTGCCCTTCTCGTCCTCGCCCTGTTCGAGCAGACTGCGGTTGCCGTGGACGTAGATGTGGAAGTTGCGGTCGAGCTTGATGACGCTCTTGTAGGAACGGGCCTGTTTCTTAACCGCCGATTCGGAGATGGCGAATTCGTCCTCGATGCGGATGTCGCGGTCCTGCTCGTACTCCTGCTTGTAGCGCGAAAAGCTCTCCATGACTTCGGGCTGGCGGATCACCTTCTCCGAAAAGTCGTCCAGCGAAAAACTGTCCTGCTCCTTGAAGTATTTCATCGTCTCGTTGAGCATCTCGGCCTGATCGGCTTTCGACACCTCGAATTCGTTCGGGAGATGCTTGGTCACGTACTTCTTGCACATGGCCATCGCGTTGTGGGTATTGTGGTAGTTATCCTGACGCTGGCGCACGTGCAGGAAATCGTCGATCCAATAGCGTGCTTCGGCGCGGTTGGTGTTGTCCACGACGCAGACCGCGAAACCCGCTTCGCGCTCGGTGTTGAAAACGACGCACCCCTTGTCCAGCTTATTGACGTTGATCCCCTGATGCGCGGCGATATGCAGCCCCGACGCCTGCTCCTCGACGTCGAGGAACGTGTCGCGCGTCTCGGACTTGAACAGCCCGACGGCATCGACCGTCTCGTCTCCGAAACGGCAGTCGGTGAAGTAGACGACATAGAACTCCCCGCTCTTGATCTGGGGGTGCATGCCGGTTTCATAGAGATGTCTGGCAAGGCTGACCGAATGGTCGTAAAACGATTCGGGGTCGTCGAAGATCCTGCAGGTGAAATTCCAGACCTCGTTGCAGGTCAGGTCGGTGTCGTGGTAGAGGTTGAAATACTCCTCGGACTTGAAACCGCCCATGAAATAGGCCAGCAGCGTCTGCATCAGGGGCGCGTCGGAGAGCTGGTCGGAGAGCGACGGCGAGACCATCAGCGGCTCGTCTTTTGCTTTGTTGCCCACGATATGCACGGCCAGCGCGCCGATCCGGGATTCTTCGGTATAGAGCATTTTCGGTATTGTTTGCGTAAAACGGAAGGCAAAGATGGGGATTTTTCCGGGACCGGGCAAGCAAAAAACCGGGTATTTAGCAGAAACGCCCTGCCGGACTCCCGATAATTTGGCTACTTTTGCAACGACTAAACTTCCGTAAGCATGGAAAACAGAATAACCACACTCTTCGGCATTCGCTACCCGATCATCGCGGGCGGCATGATCTGGTGCAGCGGCTGGCGGCTCGCGGCGGCCGTAAGCGACGCGGGCGGACTGGGCCTGATCGGCGCAGGCTCGATGACGCCCGACCTGCTGCGCGAACACATCCGCAAATGCCGCGCGGCGACCGGCAAACCGTTCGGCGTGAACGTCCCCCTGATGTACCGCTACGCGGAGCAGATCATGCAGGTCGTCATGGAGGAGCGGGTCCCGGCGGTATTCACCTCGGCGGGAAGCCCGAAGACATGGACCGGGCAACTGCATGCCGCAGGCTGCAAGGTCGCGCACGTGGTGTCGAGCACGAAATTCGCCCTGAAAAGTCAGGAAGCGGGTGTCGATGCGGTCGTCGCCGAGGGATTCGAAGCGGGCGGGCACAACGGCCGCGAGGAGACGGCGACGATGGCGCTGGTTCCGCAGGTGCGCGCAGCGATTACGATTCCGCTGATCGCGGCGGGCGGCATCGCCACGGGCCGGGGCATGCTGGCGGCGTTCGCGCTGGGAGCCGAGGGCATTCAGATGGGCACCCGCTTCGCGCTGTCCGAAGAGAGTTCGGCCAGCGACGCCTTCAAACGGCTCTGCATCGGGCTGGAAGAGGGCGGCACGATGCTGGCGCTGAAGAAGATCGGGCCGACGCGCCTGATCCGCAACGACTTCTACACGGCAGTCGAAACCGCCGAAAACCGGGGCGCCTCGGCCGAAGAACTGAAGGAGCTGCTGGGCCGCGGGCGTTCGAAGCGGGGCATTTTCGAGGGCGATCTCGCAGACGGGGAGCTGGAGATCGGACAGATCGCGTCGCTGATCCGCGACCTGCCGCCGGCAGGCGAAATCGTCCGGCAAATCATCGGCGAATACAACGCCGGCGTGAAATCGCTCACGACTCTATAGCGGCCCTTCGGGGATAGGCGGGCCAGCGGAAAACAGCCGTCCCAACCGGGACAGTCTGCCGGAGAGACGCCGGGCGTACCGCCGCTACATGCCGAGCAGGACCAGCAGGGCGACCGTCAGAAACAGCGCCCAATGGCAGAGGCGCAGGTAACGGGTCTTCGCCGCGCGTTCATAGCCCAGCGACACCAGCCAAAGCAGGAACCAGCCTCCGTAAGTCAGCAGCAGGAAGAGTTCCAGCTGGAAATTGCGGGAAATGGCTCCGAAGCCGAGCAGCAGCAGGAATACCGCTCCGAGGGCCAGATCCGCCGTAATCATCTGGACGCCGCACCGTCCCATCAGCCACGCTTCGTAGGCTTTGTCCGCGGCGGCGTTCCGGCCGGGACAGGCTGCCGTATAGAAGCGGTTCCCCGAAACGACATGGACGAAGAACGCCGCGGTAAGCAGCGTCCCCGCCACAATAAACCATCCGTTCATACACATTACATTTTGAGGTAAATTCCGTCGGGCATGTGCCGGAGCAGCCACGCCGCGATGCGCCAGCGGCGGGTGACAACCGCAACCCGTCTGCGGCGGCAGACCGCCCGCACGATCTGCCGGACGGCTTTTTCGACCGGCATCACCCAGAACAGACCGTCACCCTTGGCCATCGCCGTATCGACGAAGCCCGGACGGACGTCGGTGACGTAAAGCGGGAGTCTGGATTTCGCGGCGCGCTGCCGCAGTCCCTCGGCGTAGTTGATCTGATAGGCTTTCGAGGCGTTGTAGGCCGGAGCCGCTCCCCCGCCGCGCAGTCCGCCGACCGACGAGACGATGACCAGATGTCCGCCGCCCTGCCGCTCGAAACGGTTGTAGGCCCAGTCTGCGACCGCCGTCCAGCCCAGCACGTTGGTAAGGATGGCCGTCTCTTCCAGCGCGAAATCCAGCGAGGAATTCAGATCGCCCGTTCCGGCGCTGACGACGCACAAATCCATGCCGCCCAGCTCCCGGACCAGACATTCCAGCGCGGCGACTGTCTCGGCGGGCCGTGTCACGTCGGCGACGGCAAAGCGGTATGCAGCAGGATCGGACTGCGCGATCTCCTTCAACAGATTTTCCCGGCGGCCGACCAGCCCCACGGCATATCCCTGCGCCGCAAAGGACTCCGCAAGGCCGCGGCCGATGCCGGAAGTGGCACCGATGACAATAGCTCGTTTCATATGCGCAAAGATAGGACGCGGAAAGCGGAAAACACTTGATCCGAATCAAGAAATCACCGCACCCGGCGGCGAATGCGGCTCAGCGTTTCGGGACGCACGCCGAGAAACGAGGCCAGCTCCCGGAGCGGGACCAGTTCGAGCAGGCCGGGACAGCGTGCCAGCAGCGATTCGTAACGCTCCTGCGGAGTCGAGACGTACGATTGCAGCAGCCGTTCGTAAATCTCGGCCAGCATATGCTCGGCGACGGTGCGGCCCAACCGCTCGTGTGCAGCATCGGTCCGGTAGAATTTTTCGAGCCGTTCGCCCGTCAGCGTCAGCACTCTGCTGTCGCACATCGCTTCGATACTCACCCACGCGGGGGCGTCATTGCGCATCGAGATATAATCGCCGACGAACTCCCCGGCGAAAGCGTACCCGACGACATGGCGTTCGCCCGCTTCCGTGGCGTGCACATAGCGGAAAGCGCCCTCCTCGACCAATCCGCTGCGGCGGTTGCGGACCTGCTGGAACGAAAAACAGCCGTCCTTGGGGACGGAGAGGCTTTCACCCTCCCTGCGGAACAGCTCGGCAAGCGGCGCGAATTCGGCGGCCGATATGTAACGATTGAAATCCATCGTCGGCAAAGATAAGTTTTTTTGCGGATTTTGCCGATCCGGACGAATTCGCTACCTTTACCCCCGCGGATGGTGCACCCAGCCCGTCAAAAACGCAGTGTAACATGAAAAAACAAAAGATCACCCAGCAGAATTACCTCAAGGCCCACCGCAAGGCGAGCCGCGAGGAGGAAATTGCACGGCACGGCCGTCCGGCAAGGTTCCGGGCCGTCCACAAGTCGAAAAAAACATACGATCGCAAACACGAAAAGGCAGGTCTGAGAAACCTGCCTTTTTCAATCTATCCGCAAAAATTCGATATTCGTAATACCACCGCCTGCTTAAGAGCAGCATGAAACAGCCTGCAAAACCGCCTCTCTGGGAACCTCCCATCAAGATACGATAAAAAATTAGCCGCTGCAAATTGAATTTGCAGCGGCTATTGCTTCATTGTGGTACCTCCAGGAATCGAACGACTCTCAGACAGCACACTATATCAATATTTTACAAGACTCAAAAGCTTTAGTCCCACGCGTTTTTATCGCTTAAAACGCGCTCTTCCGCAGGCATCTGCCGGAGGGGTTGATTTCTGTTTCAAATATACAAAAAATTTATCTCAAGAAAGTATGACTCGGGAAATTAATTAGACATTAATATGTTCCGAATCCAGGTTCGGAAAAATAATACTCCCGACCATTTTACACAACAATCACCTATTCATTACAAGCCCAAAATATTACTCTGCTAAACAACCACTTTCTATTATCATAGACAATTTTCGAATGATTTGCTGTTCTTCATCCTTTCCCCGTGTACTCAAAGGGAGAAGCGGCAGGCCGCATAAATCCAGAATAGATTGTTTTACGTCATCCCGTTCCCGCTGGACAGGCAGATCATGCTGGCTGCCATTGACCTCAACCGCCAATACAGGCATTTTATCACATTTATTATATATCAAGAAATCGACATGACTGTTTCTGCGGATGAATGCCCGCTGCCTGTCCGTTAGCCCGATTTCTTTCCCGACAATATTCCGCAACGGATAATTAGCAATTACCGCGAAGTTAGAAAATCGGGAATCCCGCCCGATAATATTCAGAATCAACTCGTGCATCAGGTTCTCCGAGGCATACCAAGACCCGAACAGCCGACGCAATGACCGCTCGCGATCCGGATCGAGATTATGATGATACAAATAATCAAAGATCGACTGAAAAGTGATTTCTCCTTTATTGTATTTAATATAGCGAATCAAGTTGCCAATATTGGTCGACAGCGGAGCCTGTTCGAACAACAGTTGAGACATCACTAATTCCAAGCGATTCTTCGCCCGGGAAACAGCTACGTTTATCAACTCCGACTGGTTAATAAAGTCGACTCTCTTATCCGCACTATACGATGACTCCCATTCTTCATCAACTTTTACCTTATCTTTGACCGTTGAGAAGATAACGACCTCTTTCTCGCGCCCTTGAAATTTATGAATCGTATCGGCACAAATATCCTCACGGAGCTTATTAATAGCATTTGCATGACTACGGAATGGAGTGATAACTCCTATGTCAGTTATCCCAAAACACGTTAATCGATTAAACTCCTCACAGACTTTCAGCTGTTCCAACTTATTTACCCACGACTTCCTCCTATAATCGGCACACGGCCTCTCCCGATCAGCGTGACGAACGGTAACGATTGCCAAGGGATGATTGCCCTCTTTGGGATCAGTCCATTCCGATTTGATAATTAGCTTCTTATCGTAGAATTGCTGATTGCAGAAATCAATAATCAGCGGATGACACCGATAATGCTCACGCAGTAAAACGGTCGGCAAATTCGAGTATATCGCTTTCAGAGAACTGATAATGCTATGCTTAACATAGTCGTAGCTCGGATGCACCTGCATTTGCCGGGCATATTCCCGCGCTTGGGGAATAACTTCCGAAGGAACAATTTGCGGCAACTGCATGGAATCGCCAACGATCACAATATTGCGACAGCAGGACATCGCAATAATCGCAGTAATCAAATCGACCTGAGAAGACTCATCGATAATAACATAGTCGAAGACAAAACTCGCAGGAATTGATTTTCGAACGGCATGGGTCGTACTTGTAATGACCGGAACTTGTGAAATAAACTCATCGAACTGCTTTTTGTAATTTTCCAGGGTAAACGCGATGTCCGTCCTCTTAATGTTTTTATTCAAATAATGTTGGAAAATTGTCTGTGAAAGCTCTTGACACTCCTTAGACAACTCATCCATTCGGCCCTCTGCCAACAATTCACAGAGACGGTCATATTCCCGATCCAATTTGGACAAACTTACCTGATAAAACATCTCTCCGGCATAGCCTGCCAAAATTTGCACATCTTTATAGGTAGAGATCGTTAAAGGAATGTGATAATGAAAGAATGTTTTTATATAGATCAAGATATCGTCCAGACATCCGGCAAAACGGCTATAAGCGTATTTACTATACTCACGCCAGGATTCACAATAATTTTTCAACGCAAGCCACTCTTGGGCCGTGTATCTTCGCCCCTTCAGTGCATCGCGGAGCCGTATATATTGAGGTACCGATAAATCAGTGTTTTTATGAAAATAATCCCACTCTAATAACAGATCTTTCTTCTCCTTTCGTAATTCGGAAAGCCGGTCGTCTAAACACAGCAACTCTCCTAATTTTCCGATCAACTCTTCCAGGCGACGTTCTTTCTCTGGTATTTCCGAAGCATCAACGGAGAAAGTTCCGATAGGAGCGTGACTCTGCAAAAAATACGCTTCCCGGTTATCGTATCGTCCAAGAGTCGCAAGAATATCTCCATAACCGTATTTTTGCAGTTTCTCCGCAATATTGGATGTCGCTGAATTATTGCCGGATACAACCCCGACTGTCTTTTTATTTTTGATGAGATTTGCAATAATATTCAGAATCGTCTGTGTCTTCCCCGTCCCCGGAGGCCCTTCGATGAGGCTGATATTATGCGTCAAAGCCATCCGGACAGCCTCCATCTGGGAGCGGTTGCTGCCGAACGGATAGATAATCGTCCCGGCCAAGGACGTCGTTCGGATTGCACTGCGATTCAAATAGGAGTACAATACGGTGTCCAAGGCTGTCACGTCTATATTTTTCAGCTCTTTCTCAAGGAAACTCTCCTCCTCTTTCCCTACATCCGCAGCCTCTGTCTTATCGGCAGTTTCAACGACAGGCTCCGGCGTCTTCAACAATGCTGCAACTTTAAGAAAATAATCTAATGAATTAACAATTGTCACATTACATTGATTGTATTTCCATTGAGTTCCACTTTTAAATAGTATCTGATACTTTTTCGTATCTCTATCAAAATGACAACTTACAATATCGTGCGTAATATCCTTGCCCTTGGCAATTAATCGTTGGGTGGGTTGCAGTTCTATTTTTTCCATGATATCAAATATACAAATAATATATTGACATCGGTTTGAGTGTGGTTATAAATTTAGTCCTGCATATCTTATTATTGCCGCCACCTCTCCAAAGCGCAATTCAAAGTGCATATTGTGTATTTTGAATTGACGCATTCAGATAGCGAGTCCGCACTTACACCCTTTCAGATATAAATTATTGCACGCTGCTAAAACTACACCTATCCGAGAATATTTATTTGATTTCGTATTTTATGAAACGGAGGTGATCCATGAAGTTGTATCTATTATGTGCAAAATAACATTTTGATTTCATCGATATCAAGCAGCATAAAGCGGACATCCTAAATAAACTCCATCTTCAAGTCATAACAATGGCGAATAGCCCACTTACTGAAGAACAATAAAGAAAATGAAACATAATCTCTAATTTCCAAAAACAGGTAGTATGGGTCTGATTTATGTAAAATTATCTGATCACACCAAACTATTACAACCGCCCGCACAACTTATATTAAAATGCTAGCATTGAATAAATTACGAGTACATAAATATAAAATGAAGACAATAATAGCATGTTTACATCCCGCACATTTCTACATATAAATTTGGAAACTATTCTAAATCAATCTTCTTTTCATTTTGAAATTTCAACTTAAAATTTAAAGATTTCGTCAAATTTAAAAATATCATAATACATTATTATTCAGACGTTAGCGGGTAATTTCATATCAACATTCTCACACTCTTTTAGCGTTTTTTAAGATTGAACGCTAAACATTAGTTAGGTATGATAAAAGTAGGTAGTGCCTAGAGACACCTGAGAGTGCCAACGGATGACATGATGCCAAAATAGGTACACTTTAAATGTTGTTTGGCTATCTTGCACAATAGTTACAGGACTAACCTATAAACCTTAATTAAATCATTTTAAAGTTAACAAATTCTATGAAAAGTGTCGTTATTGAACAGAAAGCATTCGAAAAACTTCTGTCCAAAATCAATCTATTAACCGATGCAATCAATTTCATCAATCAAACTATTCAAAAAGAAGAATTGGACAAATGACTTGACTCACAGGATGTTTGTATGGCACTAAATATTTCACCGCGCACATTACAATATTATCGGAATAAAGGAATAATTCCTTATTCATTCATCGGTAATAAAATTTACTATGAAGCGACCACAATTGCTTCGATTCTATCACAAGGTCTAATAAATCACAAATAACCATGGATGATATAATCACATCCCAATCCGAATTATTCCAAAATATTATGACTAAAATAGACGCTGCATCAAATCTTGCCAGCGAACTATTGAATAACCAGAGAAAGAGATTATGTCAAGAGCATTATCTCTCTAGTGAAGAATTCTGCCGTCGGTTCCATATCAGCAGACGGACGCTTCAAGATTACCGCGATAACTTAATCATTCCTTACACTTCAATTGGCGGCAAAATCTTATACCCTGAATCAGAAATAAAAAAGGTCCTACTGAAAAACTATCAGTCTGCAGGGAATACACTTGCCGAAGGGCCCTATTCTGTTTTACTGAATACTAACCATCAGAAACTCTAAATCATGGAAGAATTGACATTTAATGACCTCCCCAAAGCCGTATCCCAACTCTTGCTGGAAATCAAAGAAATCAAAGAATTGTTAAAAACACTGCAACCACCAAAGCCGACAAATAAGCCGATCTTGATCGACCGAGCTTGTGAAATTATTGGCAAGTCCCGGCCAACAATCTATAAACTCTCCCGGCTCGGCGAGATACCTTCTTATCGACAAGGGCGAAAGGTCTATTTCTTTGAAGACGAACTGCTGGCTTGGGTCGTATCTGGAAAGAAACGAACCTTAGACGAGATCAAAGCAGAATTCCAAGACTCGATTTACAGAGGAACCAGCAAAGACAGAACCTTCCAAAATTTATAGTGATGAAACAAACCAAAGTAGCACTTCGAAGTCGACCGATTTCAAGAAATAGGCGATCTCTATATTTGGATTATTATCCTGCAATTCGAAATGCCGAAATGAAAACCATTCGTCAAGAAACATTGGGTATTTACATTTTTGATAAACCGCGATCATCCATGCAAAAGCTACATAACGAGGAAATATTAGCTAAAGCAGAATTGATACGCTGCTATAGAGTAGCAGAGTTGATCAATCGTAACATTGGTTATATCGGCCCCGAAAAGCGCAATCGGGATTTTCTCGATTATTTCAAAAAAGCGACATTAAAGCACCCTCAAACATGGCAAAGTGCATATCTGCACTTCTATCGGTTTTCAAAGGGACACTGTCTGTTCGGAGACTTGGATTTCAAATTATGTTCACGATTCCGCGAGTATCTTTTAGATACATCAACTATAAAACCGGTACGAAAATTATCGATCAATACTGCTGCAAGTTATTTGAACATTTTCCGATGCCTGCTCAAAATGGCTTACCGAGATAAAATACTTGGTGAGGACTTGAGTATTTGGATTGATAAAATCAAATTACAGGAAAGCCGGATAGAATATCTCACACAAAAAGAATTAGCCCAATTAGTCCAAACACCTTGTGATATTCCTATTGTAAAAAATGCCTCTTTATTTTCCTGTCTGACTGGATTGCGATACAGCGACATTTTATAACTGACATGGGAGGATATGGTTCCTGCCGTTAATGGGAATGAATATGATATTCGGATAAAAACGCAAAAAACAGAAAAAGAGTTGACGCTGCCATTAAGTACCGATGCTTTGAAATTATGCGGGGACCGAGGATCGGGACGAATTTTCCAAGGGCTTAGTCGTAGCGCAATCGACCACCCTCTAAAACATTGGCTCCATCGCGCCGGAATCAAAAAGAAAGTTACGTTTCACTCCTTTCGACATACATTTGCCGTCTTACAAATTGCGGCCGGCGCTAGTATTTATATCGTCAGCCGGATGCTCGGACACAAACACGTTGCCACAACAGAGAGATATGTTGATCTAGTGGATAGTATAAAAAGGGAAACGGTTCATAATATTCAACTTAACTAATAAATATCCAGAAATTTAATAGAAGACGCGGTTACATCTGCTATGTGAGCAATACTTATCAATCCAAAACATCTACTATCATTAATGCCATGAAAGACATAAATTGCGGTCCTCGAAAAAATCAAAAATCTCACACGTGCAAATTAATATAACTTGGTATATATAATAATAAATTGTCAACTAGTAATAAATTAGTATTTTCGTTTATTATTAATTCCAAACTCATATGCAAATCAAGAAAATTGAAGTTAAGAACTTTCGTAAACTAAAGAATATCACCATAGATTTAGATGAGTCTGTCACCCTAATCGTGGGACGTAATATATAGTGGAAAGACATCTCTATCTGAGATATTTAATAAGTTTTTAGTCCCCAAGGGCCCATGTTTTACTTTTGACGATTTTTCTTTTTTCGATTTTAAATGATTATAATATCGCACTAAATCTATACGAGGAGTATTTATCTCTACATGCTCAAGGTGAAGAAAAAGAAAAAGAAAGCGAAACTAAACTTCGAGAAGCCAAAGAAAAAATTCCAGCAATATTACTAAATATTTATATTGAGTACAATGAACAAGACGACGATAACCTTGGAGGCTTTTCTGAACTGAATCTGAATCTAGATGATTCGAGACGGGATATCAGCATTAGTTGTAAATACGACATAAACGAAGAAGAAAAATTCCTTGCAACTTTGTATGAAAGCCACACCCACGATAAAGAGATACAGATAGTCCAGATTGTCGAAAATATATATCATGATTTTTATACTAAGTCATACAATGCTTTTGACAAGCTGAATTCAGCGGTAACTCCTAGAATCATTAATCCACTTCAAATTGAAAATGCCTTCATATTAAGTTTGATCTGCGCTCAAAGAGATCTTGACGACCAGTCCTATGATAAAAAAGGCCGCATAGCAAAATGCATGAGTAGTTTCTTAGATATATCAACTGTTAACGAGGAAAATATCAATAATCTGGCAGAAAAACACAATGAATTGGCCTGAAAAATAGAAATGGAGGATCATCCATTAATATATGGACCTATTATAGATGATTTGAAAAAATTTGGCATAAAAGAAGAGGACTCCAAAATCATAACTAAAGCTCTATTTGATGCAAAATCCGTATTAATAGGATAGATTCAAATGTACGATATGTGCGAGTGGTATATATCACTAAATAACAGCCTGTTAAGAGGATATTTGCTGATAGATAATCATATTAAGTCATACTGATTGACATTAAGATAGTTAGGCCGATTTTACTTCTTTTTTAGAGACGATTATATGTAGAATCATTATTTTGATGTAGATTTATATGTAGGCTATTTTGCGATCAATCTAATGACTTATATTTGAGTCTCTTATTTATTTTATCAATATAACCAAAGACCTACATCTTAGGGCATACAAATCTAAATTTGCATAAACGGTTGATTTATGTGAGAATTAGTTCAATTTAAAACGAGTGCTGCAGGGTTAAAATGACTGGCTTTTTTATTACCATCATTTTTACTTACTTTGTTGTAAATGAAACCCGAAAACATAATGTGGATGAATGCAAAGTTCATGGGGAGATCAAGCAATTTCATAATATCCCATATTGGGTATGGAGGAATGACGCGAAACAAGATATATAGGTCGTTATTGTATGATAATAAATTCTAAATCATAGAATTATGGATTGGGCTAAAACCACAGATTTAACGAATTGGGCAAATACTTTAGATTGTCAGTCTGCTCTCCCGGCTTTGGTCAGGCGATTGATCCGTGCAACCGTCCATGGCATTAACGAAATGAAATTCCCTGCAGGCGAGAACGTACAAATGGGAGGATGGGATGGATATATGGAAGTTGAACAAGGCAATGAGTTGGTCCCTGAAGGACTATCTGTTTGGGAATTCGGATCAAGTAAACAACCCTCAACGAAAGCCGAAAAAGATTATGCAAAGCGCAAGGCAAATCCATTAGGGGTCGATCCTAAACAGACAACGTTTGTCTTTGTCACACCAAGGATTTGGGAGAATTCCGAGGAATGGGCACAGGAAAAAAGAAACGAAGGACACTGGAAGGATGTTAAAGTATTGACTGCTGTAAGTCTTGAAGAATGGATTGAAAACGCCCCCTCTGTTGGTTTTTGGTTGGCAACGACACATTTGAATAAGTGTCCAGCCACAGACATATTAACTACAGAGAAGTTTTGGGAGGAATGGTCATTTAACGGTAAGGAGCGTTTACTCCCATCGTTACTATTGAGTGGGCGGAAGCAAAATAAAATTGAACTAACAGAAAAGTTTATAGGAAAGGGATGGATTGGAGTGAAATCAATTTCCCAAGAAGAGTCTTTGGCATTCATCATAGCATCATTTTTGACCGATGAATCTCATTCTGATGATTTTTTTTCCCGGAGCCTCATTATTAGTAGCAGAGATGCCTTCAGGAGTTTAGAAGTAAGTGCTTCACCGCTCATCCTGCTTCCCAAGTTCGTTGATATCGGTTTGTTCAACAGCGCCATTCAGCGCGGCCACTCGGTCCTCGTACCGTTAGGCGCAGAAGATAACGTAATCCAGGGGACTATAATCAATTTGGATGAAATTGACAGAGACGGATTCGTGACTTCATTGAAAGAATCTGGATATATACACGCAGAACAACTATCAAGAGAGACCGCAAGGAATATAGGCGTTTTAAGACGCAGACTTGGCTTTGAAGGCACTAAGCCTCGATGGACAGTATCCGAAAATATCAGAGCTTTGATACCTGCAGTCATTATCGGTAGGTGGTATGATTCATATGAGGGAGATACGGAAATTATATCAAACGTAGCAGACGTGCCGTATGACGACTATGTTTCGGCTTTATCGCCTTGGATGATTTCGTCGGACCCTCCTATCATGAAAATCGAATATTATTGGAGGCTCACATCTCCGTATGATGCATTCTTCTATTCATATCCCTATTGGACGCAACAGGACTTCAATAGGCTCAAAGATGCAATTATTCAAGTGTTCTCTGAGTCGGATGAGAGCATCCGGGAAAAAGAGTCTTCTGCAGATATTTTGTCCCAACTCAGATACCAAAACACGAATAGGTATTCCCATGCGCTTCGAGAGGGACTATTGATGACCTTGACATTGACAGCTGAGTATGGGGCAAATATAAATAACCCTACGATGGCAAAGCCTCAAGAATGGGTCGATGGTATCATAAAGCGAATATTGCAAAACGACGATCAATACTTTTGGAAAACCATAACTAACCACCTGCCTTTAATAGCGGAAGCATCTCCCGAGAGTTTTCTTATTCGTCTTGAGGAAATGCAAAACGATTCGGATAACACTTTGACTCAAGTTCTGTTCTCTAAACCAGATGGATACGATCCCTTATTTTATAAGAACTATTCTCTCGGGATGCTTTCTGCTCTTGAATCACTGGCATGGGAGCCAAGGTATTTGGCAAGAGCAAGCAAGGTATTGCTTAGATTGTCAGAGTATAAAGACGATTCGAATATTCAGAATAAGCCCATCAACAGCCTTAAAGAGATTTTCCAGCCGTGGCATTGCCAAACGTTTGCAACGTATGAGGAGCAAAAAGAGGTGTTGCAACTACTCTGTAAACAAAATTCAGAGATCGCTTGGAGACTTCTTATTTCAATTATGCCCGATCCTCATGGTGGACTTTCGTTTCCGACCCATCGAATGCGTTGGCGGTCATTTGGACAAATTAGGGATAAGTATTTTCGAAACGAAACAAACGATATGTGGAATTTCGTATTCGACTTATTATTAGCAAACACCGATAATAGGGTTGATCGTTACTCTGATCTGATTCGTATATCGGACAATTTAGGCGAACATAATAGGGAAAAGTTATTTGCAAAAATTCAGCAAGATAAGCAGCATATAAGAGACAATGATGCTCTGTTGTGGAATCAAATTCGGAAGTTCTTACACCATCACCAAGCACACCCTAATGCAAAATGGGCGTTGAAAGAGGATTCACTCAAACCCTATCTGGATTTGTACGATGATCTGACACCGCAAGATGTATTAATGAAGAATCTATGGGTATTCGATCATCGTATCGAAATGGTAAATCCTGAGCCAGCTTCTGAACGACTTGGAAACAATTGGTATGAAAAGGCGTTGGAGTTTCGAAAGGAAGCACTCAAGGAGATATATAATCAGTTGGGTCTTTCAGGAACTTTGGCATGTATATCTTCCATTAATGAGCCCCAATATTTGGGTGAGACACTTGCATATATAATTTCTGACACCGAGATTGTTGATATAGTTAATCATTCTTATAAAAGCAATGAAGATTTTCAATTCCTTAGAAGTTTTTTCTGGAAATTGAATCTAATAAGGAGTGACGAAGAAATATTCAGAATTCTCGACTTGCTCAACTTAAACAATCTTCCGCTGGATGTTGCCGGCAATATCGCGACCGTTCTAAAGCAGACAAAAGATTTTTGGGCTTACATCAGCACATTGGATCAACCGCTGATTGATTATTACTGGACTAATGTTCATTTAACAAATTGGAGTGGATCAGACGAAGAAATCATTTTCGGGATTAACCGTCTATTCGAATACAAACGATATTCATCTGCCGCAAATTATGTGTACATGCTACTCATGGATTCCCGCAAACTTCCAAACAGAATACTTGCTAATTGCCTATTAGGTATTGTTTGTGAGAATAAAGAAAAATTCCTGCCTGGATCACATGAAATAACGACGCTTTTGGAGAAACTGGATGGCAGTAGTGATATTGAGGAAGATCTAATGCTCCAAATCCAACTCTTTACAGTACTCCTTTATCATGGAGATGGATATAAGCCTAAGCGAGTTTTGAAAGCACTATCCGAAGACGTTTCATTCTGTATTGAGTTGTTACGATGGAAATGGGTTCATAGTGATGGAATAGATGAAAATGACAAATCAATAGAACAAGCTAAATTTAAGATCGCATGGGAAATATTGGATCAGTTCGATGTGATACCCGGAATGAGAGAAGACGGGACTATAGATGGTAATGTTCTGAATAACTGGGTTGATGGTTTGCGAGGCGCAGCTTCTGAAGCAGGAGTACTTAAATATGCAGACGGTATGATTGGCGATCTATTCGCTACCTATCCAAGAAAAGCAGAAGGTTATCCTCCAGTTGAGATTTGCGACATCATTGAAAAACTACAATCAAAGGAATTGAATGAACATTTCGATGTAAAAATCCATAATAGCCGGGGAGTAACTGTTAGAGGCGCATTCGATGGTGGTACCTTAGAACATAATGAAGCGGATTATTATACTCGGATTGCAAAAAAACACCGGAACACTCATCCAACTGTGTGTCACATTTTTGAAGGTATAGTCAAAAGTTTTCTACACGAAGGAGCTCGCCACGACCATCAAGCAAAAGTAGATTCACTGGAATATTAAATGATGGATAGACGATTTGCTTTAATGATGTTCTTAACTACGGAAAGAAAGAATTCATAACTTCAGACCTAAATCAACATTCCTGTTATTAGGCTATAATACATATTTTACTCTTTAAATCATTATCTAACTTAAAGAGTAAATTATGTATTCAGTAATCATTCGGGGTAAGAGGGATCTGCGGGAGGCGGATCTTGTTAGACTCACGCTTGTAGTCTATAAAACCGGCTATATCCGGAAAGAAAAGCAACTGCTCGTAACCGGACTCTATTCTGACTGGGACAAAAAGTCCCGCTGCTTCAACCCGTCTTCGGTTGAAAATATCGCCAAGAATAAACTGCTCCAGCAGGGGCGTATCCGCTATCTCAGAGTTGCTGAGAAGTGGGAGTATTCCTGCAAGAATTGGGACACGCTCGAACTTATCCATCATCACGATTCCGAAGACAGTCATAAGTACTAGCACCGAAGTCTCTATGTCACTCAAGTTTTCGACTTGATAATCGAAGAAAAGATCCAACAAAAGCGTATCCGCAATGGTCAGGAGTTTACAGGTGAACACGGAGCGATAAAGCTTCGGCATGTCCAACACGCTTTGACGCGATTTGTTCAGTCGCAATATGGTCGCAAGTTCTCGAAGTGTAGATTTCGTGACATCACTCGTCAGTTCGTCGCGGATTTCCACTATCATGAGTTAAAGCGCGGAAATAAGAACGGCAATAGCGGCGGAGCGAATCAGAAAATAAAACTGTTATTTCAAGTATGTAGGAAAGCTATCGAGATAGGGGTATATGGTGTGGACCTCTCAGTGGTGTTTTTGGATTTAGTGATTACTGTATATCAAGAAGTTAAGCTGTAAAACCTATAGCTATTAATAAACAAAAACAATTTCAATCGCTATGATAGGCCTCGAAATCCATTATATGTATGCTGTTCTCGGCCCAAAAAGAGGCTTGCTCTTTATGCAGTCATAAAATGAGTCTTGAGGCCCAAGCAACAATTACCCGTTGGTTTGGCAATGAAAATGTATACCGGTAAATTTAAAAGATCATTATTAAAGGAATACTCTTTTATTCTATCAAGGAAGCGTCTAATATATAGCTTGTTTAAATAAATATTGGTAACTATATACAAGTTTACACTAATGTAATTTAAACAACAAATGCCCCTGCAATTATGTAAGAGCATTTGTTGTAAAATATTATTTGAAACTACCTTTTTAAAAATTCTTTTAACAGTTGTATCCCTGCATCAACTTCTCCGTTCAATCCGACTGTTTCGGATGGAAAAATATATGTGCCGGACAAGATTGTGTTTGTGTCTATACTACGAATAAGGTACTGCTTATTGTCTTTAATAAAATAGAGATGCTGCTTGAAATAATATCCCCTGACACCGTCTTTATATCTGTTATGTGCTTCGACGGTTAATTCTCCGGAGTCGTTCGATTCGGTTATGGATTGCGTAAATCCGGCTACTATGTTGGCATATTCGTAATTTGTAGAAAGTAAAGAATTAACCACATAATCTTTCAGTACACCCAATGCATTCAATACTTCTATGCGGGGTCGATATATAGAGCCACAAAGACTTTCCTCATATTCTCCTTTTATGGATGTCTTGATATTGAAATGTCCCTTCTTCTCCACCATATATGTTACTGTAATCTCGTAGGTTGTATTCAAATATTTTGGGTTTTCTTTGGCAAAATGATTCAAATACTCAATAAAAGAAGATTTGCCCTGTTGTACAAAGTGTGCAACATTATCGGGTAAGTTCACCGTGGAAATTTTCACATTTGATGCAGAAATTTCCGTTGGCGAACCATAGAAGTTTCTAAGTTGACTATCATTCATGTAATATGCTAGAATGCCATATTGTTGGATATTCTGAGACGATGGTCTTTGACGAAAAGCATAATAACCTACTATTTCAAAGGCGTTGTCATACGTTTCACTTGGCAGAAAAAATTTCAGTGGAGACCATGCAACAGCTCCATTCCTGTCGATAGCATAAACGATTGTGGAATCTGGCAACAATTTCAATTTAGGCAATATATCATCTGGAACTAACATCACCATCCAAGCAGAATACATATCGTTCATATCCTGCGCTCCCGACATTACGGAGCCAGAGAGACAACCTACATTTCCGGTTTTGGTCGAGATATAATAAACAGCTTCGCTATTTTCAAAAGTATTATACTCGCCATTTAATTTAAGTAGGTCGTTTGTGGCTTTATCAAATTGTGAGATAGTGGGAGTTAGTTTTATTTCATCTTGAAAGATATTTTTTCTAAGTTTAACTACTTTGTCATATAGGCTCCAACGTTCACTCAACGTGTATCTACCCGATATTCCGTTGTAAATAACGGTGTCCGGATCAATCCCTTGTGCCGTAATCTTTATGGAAATAAGGCACAATACAGTCAATAAAATAAGTCTTCTCTTTGTCATAATTAAATCGTAAAATGTTTAACAATTGCCCACAAAGAAAGCGTGGGCAATTCTCGATTTGCTTTCTTGGTATCGCCAAACACCTCGTACAACAAATGAGTAAAGCCCACGCCGATGAAACGTGAGCATCAACTTCATTCCTGTCGTACTGTAAAATTTGGCGATTTTAGAAAGCAAGAATAAAAGCTAACGCTTTTTATTATATGTCCTAATTGCTATTTAATCATAAGCATTGTATTTTTATTTACTCTTGGCATATATCGGTATCTTCAATATGCATTCCTCGTTTCAATTGTTCTTTGACAGTTTCAAATAATGTGTTAATTTCTTCTTCTGTCATTCCTTTGAGTTCGGCATCCGCCATTTCGGTGGTTTTGTTCCTCAATGCAAAGATAGGAAATATATCTCTCATAAGTTTATCATTTTTAAACCAAACACATTGAACATAGTTTTCCGTGCCCCCATATGGATTTTCTACAATCTTTTCCACAATCATTTCGGGGCCATCCTCTAATTTGAGACATGCGATTTCTCCTGCAATAAATTTTCTTTTCATTTTATTAATGGGTTTTAAGTAAAAAAGGGTTCAAAATACATGATACTGACTTCAAGGAAAAAATTAAACTATATTTTGGAAATATTTTATTAGTTTCTGATATTTAGATAAATACAAAGCGTGCCCCTTAATGCGTTTCCTATGGGAAGAAATTCATATTCGGCTGAATTATGTCATTAAATAATAATAGTAGTTATTTACATTAAATATTTGTTTTGGTGTGATTTTATTCTTATCTTTGCATTGTAATCAAAAGATACTAAAAAATGATAACCAAAGATTTCAATTCATTGATTGATATAGTAAAAGCATTCCCGACGGAAGAGCATTGTATTGCGCATTTGGAACAATTGCGTTGGAATGGAATTGTAGTGTCTCCTTTTGATTCATCATCGAAAGTTTATAAGTGCAAGGGTAATAAATATCGCTGCAAAAACACAGGTAAGTATTTCAATGTTCGTACCAACACACTTTTTGATAATACGAAGATTGAACTCATAAAGTGGTTTATGGCTATATGGTTGGTCACATCACATAAGAAAGGTATTTCTTCATTGCAACTCGGACGCGATATTAATGTAACGCAGAAAACAGCGTGGTTTATGTTGCAACGTATTCGCAAATGTTTCGGCTGTGAAAATAATAGTGAATTGAATAATGAAGTTGAGATTGATGAAACCTATATCGGTGGCAAGAACAAAAATCGTCATGCAGATAAAAAAATCGAAAATTCGCAAGGCCGGAGTGTAAAGGATAAAACGCCAATTCTCGGAATGGTCGAAAGAAAGGGCAAGGTTGTCGCTCGCAAGATTGAAACGACATCGGTTGCTCATATCACACCGGAAGTTGTCAAGACCGTTAAAAATGCAATGGTTTATACGGATGAATGGGTAGGTTATAAGCAGGTCAATAAGATTTACGACCACCTGTTTGTAAAGCACAATGAGGGCGAATATGTCAATGGCCGTATTTACACGAATACGATTGAGGGTTTTTGGAGTATTCTGAAACGTGGCATTATTGGCATTTACCATTTTACCTCCCGCAAACACATTCAAAAGTATGTAGATGAATTTGTGTTTCGTTATAACACCCGAAATAATACAGAAAACCAAAGATTTAATCTATTTTTGCAGAATACAGAGCATCGTTTAACATATAATGAGTTGATACATGGATAAAATAAAGCAAACCATAGTTATAAGAATCGACGGACTGCCGATAGAAAGCTACATTACCGAAAGCGGGACAAAATATGTAGGTAAAAATGCCGAAAGATTATTCAAAGTCAATAGCAATGTTCCATTCATCACATTGACAGATGCGAATAACAATACTGTGATTGCCTATGAATTGCAGTCTGTTGTGGATAATGTAAAAAGCAAAATATTGAAGTACTTGGCAAAAGAGGGGCTTACGATACTGTTTATTGCCGGAGATAAGGCTATCGATAATCCGGTACAACCACTTTCTGATTTTGATAAGTTGCTTAAACAGGCGTTAGACTATAATCCGAGCAATAATAAACCTAAATAACTCTACTATTATGTTTTTAGAAGAATTTAAAAATCATATAACAAAATTTTCTACGGCTCCATTTTTATTTATCGGCTCTGGCTTTTCAAGAAGATATTTAAATATGCCTGCTTGGGAAGCATTATTAATCGAAATGAACAATCGTTTAGAGCTACCAAAGCAATATGAATATTATAGAGCAAATGCGAACAATGATTTACCCAAGGTTGCCAGCTTAATGGGTGAAGATTTTAGTGAATTATGGTGGAGCGATGAAAAATATGAACAAAGTCGAAAGGAGTTTGCAAAGGATGCACAGTCAAAATTTTCTCCACTAAAATATGAAATATGCAAGCGATTAAATGAAAATATAGCAATAGTATCTGGTGAATTAATTGTCCAAGAACTAAGGCTCCTTAAAAAAGTCAATATAGATGGAATAATTACTACTAATTGGGATAATTTAATCGAAAAGCAAATTTTTCCTGAATTTAAAACATATGTTGGTCAAGATGAGTTAATTTTCTCCGATTTATCAAATATTGGGGAGATATATAAAATACATGGTTCATCAGATCAACCTAATTCTTTAATTTTAACAGAAGAAGATTATCAAGATTATCAAAATAGGAATCCATATTTAGCAGCGAAGCTGTTAACTATATTTATTGAAAATCCGATCATATTTATTGGATACAGTCTGAGTGATAAAAATATCCAAGATATATTAAAAGCAATTATTAAATGTTTATCTAAAGATAAAATAGAATCATTGAAAGATCGGTTAATATTTTGTCAATGGAATCCAGATTGCCAAGAACCATCCATTGCCGATAGTACAATCCTTATCTCAGATACAATCATTCCGATTAAATTAGTGAATTTATCGAATTATGTCGATTTGTTTACCGTTTTAGCCAATAATATGCGAAGACTGCCAACCAAAGTTTTAAAGCATATGAAAGATATGGTGTATGATTTCGTTAAATCGACAACATCCAAACAAAAGATATTTATTGCTGATTCTCTTGATAATATTGAGGATATATATAAAGCTGAATTTGTTTGGGGTATAGGTTTGAAAGATAAATTGGCGGAACATGGAATAAAAGGAATTGAACTAAAAGATATTTTAAAAGATGTCGTTTTAGACAATCAGCCCAATTGGTCTCCTCTGACAGTTGCTAAACTAGGATTACCTGTAATGGCGACAAGAGGAAGATTTATCCCTTATTATAAATATCTGCGTAATGCTGGCTTATTGAATCAAGATAATGAAATTGATATTAATTCAGAAGTTGTAGAATTTACGCCTGAATTTATCTCCAAAATAAATAGCATAGGTCGAGACGATTTTTCACCATCAGAAATATATCTAAGAAAAAAGAGAGAAATTAATCAACAATATGATTCATTTGCATCTCTCAAACAGGCATGTGCAGACAATAATTTGCATATGATGATGTACATTCCTCTTTTATCGCCAGAGAAATTAACAGTTGATGAGTTGGGTGAATATTTAAAAGAAAAGATTTCTTTAATAGAAGACAGTCGTTATGGAACACATTTTCGAAAGTTAATTTGTCTATACGATTACTTAAGATATAAAGAGCAAGTTTAATTTGCTGTCTATGGATTTGGTGTAAACTTATATATAATTGCCTAAATATTTTATCCACATTCTCCATATCCCGCTTGATGCTGGAATCCATGACTTTGGCGTAGCGCTGGGTCATACGAATATCGGAATGACCTAGCATTTTGGCAATATTCTCCATCGAAACACCGTTCGACAAAGCCACGACCGTGGCGAATGTATGACGGGCAGTATGTGTAGTCAGATTCTTTTGGATGCCGCAGAAATCTGCAATCTCTTTCAGATAGGAATTCATCTTCTGGTTACTCGTCACGGGCAGGAGTGCGCCAGTTTTCGCGCACAGCGGATGATTCTTGTATTTTTCCATGAGTAACTGCGGAATCTTCAGTAGGGGAATGTTGCACATATTATTGGTCTTCTGACGGGCTTTACGTATCCATAGGTCGTCGTTGTTGTCGCGAACGATATGCTCCTGTCGAAGGTTGCTCACGTCGACATAGGCCATCCCCGTAAAAACACAAAAAATAAACACATCTCGCACATATTCCAACCGAGGCAAAGCAAACTCTTTGCACATCATCCGCTCAATCTCCTCCTTGGTCAATACCTCCCTAATGACTTCTTTTTCCTGAAAGCGGATTCCGGCAAAAGGCTTCTTGTGCATCCAGTCATTGGCGATAGCCAGGTTGACAATCTTCTTTAAACCCTTCATATAACGAATCACGGTATTTTGCTGGCAGTTGCGTGTCGTCTTGAGGTAAATCTCGAAATTTCGCACGAATTCACCATTTAACTCGGTGAGGTTCATATCCTCTTTTCCATACTGTTTCTGGATGAAATGGCCGAGGTATTTACAACAGTTGTCGAAGCGGCTAACAGTAATTTGCACATAGTCAATACCAATCAGCCTGCGGCAATCATCGTTGTGCTTCCGGAAAACATTCAGAAGCGTGTAACGGCCCTCCTCGCAACTATAGAGTTTATCCATAATCAGGCGGGCTGTGTAGATAGTGCCTTCTGCCTCCAACTCCCGCTGAATAGTTAGCACCCGCAGTTTGAGCATACGGATATATTCGTTCAGTTCAGCCGCGGCTTTGGTGCGCCCCATCGAACACTCCTTAGCCTGGGACCAAAGATTGAGCGCCACGCTACGCCGAATTTGCAATTCGACGCTAATACTATTCACGGTAATGCGAAGCCGAATGGGGGCTTCGCCGTTTTTTAAGAGTTTTGTCTTTTTGATGAAGAACAAAACGCTGAAAGATGCTCGTTTCATAACTTTAATTTACTGGTTAAAATTACGAAATCGCGCCCTCTGAATCAAGTGGCAAAATATTGTGAATCAGTGCAAAATACGCCAAATTGTGGGACTAAATCCGAGATCGAAAAAAGTCCCACGATTTTCACTTGCAAATATGCTCTGAAACCCTACTTTTTGCCTCTGCAAGAAAAAGATAAATCCCTGAATTCGTTTAAAATTCAGGGACTTGCTTTGTTTTGCTTGTTTCTTAAGTGGTACCACCAGGAATCGAACCGGGGACACAAGGATTTTCAGTCCTTTGCTCTACCAACTGAGCTATGGCACCATCCCGATATCGTGGTTAGGAATACTCCTTTCCGTATTATCGTGGTGCAAAGGTAAAAATTCTTTTTCAAATCTGCAAATGCCCGCTGCATTTTTTCTGCTTTTTTCAGTTGCGGAAACATCTCACGCCCTACCCCAGCTTCACAAAAAAAGGGAGGAGCCGTCGATGCTCCTCCCTCCCCTTGATCAATAATGCAAGCGATCTTACTTGAGCATCACTGCATTTGCATTAACGGCACGCCGTTCGAACGACGGCGCCGAAGTCAATTGCGGAACGGCCGGCTTCATATTCCGGTCCGCAGCAGCTGCAAATTTACCTGCCAGCATGGCTTTCCCCTTAACGGGGGCAGCGGCCGGAGATTTTTTCACCAGTGTAAACGGTCCGACCGGATAGTCGTCGGCCGTAAATCCGGAGTCGGCCGTCGGATTATACTTGCCCAGATAGTTGGACCCATTGTAAACGAACTGGTCCATCATAACCACCTCGGCCTCCACATCTCCCGTAAGAGTGAGTTCATTGCCGATAACCTTGCCCTTTCCGTCAGACATTATGGCACCGATCAGGCCCACATAGGAACCGCCTACCGGATAATAATATTTACCGCTTACATTCTTGTCACGGCAAAGAGCGACATAGCGAACGGTGCCGTCTCCGGTAGCTCCGATCTCCTGATAGCTCTGGATCATGATATAACCGGTTTCCTTGTCGAAAGTGGCAATTGCGGGGAACCGGTCGCGATAAGCCGAGATGGCCCATCCGGTAAGCGCAAAGTTGGTATTGGCGACCTTCGTGGAGAAAGTGACGTCGAAGGAGATCGGCTTGGCAGACTTCATCGAGGTCGTACTCGTCACGGTCCACGTACCGAGCCAAGCGGCATAAGCCTCATCGAGTTCGGGAGCCTTCTCCGTAGTGAATTCCTTCCTGAAAAGATCCGTCGTAGCCAGAACCACATTCTCCGTAGCGACGATGCCGAACCCGATGACCACATGATCCGTTTCCGAAGAGAGGTCCTCGAAGATCTCGCTCGCCGCGCCCTTCTTGCCGAGAGCGGAGACGATGAAATCGGCCGTATAAGTCCCGACCAAGGAGTTCATCTCGGAGATCAGCGACTTGATGATCGCCATGTCGCTCTCGCCTTCGAGATCCGCCTTTTCATAAACGTCGAAATAGTAATAATCGGTGGCGACGCTCGGCGTCACATTGACGGTCGCGCTGCTGAAGGTAATGTCCGCCGGATTGATCGTAAGCTTGTTATTCGAGCGGACGGGCTTGGGCGAATAGATCTTGACGCTTCCGTCTTCATTCTCGAAATAATAGTCCTCCTTGAAAGTCATCTCCGAAACCGTAGCGTTTCCGATCGTCAGGGGCGAATAGAATTTGAGACCCGTTTCGGTAAAGACAAAAGGAGCCTTGACGACCTCGCCCGCGGAGACCGAACCGTCGTCTCCGGGAGCCGGCGTATAGGAGATCCTGAAAACGCGGGAAGAGAAGTTGTTGAGCCTCATCTCCCAGTCAATCGGATAGGCAACGCCATCGACCACGCAACGGGTATAGATCAGGTCCATCTTGGCAGCCGCATCCTGATAGCTCTGCAATTCGGTCTTCCAGTTCACCCCCGCCTCGATCGGATAGAGGTAGGCGTAATTGTTGGTTTTGCGCCCCTTGAGTTTCACGAAATCGGCGGAAGCCTCCATGACGATGAAGTCGGAATCGCCCTCCAGACCTCCGTTGCTCGTACCGATGCCGAGTTCAGCCCCCGTCGTCGGCGAGGAGTAGAAGTGGATGATGTCGTTATTGGTGTCGAACGCGAGTACGGGACCGCTCTCCGCAACCACCGAATAGTAGGACGATTCGGTTTTGCCCGCAGCGAAATTCTCACTGGAAGCGACGACCGTATTGTCGGCATTGAATTTCAGGAAAAGCGTGTAGCCGCCGTAAATGCGCTCGCTTTCGGGATACAACTCCATCCGCCAGCCGTTTTCTGCGCCCTGAAGTACAGTGATGGCTTCCTTGACCGCCTCTTCAATACGTTCCGTCGCCGATTTCGAGAATTTATCCTCATCGTCCTTCAGGCAGGAATTGAAAAGCAGGGGCAGAGCCAGTAATATCAATATTTTTTTCATAAACATCCTTTTTTACTTAATTAGTGGCATCTAAATCGAGGTTCGGAAGTTCTTTCTGGCGGCGTAAAACGACTTTGCGCAATTCGTCCAGATCGATTCCCCAATCGTTCTTCATGTATTTGTCCACGATCTCGAATTTGGCTTCGAGCATCGGACGGCCCACCTCGCCGGCCGTTTCGAGCATCTCCTCCCAAGTGGCGGCCGTGTTGGTGACGTAGATGGAGCTTACCTCCACGAACTCCTCCTCGGCCGAAGTCGAAGCGTAACGGCTGATAAAACCGTCCTTAAGCGCCAAGTCCTCCGAAGGATAGACATCCCAGCAGGCGTTGCCGACATAGCGGATGCCCGTGGCCAAACCGGTGATCTGATTGAAATCCGTCGAGAAGGGCTTCTTCTGGTTGAGGATATGAGCGAATTCGTGGTGGATCGTCTTGAAATACCACTCGTTCAGCAGGTCCACATTGGTCGGGTCCATATTGTTGACGGCATAGAGCGTAATCTTGGTTCCGCCTTCGGCCGTACCCAGCACGACCTCGCCGTTGTTGTTATAGGCGGGACTGCCGACCAGAAAAACCATCTTCGGGAAGTAGCTGGTGATGAAGTCGCGGCTTCCGGTCACCTCGTCGTAGGCCTGCAGGCAGAGGTGCTTGACCAGCTTGGCCATCTGAACCGACTTCTCGTAGTTCGCGGGAGTCAGATCGTAGATCATGTCGCTCTCCATATCCTCATAACGGTAGCGGAACTCGATGTTATAAGGCTCGATATAGTTTTTGTAAAGCCACGCGTCCAAAGGCGTCTCCGTCGTCTGCTCCGGTTTGATGACACTCGTGCCGCTCAGATCGTCTTCGGAACACGAGACGCCCGAAAAAGCGCAGACGAATGCGAATAATCCTAATATTGTTTTTTTCATAACGTTCAACTTTTATATATAGATCAGCGAATTATCATTATCTCGGATTAGGAGTCATGTCGGCCGCGAGCACATCGGCGGGCAGCTGAACGGCACGGCGGTTGTCCCGGACTTCCAGCGTATCGTCCACGCTCTTGATTCCCAAATCGTTGCTGGTCAGGGTGCGGCGGTAAATCTCGATGCCGAAGCGCTTCACGTCGAACCAGCGCAGGCCGTAATGCAGCGTCTCGTAGCGGCGCAGCAACAGCAGCGTATGAATCATGCCCTCCTGCGTTTGATCGATTTCGAAAGCCGGGTTGAGCGGCTTCTTCGGAGTCGGATTCTTGGGATCGTAATCCGCAACCGATGCGGCCCAGATCGAAATATTGGCCTCGGTCAGCGTCTTGTATTTACTGCATGAATTCGAAAGATAGAGATTCATGTCGCTCAGGGCCGCCGTGTAGTCCTTCTGCATGATATAGGCCTCGGCGCGGGTCAGCAGAGTCTCTTCGGCCGTGAAAAGCGGATAGACAGTATGCCTGTAGCCTGTTCCCGCCACCGGATCGAGGTACTCGATCAGATAGGGAACACGGGGCAGCAGAATTTTGTCGATTCCGCTGACAAAGCGAAGCGGTTCGCACTTCCACGTGTAGGGAGCGAAGGGAGTATTCGTGCAGTCTATGCCCTCGTTATCGGCAATCATCTGTCCGTGATTGTACTGCATTCCGACACCGTACCCGCCGAATACACGGCCGGCATACGAATAGGCGGTGGCCATCATGAAATTGCACGTCAGATCCGCACTGACATAGTAGGTAGCCGCCGTATTCAGTGTAGCGCCGTTGTTCATCGGGTATTCCAGCAGCTCCTCATAATTGCGGAGCGAACCGGCAGGTGAATTGGTCAGCGCCACCGTAGCGTATTTTACCGCCTCGTCCCATTTCTGGTAGTAGAGGTAAAAACGGGCCGCGAACGCATTGGCCGCACGCTTGTTGAAATGGTACTTGGGCACCGAATAGATGACGTCGTTTATCAGCGGCAGTCCCTCTTCGATATCCTTCTCGATCTTGGCGTAGACCTCGGCGACGGTTCCGCGCTCGTATTTGGGATCGAGTTCCGTCTCGGCCTTCTCCATATAGGGAATACCGAGGTCGTCGGGATGCGCAGGATCGTAATGCTGGCAGAAAACGTTCACCAGCACGAAGTGGGCATAGGCACGGCAGATAAGCGCTTCGCCTTTTGCGGCGCTCAGCTTGTCGGTCATCTCCATCTTGTCGATGGCCTTGAGCACCTCGTTGGCGTTGGCGATAGCCATGTAGTGGGCTTCCCACGTGTGAGCGGCGTCTTCGTTGTCGGTTTCGGTCGGATCGCTCCATTCATAGCTCTCCTGCCAGAAACGGCTCCAGCCATCGTAATTGGCGCCGTGGTTATCGGTATTGTCGGAAGCCATTTCGAGGAAAAGCCACGGCTGGCTGTCCGCATAAGCCGATACCAGCATCTTGATAGCCTTCTCTTCCGAATCGATAATCGTCCGGTTGTCAGGCTGCTCGTCGAGGAAATCGTTACAGGAGGAGAGTCCCGCAACAAGAAGTCCCGCAAGCAGGAAATATATCAATTTGTTCGTTTTCATATGCTTTAAACTAAATTATAAACCGATTTTGAGCGTTAAGGTAAACTGCTTCGGCACGGGAGTGGCCACACCACCCGAATTGAAGAATTCCGGATCCTGACCGTTGAGCTTCTTGTCCGCATAGATCAGGAAGAGGTTTGTCGCCTGAATCTTGAGCGCGAGGTTGGACATTCTCAGCTTCTTGATCCAGCGCTTCGGGAAGTCGTAGGTCAGCGAAATTTCCTTCATGCGGATAAAGTCGCCTTTGGCGATTCGGGCCGTAGAATAGTTGTAGGCATTGTAGGCGTACGACAACTTGCTGTCATTCCGCACCTGACGGCTCGACACGATAGCCGGAACATCGGTGTATCTTTCGTCACCGGGCGTCATCCAGCGGTTGCGGAACTCGCGCGGCATGGCGTCGAGGTCGTTATAGATACTGGAGAAGACCGGATCGAGACGAACGACGTTGCCGAACGAATAGGTGATGAAGACGTTCAGACGCAGACCTTTGTACTGGAAGATGTTGCCGAAGCTTCCGACGTCCGTCGGCTCCGAGGGACCCGAATAAACCAGATTGTCGAAACGCTCGGTCTCTTGGAAGTTGATATCGGTCGAAGTCAGCACGCCCGCTTCGTTGATGAATGTCGGAACGCCGTCTTCGTTCAGCCCCCGGAAATCGTAGGAGAAAAGCGAATTCACCGGGTAGCCCTCACGCGAGAAACCGATACCGGAAACGAGGTTGAAGGCACGGGTGGAAGTATTGAACTTGGTCACCTCGTTCTTCATGTGCGAATAGATGAAATCGGTGGTCCAGCTGAAATCCTTCGTCTTGATGTTCTTCGTCGAAAGCGAGAACTCGATACCCCGCGACTTCATCGTCGCGACGTTGCCGTACTTCTGGATCTGGCCGCCGATACCCTGCGTCATCACCCGACCGATCAGGTCGAAGTTGTCGCGCTTGTACCAGTCAACGGTCAGGTTGATGCGGTTGTCCAGAAAGCCCAAATCCGCACCGATATTCAGCTCGTGCTTCTTCTCGTAGGTCAGATCGCTGTTCTCCAGATCCTTGATCGTCAGACCCGACTCGGTAACGCCGGCCGAGGGGCGCCACGGCGAATAGCTCTGGATGACGGCGAGCGCATTGGTCACCGAAGGGCGGTCGGCCGTCAGCGAATAGGAGGCCTTGAGCGACAGGTGCGAAACGGCCTTGCTGATCGAATTGAAGAAATTTTCCTCGTGGACGTTCCATGCGCCCGAAACGTTCCACGTAGGCAGCCAGCGCGAACGGGTCGTCAGGCCCAGCGCGTTGTTACCTTCGTAACGCAGCGTGCCGTTAAGCGTATAGCGGCCCTTGTAGGAGTAGGTTCCGTTGAAGAAGAAAGCGACGTTGCGGTAGTGGGTGTTGCCCATTTCGTAATAGGGCGAGTTATCCTCCTTGCCCTTCTTGAAGACGAGATAGTCGTAGAACGGAATTTCACCCGAATCGTACTGCAGGCCCCAGCCGCGGAACCACGTTTTCTGACGATCGCTCTGGTTGGTTTCCATACCGAGGTAAGCATTGATAATATGCGTATTGTTGATCGTCGTATTATAGGTCGCGGAGAAACGGAAGTCATAGGACAGCAGCCGGTTGTCCGTACGGGTGTAGATACCGCCGGCGGGCAGGATCGATACGGGAACGGCGTAAATATCATCCGGATCCTTGTACAGCAACGGGTTGTTGTCGCGAATCGTCGTCGTACCCATGGCCCGGTAGGCATTCGCCTGATTGGAAGCCTCGCGTACGTTATGCTCCTGCGAAGTTCCGGTATAGCGCACCGACGCCAGCGCCGAAGCCTCGAATCCCTTGAAAGCCTTCCACTTCAGTTCGCCTTGGAATTTCACATCGGCGACGTTCAGGTCGATGTAATTGTTCGCCAGTTCATGGAGAATATTGAAATCCGCATAGTTACGGACATAATACTCCTTCGGATCGAGCACGCGCGAAGTATTCAGGGCGTACGAATAGGGGTTGATGTCGAAATCGCGCTTCACCTCGCCCGTTACATAGTCGGTCGTGGCGCCGAGCGTTCCGGGCGCTTTCTGCTTACGGTACGAACCGTTGGTAATCAGGTTGAGCGTAAGGGCGTCCGAGATATTATACGTCGCATTGAGATTGGCCGTATAACGGGAAATCTCGCTGGTCTTGGTCCATCCCGGATCGAAAAGGGCGCTGATCGACGCATAGTAGGCGGACTTTTCGGTACCCGACGTGATACTTACCGAATGCGAGTGCATGACCGTATTCTGGAAAAGCTCCTTGAACCAGTCCGTGTTGCGGTACTCGGCCTTGCGCAGGTAGCGATTGCGCGTCTCCACGGTGTTTTCCAGCAGTCCGGCATTGATCAGCGAATACATCTTGCCGTAAACACCGCTCGCCGACGCGTTGGTGACACGCGAATTGCCCAGCCATCCCTTGTTGTACAACTCCTGATAGACGGACATCTGGTCCTGAGAATTCATGATGTTGAAATCGGCATAGGAGGGAATCATACGATACGTGAACTCGCCCGTATAATTGATATGGCTGACGCCGGCACGTCCCTTTTTGGTCGTAATGACGATCACGCCGGCCATAGCGCGCGCACCGTAGATCGAGGTGGCCGAACCGTCCTTCAGGATATTGAAACTCTCGATATCCTCGGCGTTCAGACCCGCGATGGCGGAACCGATCAGCGTCGTGGCGTCACCCGAAGAGAGGTCCTCGGCCGAAATATCGGCGACATCCTCCATAATGACGCCGTCCACGACCCAAAGCGGTTTCGAACTGCCGTGAATCGACGTCGCACCGCGGACGCGGATCTTGGGAGCGGTTCCGAACGTACCCGATACGTTCTGCACCGAGACACCGGCCGAACGGCCTTCCAGACCGCGGCTGATATCGGCCAGACCCGATAGTTTCACATCGTCGGCAACCAACTGGTCGGATGCACCGGTGAACAGTCGTTTATCCGTTTTGGTCATACCCGTAACCACGACCGTCTCCACGGTCTGAGAATCCGGCTCGAGCGTGACCTTCACCTCAGGCGCAACGGCTACCGTAGCAGTCTTGTACCCCAAATAGGAGATTTGCAGTTCCTCGGATTTCGCCGGAACATTGTTCATAACGAAAAATCCCTGCTGATCGGTGGATACACCGATGGTCGTACCTTTGACGATAACCGAAGCGCCGATCACGGCCGCTCCGTTTTCATCAACGACACTACCGCGCACTTGTTTGGCTTGGGCAAATGCCCCCGCTGCAAACACAAGTACTCCAATTAACGATAGTAGGATTTTTTTTACCATAAGCGTTAATCTATTAGTTAATTTTTTAAAATAGAAAGCCAGCATCCTCCATTCGGGTTTCCGAATATTCCCAATGGTTTGACTTTCAGTGCCGTTTTCGATTTCCGATACCGGAAAAAGGCGCACACACAGGCACCTCTGCAACTACGCGGTCACCTTAAAACGCCGAACAACGCTTTATGAATCAGCCGGTTGGAAATAATCCGACCGACAAGAACGTTACCAGAGCATAACCGCTTCGAGCTGCCTGAGGGCTGAAACCGGAGCCGGAAACCGGGTGGAAAGTGCATAAAAAATGTGCGGCATCGTTAGATGCCGCACATGGCGCCAGAGGGGAGCAATCCCGCCTGCAATGTTCTACAAAAGCCGGATCGGAACCGTCCGGGAACTCTTCATCACGGCCGCTCCGTTTTTGACCCCGTCGGGAATCGCGGCGCGCACATAAACGCCCGTCTCCGCGACGCCCGTGGCGCTGGTCAGCGTCAGCGTATTGCCCGACTCGTCGAAAGCGATGTCGTAAGTGCTGCCGAACGGCTTGCCGTCGCTGTATACGCCGCCGAGCACGTCGTTTTTGACCTCGTATTTTCCCGAATACTTCTGGTAGCCCACCTGCTCGATCCGTTGGTATATTTCGAACGAACGGTCCGCGCCGAAGGAGACATAGGCATCGAAATCCCGCGGAGCTTCGCCGTTCCACGTTTTGAGCTGCCATTCGCCTGCAAGCTGTTTTACCAGCGGCGACACCTTCTCCTTGTCCGACGATCCGCAGCCGGCGAACAGACACAAGCCCAGTGCGGCCAGTACGATATAGATAGTCTTTCTCATAATCTTCATGCGTTTATATTACAACCAACCTCCGTTTTCGGTCTGTACCGCGCGGGCGATGACGGCGAACTCCTTGGCGATCTCCATGCCGCCCATCGATGTCCCCGTGCCGAGACCGCTGCCTCCGGCAACCGCCCTGACCGTTATTCGGGCCACGCCCGGCTTGGTGCAGTGCAGCCTCAGTTTCCCGGACACGAAGGTCGGCTCCGCCGAAATACCGAGCTTGGTCCTGTCAGCCTGCGAGATCTCGACGCCGAGATAGGTCAGGTTCGCCGAAGCCTTGCCGAAGTACTTGTCGAGCGAAAGCTGCTGCTGTACGCCGACTTTCGCTTTCAGGCAGGGTGTGCCCTCGATCTGCATGAGCAGTTGGTAGGCGTCGATCGCTCCCGTACCCATCTGCTTGCGGTAGTTGCGCAGCTGCATGGTGGTCAGGGATTGTTTGGTGCCGTCGAGGTAGGTGTCGATGTCGTTCACCGAAGTCAGAAGCATCGATTTGAATTCGGCCACCGTATATTGCTTCCCTTTGACCAGCGCGTAGGAAAGCCCCAGCGCGGCGACGCCCGATACGTGCGGGCAGGCCATCGAGGTGCCCTGCATATAGCCGTAATCCGACTGGTAAAGCTCGGACGGAAGCGTCGAAAGCACCTGCGCGGCGCTGCTTCCCGAAGGCGAGATATAGGCGTCGCCGCCCGGAGCCGCGACGTTGCAGCCCGGACCGTAGTTCGTGTAGTAGGCCGGCAGATAGTCGGGCGAAAAGGCGGTGACCGAAATGTAATCGCGGTAAGCGCCCGGATAACCGGACATGGCCTTGGCGTCGTTGCCCGCAGCGAAAATCACAAGTCCGCCGTCGAGAACGGCGTTGTTTTTCGTCGCAATGAAGTAGTCGATCGCCTGCTTTTCGATCCGCGCCCCGCTGGCGTAGGCGTTGTCGGTCGTGACCGCTCCGGCCGGATACCCCCACGAACACTGGAGAATCGACGCCCCGTTGTCGGCAGCGTATTTGATCGCTTCGGCGGAAACGGCGGCCGAACCGCCCTCGCCGCCCGAAAATATCTGGCACGACATGAGTTTCACGCCGTCGTTCCTGCCCGTGCCTCCCGCGATGCCCGACACGCCGACGCCGTTGTTGCTGACGGCGGCTACCGTACCTGCGACGTGGGTGCCGTGGCCCGAATCGCCGATGTTCTTGCCTTTGTCGTCATAAGCTTCGACGTCCCATGTCAGCCGGCTCGTGCCCAGCGCGAAGTTGTAGCCGTAAATGTCGTCGGCATAGCCGTTGCCGTCGTCGTCGCGGCCCGTCGCACCGCTCTGCTCGGCCTTGTTGATCCACATGTTGGCCGCCAGATCGGGATGCGAGTACTTGATGCCCTGATCGACGATCGCCACGGTCAGCGACGGATCGCCCGCGGCGAGTTTCCACGCCTCCTCCACGTTGATATCCGCTCCGGCGCGCGTCGTTTCGGCAAATATTCTGTCGCCGTTGTTGCTGTAGTGCCACTGGTCCTTGTAGCCGGGATCGTTGAAACCTCCGGCGGCGGCGCGCGTCGCCACCGAACCGCCCCTGTAGGGACAGGCCCTGTTGTCCGAAGCCAGCTGCAGTTTGGTGTTGAACTGCACGAAGCTCACCTCCGAAACGGCGGCGAGCCGCCGTGCCGCTGCGTCCAGATCGACTTCCTCGCCGAACGTTACGATATACCATTTATGCAGTCCCGCCGCGCGGGTGCGCTCTTCGGCGACCGGATTGCAGGGAAATACGCGGCGCAGCGAAGTGACGCCCAGTTGTGTGAAGATGTCGTCCACGGGCGCTATCCCGGAGCGCGTCACCGCCGTACGCGTAATCGCCGCAGCAGCGGCGGTCTGTTCGACGTCCCCGACGGCATCGCCGTCGAAATAGATCAGCAGTTCGCCCCGCGCGGCATTCGCGGGAGCATTGACGATCTTGCGCATGGCGGCCGCCGGAGCCTCCTTGCCGCCGCTCTCTTCCATCGGGTCCGAGGCACAGCCCGCAAGGAACAGCAGCGCGAGCAGTAAAATTTTCTTGTCAGTCATAGTAGGTGAATTTAAAAAGGGAACCGGCCTCGCGGGCCGGCTCCCCGGTGATAGTCGTACTGTCCGAACGACAGTTTTTTATTCGGTTATTTTCGCGCCGGTCCTGCGGGTGAAGTCCGCACTCCGGGCGGCGATTCCCTGACGGAATTCCACCTTGGCCTTGGCGGCGCCCAAAGCGGGCATGCCGACGATTTCACACTCACGGCCACGGTCGGCAGGCATTCTGTTTTCGCCGACAATTACTTTCGCAAGCTCCGGCCCGCGGAGTTCCACGTAATTGCCGGGCTGCACGGAGAGCGCCTTTACCACGGAAGCCATATCGGCGGCCGGATACAAATCCGGGTCTGCGAGCAGGAGCCATTCATGGAAGACGATGCCTCCTTCGCCGCCGGAGAATTTGTTCGTCACAGGATCGTAGTTCGCATAGATTCCGAACCACATGCCCGTGAACGTCAGATTGTTCGACGCCTGAAGCTGGGGATTGGGCACGAAAGCCACCAGTCCGTCGGCCACCGGCGCGCCCAGAAGCAGGCCGCGTCCGCTGTAAACTCCGTCGTCACCCTCGGCCGTGTAAGCCACGTTCACGAAGTAATCCGTTCCCTGAAGCGTCACGTTGCCGATCAGCTGCGGAGCGAGTACGTAGAGAAGGCCGCCGCTCCACGCCATATACTGCGACTCGCCGGCATTGAACGCCTGAGGAGCGCCCGTAAGTCCGGACACCTTCACGTAATCACTGAATACGTTGTCGAAATCCGCATATCCGGAAGTCGTTCCTCCGTCTTCGACGACTACCTGTCCGAAGTACTGACGGGAGGTGTTGCCGGTCTTGTCATAGGCATCGACCGCATAATAATCCCACGTTCCGCAGTAGCCCGCCTTGGTCAGGCCGTTTTCGACATCGTCGTACGTATAATGTATCTGCAGCGGATCCGGTTTGCCTGCCGTAGTCTGTTGCACGCTGTACAGTTTGCCGTAATAGCCGTTGTAAGCCCACACCAGCAGCACGTAATCCGTACCGGCGTTCAAGCCTTTATGAAGCAGCGAGAGACCCGTGTCGTTGATCTTGTCAATTTCTTCAGCCGTAATTGCCTTGCCGGACGTTTTGGCTATTTCAATCAGGTCCTCGCTGCTTTTACCGGTCAGGTCGGCACTCTTGAAGAGTCCCATGTAGCCCGATTCGATATTTTCACCGAATATAATGGAGCGGATAGAGTTTTCGGGAGTGTGTCCCTGCGCTTCGAACTCCCACGTAAGCTCCGTACGGACGCTCAGCACGACGGGTTTGTCGTCGCCGGCCTTGACGTAGCCGAATGACAGGAATTCGTAGCCCTGAAGCTCGCCCGCCTCATCGTAAATGTTGGCAACGACGGTGTATTTGCCGGTCTCTTCGAATTGGGCCACGATGGTTCCGTCCGCCGTGATCTCCTTCGACTCGACCGTTCCCGCGTCGATGCCCGCCGAATTGGCCTTGGCGATGGCGTCGCCGAAGACTCCTTCGAAGAAGGCATATTTCACCTTGGCGACGTCGGCGCCCAGTTTGGCTGCGATCTCGACCTTGCCGTCGGCCGGTTCGCTGTCGGTCAGGGCGAGCGAGTAGTCGTACTCCTCGGCTCCCGGCAGCATCAGACGCTGCATGCCGCCGGCGTTGCCGACATACCAGCCGTCGTCGCCGAACATCAGCAGTACGCTTTTGGCCGGGAATGTGATGACTCCGTTCACGTTGGTGCCGTACCCGCTGCCGTTGAATCCGTTTTCCGGCACCTGCGAGGCAAAGCTGACAATACCGTCGCCGCTGTTGAGGAACACGCCCGTAGACTGTTCGGGCAGCCAGACCTTATCCGGATTCGTCGCGTCGATATAGGTAATGACGTCCGAACGGTTGCCCGACACTTCGGACGGAGACATGTTCAGCAGCGAAGCCAGATACTCCGCCGAGTAGACGTTGCTGATGCGGTAGTAGCCGGGGTTGTCGTCGCGTTCGTAGATCTCCACCTCGCCTTCGCCGTAACGGTTGGGAATTCCGTAGGCGGAGCTGAGAATGTCGTCGCGCCATTTGCCCTTGGTCTCGCCTTTCGGCCCGGTCACGAGGTTCCATTTCACGCGGGTGACGGAGAAGCTTACGCCCGAAGCCTTTTCACCGTAGATGAAGGCGTATTTCTTGTCTTCGATCTGGATGTTGCAGGAATAGGTCGTACCGATTTCGGCGTCGGGGAAAGAGACCTGAAAGGTCGTTTCCGTCGCCCCGTCGTCGAACGAGATTTCCGAAGCGGAGAAGATCGCGTCCTCGCTGCCCGTAACGGTCACGGGAACCGTGATGGCGTCGGCGTCGTTAGTACGCATGGCCGTGAAGGTCAGTACCGTCGGATCGGCCGGATCGAGTTCGAGGTCCGCGGCGTTGTCCTGCGAGGGGAAGTAAACCCCGTAGCAGCCGTCGGCCTCGGATTCGCCGCGGGTGTAGGTCGGATCGTCGGAACACCCTGCGAACACGAAAGTCGCAATAAGCGCGTATAAGAAATATTTGATTGCTTTCATATGTTTTTCGGTTTTAAATCATCCATGAAAACTTACGTTACTGCACCCACGGATCGATGATTCCCACGGGATTGGGGTTGTTCTGCGATTCGAGCGCGGTGTTCTGCTGGGTCTCCGTTTCGGGAATACAGAAGTTCCACCACGGTGCGCGGCCGTCGGTCGAGAAGCGGCAGTCCGAAGGTACGTTCGTGCCGACGTAGCCGGTTTTCAGACTGTAATTCAGACGCTTGAAGTCGTAGAATACGACGCCTTCGCCCCATAGTTCGATACGCTTGTTCCAGATAATCTCCTCCACGACGTCGGCAGACGACACGGCCGAGGTGCTGAATTCCGGGTCGCGCTTGGCCATGAAGGTTTTGAGCAGCTGGAGACCTGCGGAGGCGTCGGCGTGCGCCGTAGCCTCGGCTTCGATCAGGTACATCTCCTCGACGCGCATCATCGGAATATCGGTAACGTTGCCGACGGAATAGGTCGCCGTCTCGCCTTCGGCGGGATGGAATTTCAGGTTCGCATAGGCCGGGAGGTTGGCGAACTGCGCCGCCGTCAGGTTGGTAATGTCGCTGTAATCGGCATATTTGGCGTCAGGCCCCACGAACGCGCGCTTGCGCCAGTCGGTGTCGGATATTTCGTTGTAGAAATTGCTGGTAACGCCTTCGAAAACGTATTTGCCGCCATACCCCCACGTAGCCTCGCTCGAACGCCATGCCGCGAAATTCACGAGGTTGGCGATGCCTTCGGTAGACTGCGGGAGGTACCACATCCACGAATTGTTGGCTTTGTTGAAGCCCGTTTTGGGGTTCAGCCACTCCGTTTCGGTCATGATCGTGCATTTCGAGGCGTCGATGGCCTTGCGGGCATACGTCGCGGCGTCGGCATACTTCGACGAATCGAAGCCGCCCAGCCAGAGGTAAGCGCGCGCCTTGATGCCGTAGACCACGGCCAGACTCGGATTGGTCTTCGACGAAGAGGTGTAGTTGGCCAGCAGCGCCTCGGCGTCGTCGAGGTCCCTGAGGATGAATTCGAACATCGCCTCGCGCGTCACGCGCGGATTGTTGCGGGCCATATCCTCGGTGGTGTTCTCGTCCACGATCGGGACGGTCAGCCCCTTGACGCCCGAAACGTCGGTGTACTTGTTGTCGAGCGGATCGTACAGCCGGGCCAGATCCAGATAGAGCTGGGCACGATAAGCTTTGGCGAAGCCCAGATAGCTTTTCTGCGCGTCGGAAAGTTCCACGCCCGCCAGCAGGCCGACCACGTCGTTGCTCGATTTGATGAACGTATAGTAGCAGTTCCACGGGAAGCGGCATACGGTCTGCGTCGGACCGATCAGAATGCCCGACTGCCAGTAGGTGAACCAGTCATATCCCGAACCTTCGTCGCCGGAGGAGCATATCACGTCGCCCGTGGCGGCGTCCGTAGCGCACATCATGCCCGGATAGCCGAAGTCGAAGCCGTAGTTGTTCGTCCTGCCGTACACCGAATAGGGGTAAGTCATGTTGACGGGGATGGCATTGACGATGGCCTCCACCGCAGTCGGCGAATCGCTGACCTGTCCGGAAGTCGCGCTGTCGGTGGGGAAGGTCTCTTTGATACAGCCCGTGAGCGCCATGGAGCAGACAAGGGCGAGTGTCGTTGTTTTCAATATGTTTTTCATTTCAATCCCTGTTTTATCCGTTAGATTAGAACTGTACGGTTACACCGCCCGAAATAGTGCGGATCGGCGAGTAGTTGGAGAAGTTGGTCGCTCCCGTGAACGAATAACGCGGGTCGAGTCCCTGACGCTTCGACCAGTAGACCACGTTGTCGCAGGCCAGATAGACGCGCAGTTTCTGTACGCCGAATTTCTGGGTGATCTTCGACGGCAGCGTATAGCCGACGTTGATGTTCGAGATGTTCAGGTAGCTCGCGTCGGTCAGGAAACGGTCGGAGACGCTGGTCGTATACTGATCGCCGTATTGCAGACGAGGAATGTCCGAGCCTTTGTTTTCGGGCGTCCACGCCTTGAGGATGTCCTTGTGGTAGTTGGTGCCGACGGTGGTTCCGTAGGGCGACGACATGAAGCTGGCGTAACCCGAATCGTAGACCTTGCCGCCGATCTGGTAGTTGAACGAGATCGAGAAATCGACGCCGTAGGCCGAAACCGAGGTCGAGAAGCCGCCGTACACCGAAGGAATCGCGCTGTCGTGCAGGTAGCGGGTCGCGGAGGTGTAGTCCGAAGTCTTGGTCCGGGTGATCTTGCCGTCGTCGCCCTTCACGTCCTTGTACCAGAGCGAAGCGCCCGTTTCGGGATCGACGCCGGCGTACGAACGCAGGTAATAGGTGTAGAGCGGCAGCCCTTCGCCGACGAAATAACTGCCGTCGATATAGCCTTTGTAGCCCTCCACGGTCGTGGATTTGTGTTCGGGAGCCAGATAGGTGACCTCATTCTTCACATGGGTCAGGTTCAGGTTGAAGCTCCACAACACGTTTTTCGTGCGGATCAGGTCGGCGTTCAGCTCCACCTCGACGCCGCGGTTGACCATGTCGCCCACGTTGGCGTAATAGGACGAGTAACCCAGCGACGAAGGAACCGAGAATGCGAAGAGCATGTCCGAAGTCTTGCGGTTGAAGAAATCGACGCTTCCGCTCAGGCGGTTGTTCCAGAAACCGAACTCCGTACCGATGTTCAGGTTGGTGTTGGTCTCCCACGTAATGTTGGGATTGCCTTTCTGCCCGAAGAGCACGGCGATTTCGCCGTTGTTGTTCTCGATCGAATAGGTGTCGGTGTAGAGGTAGTAGCCGATGGTGCTGTTGCCGATGTTATCGTTGCCCTGCGAACCGTAGGAAGCCTTGAGCTTCAGCAGATTCACCCACGGCGCGTCGAACCAGTTCTCCTGATTGAGGAGCCACGCGGCGCCCACCGACCAGAAGTTGCCCCAGCGGTGGTCGGGATGGAAGCGCGACGATGCGTCGCGGCGGTACGAACCGCTCACGAAGTAGCGGCCCGCATAGTCGTACTGGGCGCGCATGAAGTAACCCTCCGAGTTGTAGTCGTCGATGTAGGAGTGGGCGCCCGCGCCGTCAACGACGGCTCCGCCAAGCTCCTCGTTGTCATAGGAGAAGAGTTTCGACTTGGTGCCGCTCAGGTAGTAATATTTTTTCTGATAGTACTCGTGACCGACCATCAGCCCCACGTTGTGCTTGCCGAAGGTCTCGTTGTAGTTCAGAATCTGCTGAAGGTTGTAGGCGATGTCGCGGGTGTGGTACTTCGAAATAGTACCGCCCGCCTCGGCGAACTGACCGTAATACTGGTTGTTGAGATAAGTCGTGCGGGTTTCGTCGATGTTGGTGCTGCCGTTTACCGTCAGCTTCAGCCCCTTGTAAAGCGAGATGTCCACGAAGCCGCTGCCCGAAAAGGCGTTGCCCTCGGCTTTCTTCTTGTTGAGCCAGCTGGTCTGCAGTCCGTTGGCGCCGGGCAGCAGCGGACGGGTCAGACCCGCATTGCCCTTGTCGCCGTAGTCGTACATCTGATAGCCGTTGTCGTCTACCATGATGCGGCCCGAACCGTCGCGGATATATACCGGATAGATCGGGGGCATCTGCGACGAGAATGCGAAGATATTGGCCGTCGAGGAATCCGATCCTTCGTTCGAGTTGCCGTTGCTGCTGCTGAAGTGCGCATACGACATGTTGCCGCCGACCTTCAGCCACTTCTTGGCCTGATAATCGGCCTTCAGACGCGCGGTGTAGCGCTCCAGCGCCGAGCTTTTGATAATACCCGTATTGTCCAGATAACCGAGCGAAGCGTAGAACGAGCTGCGCTCCGTCGCACCGGAGATGTTCACGTTGTATTCCTGACGGAACGCCGACTGGTAAGCCTCGTCGATCCAGTCGTCGGGCGTCAGCCAATACTCCTGTCCGTTGTAGATGATCTTGCGGCCCAGCGTCGCGTTCGGATTCAGCTTGCCGTTGGTGCCGATCAGCGCCTGCCCTTCGGGAACCGTATAGACGTTGTATCCCAGACCGCCCGTGCCGTTGGAAGTCAGGCCGCTGCTGGCCAGCGCATAGGCTTTCGCCGCCGGATTGGTCTGCGCATAATAGCCGTAGAGCGCCTTGAAATGCGTCTCGTAATACTGCGCGGGCGAGGTGATCACGTCGTACTCCTCCAGCGCTTTCGAGTTTACGCCCCACTTGGCGTCGATCGTCACGACGGCGTCGCCCGACTTCGCCTTTTTGGTGGTTACCATAATCACGCCGTTGGCGCCGCGGGCGCCGTACAGAGCGTTCGAAGCGGCGTCCTTGAGTACGGTCATCGACTCGATGTCGTTCGTGTTCAGGTTGTTCAGATCGCCTTCATAGGGCATGCCGTCCACAATCCAGAGCGGCTCCTTGCCGGCGTTGATCGAACCGAAGCCGCGGACACGGATCGAGGGGGTCGTGCCGAGGTCTCCCGACGTGCTGGAGGTCTGCACACCCGCCACGCGGCCGATCAGCGCCGTCGCCACGTTGGAAGTCTGCACCTTGGCAATCTCATCCGATTTTATGACGGCGGCCGAACCGGTGAAAGCCTCTTTCTTAGCCGTACCGAAAGCCACGACGATCACGTCGTCGATCGCTTGCGCATCCTCCTTCATCGTGACGTTGATCCGGGTTTTTCCGGCGATAGGCAACTGCTGCGGCTCAAAACCGACAAACGTCACCACGAGCGTGCCGTTCGCCGGAGCCGAAAGCGTATACTCGCCGGCCGTGTTGGTCGTGGTCCCCAGAGAGGTCCCATCCACAATGACGGTCGCGCCTGCAACCGGATGTCCGTTTGCATCGGAAACTGTACCGGAGATCTGCCTATTCTGGGCCGTGGCATATGCCAAGAACACGAATACGGCAATTAACGATAGTACAATTTTTCTTACCATAAGCGTTAATTTTAATTGATTTTAAAATAAAAAGTCAACAGGCACAGTCCGGACGCCATAATCACTTGATAATCAGCAAATCATACCCAGATCAACCCAATCCAGTAAAAATCAACATAACCAGCTATAAATCAGCAAACTACCGTAGGAAGAAATATTTTTGCGCCCCAAGTTACGTTACTACGCCGTAACCGGTCGGAATATGGCAACACGGGGAAAATAAGCTGTTTAGGCGCAATCCTGCGTCATATGGTTGTTACTTAATCATTACCTTTAAAGCGGTTTGTGTATTGTATAGGTTAATGAAAAAAGGTTGTTAAAAACAATGAGAAACACGTTTAAGGTTCTATTCTACATCAAGAAGAATGCGCCTCTGCGGAACGGATACGTCCCTGTCATGGGACGTATCACGATCAACGGACAGCGGACGCAATTTTCCACACGTCTCTCGGTCACTCCCCTCAGTTGGGATACTGCGCAGGGACGGGTCGCGGGGCGAAGCAGCATGGCCGTCCGCATCAACGAACAGCTGGCCAATATCCGGTTCCACATCGAAAGATGCTACAACACGCTCTTTTACGAGCAGGCCTTCGTTACTCCGGTGATGGTCAAGGAGATGTATTTCGGCGGCAATCACAAGCAGGAGACCGTGGTCGCCTTCTTCAAGCAGCACAACGACGAATTCAGACGCATGGTCGGCGTCAGCCGCAGCAAGACCACATATTATAAATATAGGTGTGTATGCCGGCATCTGGCGGACTTCGTCTGGGACAAATACAACCGGAAGGATTTAATGTTCAAGGAACTCAACCGCGAATTCCTCACGGGCTTTCATTCCTACATCGCGCAGGAGTGCGCCCATAAGAAAAATACGACGTGGATCTACATGATCGCGCTCAAACATATCCTGATGCTGGCACGCAGCAAGGGATACATGAACAAGGATCTGTTTGCAAATTACAAATTACAGAGCGAATTCGTAACACGCAATTACTTATCCATGAGCGAGATAAACAAACTGATGCAGTACGAGGGCGACACTCCCACCTTACAACTTATCCGGGACGCATTTCTGTTCAGCTGCTTCACGGGCTTGTCTTATATTGATATAAAGGACCTTACGCTGGAAAACATCCAGCAGGTGAATAAACAGCTATGGATCAGTACGACACGCCGCAAGACGGGTTCCGAGGTGAATGTCCGGCTGTTCGAAGTGCCTTACAACATCCTGCTCAAACATAGGCCGATGACCCGCAACAAGCGGATTTTCGCCCTTCCGAGCAACGGCTGGTGCAATGCCTGTCTCGACAAAATCATGTCCGAAATAGGCATTATGAAGCAGATTACATTCCATTCGGCCCGCCATACCTTCGCCACGACGATCACCCTGTCGCAGGGCGTAGCTATTGAGACGATCAGCAAGCTGCTGGGACATAGAAACATACGCACCACGCAGATTTATGCCACCATCACGCACTCGCAGCTCGACGGCGAAATGGAACGTTTGTCGAAACGAATCAACTCGCTTTACCGCAATTTGATCCCTTCGGATGCGCCCGAAACGGGGACAAAGCTCATCTGAGCGCCGTCATCCGCCCCTTGCGCCCCTTCCCGGAGGGAAAATCACCGGAAATCACCGAAAAGGCCGAAAACAGGCGGTTACAATCTGTAACCCGCCCGATGCTTTGTCGAAAAAACTGTAAGTGAGCAACATTAATCCGCAGAATATGTGTAATAGTAGTAAATTATTTTAAAAATTTATTTGTATATGAATCGCCAAACGTTTATCTTTGCTTGTGAACTTTTTATTTTAAAAAATTAACTAATAGATTAACGCTTATGGTAAAAAAAATCCTACTATCGTTAATTGGAGTACTTGTGTTTGCAGCGGGGGCATTTGCCCAAGCCAAACAAGTGCGCGGTAGTGTCGTTGATGAAAACGGAGCGGCCGTGATCGGCGCTTCGGTTATCGTCAAAGGTACGACCATCGGTGTATCCACCGATCAGCAGGGATTTTTCGTTATGAACAATGTTCCGGCGAAATCCGAGGAACTGCAAATCTCCTATTTGGGGTATGTTACGCAGGATGTGAAGATCCGTCCGAACATGCAGATTACCCTTGTTCCTGACGAGCAGACTATCGAGTCCGTCGTGGTTACGGGTATGACCAAGACCGACAAACGTCTCTTTACGGGTGCGGCGGACCGCCTTTCCGCCGAGGATGTGAAACTTTCGGGTATGGCCGATATCAGCCGCGGTCTGGAAGGCCGTTCGGCCGGTGTCTCGGTGCAGAACGTATCGGGTACTTTCGGTACCGCTCCCAAGATCCGCGTCCGCGGTGCGACGTCGATCTTCGGCAGCTCGAAACCCCTCTGGGTGGTCGACGGCGTGATTATGGAGGATGTGATCGACATCGACGCCGACGCACTCTCTTCGGGTGACGCCACGACGCTGATCAGCTCCGCCATCGCAGGTCTCAACGCCGACGACATCGAGAGCTTCAGCATTCTGAAAGACGGTTCCGCAACTTCCATATACGGTGCACGCGCAATGGCCGGCGTGATCGTCGTCACGACCAAGAAGGGTCGTGCAGGCGAGAGCCGCATCAGCTATACCGGCGACTATACGTTCCGTATGACGCCGCGCTACGCCGATTTCAACATCATGAATTCTCAGGATCAGATGTCGGTATATCAGGAAATGGCCGCCAAAGGCTGGCTCAACAACTCGACTATCGCAAACGCCTCTTCGAGCGGTGTTTACGGTAAGATGTGGGAGCTGGTCAACACGGGCAAACTCGAAAATACGGAGGCTGCGCGCAACCGCTACCTGCGCAAGGCCGAGTACCGCAATACAGACTGGTTCAAGGAGCTTTTCCGGAGTTCGCTGATGCACACGCACTCGATCAGCCTCAGTTCCGGTACCGAGAAGTCGCAGTACTACGCTTCGATGAGCGCCATGTTCGATCCGGGATGGACCAAGGCCAGCGAGGTGGAGCGTTATACGGCGAACCTCAATGCTACCTATAATATCTTCGACAATCTGACGCTAAACCTGATTTCGAGCGGTTCTTACCGTAAGCAAACGGCTCCGGGTACGCTGGCGGCGACGACCGACGTGGTATTCGGCGAGGTGAAGCGCGATTTCGACATCAACCCCTACTCTTATGCCATGAATTCGTCCCGGACGCTCGATCCCGATGAATTCTACACGCGCAACTACGCTCCGTTCAACATTATCGACGAACTTGGGCGTAACTACATCGATCTCAACGTCGTGGATACGAAATTCCAAGCGGAGCTGCGTTACAAGCCCGTCACGGGTCTCGAACTGAGCGCACTGGCCGCCATCAAATATTCGGCTACGACGCAGGAGCACAATATTACGGACTATTCGAATCAGGCCCGCGCCTATCGCGCAATGGCTACTACGGTGATCCGTGACAACAACCCGTTCCTGTATACCGATCCCGACAATGCGTATGCAGTGCCTATTTCGATCCTGCCCAAGGGCGGTATCTACAAGCGCCGCGACAACAACATGCTGTCGTACGACTTCCGTTTTGCCGCTTCGTACAATACGGAGATCAACAACCAGCACATTATCAACCTCTACGGAGGTATGGAAGTCAACCAGAGCGACCGTCACGAATCTTGGTTCAACGGCTGGGGTATGCAGTACTCAATGGGCCTGATCCCCTTCTACGCCTACGAGGTATTCAAGAAAGGCAAGGAGGAGAACACCGACTACTTCGGTCTGGCCGACACCCATTACCGCAACGTCGCTTTCTTCTTCAACGGCACCTATTCGTGGAAAGGCCGCTACACCCTCAACGGAACCTTCCGTTACGAAGGAACGAACCGCATGGGTAAGAGCCGCAGCGCCCGCTGGCTGCCGACATGGAACGTCGCCGGTGCATGGAACGTACACGAAGAGAATTTCTTCGAGGCGCTGCGTCCCGCTCTGTCACACTTGTCGCTGAAGGCTTCCTACTCGCTGACCGCAGACCGCGGCCCCAGCTTCGTGACCAACTCGCGCGTCGTCATCACGAGCAATACCCCGTGGCGTCCTTCGGCCGGTGTTACCGAATCGGGTCTGACGATTTACGACTTGGAGAACAGCGAGCTGACTTACGAGAAGAAGAACGAGGTGAACGTCGGTATCGACATGGGCTTCCTGAACAACCGCATCAGCCTCGCAGCCGACTGGTACAAGCGTGACAACCACGACCTGATCGGTGTGATCAACACGCAGGGTATCGGCGGTCAGGTGATGAAATACGGTAACGTCGCCGGTCTGAAATCTTCGGGTGTCGAGCTGACTCTTTCGACCCGCAACATCGAAACCAAGAATTTCAGCTGGTCTACGGACTTCATCTATTCGCACCTGAAAGAGGAGGTGACCGACCTGATGTCGTACAAGCGTGCCATCGACCTCGTATCGGGCACCGGTTTCGGTATGGAAGGCTATCCTTCGCGTTCGATCTTCTCGTTCGACTTCCAAGGCCTGAACGACGAGGGTATCCCGCAGTTCATCAACGAGAAAGGCCAGCTCACGACCACTTCGATCAACTTCCAAGAGCGTAACAACCTCGGACACCTGAAGTATTCGGGTACGGCCGATCCGACGGATTTCGGTAGCTTCGGCAACATGTTCCGTCTCTACGGCTTCAAACTCAATGTCTTCATCACCTACTCGTTCGGCAATGTGATCCGTCTGGATCCGGTCTTCTCCGAATCCTACAGCGACCTGCTCTCCATGCCGCGCGAGTTCCGCAACCGCTGGATGCGTCCGGGCGATGAAAACCATACGGATATTCCGGTTATCGCCAACAAGCGTCAGGTCGAGAAGGACAACTACCTTTCGCGCGCTTACAATGCCTACAACTATTCGACGGCACGTATCGCCAAGGGCGACTTCATCCGCATGAAGGAAATTTCGCTGACCTACGACTTCCCGAAGCGCTGGATCAAGAAACTCCGTTTCTCGAACATGTCGCTTAAACTTCAGGCTACGAACCTCTTCCTGATCTATGCCGACAAGAAGCTCAACGGTCAGGATCCCGAATTCTTCAATACCGGCGGTGTTGCGGTTCCGGTGCCCAAGCAATTTACGCTGACGCTGAAAATCGGTTTATAACAGACGCTAAAGATGAAAAATATGAATACGAAAAAAATAACCACGCTAATCGTACTCGCGGCTGCCCTCGTGGCGCTTCCCGCTTGTAACGACTTTCTGGATGAGATGCCGGACAACCGAACCGAACTCGATTCGAGCGACAAGATCACCAGTCTGCTGGTTTCGGCATATTCCGAACATACCTACCCCGTAACCTGCGAATACGCATCGGACAATGTCGATGAAACGGCATTGGTTTCACCGGACTTCGAACCCGAACAGGAAGAGTATTACCGCTGGCAGGACGTTACGGCAGCCGTTACCAACGAAGCGCCGCAGGCCGTATGGAGTCAGTACTACATGGCTATTGCCGCCGCCAACCAAGCGCTCGACGCCATCAAGGAGCTGGGCGGCGCCGACACCCCGCAGCTGAAAGCCGCCAAGGGCGAAGCGCTTATCTGCCGTGCATACGCTCATTTCTGTCTGGCCAATATGTTCTGTCAGGCCTACAATCCGCAGTATGCGTCGGAGGACCTTGGCATTCCCTACATGGAGAAAGCCGAAACGATACTCGACCCCAAATACACCCGCGGTACGCTGGCCGACGTCTATTCCAAGATCGACGCCGACCTGATCGAGGGTCTGCCGCTGATCACCGACGAGTTCTACTCGGTGCCGAAGTACCATTTCAACCAGAAGGCCGCCTATGCCTTTGCAGCCCGTTTCTACCTCTTCTATCAGAAGTGGGACGAGTGTATCGCCGCCGCGAAGGTAGTGCTGGGAAGCGCTCCCGAAACGATGATGCGCGACCTTGAGGCGAACGGCAAACTGGGACTGCAGTCGGCCGACGGACAAACCCTGCTCCGCACGATGGACTATATCGACTACTCGCACAAGTGCAACCTGCTGCTGCAGACCTCGATAACCGATGCTCCCGGCATTTCGTTCGGTCCTTACAATGCCTACACCGGTTTCTCCCACGGTAACTGGCTGGATCAGACCGAAACCTTCCGCGCTCCGACGGCTCCGTGGGGCAGCAGCTACACGCTCTACTCTGCGCCGTATTCGATGAATACCGGTAAAGCCGACAAGTGTTTCGCATGGCGTGCGCCCTACCTCTTCGAGATCAAGGACCCGGTGATGCAGACGGGACTCGCGCATACGGTTTTCCCCGCATTTACGGCCGAAGAGACGCTGCTCTGCCGCGCCGAGGCTTACATCATGAAGAAGGAATACGGACCGGCTCTGAACGACATGAACCTCTGGATCAGCAAATATGTGAAGTCCGGCGCCCAGACGCTCACCGAAGCCAGCGTCAACCAGTGGGCGCAGAACACGAGGGAGTACACTCCGGCCAACCCCACGGTGAAGAAACCTTTCGGCGAGACGGCTTTCCCGCTCGAAGCCGGCACGCAGACCAACATGTGCTATGCGTTGCTGCATCTGCGCCGTGTGGAGACCGTACACCTCGGTTTGCGCTGGTTCGACATAAAACGTTACGGCATTACGATCTATCGTCGCAAGCTGGCCAGCTACAACACGCTCGGAAGCGTTACCGACGAACTGCACGCCCGCGACCCGCGCTGCGCGATGCAGCTGCCGATGGATGTCGTTGCCGCAGGCCTGACTCCTAACCCGAGATAATCAGATGCTAACGATAAAACAGGATATACGATGAAAAAGAATATTATATTACTTATGACGGCAGTGTTCGGAGTGTTCGTTTTGGCGGGCTGCTCCGAGGACGACCTGAACAAGACGAGCGCTGTCCTCGACTCGCCTACCGTCGAAAACGATTTCGACAGATGGCTTGCCAAGAACTATATGGAACCCTACAACATCGATTTCAAATATCGTTTCAAAGATGTTCTGGGCGACATGGACTACAACCTGACTCCCGCGGATTACGGGCAGGCGATCAAACTGGCCAAGCTGACACTGCACCTGACGCTGCAGGTTTACGACGAAGTGACGGGCAGCAGGCAGTTCATCAGCGAGAACTTCCCGAAGATCGTCCATGTTATCGGTTCGCCGGCCTATAACGAAAACAACAACATCGTACTCGGTGTAGCCGAAGGCGGTAAGATGATGACCCTTTATCAGGTCAACATCATCGACTATCTGCTGAGCACGAAGAATATTGCCCAGCTCAACGAGCTATTCTTCAAGACCATGCACCATGAGTTCGGTCACATCCTCCACCAGACGCGGCCCTACTCGACCGACTTCAACGCCGTAACGCCTTCGAGCTACGTCGGCGACGCATGCTTCGACACCTACCGGACGGATGCAGCGGCTCGGCAGGCCGGGTTTATCACGCGTTATTCGTCGAAGGCTCCCGATGAGGATTTCGTGGAACAGCTCTCGCTCTACGTAACCACGACGGCAGCCGAATGGGAAGCCATTCTCGCACAAGGCGGCAGCGCCGGACGTCCGCTTCTCGAACAGAAAAACGATATCATGCGTGCATACATGCTCAGCACATGGGATATCAATATCGATGAACTGCGAAAAGTGGTATTACGTCGGCAGAATGAGATTTGGTCGCTCGATTATAACATTTAATTCGTAAAAGAGATGAAAAAACTTATCATATTATTAGCGGTTTTGCCGCTTGTCCTCTCTTCGTGCCTTAAAGATGACAAGGACGCTTTCGGCAAAACGGCCAGTGAGCGAATCCGCGAGGTGCAGGAGGGCACCGAAAAGGCGCTGACCGGAGCTGCCAACGGCTGGCTGATGGAGTACTATCCCAGTGCGACGCAGGAGTACGGAGGCATTGCGATCTACATGAAATTCCAGAACGGAACGGTTACCGTAACTTCCGAAGCGGGAGGCGCCGGCAAGACCGCCGAGAGTCTCTACTCGTACGATCAGGATTACGGTCCCACGATCAATTTCGACACTTACAATCCCTACTTCCATATCTATTCGGAGCCGAACTCCGGTGTCGGCCCGACCAATACGGGTATGGGAGGCGACAGCGAGTTCATCATCATGAGCTATGCGGCCGACAAGGTCGTTCTGCGCGGCAAGAAAACCCAGAACACCATCGTGCTGACTCCCCTGCCGGAAACCGCATGGAACACGATGTTCGGCAAATATTCCGCGGATGTGAACAAGATGGACAATTTCCGTTCCTACGAACTCGTTCTCAACGGCAAGACCTACGACATCGCACGCGAGGTAGCGGACAATTACAATTCCCGTTACTTCTCCGTGGTGACCGAGTCCGGAGTTACGTCTGCAAGTTTCATCTACACGCAGGATACCGGACTCAAGTTCTATGAGCCGCTGGTTGTCGACGGAGTTTCGATCGAGGAGATGACTTGGAGCGGCGGCATGTTCACCGACGAGGTAAGCGGCGCCCGGATTCAGGAGACGGTATCCAACAATAAGTTCACCTTCGCCGTATCGGACATCAAGGCTACTTCGGTCAAAGTAAAGACGACGCCGACTGTTGCAAACGAGTACTATTATTTCAATGTCGTGCCCAAAAGCGCCTTTGCAAGTATGGCGGACGAGGATATTCTCAACGTATTGATGAACAGCATCACGTCGATGAACGACTTGTCCCGCGGCACTGCCGAGAAGACGCTGATCGTCGAATCCGATACGGAGTATGTTCCCTGCGGATTCGGACTCAAAGTCGTGAACGGTTATGTTTATCCGATCACGGAGCTGGCCAAAGGCACCTCCTTCATGAGCGGTCAGGGCGAACCGTTGTCGCCGGAGTATCAAGCATGGCTCGGCACATGGACCGTCACCAGTACTTCTGCGGAAGTCACCAACGCTCCGGTAACGTTCGATGTTACATTCAGCAAGAAAGTAGCCAACAGCACTTACAGCGTTGCCGGTTGGGGAAGTTCGGTATATCGTCTGCAATATCCCGTTACCGCGGACTTTAACGCAGCAGATGGTTCGTTTACGATGAAAAACAATCAAGAACTGGTTGCCGGTGCATTGTATTTCGTGGCGGAATGTATCGTCGAGGACGGTACCACCTCCTTGCTTACGAGTGAGACCTTCGTTCCTCTGCAGGGCGTCATGGGTGCCGACAAATCGAGTGCATCCGTTCTCTGCAACAGCGGAACATTCACTAACGGTAAAAAATTCGCAGTAGGTACAATGGACTTGTTCATCTATGACGGAGGTTGGTACGGTATCAAGCCCGCCGAAGGCTTTACTTCAGGTGACTATGTAATCGGTCCGTTCAAGTTGGTGAAAAAATCCGCTGCCGGATCTGCAGTGAAGGCTCAGGCGTCGTTCTCCAATGCGCCCGTTGCATTCAAACCGCACAAAATATCGACGACGGAAATTCAGCTGAGTTCCGTAATCGGCCGTCAGACTAGCGCACATGCAGCGACACTTTAATAAGCGCTTGCATTATTGATCAATAGGGGTGGGAGGAGTCATTATCGAATGACTCCTCCCAAATTTTAGAGGGATTACCATCGTTTCATCTGCATGAGTTCGGTATTGCACCGGACTCATGTCGTCAATATACTCTTCATCCGCTTGCTGCCGAAGCGCAGCCGATTGCCGGAGAGGTCTGCGATCGGGATGCAGGCAGGGCGGTTTGTCACCATAAAATAATAAATAGAACAATAATTTGCATAAATCCGCACAAAATCGCATATTTGTATCTTAATCTTCCGTTACGAACCATTTATGGAATCTTTTTTGAACCATACGCCGGCGGCATATACTCCCTGTAAATCCGCTCCGGAAGATTTGCAGAGCCTATCTTTTGTCATCTATCCAAAATCATAGTTTATGAACAACAGAAAACTACTCATTTTTGCGTCATTCCTGCTGTTGGCGGGCTGTACGACCGATCCGGATATGGATAATAACGCGGGGGGGGGTACTTCCGCGCAGACTCCGTCGGCCAAGATCGTCAACACCTCCGCCGATGCGGCGGCCGAAACGCTTCTGGTCTATTTCAACGACCGTGCGGTCGAAACCATCGAAAGCACCGCTGCCGCAACCCGCACTGCGGCGACCCGTTCGGGAGTCGCCTCCGTAGACGACGTTCTGAGCCGTCTGGAGATCGTTTCGCTGGAACGCCTTTTCACTTACGACGCCCGGAGCGAAGAGCAGACCCGCGCCGCAGGGCTGCATAAATGGTACATACTCACTTTCGGCCAAGGCGCGGATCTGGAGAAAGCCGCGAGGGAGCTGGCCGGAGTGGCTGAAGTGAGCCGCATACAATTCGACACGAAACTGCAAAAGGCATCGGTCGGCAATCCCATGCCTTTCAGAATCGACGAGACGGGGACGACCCGCGCCGATTTCTCCGGCAGCGGCTTCAATGATCCCGGACTTCCGAGCCAGTGGCACTACAGCAACAACGGCGACAAAATGTTCGCGGCTACGACGGCCGCAGGCGCCGACATCAATGTTCCGGAGGCATGGAAACTGACCGGCGGCAGCCCTTCGATCATCGTCGCCATCGTCGATGAAGGCGTGAAATACACCCATCCCGATCTGGCCGACAACATGTGGGTAAATCCCGACGGAAGCGGCGTTCCCGGATACAACTTCGCCACGAATTCGACCAAGCTTACATGGAGTGTATCGCATTATGACAATAAAGGCAAGTACGACGGCGATTCGGGCCACGGCACCCACGTCGCAGGTACGGTAGCCGCCGTGAACAACAACGGCAAAGGCGTCTGCGGCGTAGCGGGCGGCACGGGCAGCAACGACGGCGTGAAACTCATGTCGTGCCAGATTTTTTCGGGCGGCAAGGGCGGCACCATCTCGACTTCGGTCCGGGCGATCAAATACGCCGCCGACAACGGCGCCTCGATCATCCAGTGTTCGTGGGGCTACCCCACTCAGTCGCCGTTCACGTCGGACAGCTATTATGAAAGGAATTACGCCGCGGAAAAAGAGGCGATCGACTACTTCGTCTCGAAAAAGAACAACGACGTACTCGACGGAGGTCTTGCGATCTTCGCCGCAGGCAACGACGCCACCAACTTCGCGAGTTATCCGGGCGGCTAGCGCAGCTACGTTTCGGTCACCTCGTTCGGCCCGGACTACCTGCCGGCCTACTACACGAATTACGGTCCCGGCTGCAACGTCGCGGCTCCGGGCGGCGACGCCAGCATCTCGCCCGCAGGAACCAGCGCCGCGCAGGTGCTTTCGACACTGCCTTCCGAGCTGCCCGCAGAACTCGGCACCGACGGAGCCGACTACGGCTACATGCAGGGCACCTCGATGGCCTGCCCCCACGTATCGGGCGTCGCTGCGCTGGGACTCTCCTACGCGCTGGCCAAAGGCAGGCATTACACGGTGGACGAGTTCAAATCGATGCTCCTGACCGCCGTAAACGACATCGACTCCTATATCATCGGCGGAACCAAAAACGGCATGGTACTCCGCAACTACCGCAAGAATATGGGCACCGGATCGATCGATGCCTACCAGCTGCTGATGCAGATCGAAGGCACGCCCTGCCTGCCGGCTAAAGTCGGCGTACAGCAGGTACTCTCGCTCGACAAGTTCTTCGGGCAGGCTTCGGCGAACCTGACCTACAAGAGCGCCGAAATGTCGCAGGCCGACATGGACAAGCTGGGGATCACCGCCGCGCCAGCGTTCTCGTACGGAAAACTGCAGATCAAATGCACCAAACCGGGCGTCGCCAAGATCAAGATCAAGGCCATGGCCGGAAGTTCCTCGGCAAACGGAGAGATGAGCGGCATGGAGATCACCAAGGAGTTCGCGATCATCGCCCGCTCGGTACAAGCCGGCAACGGAGGTTGGTTATAATATAAACGTATGAAAACTATGAGAAAGACTATCTATATCGTACTGGCCGCATTGGGCCTGTGTCTGTTCGCCGGCTGCGGATCGTCGGACAAGGAGAAGGTTTCGCCCACGGCAAAGCTGCTCGTCGGCGAGTGGCAGCTCAAGACATGGACGGGCGAGACTCCGCAGGATTTCGATATTTACCTCTCGTTCGATGCGGACAATACCTTCGAGATATACCAAAGGCTCGCCGAGGTAAAGTACCAGAAATTCACCGGCAGTTATCAGGTGCAGAACGACGTGCTCAGCGGAAAATACAGCGGCGGCAAGAACTTCGGAAGCACCTACGACATTTCGTTCAACGAATCGGGCAGCACGCTGACGCTGACCAGCGCCACGAACGTTACGGAAGTGAGCGTATACGAGCGCAGCACGATTCCGAATTCGGTCAAGGAGGGCGCCGCCGTGATGAAATCCACCCGTTCGGCGGTACGGCTGCCGCTGTAGGCCGTCCGCCGCAAAGGTCAAAACAGAGAATCTCCGGTCTTATGACCGGAGATTTTTTCATGCCGGAGTCATTCACACCCCACCGGCGGCCGATTTCCGGACGCAAACGCCGTTCATGTCCGAAAAACTGTTATATTTGCCCTCCGGAAGAGAAATTATATTTACAGAAACATCAGACGGACAGCCGGATAGCTCCCGATTTCCGTTTTGGCACATTTTTCACTATCTTTGGACAAAATACGTCACATATTATGAACATCACCGAAATTCTGCCCGGCATTCATTACGTCGGGGTCAATGATCGCACGACAACCCGTTTCGAAGGACTCTGGTCGCTTCCCCACGGAGTTTCATACAACGCATATCTGGTCGCAGACGAGAAGGTCGCCCTGATCGACACCGTCGAAGAGGCTTTCGGAAGCCGTTTGTTCGAAAATATCCGCGAGACGATCGGCGACCGCCCGATCGACTACCTCGTGGTCAATCACATGGAGCCGGACCACTCGTCGTCCATCCGCGCCCTGCGCCTGCTCTACCCCGACATCCGGATCGTCGGCAACGCCAAGACGCTGCAAATGATCCAAGGCTTCTACGGCATCGACGCCGGGACGCTCGAAGTCAAGGAGGGCGACACGATTTCGCTCGGCGCGAAGACGCTCTCGTTCTACATGGCGCCGATGGTACACTGGCCCGAAACGATGGTCACGTGGTGCGCCGAAGCCGGGACGCTCTTCTCTGGCGACGCTTTCGGCACGTTCGGGGCTATCGACGGCGGCATCACCGATTCGCAGCTCGACCCGTCGCGCTACTGGGACGAGATGCGCCGCTACTACGCCTGCATCGTGGGCAAATACGGCGGCCCCGTGCAGAAAGCGCTGGCAAAGGTCCGCGGACTGAACCCCACGACCATCTGTTCGACCCACGGTCCCGTATGGCAGCGGCAGATTCCGCAGGTAATGGATATTTACGACCGTCTGAGCCGCTACGAGGGAGAACCCGGCGTAGTGCTCGCCTACGGTTCGATGTACGGCAACACGGAGCAGATGGCCGAACGCATCGCCCGCGAGCTTGCGAGCCGGGGCGTCGGCCCGATCGTCATATACAACCTTTCGTTCGCCGACGAATCGGTCGTGCTGCGCGACGTGTTCCGCTACGACACGCTGATCGTCGGCGCGCCGACCTACAACGGAGGCATCTACCCGCCCGCGGCGCGCCTGCTCGACCTGATCGCCGCTCGCTGCGTTCCGCAGCGCAACTTCGGGTGGTTCGGATCGTTCTGCTGGGCCGGGGCCGCCGTGCGCGGCATGGGCGAATTCGCGCAGCGCATGAAGTGGGAGCCGATCTGCGATCCCGTGGAGATGAAGCAGGGCTTCTCGTCCGGCTGCCACGACTTCTGCAGCCGGTTCGCCGACGGCGTCGCCGAGCGCTTCCGCCGCTGAAAAAGCATACACCAAAAACTCACAATATGAAAATCGCAGTCGTAGGAACGGGGTACGTCGGTCTGGTTTCGGGGGCATGTTTCGCCGAAATGGGCCTTGACATCACGTGCGTCGATATAGACAAAAAGAAGATCGACGGGCTGAACAACGGCGTCATCCCGATCTATGAACCGGGGCTGGAAGAGGTCGTCCGGCGCAATGTCGAAGAGGGCCGTCTGCACTTCACGACCGAACTCACGGATTGTCTGGACAACGTGGAGGTGGTCTTCTCGGCCGTAGGCACGCCGCCCGACGAGGACGGGTCGGCCGACCTGAAATACGTGCTGGAAGTGGCCCGCACATTCGGCCGGAATATCAAGAAATATACGGTGCTGGTGACCAAAAGCACCGTTCCGGTAGGTACTGCGCAGAAAGTCAAGGCCGTAATCCGCGAAGAGCTTGCCCGGCGGAAGTGCAAGGTGCCGTTCGACGTCGCTTCGAACCCCGAATTTCTGAAGGAGGGCGCGGCTGTCAAGGACTTCATGTCGCCCGACCGCGTGGTCGTGGGCGTCGAAAGCGAACGGGCGCGCAAGCTGATGACCAAGCTCTACCGGCCGTTCCTGATCAACAATTTCCGCGTGCTGTTCATGGACATTCCCTCGGCCGAAATGACCAAATACGCCGCCAACGCCATGCTGGCGACGCGAATCTCGTTCATGAACGAGATCGCCAACCTGTGCGATCTGGTAGGCGCCGACGTCGAAATGGTCCGCAAAGGAATCGGTTCCGACGCCCGCATCGGCAGCAAATTCCTCTATCCGGGCTGCGGTTACGGCGGCTCGTGCTTTCCGAAGGACGTGAAGGCGCTGGCCCACACGGCACACGAACACGGCTACACGATGCAGGTAATCGAAGCCGTGGAGCGGGTCAACGAACGCCAGAAATCGATCGTTTTCGACAAATTGCAGCTGGCGCTGGGCGACCTGCGCGGCAAGACCGTAGCCGTCTGGGGACTCGCCTTCAAACCCGAAACGGACGACATGCGCGAAGCACCGGCATTGGTCGTGATCGACCGGCTGCTCGAAGCGGGAGCGACGGTCCGCGCATACGATCCGGTCGCCGCCAACGAATCCCGCCGCAGGCACGGCGAAGAGCGCGTTTATCATGCCGCGTCGATGTACGAAGCCGCCGAAGGAGCCGACGCCGTCGCGCTGATCACCGAGTGGAAGCAGTTCCGCATGCCCGACTGGACGCTCCTGCGTTCGGCCATGCGCGACAATATCATCGTGGACGGCCGCAATATCCTCGACAAGGAAGAGGCGCTGAACGCCGGATTCCGCTATTACGGCATCGGGAAATAACGGGTGCAGCGGCATCCGGAATGCAATCCGGCAAGCTGCAGGAAGCGGTAACCGTATATAACACGAAGGCCGGAGTGTATGCTCCGGCCTTCGTGTTATCGTCTCGGCGATCCTACATGCGGACCTTGACGATGATCTTGCGTATGCTTCCCTCGCCCACCATCGGCGCATGGCCGTCCTCAGGCATGAGGATCGTAAACTGACCGGGACGGATCGTGTAGCAGGTCTGCGGCTCGTCGTCGAAGAGCTGAATATCCTTCTCGGCATCGAACCCGCCCAGCGGTTTGCTCAGGACGGCGCGTTCGCTCCAGCCGAAGGTCTCGCGCTCGCCGCGGACAAGCACCTGAATGTCGAGATAGGCGTTGTGGATTTCCAGCTTGGCGTCGGCGGGCTTCTTCAATTCGGTATCCATGACATTCACATAGATATCCTTGCCGTCGAGTTCGTGGATACCGGGTTCCATCTTCTCCCAGTCGGTCGAGGCGATGAAACCGAAAGCTTTTTCCAGACGCGGATTCAACGAATAATAGAGCGCACTGTTTTTCAAAGAGTCGAAAATCATAATTATATCGGATTAGTTGTTCATTGCATTTTTCCGCAGCCGGACGACGACGGGATGGTGGTCCGAGTAATCGACCGTGGGCACCTCGTACGAGAGCGCATCGAAACCCTCCGAGCTGAGCACGTAGTCGATCCGCAGGGTATTGAAAAATCCGCGGAACGTATGCGAATAGCCCGAACCGCACTGGCTGAAAGCGTCGTTCAGGCCCTTGGCCATGGTGCGGTAAACGTACGACATGGGCGTATCGTTGAAGTCGCCGCAGACGATGCACCGCGAACGCCACGCCTCCACCACCACCGCGATGCTGTCCACCTGCGCGGCACGCAGCACGCTGTTCTCGCGGAAACGGCCCGCCATGCTCCGCAGTTTGTCCTCGCGCGCCGTATCGGAGAGAAATCCGCGGCTGGTGAGGTAGTCGTTGTCGGCCGCCTTGATCGCCGTCGAACGCAGGTGGTTGTTGAACACCCGAATCGTATCGTCGCCGATCAGCAGATCGGCCCAGACCGAGGTGCCGGGGGTCAGCACGACGCCGGAGCGCAGGATGCGGTATTTGCTCAGGATCACCAGCGGCGCGCCGTAAAGCGAATCGGGCGCCTGCGTACGTCCGAAAACGGCGCTTTCGTACTTCTCGTCCAACAATGCGAACTCGTCGGACTGCCCGGCCAGCCGCGCGTTGAACTCCTGCAGGCAGATGATATCGGGATTATGGTCGCCGATCAGCTGCAGCACGTCTCCCACGCTGCTGAGTCCGTTCTCGCCGTAGAATCCCCGCACGTTATAGGTCATCACCTTGAAGGCGCGGCGGTCGTACCTCTCGTCGCCGTAATTACGGCGGAACTCAGGTCTGTAGAAAAGCGACACCTTGAAAAGCCCGACGACCACCAGCGCGACCATGATTCCGGCCCGCACCAGCCGCCAGCGGATGATCCAATAGAGCGCCAGAACAACCGTGACGACATAGACCGCCGGTGCGGCCAGCCCCAGCACGGGGAAGAACCACACCCGGCCCGGATCGACGTAGGGGACGAAAAAGGTGACGACCATCGTAACGGCCGTTACGGCCGTCAGGAGCGTCATCAGCAGATCGAGCAGCCGCAGCAACAGACTGCGCCGCGGCTTACGGCCGCGGTCGCTGTCATAACCGCTGTAATAGGTCTCGGACATAGGGTCAGAAACGGATTATGCCCCGCTGTTTCCACCATTGAAGCAGCAGGAAGCCCCACAACATGCCTCCCACATGGGCGAAATGCGCCACATTGCCCACGCCGCGCCAGCCCAAGAACAGTTCGATCACACCGTAGATGACGACGAACCATTTGGCCTTCATCGGAATCGGGGGAATCAGCAGCATGATGACCGCATTGGGGTGCAGGACTCCGAAGGCCAGCAGCAGTCCCATCACGGCGCCCGAAGCACCGACCAGCACCAGCGGAAATTCGCCGAAGGCCAGCGCCGTCAGGTATTGGATAAGCGCCGCGCCGATGCCGCAGACCATGTAATAGGTCAGAAAGCGTTTCTGCCCCAATTCATACTCCAGCGTACGCCCGAACATCCAAAGAGCGAACATGTTGAAGAAGATATGTTCGAAATTGGCATGCAGGAACATGTAGGTGATGAACTGATAGACATGGAAAAACGGCGTACCGAGCGACAGGGCGCAGTACTCCATGATCGTATTGCCCGCCTTCGGCAGCAACGCCGTGGCCATGAAGATCAGGACGTTGATGATTATCAGATTCAACACCACCGGGGGCGTCTGGAAATAATTCCTGTTCATAAATTATCTTTTTTCAGTTTCGTTGCGGTTTTCTCCCCGTCCCGTCTCTCAGGGCTGCAAACGCAGCCCGGCCTGCATTCGCAAGCCCGATCCTGCGGGGAGCGGTTTTCAATTTTCCGCCCCGGAAACAAGCCGCATGGAGCCGGCCGGATCAGGGCGCCGAAAATTTATGCAAATGTACGTTTTTCCGCCGGATTATCCCAACTTGGCCCGGATATCTTCGACGGTTATCTCGGCGGTTATGGCTTTGCCCGATGGCGAAAAGCTGAAATTGCCCGAAGCGGCCAGCCGCGCGAGCAGTGCGGCGGCTTCGTCGCGCGACATGAGACGCACAGTCTGCTTCGCGGCTCCGCGCGCCATCACGGCGGCGATCTTCTCGCGCCGCACGTCGGCCAGCGACACGGGCGTCGAAAAGGCCTGCAGCAGTTCGTAAAGCAGCTGGTCCACCGAGTCGGCAGGCATGTCGGCCGGCGTGCCCTTCACCTCGACGGCGCAGTCGCCCTGAAAATCGAGATCGAAGCCCAGCGATGCGAATTCGACGGCATTCTCTTCGAGCAGGGCGTATTCGCTGTCCGAAAGCACCAGCCGTTCGGGAAACAGCAGCTGCTGACTCACCGACGAACCGCTGCCGAGCATCTTCAGGTAGTCTTCGTAAAGTACCCGTTCACGGGCGCGGCGCACGTCCACCACCACGAACCGTCCGCCCAGCAGGGCGGCGACATAGCCGCCTCCGAGCGGCAGCGGATCGGTAAATTCGGGCCGCCCGTCAACGTCGAGACGCTGTTGCTCGACCGTCGCTTCGGAAGGGATGAATTCCAGCTCGCTGGCATCGAACCCACTCTCCGAAGTCACTTCGAAGCCCCCGCCCGACACGAAATCCTCGAAGGCGTCGTCCGCCGCAGAGGGAATCGAAAATTCGTCGGCGCCGCTGCCGGCCGCAGGAAATCCCCCGCCCCCGGCGCTGCGCAGGCCGCCCGGCAAAGCGACACCCGAACCGCGTCCTCCGCCACGCGGAGCGAAGCCCGCGCCGGCATTGTCGGAGAGAGTTTGGCCGTTGTCGCTGAACGGCACGTCGAATCCGGCGAAATCGACGTTCGGATCGGGCGCCGACGGATCGATGTACTCTTCGCGGAAAGGATTGTATTCGCTGTTGGACATGGCCCGCGGCTCGCTGTAGACCGCCCCTTTGGTCAGCACCGGAATCTCGACGATGCCTTCGCGGTCGAAATCCATCAGCGGCACGGCGCCCGTCTTGGCGAGCGTTTCGCGCACGGCGGCGTTCACGATCTGCCACACGGCCTCCTCGTCGGCGAATTTCACCTCGGTTTTCTGCGGGTGGACATTGACGTCGATGCGCGACGGGTCGATCGTCAGGTAGAGGAAATACGACGGCGAACTGCTTTCGGGAATCAGCTTCTCGTACGCCTTCATGATGGCGCTCGTGAGGTACGAACTCTTGAAATAGCGGCCGTTTACGAAGAGGTACTGTTCGCCGTTGCGCCGTTTGGCGGCGGCGGGACGACCGATGTAGCCTTCGATGCGGGCGATCGAAGTGTCGGCCTCGACCTCCAGCAAATTCTGCTTGATATGGCGTCCCACCACATCGACGATACGTCCGGCGAGCGACGCCGCACTCAGCGTATAGACCGGGGCGTCGTTGGCGTAAAGTTCGAAGGCGATCTGCGGATTGCACAACGCCACGCGCTGGAATTCCGACTTGATCTGCGCCGCCGACGTGGTGCTCTTGTCCAGAAAACGGCGGCGGGCCGGGACATTGTAGAAAAGGTTGCGCACGAAAAACTGCGACCCTGCGGGACACATCACCGGGGTCTGTCCGGCGAACTGGCCGCCGTTGATCTCGGTCTGCGTACCGACTTCGTCGCCCTCCTGCCGCGTCCGCAGTTCGACCTGCGCCACGGCGGCGATCGAAGCCAGCGCTTCGCCGCGGAATCCGAAAGTATTGAGTGCGTAAATATCGTCCACGGAGGTTATCTTGCTCGTGGCGTGGCGGTCGAAAGCCATGCGCGCGTCGATGGGCGACATGCCGCAGCCGTCGTCCACGATCTGAATCAGGTCCTTGCCGCCGTCGCGGAAATTGACCTTTACGGTGCGTGCGCCTGCGTCGATCGCATTCTCCATCATCTCCTTGACCACCGAGGCGGGACGGTTGACGACCTCACCCGCCGCGATCTGATTGGCTACGACCTCCGGTAATAATCTGATCTTATCTGCCATCTACTCCTGATAATCGTTGGGTACCACCGTGATAGGCTGCTCCTGCCACTCGACGTCGGAAATGCCCGACTGATCAAGCCCGTTGCGCCGCACCGTCTCTTCGGCACCCACCGCTTCGGTCTGCGCCGGGGCCGAGGTCCGCGCCCGCAGGAAAACGTCGGCGAGCCTCGGATAGAGAATATAGATGAACAGCAGCACCAGAACCGCGCCTACGGCCATCTTCCAAATGCGGTCGCGGCCCGTCTTCTCCTCCTTGGAACGGCGTGCGGCGCGCGCATCGCGCTGGGTGCGGATATATTGTCCGGGGCGGTATTCGCCTCCGGCGTCTTCGGCTCTTTCGCCCCGAAGCTCGGCGCGGCGCTGTTCGCGCGCCTCCTTTTCGGGGTCGTAATAACGCGGTATGTAATTGAATTTGTTCGCGTGCTTCTTGAACGGGGTGAAACCTAACATGGCGTGTTCTCCTATTTTTTTGTAAAGATACGAATTCTTCCGCAATTTTATTGCCCCGAATTCCTTTTTCCGGCACGGACGCATGCGTCCGCCGCGCGCGGGAAGCGGGTTGCGGCCGGGGCGGCTCCCGATCTGCCAATACGGCGGAATGCCGGAACCCGCAGGGGTATTCAGCACTCCGCCGTAGAGACGAAACCGTATCGTTTCCTAACGGAAGAAACTCTTCATCCGCTCGAAAATATTCTGGTTTTTGACCGAGTCGGCCTTCTGGAAACCGGGCTGCCGGGACAACTCCTCGACCAGCCGCTTCTCCTCGGCATTGAGTTTCGACGGAATGGTGATGTCCACCACGATCAGCTCGTCGCCGCGGCCGTAGCCGTTCACGTCGGGCAAACCCTTGCCGCCCAGACGCAGCACCTTGCCGGCATGCGTTCCCGGAGCGATCTTGATCTTGGCGCGGCCGTCTACCGTCGGCACCTCGACCGTACCGCCCAGCAGGGCCAGCGTCACGGTGATATTGAGGTTGTGAATCAGGTCGTTGCCGTCGCGCATCAGTTCGGGATGCGGCTCCTCTTCGATCAGCACCTGCAGGTCGCCGTTGACGCCGCCGTGGCGCGCGGCGTTGCCCTTGCCCGTGACGGTGAGCATCATGCCCTCGCCCACGCCGGCCGGAATCTTGATCTCCACGACCTCCGAACCGCGGACGGTGCCTTCGCCCTTGCACTTGTCGCAGGGCGAAGTGATGACCTTGCCCGTACCGCCGCAGGTCGGGCACACGCTCTGGGTCTGCATGCGGCCGAAGAAGGTGTTTTCGACACGCGTCACATGGCCCGTGCCGTTGCACGTCGAGCAGGTCGAATAGGAATCGGCATCCTTGGCTCCCGTACCGCCGCACTTGTCGCAGGCGACGGTCTTGTTGATCTTGAGCTTCTTGGTGACGCCGTTGGCGATCTCGGCCAGCGTCAGCCTGACCTTGATGCGGATATCGGAGCCGCGGTTCACGCGCCGGCCGCCGGACGACGACGAACGGAACCCGCCCCCGCCGAAATGTCCGCCGAAAATATCGCCGAACTGCGAGAAAATATCCTCCATCGAGAAGCCGCCGCCGCTGAAGCCGCCGAAACCGCCTCCGCCGCCCGCCGCACCGCTCATGCCGGCATGGCCGAACTGGTCGTAACGGGCACGCTTGTCGGGGTTCGACAACACGTCGTAGGCTTCTGCTGCCTCCTTGAATTTCTCCTCGGCCTGCTTGTCGCCCGGATTCTTGTCCGGGTGATACTGAATGGCAGCCTTGCGGTAGGCCTTCTTTATTTCGTCGGCGTTAGCGTTCTTCTGGACGCCCAGCACTTCGTAGTAATCCCTCTTTTCAGCCATCTTCTTACTCTCCTACAACGACTTTTGCAAAACGCAGCACCTTGTCGCCCAGCATGTAACCGGTCTGGACGACGTCTACGACCTTGCCCTGCATATCCTCTCCGGCGGCGAACTTGGCCACAGCCTCGCATAGGTCGGCGTCGAACTCCCGGCCCTTGACGTCGATCTCGGTCACGCCCTTCTGACGCAGGGTTTCGGTAAATTTCTGCGATATCAGGTTCACGCCGGCGCGCAGCGCTTCGATATCGTCGCTCTTCTGCATGGCATCGACCGCCCGCTGCACGTCGTCGCGCACGGGAAGCATCGCCAGCAAGACGTCGCGGCCTCCGGTCTGCACCAGATCCATCTTCTCCTTGAGCGTACGCTTGCGGTAGTTGTCGAACTCGGCCTGCAGACGGATGTATTTATCCTGCCATTCGGCGGCGGCCGCCGCAAAATCGGGTGCGGCGCCGCTGTCGGCCCCGTCTGCCATTGTGTCAGTCTCCTCCTGCGGCTCGTCTGACACATTGGCACAGGGTTCGCCGTCGCACGAGGGATAACCGTCGCCCGGCTCGAACCCTTCGTCGCCGTTAATGGCTTCATTATAAGCTTTTTCCTTTTTCATATATAGTTGTTTTTCAGATTTTCCGTCTTATAGTCGATCAAATTGTATACCAACCTCCGGAAGGGCCTATCCGATGATGAAAATAGCAGGGCGTTTGTTCATCGCGGGCAGTTCGGCGGCACGCCATTCGCGGACGCGGAGCGTGCGGATGAATTCGCCGGGAGCCGTGATGTCCATGGCCACCGTCAGCCGCGTTTCGGGCGCAAGGGTCTGCAACAACTGCTCCATCAGCTTGACGTTGCGGTACGGGGCCTCGATGAAGAGCTGCGACTGGCCTTCGGCGTGCGCGCGGCGTTCGAAACGGCGGATCGCCTGCACCCGTTCGGGCGGTTTGACGGGCAGATAGCCGTTGAAAGCGAACGACTGTCCGTTAAGCCCCGACGCCATGACCGCCATGACGATCGACGAAGGTCCGACGAGAGGCACGACACGGATTCCGCGGCGGTGGCAGGCTTCGACCACCAGCGCCCCCGGATCGGCGACGCCCGGCACGCCCGCTTCGGAAATCACGCCCGCCGAACGTCCCTCGACGAGCGGTTTCACCAGCTCTTCGACCTCACGTCCGGCGACGGTATGTTCGTTCAGTTCGCGGAAGCAGAGCGTGTCGATCGGGCGCGCCGCGCCCGCTTTCGACAGAAACCGCCGCGCCGTGCGGGTATTCTCGACGATAAAATAGTCGAGCGAATCCATAACGGCGCGGTTGGCTGCGGGCAGCACGTCCCACGGCGCCGTTTCGTCCGAGATCGGACATGGGATCAGATAGAGTGTTCCGTACATTTTTTCAGTTCAGCGATTTTTCGTTCCAACAATCCGACACGGTTCGTAATGCGGACATACTGCACGGCGAACCAGAGACTCAGCGCCATGGCCCCGACGATCACCAGACCGGGCAGCCCGCCGAGACAGAGCCAGCTGAGCAGAAATCCCGCGATCGAAAGCGTCAGCGGAGCTTTCCGGACAAGAAAGGCCAATGCCGCGTAGACGCATGCCAGCGCAGCCATGAAAATCCCGACGGCCAGCATCGTCGCGTCGCCCCCGGCATGCACCAGCACGACCACGCCGCCGACAAGCGCGAAAAACGCGGCGCAGAGCATCGCGACCTTCGCCCGGCCCAGCTGGTCGAGGGCCGACTCCGCTTCGACGCGGGCCGTCAGCAGGCGGGTTTCGAGACACTTCACGGCCTGCGCCCTCTCCGCCGGACAGTTGCAGGCGGGACATTTGTCCGCTCCGGGCGCGATCAGGCCGCCGCAGTCGTAGCATTTCATCCCGTTATTCCTTGAGATAGATGCGTTTCACACGCCCCGAAACCGAGGTCATGATTTCATACGAAATCGTATCGAGCACGCGGGCCATCGTTTCGAGGTCGTTGCCCGGAACGGGCGAGAAGACCGACACTTCGTCGCCCTCCTTCACGCCGGGAATGTCCGTAATGTCAATCATGCAGCTGTCCATGCAGACCCGGCCGACGATCGGCGCAGGCTGTCCGGCCACGAGCACCGACCAGCGGCCGCAGCCCAGATGCCGGTCCAGCCCGTCGGCATAGCCGATCGGTATCGTGGCCGTAGTAGTCGGCCGCGTGAGCTTCCCGGCGCGGCCATACCCCACCGCATCGCCCGCAGGCAGGCGTTTGATTTGCACGATGCGGGTTTTGAGCGTCGAGACGGGACGCAGGGCGTCGTTGTGCCGGAACCCGAAGCCGTAAAGTCCCAGCCCCAGACGGCACATGTCGAACTGCGCTTCGGGGAAGCGCTCGATGGCGGCCGAATTGGCCGTATGGCGGATGACCGGATAAGGCAGCGAGGCGGCGAGCTGCGCGCTCATGCGGTCGTAGAGGGCGATCTGCGCCCGCGTATAGGCATCCTCTTCGGGCATGTCGGCGCAGTTGAGGTGCGAGAAGACCGAAGCCGCCTTGACCTGCGGCGTCGCGGCGAGCGTCGCGCACAACTGCGCGATCTCCTGCTCCACGAACCCCAGCCGGTGCATGCCCGTATCCAGCTTGACATGAATCGGGTAACGGGTTTCGCCCGCGTGCGTCACGGCGTCGGCGAAAGCGCCGAGCGAGTGGAAACTGTAGATTTCGGGTTCGAGCCGGTTGGCGATCATCACGTCGAAGCTGTCTGCATCGGCGTTGAGCACCACGATCGGCATCGAAATCCCCCGCTCGCGCAACAGTACGCCCTCGTCGGCGAACGCCACGGCGAGATAGTCCACCCCCTGATGCTGAAGCATCTGCGCGACTTCGAAATCGCCCGCGCCGTACGAACCGGCCTTGACCATCGCCACGAGCCGGGTCCCGAAGCTCAGCTTCGACCGGAAATAGTTGAGATTATGGATCATGGCGTCGAGATCGACCTCCAGCACCGTCGTATGGCTCTTGCGGGAGAGCAGGTGCACCAGTTTCTCGAAACGGAAATCGCGTGCGCCTTTCAGCAGGATCGCACGCCCGGCCACGGCGTCGCGGTTGATGCGCGCGACGCATTCGTCGGTAGCCGTAAAGAACTCCTTATCGCAGGCGAACAGCGCGGCATAGCGTTTCAGGCGGGGACCGATACCGATCAGGAAATCGATTCCGGCGCGTGCGACCATGCCCGCCACGCGGCTGTAAAGCTCGTCGTCCGAGAGACCGCTCTGCGAAATGTCCGACAGCACGAGCGTACGGCGGCGGCTCAGCGCCACGCTGTGCAGGTAGTCCAACGCCAGCGCCAGCGAATTGAGGTCGAGGTTGTAGGCGTCGTTGATAAGTATCGAGTCGTTGATGCCCTCCTTCACTTCGAGACGCATCGCCACCGAAGGAGCCGCGGCGAACGAAGGGGCGGGATAATGCATCGCATCGCAGAACGCCTCGACGATCTGGGCGTTGCGGCGCGAAGCGGCGTTGCCGATGACCGATTCCGGCACTTCGGGATACGCGGCGGCATCAACGGGACGGCGGTCGGCGAAATGCGCCGCGACCATACGGCCCAGCGGCTCGTAATAGCTGTGGTAGATGATTTTGGAAGCGCTGCGGGCGAGAATCATCTTCTCGTCGCATTTCTGTTCCAGATTGATGAAATTCTCCTGATGGGCGTCGCCGATCGAAGTGAAGATCACCGCGTCGGGGCGGATGATGCGTTCGAGCCGCTCCATCTCGCCGGGTTTCGAGATGCCCGCTTCGAAAATCGCCAGTTCCTCGTCGCCCTCCAGCATCAGCACCGAAAGCGGCACGCCCAGCTGCGAATTGTAACTCTTCGGCGAACGGTAATATTTCATGCCTTCGGGCAGCTCCTCGGCGATCCACTCCTTGATGACGGTCTTGCCGTTCGAGCCGGTGATGCCGACCACCGTACCCCGGAACTGCGCCCGGTGATAGGCCGCCAGCCGCTGAAGGGCTTCGATGGCGTTGTCCACCTGCACGAAACCGCACTCCCCGGTGCACGAGGAGGCTTCGACGCCCCGCTCGACGAGGAACGCACGCACGCCCCGGCTCTGCATGCCGGCGATGAAATCATGCGAATCGTGGTTCGCGCCGCGCATGGCGACGAACATCGGGCGGCACCCCAGCTCGCACGAAAGCGAACGGCTGTCGGTAACGACCGACCGCACCTCGGAATCGCAGCCCGAAAACTTTCCGCCGCAAATGGCGGCAATACGTGAAAGTCTGTAATTCATCCTCTTATCATTTTCCGTTCCGTCCGCCGTGCGGTCTACTCTTGGCAGCCGACACGACACGCCGCACTCGGCCGGAACGCCGCGAAAAATCGTCAGTCCATCTTAAAAGTCACGATCGTAATGCCCGCCCCGCCGCGGTCGGCATGCTCGTCCTTGGCGCTTTCGACCTCAGGGACCGTGCGCAGATAGCGGCGGATCTCCTCCTTCAAGGCCCCCGTACCCTTGCCGTGAAGGATCGAAACCGAACCCACGCCCACCATCAGGGCGTCATCGACGAAATCCTGCACGGCGTCCAGCGCTTCGGCGGCGCGCATGCCCCGCACGTCGATATGGTCCCTGAAATTGAGTTTGCGGGCCGAAATATCGACCGAGACCACCGTACGGGCCGTCTGCGGGCGCGTCGCTTCGCGGAACTCGCTGTTCGACACCACGGTCAGCAGTTTCCGGTCTACCGTGGTAAGTATCTGCCCGAAGGCGACCTGCGCTTTCTTCCCCTTGACCGACTGCACCACGCCGACCATATCCTGCCCGGCCATGCGGACCTTGGAACCGGGTTCGACCTCGCGGGGTTTGGGCGGTTCGGGGGCGGCGGCCGCCGCCTGCGCTTCGCCGCGCTGGGTTTTGCGCTCGATGCGCCGCTGGCGGCGGCGTTCGATACGCTCGATCTCACGGGCCACCTGCGCGTCCTTCTCGGCCGTATCGGCCTGCTCGACCGCATCGCGGAAGTCGTCCAGCTCACGGCGCGCCAGCCGCGTCAGCTCTTTTTCGGCCTGCGCTTCGCGGATGGTCCTGATCGTATTCTCGATCTGCTTGTTGGCGTCGGCGATCAGCCGCTGGGCCTCCTGCTTGGCCTTTTTCAGAATCTCCTGCCGCTCGGACTTGATCTTCGCCAGCTGCTCGGCGTAAGTCTGTTCCAGCTCTTCGACCTTGCGGTCCGTCAGGCGGATGCGGTCGCGTTTCTGTTCCCAGTAATGTTTGTCACGGGCGATTTCGCGCAGCTGCTTTTCGATGTTGATGTGGTCGCTGCCGGCCTTCTCGCCCGCAATGCGGATAATATCTTCCGGCAGGCCGATCTTGCGGGCGATCTCCACGGCGAACGAACTGCCGGGCTTGCCCGTTTCGAGCCGGAACAGCGGCCTGATATGCTGCACGTCGAACATCATGGCGCCGTTGGCGATGCCTTCGGTGTTCGACGCATAATATTTGATATTGGCGTAATGGGTCGTGATAACGCCGTAGCACCCCTTGGCCAGCAGGCGTTCGAGGATGGCTTCGGCGATGGCGCCGCCGATGACCGGCTCGGTACCCGACCCGAATTCGTCGATCAGCACCAGCGTCGCGGAGGAGGCTCCGGCCAGCATGTTCTTCATGTTGAGCAGGTGCGACGAGTAGGTCGAAAGATCGTCGTCGATCGACTGCTCGTCGCCGATGTCGATGAAGATCGACCGGAACACGGGCAGCTCGGAGACCTCCGACGCCGGCACGAGGAAACCGCACTGGAACATATACTGCACGATGCCCGTGGTTTTCAGGCAGACCGACTTGCCGCCCGCGTTAGGCCCCGAAATGACGAGGATATGCTTGCGGCGGTCCAGCTGCATGTCGAGCGGCACGACCTCGCGGCCCTGCGCCCGGAGCGTCTGCTGCAGCAAGGGATGGCGGGCGTTTTTCAGCACCAGCCGGTCATCGGTCGAGACGATCGGCTTCACGCAGCCGTTCTCCGAGGCCCAGCGCCCTTTGGCGCGCAACATGTCAATCTCGGCGAGGTAATCGCCCGAATCGGCGATCAATTCCGCATCGGGACGCACCGAATCGGTGAACTCCGAGAGGATACGGACGATCTCGCGCCGCTCGGCGTATTCCAGTTCACGCAGTTCGTTGTTGATCTCCACCACTTCGACCGGCTCGACGTAGAACGTGCGTCCGGTGGCCGACTCGTCGTGGATGAAGCCCTGCAGTTTGCGTTTGTTGGCCGCGGCGACCGGAATCACGGCTTTGCCCTCGCGGATCGAAATCTGGGCGTCGGCATCGACGATGCCGGCGTTTTTGGCGGCCGACAGCACGGCCTGCAGGCGTTTGGCGGCCTGTCCCTCGCGTTCGCGGACGGCGCGCCGGATCTCCAGCAGACCAGGCGAAGCGTTGTCCTTCACGTTGCCGAAGCGATCGACGATGGCGTCGATCCGCTGCACGATTTCGGGAAAGGCCGCGACGCCGCGGCTGCGGGCGTGAAGCGCCGGATATTGTTCTTCACGGTTGAGAATGAACGCGACGATGCCGCCGACGACCGTCAGCGCACGATGCAGCGTCACCACTTCCTCGACGTCGAGGAACGAGCCTTCGACACGCAGCTTGGCGACGATATGATCGACGTCGGGATACTCCCCGCCGGGAAATTCGTGTTCCATATCGAGCAGCAGACGCATCTCGTCGGCAAGCGTCAGCCGCCGGGCGATCTCGCGCGCCGAAGTCGAAAAGGTCTCGCCGGCCAGCCGCGCACGGGCGGCACGCATGGTACAGCGCGCCGCAACCTGTTCACGAAGCCGGTCGAAGCCGATCTTCTGCTCGAAGTTTGCAGGATAAATCATGGTGCTATGTCGGGTAAAGGGCTACCGCAGCCGCCTGAGCGAATCGCGCTCGGCTTTCTCGGCGGCCTTCGCGGCCTTCCGGTCGGCGCGCTCCTTCATCTTCTCAGGGTTGCGCCCGAAGAGCGAAAGATGGACGTAACGGCCCGGATACTGTTTGACGTCGGCCAGCAGTGCGGAGAGATTCTCGCTGGCCCGGTTGAGCGAATCGTAAAGTTCGGGATCGTTCATCAGCTTGCCCACCGTGCCCTCGCCCTGCGCGATGCGGGCCACCAGATCGTCGAGATGCCCGACGGTCTGCGAAAGCTTGACGGCGAACTCCTCTTCGGAGAACTGCGCGACGACCCGGTCCACATTGCCGATGATGCTGTCCACGCGCTGGGCGTTGTCGCCGAGCATGTCGGAGAACTTCGAAAGGTTCTCCAGCGCGCTTTTCAGGTTGTTTTTCTCGGCGGAAAGGATCTGCGCCATGTCGCCCGTCACGGAGTTGAGGTTGCCGAGCGTCCCGGCGATATTGCCGGCGTTGTCCTCCATCAGCCTGTTGAGGTTGTCGAGCGCACGCGACAGATCGCCGGTGAGCTGCGAGACCTTCTGCTTGAAGAAATCCAGCTCGGAACCGGCCACATCCATCAGGTCGCGGTCGCGGCTCGACCGCAGCGTATCACCTTTATGCAGGTAGGTGTCGGCCGTGCCGTAGGTGATTTCGATCGCCTTGGCGCCCATCAGCCCGTTGCTGAAAATCTTGGCTTCCGAATCGGTCGGAATGCGGTACTCGCGCTTGATGGTGAACCGCAGCACGACTTTATCGCTGCGGGCGGGGTCGAACGACAGGCCCGTCACCGAACCGATCTTGACGCCCTTCATCATGATCGGCGAAGCGTTCTGCACGCCGTTGATCTGGTCGTAAGCCGCATAATATTCGACATTGCGGCTGAAAATATCGAATCCTTTCAGAAAGCGGATTCCCGCCCATGCGACGCCGATCATCGCCACGGCGAAAATTCCGATCTTAACTTCCCTTTTCATATCTCGTATGTTTTTATTTCACGATCCGAGTTCCCCGGCAGCTCACCACAAAGGCGTCGGGGAAGACCTTGCGCACCGCCGCCAGTTGTTTCTGCGCCGCAGCGCGGGTCTCGTATTCGCCGACGCAATACTTATAACGGTATTTGCCGTCGGCCGTATATTGCTTTACCTTGCCGCGGTAGCTCTTGAACCGCTCGGACGAAGCCGGCACGGTCTGGGGGCTGGCCAGCACCTGCACGGTATAGCGCAGCGGCTGCGCGTCCTGTTTCGGAGCCGGCTGCTTCGGGGTTTCGGCTTTCGGCGTCTCACGCTTCGGGGCGCCGGCCTTGAGAGTCTCCGTTTTCGGCGTCTGCGTTTCGGACGTCTCCCGCTCTGCCGGCGCAGTCACGGATTCGGATTTGGCGGCGGAGTCCTTCGCCCCCGCCTTTCCGCCGGCCCCGCGCACAGGCTCCTTGCCGACGACCACTTGCTCCGGTTTCTGCTCCGCCTTAGGCGCCGCAGCGGCCTCCTCTTCGGCGTTGCGCGTTTCGAGCACATAGGCCGAATAGTTCTTCACGCCCTCGTAAATCGAACGGGCGATCTCGGTCTGGCCCTTCTCCGACTTCATGTAGGCAGCCTCCTGTGAGTTGGAGAGGAATCCGATCTCGGTCAGCACGCCCGGCATGTCGGTCGCATAGAGCACGCGCAGCAGCTGGGGTTTGATGCCCCGCGAGTGGCGGCCCGCCTTCAGGTAGTTGTTCTGAATGCAGCGCGCGATGGCCATGCTGTACTCGCCGTAGGTGAACTGCAGGTTCTGGATATAGGCCCGCACGATGGCCGCCGTACGTTCGTCGGACATGTCGATCAGATCCTCGCGGTTGTTCTCGAACAGCGCGTTTTCGTTGTAACGCTGCTCCTTGGGGCTTTCGCCCATGATCAGCGTCTCGACGCCGCGCGCGGCCGTAGACTTGGCCGCATTGACATGGATCGAAATGAAGAGGTCGCCGCCGGCCTTGTTGGCGATGTCGGCACGCGCCTGCAGGTCTTTCGCCTTGTCGGGTCCCAGCGCCTTGTCCGTCTTGCGCGTATAGACCACCTTCACGCCGGGCATGCCCTCCTCGATCATTTTGCCGAGCTTGAGAGCCACCTTCAGCGTCAGGTCCTTTTCGCTGGTTCCGCCGTAGTGCGCACCGGGATCGTTGCCGCCGTGACCGGGGTCGATCACCACAACTTCGACTCCGTGCGCAATATTCCCGGCCGATGCCGCGTTCGTAAGAACGGTTACGGCCGCAAATGCGAATAACAGGAACAGTCGTGTGCGCATATTTAAGAGATCAAGTGTAAGCTTTCTGTAATTTTTTACCTATCTTTGTCGCGCCTGAAAACCCCGCGGGAGGTCGCCGGAGACCTGATTCAGGCGTTTTTGCCGACATGTCGGCAAAGGTACGAAAAATTATTGGAATTTTGGATAAACTTAGGGTAAAATATCTGTTTTCGGCGGCGCTGATCCTGCTCTTCGCCCAGCTGGTGTTCGGCGCGTCCGCACCCCGGAGCATGTTCGCCGCAGCCGCCCCGGACAGCACCCGCACCGACGATTCCGTTCCGGCATATACCCTTCCGGAAGCCGCGGCCGAAGTTCCCGAAGCCGCCCGCACACGCAGCGAACGCCGCGCGCAGGCACGGGCCGCCCGCGAGAAAGCCCGCCGCCACGCCGAATTCGAAGCCATGTCGCAGGAGGAGCGCGACTCGATGTTCAGTTCGCAGGTCGATTCGCTCATCGCCCGCCGGGCCGACTCGCTGGCCGGCAGGCAGGCCGACACCGTGGCCCGCGACTCGGTCAAGCGGCCGCGCAAGCCCGGCGCCTTCCTCGACGATCCGATTTCGGGCAAGAACAAGGACTCGCTGGTTTACGACGTCCGCAACAAGATGGTCTACATCTACAACGAAGGCGACGTCACCTATCAGAACAGCAACCTCAAGGCCGACTACATGCAGATCGACATGAACTCCAAGCTGATCCACGCATACGGCAAACCCGACTCGCTCGAAGGCAAGGCCATCGTCACCAAACCCGAATTCTCCGACGGCGGCGAAGCCCCCTACAAGATGGACACGATCACCTACAACCTCGAATCGAAGAAGGCCAAGATCAAGGGCGTGGCGACGCAGCAGGGCGACGGCTGGCTGGTGGGCGGCAGCGTCAAGAAGATGCCCGACAACACGATCAACATCGAGAACGGAAAATATACGACCTGCGACGAAACGGATCATCCGCACTTCTATCTGGCGATGACCAAGGCCAAGGTCATTCCGGGCAAGAAGGTCGTCACGGGTCCGGCCTATCTGGTCATGGAGGACGTGCCGATCTATTTTCTGGGCATTCCCGAAGGCTTCTTCCCGATCAGTTCGGGTCCCAAGTCGGGTCTGCTGATGCCCACCTACGGCGAAGAGTACACCAAGGGATTCTTCCTGCGCGATCTGGGCTACTACTTCACGCTGGGCGATTACGCCGATCTGGCCGTCCGCGGCGGTATCTACACGCTCGGTTCGTGGGAGGCGTCGGCCGCATCGCGCTACATCAAGCGCTACAAGTACAGCGGCAGTTTCAACATGCAGTACTCGAACATCAAGACGGGAGAGAAAGGCGAACCCGACTATATCAAGCAGAGCAACTTCCGCATCCAGTGGACCCATTCGCAGGACCCCAAGGCCAACCCCGGTTCGACCTTCTCGGCGTCGGTGAACTTCGCCACCAGCGGTTACAGCAAGTATTCGGCGACCAACCTCAACGACATTCTCGCCACGCAGACCAACTCGTCGATCGCCTATTCGAAGAACTGGGCCGGCACACCGTTCTCGCTCTCGGCGAACATGTCCATTTCGCAGAACTCGCAGAACAAGACCATTTCGGTAACCCTGCCCACGCTGGTCTTCAACGTCTCGCGCTTCTACCCCTTCAAACGCAAGGAGAAAACCGGCAAGGACCGCTGGTACGAGAAGATTTCGATGCAGTACACGGGTAAAATGACCAACTCGGTGAGCACCACCGAGGACAAAATATTCTCGAAGGAGACGCTCGACAACATGAAGAACGGCATCGAACACAACATCCCGGTTTCGGCGTCGTTCAACCTCTTCAACTACATCAACATCTCGCCGTCGGCCAACTACAACGAGAAGTGGTATTTCAAAAAGGTCGAGCTGGAATGGAATCCCGTCACCAACAGCGTCGACACGCTGCCGGCGCAGTACGGCTTCTACCGTCTGTACAACTACAACTTCAGCGTCTCGACATCGACGACCGTGTACGGCATGTACGACTTCACCAAAAAACGCCGCGACCGCAAGATTCAGGCGATCCGCCATACGATCACGCCGTCGATCGGATTCTCGTACGCCCCGGACTTCGGCGATCCCAAATACGGCTATCAGAGCAACTACCAGTCCGATTCGACCGGTACGTTCCGCCCCTATTCGCCCTATTCGGTCAATGCCTACGGCGTCCCCAGTTCGGGACGTTCGATGTCGATGAACTTCTCGCTGTCGCAGAACCTCGAAATGAAGGTGCTGAGCAAGCGCGACACCTCAGGCGTCAAGAAGATCAAACTGATCGACGAGCTGCGGCTCAGCGGTTCGTATAACTTTCTGGCCGACTCGATGGGACTCTCGACCATCCCCATCTCGTTCCGCACCACGCTGTTCGGCAACTTCGGCATCAACCTCTCGGCGACGCTCAACCTCTACAAGCTGACCCCCGACGGAAAGCTGTACGACAAGCTCTTCCTTCCGGGACGTATCGAATCGACGGGCTGGTCGTTCGGCTACACTTTCAAATCGCGTCAGGACCGTACGGAACGCGCCATCAACGACATCACGAGCATTCCGCCCGAATACATGAACCCGTTCTACGACCCCTACGGCAACATGGACCCCGTACTGCGAAGACAGTACATGGCCCAAACCTATTACGACTTCTCGCTGCCGTGGAATTTCGGTTTCAACTACACGGTCAACTACTCCATATCGCGGGGAAATTATCCGCCCAAAGGCTATAAAAAGAACATTACGCAGACGATCGGCTTCAACGGCAGCGTCAATCTGACGCCGAAGACGGGCGTCACGTTCCAAGGCGGTTACGACATCAAGCAAAACAAGCTGACGACCTCGTCGGTCTCCATTTCGCGCGACCTGCACTGCTGGCAGATGTCCTTTTCATGGATTCCGTTCGGCTACCACCGCAGCTGGAGTTTCAACATCGGCGTCAAGGCGGCGTCGCTCTCCGACCTCAAATACGACAAGAGTCAGAGTATGTACGACAATATGTACTAAACGTACAAAAGCCGCCGCCCGTCCGGAAAATGGAAACGCCCTGCCGAGGCAGGGCGTTTCCATATATAATAGGGTGTCCGCACAATCGGGACTGCCCCTGCGGAGCTAAATTTTCCGAACTTCAGGTTCTTTGCGGTCGATGTAGTTCGGATAGCGGAACTGCGGCATGCCGAGCGCCATGACGGCGCAGATACGGCGGTCTCGAAGTCCCAGCATCCGGTTCAGCCCGCCTTTCCCGTCCTGCCGCACGGCGGTCAACACGAATCCCATGTAGACCTGACTCACACCGAGCGATTCGGCCGTCAGCGAGGCGTTCTGATAAGCGAGGTTCGCGTCCTCGGCGCCGAAGCGGCTCTCCTTGGGCGCATGGATGAACAGCACTGCCGTCGCACCCCGCAAAATGCGGTCGACACCCTGCTCCGCATATTCGCGGCGCATCCGTCTGAACGCCGGAATGTAACGGTAAACGCCCGGCAGCAGCCGGCTCAGCCAAGGCCGCACAAGCGGGTTAGACAGACGCTTCACGATCCGGCCGAAGACGCCCAGCGTATATTCGACGATTTCGCGCCGCATAGCGGGGTCCGTCACCAGCGTATAACCCAGCTGGCGGGCGTTGGTCGCCGTCGGCGCGCGGTCGGCGGCGGCAACGATGCGGTCCAGATACTCCTGCGGCACGGGACGCTGGGAAAAAACCCGGTTCGAACGCCGCACGGCGAGCAGCAGTTCGACCTGTTCGGGCGTCGGCAAAGCCGCATAGTCGATCGGATGCACCTTCTCCGCCGGGAAATCGGCATGTTCGACCGCCCCCGTGGGACATGCCGCCGCGCAATGGCCGCAGACGATGCAGTTTTCGGGTTTATGCAGCGTCACCGCAGCCCCGGCCTTCTCCTGAACGAAAATCTGCGACGGGCACACCTTCACGCAGCGGCCGCAGCGGATGCAGATCGCATCATTTACTCGAATCGTATTCTCCATCATATCTTTCAAATTTTTTCAATATCTTTGGCATCTATCCGACAAACAGCATGCACCCCATCGTCATCAAACATTTCAGCGAAATCTCCGCCGCCGAGTACCACCGCATCGTGCAGGCCCGCGAAGCCGTCTTTTTCCTCGAACAGCACATCACCGAACCCGACGCCGACGAGGTCGATCCGCAGAGCGTCTTTCTCTGGACGGAGGAGGACGGCCGCGTCGTCGCATTCCTGCGGATCATCCCCGCAGGGATCGTCTGCGCCGAGGCATCCGTCGGACGGGTGCTGGTAGACGCCGGTTACCGCCGCCGCGGGTTGTGCCGCCGCCTGATGCACGAAGCCCTGCGGCATATCGCCCGGACGTGGGGTCCGCAGCCCGTCCGCATCTCGGCGCAGGAGTACCTCGTCGGATTTTACGCATCGCTGGGCTTCGAAGCCGTTTCCGGGACCTACCTCGAAGCCGGCATCCCGCATGTCAGGATGCTGAGACGGTAACAAAAACAATTCCGGCGGCAAAGGAAATCCCTGCCGCCGGAATAGTTTTTAGGATTAATGCTTCACCGACGCCATCTCCGCGGGGTTGTGCTTGTATTTGAACACCAAGGCGAAGACCACGGCCACCACGAGGGCGTAGCCTGCGAAGATGTACCACGAATCGGGCCAGCCCCACGCATCGACGACGGCGCCTGCGGCGTACGAGCCGAAGAAGGCGCCGAAGCCGTTGGTCATGATCATGAAGACGCCCTGCGCCGAAGAACGGATTTCGCGGCTGGTCTCCTTCTCGACGAACAGCGAACCCGAAATGTTGAAGAAATCGAACGCCACGCCATACACGACCATCGAGAGGATCAGGAACGCCGCGCCCGAACCGGGATTGCCGATGCCGAAGAATCCGAAGCGAAGCACCCACGCCAGCATCGAAATCAGCATCACCTTCTTAATGCCGAAACGCCGGAGGAAGAACGGGATGAGCAGGATGCAGAACGTCTCGGACATCTGCGAGAGCGACAGCAGGATCACCGAGTGTTTCACGATCGCCGAATCGGCATACTGCGGCATCGACCCGAAGTTCTGAATATAGGTATCGCCGAAAGCGTTGGTTATCTGCAGAGCGGCGCCGAGCAGCATCGAGAAGATGAAGAAGACGGCCATACGCTTCTCCTTGAAAAGCGCGAATGCGCGCAGCCCCAGCGTGTCGATCCACGACTGCGACTTGACGTTGCGGTCCACGGGACATCCGGGCAGCGAGAAGGAGTAGACGGCCAGCACGAACGACAGGAACGCCGAAACATAGAGCTGCCAAGCGGTGAGCTTGATCTGGATGCCGCCGATATGCGTCAGATCGACGAACCACATCGCGGCGATGAATCCCACGGTTCCCCACACGCGGATCGGCGGAAAGTGTTTCACGGTGTCGAGTTTCGCCAGATCGAGGGCGTTGTAGGCCACCGAGTTGGACAGCGCAATCGTCGGCATGTAGAACATCACGCTCAGCAGCATGCAACTATACAAAGGCGCATAGGCCGTCTGCGAAGCCGCCGCCACGAGGAAGGCGCCGCTGATCAGGTGGCAGATGCCCAGCAGCTTCTGCGCCGGAATCCAGCGGTCGGCTATGATTCCCATTACGGCAGGCATGAACAGCGAGGCAATGCCCATCGTCGCGAAGAAACTGCCGATCTGCAGTCCCGTGAAGTCGAGTCCGCCGCCCAAATAGGCACCCAGCGAAATAAGCCACGAGCCCCAGATGGCGTACTGGAGGAAGTTCATAACGATAAGGCGAAACTTAATTCCCATAATTCTCTGATTTTACGTTATTTTAATTTCAGGTTCATTTTAGTTCGGAAACGATTTAAACAAATGTACGAAATTTTTTTCGGAATTTTCTTTGCAATTGAAAAATAAAGTTCTACTTTTGCATCACCAAAACGTCATTGAGCTATGGTGTAATGGTAACACAACAGATTCTGGTCCTGTTATTCTTGGTTCGAATCCAGGTAGCTCAACTGAAAAGCGAGGAATTATCCTCGCTTTTTTCATTTTATCCGCCGGATTCCGCTGTTTCGATTTCCGAAACAATCCGCAGGCCCGATACCGCTAATCGACACTGCGGCAAAAACCGGACCGCCGATTTTCACAATGCGCGGCCGCACCCCGCCGCTGTTTCGAAATAAGGCGCACAAACTCCCTTCGATTTCTGTTTTCCGTCTTGTTTGACCCGCCGAAATGCAGTACGTTTGTATTGCACAGGAGATATGAAGAATTCAAGTGGGATTGTGCAAGGGGCGGGTTACACCCGCAAAAGTGACGCAAGTGGAAAATCCGTCAGGATTTGAAGCACAGGATAGACATATGGAGCTAGACGCAAGGTTCCGTTTATTCCTGGAAGACTTCGGGGGAGGGTTCTAAGCCCTCCCTTTCCAATTCTGCCACGATCGCACGCTGACGCTTGAAGAAATGAATCCGCTGCAGCTCCCCGCTGCACGAAACCAGCGTCGCAAAACGGCTCAGCGACGTAATCCAACGCCTGACATGCTCGAACATGCCCGGATCGGCGCTTCGCAGCGAATTGATCGAGAACGCCTCGATACAGCTCGCACGGTAGTGGCGCGCCGCGACATAGCAGTAAGTCGCCTCGATATCCATGTCTGATATGTAAATAGACACCGGCTTCCCGCTGCGGAACTGTCCGGCAACGGCTATCTCCTCCAGCTCGTCGAGCAGCTGCAGCAGTTCGCCCTTCAGCATCTCGACGCTCTGGTCGGTTATCAGGTGCATGTTGCGGAACGCGCAGATGGCATTGACCCAGCGCTTGGTGCAGCTGCCGTCGAACACCAGCGTCGTCGCAGGCATCAGCTGCGCCTCCTTCAGCAGGTCGCGGTAACTCCGCAAAAGCGCATCGGGAACTTTCATATCCTCGAATTTAGTCGTCGAACAATCGACAAGCCCCTGTTGGTAAAGCCACTTGAAGAGTTTGAAATTGGTCAGTCCTTCGTAGCGCATGTAAAGCATCCGCGGGAACGAGTTTCCGGCGATAGCCTGCTCCGCATCGGCATCGGACGACACCTCCCGGTAAAAAAGCGTATCCTGATCGATAACGCCCGTATAGTCTTCGAGCGCCGTATGGTAATCGTTGAAGCTGAGACGGAAAAGCACGTTTCCGAAATCGACGGCACCGACAGCGCGGTCGAGCGAAAAATTCATCTGGGCCGAAAGAACGGCCGCTTCCCCGAAGGTAAAGGGCACCTCGCCGCGCAGACGGCGGTAAGCCGCTTCGCGGCCGATGTTGAGTTTATCAGTCAGTATGGCCGCCGGATTGGTATATTCCGGGGTACCGTTTTGAATAGCGGCGATCAGCGCCGCATTCAGTTTGTCAAGAGGCATAGTACAAGTGTTAAATCTAAATCAAATTCTCAATCCCAACCGCAAATTTAGTAAAATATTGACAAATTGATATTTTTCGGACAAAGAAATAAAACAAAAGGGAACCTTCCGGAAGGTTCCCTTTCATTTGTCTCGGATGCGGCGGTCTTACTTTCCCAACCCCATCTTTTCGATCAGCGCCTTGGTCTCCGGTTTGTGGCCGCGGAAGCGTACGTACAGCTCCATCGGATGCTCCGTACCGCCTTTCGAAAGGATGTTCTCACGGAACGATCCGGATACCTCGCGGTTGAAGATGCCCTTCTCCTTGAAAAGCGAGAAAGCGTCGGCTTCCAGCACCTCGGCCCACTTGTAGCCGTAATAGCCGGCAGCGTAACCGCCTGAGAAGATGTGGCCGAAAGCCGGGGCCATCGCCGTCCCCGGCACGACGGGCTGGACCTGCGAAGGAGCCATCGACGCCACTTCGAACTGCTCGACGTCGCCCTCGAAGGGTTCGGTGATCGTATGCCATGCCATGTCGGTCAGGCCGAACGAAAGCTGACGCACGTTCAGGTAGGCGGCCAGATAGTTCTGCGCCGCGATAATGCGTTCCACGATTTCGGCGGGAATCGGCTCGCCGGTCTGGTAGTTCACGGCCCACAGGTCGAGGAACTCCTTCTCGGTAGCCCAGTTCTCCATGATCTGCGAAGGAAGCTCGACGAAGTCGCGGTAAACGCTCGTACCGGTCTGCGACTCGTATTTGCCCTCGCCCAGCATGCCGTGCAGGGCGTGTCCGAACTCGTGGAGGAAAGTCTCCAGCTCGTCGAACGTCAGCAGCGACGGCGCGGTCTCGGTGGGTTTGGTGAAGTTCATCACCAGCGACACCAGCGGACGGGTCTCCTCGCCGTCCTCGATCTTCGTGCCGCGGAATTCGGTCATCCACGCACCCGAACGCTTCGACTCGCGGGGGAAGAAGTCGAGGTAGAGCACGGCCATAAAGCGGCCGTTCTCGTCGGTTACGTCATAGGCCGTCACGTCGGGATGATAGACCTCGATCTTGTCGTTGGGCGTGAAATTCAGGCCGTAAAGCTTGTTGGCGAGCATGAATACGCCCTTCTTGACGTTTTCGAGCTTCAGATAGGGCTTCACGACCTCGTCGTTGAGCGCATATTTCTCGTCCTTGTATTTTTCGCTGTAATAGCCCCAGTCCCACGGCATCAGCTGGCCCTTGAAGCCGAGCGAGGCGGCATAGTCGCTGATCATCCGGTAATCCTTGTCGGCATAGGCTTTGGTCTCGCCGAGCAGTTCGTCGAGGAACGCCGTGACGGTCGGAGTATTCTCGGCCATGCGGCGTTCGAGCACGTAATCCGCGTAGCACTTGTAACCCAGCAGGTTGGCGATCTTCAGGCGCAGGTTGGCGATCTGCTTCACGATCTGCGTGTTGTCGTTCTCGCCGCCCAGCGCGCGCGAATTGTAGGCGCGCCAGAGCTTCTCCTTCAGGGCGCGGTTCGACGAATAGGTCATGAACGGCACATAGCTCGGCGCCTGCAGCGTCACGGTCCAACCCTTCTCGCCGCGCGCCTTGGCGTCGGCGGCCATACCCTCCCGGACGAATGCGGGCAGTTCGGCAACGACCTTAGGATCGGTAATGTTGATCGTAAAGGCGTTGGTTGCGGCCAGCGCGTTCTGACCGAACTGCAGGGTCGCGGCCGACAGCTCGGAGGTATACTTGCGGTAAAGCTCCTTATCGGCGTCCGAAAGGGCGGCGCCGTTGCGGGCGAAGCTCTGGTAGGTGTCTTCCAGCAGTTTCCTGTCCTCTTTCGAAAGACCGCGGCCGGGTTTCTCGTAAACCGCCTTCACGCGGGCGAAAAGCTCCGGATTGAGCGAAACGTCGTTCGACAGCTCGGTGAGCTTGGGCTGAACGCGCAGCGCGATCTCCTGCATCTGGTCCGAGGTCGCGGCTTCGAGCAGGTTGTAGAAAACACCCGAAATGCGGTCGAGCAGCGCCCCCTGACGCTCCAGCGCCACGATGGTGTTGCCGAAGGTCGGTTTCTTGGGGTTATTGACGATCGCCTCGATCTCGGCGCGCGAGCAGGCGATGGCCGCATCGAACGCAGGCTCGTAATCCGAAAGCTCGATCTGCGAGAACGGCGGCGTCTGGTGGGGCGTGTTCCACTCCGCCAGCAGGGGGTTGGTGGTATCCAGTTCGGGCAGCTGCGCTTTGGGAATCGAATTGTCGGCGCAGCCTGCCGCCATAGCTGAAAAGGTCATAATGATAAGTGCTTTTTTCATGTTACTGCAAATATTGGGTTATTTTTCACGATTCGTCTATTGCCGTCCGATTCCGGTTCGAGGGGGATCGGGGCCTCTTCGTCCGGCTGCGGATCGGGTTCGGCTAGCAGGCCGCGGCCGCGGAGCATCGCCCGCTTGTCGGGTTCGGCCCCGCGGAAGGCCCGGTAGAGCGTCATGCCGTCCTCGGAACCGCCGCGGGCGAGGATCTTGGTGCGGAAATCGGCGGCGATCTTCTTGTTGAACAGGTCGCCGCTCTCGCGGAAGGCCGCGAACGCATCCTTGTCGAGCACTTCGGCCCACGTATAGAAGTAGTAGCCCGCCGAATAGCCGCCGTCGAAAATATGGCTGAAATAGGGATAACGGTAGCGGGGTTCGATCTGCGGAATCAGGCCGCGCTTCTCGTTGAGCGCCCGGCGTTCAAAGACCATCGGGTCGAACGGTTCGTAGTCGGTGGTCGAGTGGATGTCCATGTCGGAAAGCGACGCGGCGATCAGCTCCGTAGTGGCGAAACCCTGATTGAAGAGTTCGCTCCTGCGCAGTTTATCGACGAGGTATTTGGGAATCACCTCGCCCGTGCGGTGATGCACGGCGTACTGTTTCAGCATTTCGGGTTCGAAAGCCCAGTTTTCCATGATCTGCGACGGAAGCTCCACGAAGTCGCCCTCGACCTCCGTGAGTCCGCGGTATTTCACGTCGTGGAACAGGAAATGGAGCGCATGGCCGAATTCGTGGAAGAGCGTTTCGGTCTCGTCGAGCGTCAGCAGCGCAGGGGTGTTGCGCACCGGACGGGTGAAGTTGCAGACGATGCTCACCACAGGAGCGACGCGCTCGCCGTCCCGGTAGGTCTGTTCGACATAGTTGCCGCACCACGCCCCCTGACTCTTGCCGTCACGCGGGAAGAAGTCGAAATAGAGCACGCCCAGATGCGACTGGTCGGCGTCGAGCACTTCGTAGGCGATCGCCTCAGGATGATAGAGCGGCGCCACGATGGGCTGGAAGGTGATGCCGTAAAGCCGGTTGGCGAGGTAGAAAATGCCGCCCTGCACGTTTTCGAGCGAGAAATAGGGCCGCAGCATCTCCTCGTCGAGTGCATAGTTCTGCTTGCGCAGTTTTTCGGCGTAATACCACCAGTCCCACGACTCGAACGTCGCGCCCGGAACGTCCTTCTGCAGGAGTTTGTCCATCTCGGCCAGCTCCTCCCCGGCGCGGTCAAGCGCCGGCGTCCATATCTGGTCCAGCAGCGCGTAGACCGCATCGGTCGTGCCGGCCATCTCGTCGGCCACGACATAGGCGGCGTACGACGGATAGCCCAGCATCTTGGCCTTCTCCGTACGCAGACGGATGAAGTCGTTGATGAGCTGCTTGTTATCGTACTGATCGCCGTTGTTGCAGCGGTTCAGGTAGGCCTTATAGATCTTTTCGCGCAGGTCCCGCTTGGCCGAATAGGTCAGGAACGGAATCAGACTGGGCTTGTGGAGCGTGAAGACCCACTTGTCGCCCTTGCCCATCGCCTGCGCCTTCTCGCGCGCGGCGTCGCGGACGCCCGAAGGCAGTCCCTCCAGATCGTCCGCCGTCAGTTCGAGCGCGAAGTTGTTGTTCTCGGCCAGAATGTTGTTGCCGAACTTCACGGCCGTAAGCGACAGCTCGCCGTTGATCTCCTTCAGCCGGGCTTTCTGTCCGGCGTCGAGCAGGGCGCCGGAGCGCACGAAAGCGTCGTAGGTCTTTCTGAGCAGCCGGCTCTGCTCGGCGTCGAGTCCCAGCGACGCGCGCCGGTCATAGACATCCTTCACGCGGGCGAAAAGTTTCTCGTCGAGCCGGATCTTATCGCGGTGCGCCGAGAGCAGGGGCATCACCTGCTCCTGCAGGGCCTGCATCCGTTCGTTGGTCTCGGCGGCGCAGAGCATGCCGAAAATCAGCTCGGTCTGCGCAAGCATCTGTCCGGCGTTGTCGTAAGCCAGAATCGTATTCTCGAACGTCGGCTCGTCGTTGTTCGAGGTGATGGCGTCGATCTCGGCGTCGTGCAGCGACATGCCGCGCTCGAAGGCGGGCATGAAGTGTTCGGCGCGGATCTTATCGAAGGGCGGCACGCCGAAAGGCGTGTCCCACTGGGTGAAGAAGGGATTCTCCCCGGCGCTTTTCGGGGAGTTGCATGACGCAAGTGCCATAAGCAGTAAGAGTGTTGTGAATAAACCTGCAATACGTTTCATCTATTCATGTTATTTTATGTAACTTTGCGAGCTGAAAATACGGACGCGCGCAAGGCATCCGTACAATGTTGCAAAGTTAGTAAATTATAAGAGGTATGCAACTTTTTTACGCCCCCGACATCACGCCGCCCCTCCATACGCTGAGCGAAGAGGAGTCGAAACACTGCGTGCGGGTGCTGCGTCTGGGACGCGGAGATACCCTTCATATAACTGACGGGAGGGGCAATTTATTTTGCTGCGAGATTACGGACGACAATCCGAAACGCTGCACGGTGCGCGTCACGGAGACCCGCGCCGGGTGGGAGGCGCTCCCCTATTCGCTGACGATGGCCGTTGCGCCGACCAAGAACGCCGACCGCTTCGAATGGTTCCTCGAAAAGGCGACCGAAGTGGGCGTCGGCACGATCATCCCGCTCGAAACCGAGCACTGCGAACGCCGGGTCTTCAAGCCCGAACGCGGCGAACGGGTCATCACGGCGGCCATGAAGCAGTCGCTCAAAGCCTACCGTCCCACGCTGCGTCCGCTCACGCCTTTCGGCGAAGCGGCGGCCATGCCCTTCGAAGGGCGCAAGTTCATCGCCCACTGCGCCCCGGCGCAGTCGCCCGAAGGCAAAGCCTACCTCCCGGCGACGCTCCGCAGGGGCGAGGCGGCGCTGATCCTGATCGGTCCCGAAGGCGATTTTTCGCCCGAAGAGATCGCTTTCGCACGCGCGAACGGATTCGAGGAGATAACCCTCGGCGCGCAGCGGCTGCGCACCGAAACGGCCGCAGTGGCCGCAGTGGTGATGGTCTCCGTGGCAAACGGTTAGCGATACGGACAAAACGGTCCGCATCGCCGGTTCCGCCGCACGGCGGCACGGTATAAACAGTATAATTACACACAAATAGCTCATGTTTCTCTATTCACTTCTCGCACTGGCGGTGGTGACGGTGCTGATATTCGCCGCCCCTCTCAAGGCCAAGGTGTGGGCGACGCTGGCAGTCGTCGCGGCGGGAGCGCTCTGGGCGTCGGCAACGGCCGTCGGAGTGCTTGCCGGCGGACACACCGTACGGTTGTGGGCGACCGACGTCTTCCTCTTCGGAAGCGACGCTGGCTCGATGGACCCTCTTTCGGCGCTGTTCGCGCTGATCGTCTCGGTCGGGGCCGTCGCCGCGGTGCTCTACTCGCGGGGATATCTCGCGCATTACCTCGGACGCAAATCCCCGGCCCACATCTCGCTGCACTACACCGCGCTGGCGACGATGTTCTACGCCATGCTGGGCGTAGTGACCTCCGAAGGCGGATTTTCATTCCTCTTTTTCTGGGAGCTGATGACCGTCGCATCGTTCCTGCTGATCCTGTTCGACGCCGAGCGCCGCGAAGTGCGCCGCGCCGCGCTGGCCTACGTGATCATGATGCACGTGGGATTCGCCCTGCTGCTCATCGGCTTCGTGCGGTTGGACAGCGTCTGCGGATCGGCCGACTTCGCCCTGTTGGGCGAATATTTCCGCACGCAGCCCGCCCTGCCGCTGTTCGTGGTCTTCCTTGCGGGCTTCGGCATGAAGGCCGGCATGTTCCCGATGCACGTCTGGCTGCCCGAAGCGCATCCCGCCGCCCCGTCGCACGTCTCGGCCCTGATGTCGGGCGTGATGATCAAGACGGGCGTCTACGGCATCCTGCGCGTCACGGCGCAGATCGCCGACCTGCCGACGCTCCGCACCGCAGGCCTGATCCTGCTCGTCGCAGGCATCGTCACGGGACTCTGGGGCGTGATCCTCGCCGCGGCGCAGAACGACGTGAAGCGGCTGCTGGCCTACTCGTCGATCGAAAACATCGGCATCGTCCTGATCGGACTGGGCATCGCGGCGCTGGGCAAGAGTTCGGGCAACCAGCTCGCGGCGATCTGCGGACTTTCGGGCGCACTGCTCCACACGCTCAACCACTCGCTGTTCAAATCGCTGCTCTTCTTCGGAGCCGGCAACATACTTTCCCAAACGCACACCACCTCGCTCGACGCGCTGGGAGGGCTGGGCAGGCACATGCCCGTCACGGGCCTGCTGTTTCTGGCCGGCACGACGGCCATCTGCGCCCTGCCGCCGCTCAACGGGTTCGTCTCGGAACTGCTGATCTACCTCGGCATGCTCGACGGCATCGCTTCGGGCAGCGACGTGCTCGCTTCGGCGGCCGGACTGGCCGCACTGGCGCTGATCGGCGGAGTTGTGATTCTGGCCTTCACCAAGCTCTACGGCACGGTGTTCCTCGGCGCGCCCCGCACGCACGAAGTGGCCGAAGCCTCCGAGGTCGATAATTTCCGCATCGCCGCCATGGCGCTGCCGCTGGCCGGAATCCTCTTCATCGGACTCTTTCCGCAGACCGCCGTGAGCGCGGTAACCCGCGCCGCGGGATTTTTCATCCACCACCCCGCCGATGCGGCGGACTACCTGCTGTCGCCCACGCTGGCGGCCGTCAGCCGCACGGCATGGCTGCTGATTCTGGTCGTCGGACTCTTGGCATGGCTTCGCAGCCGCGCCCTGCGCACGCGCAAGGTGACCGACGGCGCGACGTGGGGCTGCGGCTTCACCTCGCCCAACGTGCGGATGCAGTACAGCGGCGAATCCTACTCCGAAGGACTGCAGTCGATCGCCACGTCGCTCACGCAGAACAGCGGCGAAGGCGGCGCCGTCGGCAAAGGCGAGATTTTCCCTGCCGCGCACAACTTCGACATACGCCACAAGGACCGCTTCGACAAACTCTTCGCGGCATGGTGGGTCGAACTGCTGCGCGTGATAAACAAGCGCGCCATGCGCCTGCGTACGGGCAAGATCAACCACTACGTGCTCTTCGCACTGGCGTTTCTGGTCCTGATATTCCTGTTGTCCATCTTTAACCTGATCTGACGATGACGGCACTCAATACACTCCTGATCCTGCTGACGGCCGTCTGCATTCCGGGCCTGATAAACCGCACGCGGGCCGTGCTGGCGGGCCGCCGGGGCATCCGCTTCGCCCAGCACCTCTACGACGTGCGCCTGCTGCTGCGCAAAGGCGCGGTCTATTCGACGACCGCTTCGGCGCTGTTCCGCGCCGTGCCGTCGGTCTACCTCGGCTCGGCGATCGTCGCCGTGCTCTTCATCCCCGTCGGGGAGCTGAAATCCCTGCTGTCGTTCGACGGCGACATCGTCTGCTTCGCCTACCTGATGGCTCTCGGCCGCTTCGCGCTGATCCTCGGCGCCATGGACACCGGAAGTTCGTTCGAAGGCATGGGCGCGAGCCGCGAAGCCCTCTACGGCGCGCTGGTCGAACCGGCGCTCATGCTCACGGCCGGCACGCTGGCCCTGCTGGCGGGACACACGTCGTTCGCCCGGATCTTCGCCGAAGCGGCGACGGGCGACCTGCAGCTGACCGTCCTGCTGGTGCTCACGGCCTACGTGCTGGTGAAGATCGTCTTCACCGAAAGCGGCCGCGTACCGGTGGACGATCCCCGCACCCACCTCGAACTGACGATGATCCACGAAGTGATGTGCCTCGACTACTGCGGCACGGACCTCGGCATGATCAAAATCGCCGGGTGGCTCAAAACCGCGGCGCTCTCGATGCTGGCGGCCGACGCCGTGACGGCGGCACTCTGCCCCCACTGGTGGGCCGCGGCGCCGCTGGCGGTACTCCTCACCGGACTCTCGGTCGGCGTGGTCGAATCGACGCAGGCCCGCAACAAACTCTCGCGCAACACCACATTCATTCTCACCATCGCGGCTCTGGCGGCTCTGGTTTTCTTCACGGGCTACCTGCTGCAACTAAACATCAGCATCCAATGATACTCCCGCTGGTCATACTCTACGTCATCACGCTCGTCTATCTGGCGATCACCGAACGTTTCCGCAACTTCGCGTCGATCATCGGACTGCAGGGATGGATTCTCTTCGCCGTCGCCCTGCTGCGCCTGCACGCCATCAATCCGCTGGAACTGATCTTCATCGCCATCGAGACGCTGGCGTTCAAAGCCCTGCTGGTCCCGGCCATCCTCTTCGCCATGATCCGCAAAACCAAGATCAACCGCGTACGCCGCTCCGGATCGTCGCAGTCGGGTTCGCTCCTGCTGTCGCTCATGGCGCTGGCGGTCAGCGCCTCGATCACCTACTACATCGCCGACTCGGCCATCGACCTCGTCTTCTTCGGCGTGGCGTTATACGCCCTGCTGAGCGGCCTGATCCTGATCGTCCTGCGCTCGCGCATCTTCTCGCACATGGTCGGCTTTCTGGTGATCGAGAACGGCGTTTTCCTCTTTTCGATGGCCATAGGCGTCGAAATGCCGCTGCTCATCAACATTGCCATCCTGCTCGACATCCTGATCTCGGTGCTGATGCTGGGTATCTTCTTCACCAAGATCGACGGCAAGATACACGCCGACGACGCCGATTCACTCACCAACGTAAAGGACTGACGCCATGATATATTACCTGATCGCCAGCATCCTGATCGCCGTCACGGCGCTCTTCGCCCGGACCAAACGTGCGGTTCTCGCCGCCGGCATACTCTTCTACGCCGTTCAGATCGCCGCCGCGGGCCTGCTGCTCTGGGGCGGGCTTTACGACACGACCTCGGCCGCATTCTTCACCTTCGACGCGCTCGGCACGCTCTTCTACCTGCTGCTCGTCGTCGTCTCGATGTACGTCTTCGGCCACTCGGAAGCCTACCTGCAAGGGGAGGACCTCCGCTCCTACCGTCTCTATTTCGCCTTGCTGATGCTGCTCACCACGGCCATCGCCGGAGCCTATTTCGCCAACAACCTCGCCGTGACGTGGATTTTCCTCGAAGCGACGACGCTCTGCTCGGCGGGCATCATCTACCACCGCCGCACGGCGCAGGCGCTCGAAGCGGCGTGGAAATACGTCTTCGTCTGCTCGACGGGCATCGCCATGGCCTATCTGGGCATCCTGCTGCTGGCCGCCGCGACCAAGTGCGAAACGCTTTCGTACGAAGCCGTCGCCGAAGCGGCCTCGTCGGGCAACCCGCTCTACCTGAAGACAGCCTTCCTGCTGATTCTCAGCGGATACAGCTGCAAACTGGAGCTGTTCCCGCTCTACACGGTCGGCATAGACGCCAATTTCGCGGCTCCCGCGCCTGCTTCTGCGCTGATCTCCACGGGACTGGTCAACGCCGGATTCCTCGCGCTGCTGCGCGTCTACAAACTGCTCGCCGGAACGGAGGTTTTCCCGTGGGTGCGCTCGGTACTGCTCATCGTGGGCATTCTCTCACTGGGCGTGGGCGCGCTTTTCCTGCGCCGCACCAACAACTACAAGCGCTTCCTCTCCTACTCCACCGTCGAGAACATGGGCATCGCCGCCATCGGGCTGGGCATCGGCGGCATCGGCGTATGGGCGGCGCTGTTCCACGTATTCTGCCATACGCTCATCAAGAGCAGTCTCTTCCTGCAGATGGCCGTCGTACGGCAGGTGTATGACAGCTACCGCATCAACCGCATCGGCGACTACATCCGCATCAACCGCGTCGGGGCCGTCGGCCTGCTGACGGGCATGGTCGTACTGCTGGCCTTCCCGCCCTCGCCGCTGTTCGTCTCCGAGCTGATGATCCTCAAGCAGGTCATCACCGACCGGAACTGGTGGCTCGTGGCAGGACTGCTGCTGCTCATGTGCATCGTCATCTACTCGTTCGGATCGCGCCTGATCCGGCTCTGCTACCAGCCCAATCAGGACCGTCTGCACCCCTCGAAAGCCCACAAAGCGCTCTCGTGGTCGGCCCTGTCGCTGCTCGTGGCCGCCGTCGTGCTGGGCATGTGGCAGCCGGAACTCCTGCAGCGGATCATCACCCAAATCGCCGCGTTATGAGATACCATATAACCGATAACACCGCCCCTGCCGTACCGCTGTCGGCAATTCCCGAAGCGTCGTACGCCGAATTCCACGCCGATCTGGCCGTCAGGCTGGCCGACGCGCGTTACCACATAGCCCACTATTTCGCCCTGCCGCTCGGCGACCGGCTCCGGTTCTTCTGCCTGCTGCTCGACGACGCGGAGGCCAAGGTGCTGATCGCGTCGCACGCCATAGAGTACTACGACGAGCAGGAACTCCCCTCGCTCACGGCCCTGCACCCGCAGGTGCACCCGTTCGAGCGCGACATCGCCGAACGTTACGGCGTGCGTTTCGACGGCATGCCGTGGCCCAAGCCGCTGCGTTTTCCGTTCGACCGGTTCGACCGCGGCAGTACGATGGACAACTACCCTTTCTACACGATGGAGGGCCGTTCGCTGCACGAAGTGAACGTCGGCCCGATTCATGCGGGAATCATCGAACCGGGCGCGTTCCGTTTCATCTGCAACGGCGAGCAGGTGCTCCACCTCGAAATCGCGCTGGGATACCAGCACCGCGGCGTCGAGCATGAATTCGAGACTACGGCCAACCGCCTGCGGCAGATGTGTCTCGCGGAAGCCGTCGCAGGTGACAGCGCCGTGACCCATGCCGCCACGTTCGCGTCGGCGGTCGAGAAACTCACGGGCGGCGTCCCCTCCGCACAGCTCGGCGTCGAACGCGCCGTGGCACTCGAACTGGAACGGATGGCGATGCAGATCGCCGACACGGGCGCACTCTGCATGGACGTCGGCTACCAGCTGGGACAGGTGGCCTGCGAAGCGCTCCGGACGATGACGATCAACACCACGCAGGCGTGGTGCGGCAACCGCTTCGGCAAGGGGCTGATCCGCCCCGGCGGCACGAACCATCCGCTGACGGCCGAAAAGGCGGAGACGATCCGCCGCAACGTCGCGCAGATCGCCCGCCGTTACGACGAAGTGCGCCGCGACATCAAGTCGTCGCCGACGCTGCTGGCCCGCTTCGAGCAGTGCGGCATCGTGCCGCGCGAGGAGATGCTCCGCATCGGCGGCGTGGGTCAGGCGGCCCGCGCGAGCGGCGCGGCCCGCGACATCCGCGCCACGCACCCGTGGGGCGTTTTCGCAGGAACGATCCGGCACGAAAGCATCGTCAAACGCCACGGCGACGTGATGGCGCGTCTGATGGTGCGCTGCCGCGAGGTGCTGCAATCGGCCGGGTATATCGACCGCCTGCTGGCGGACTATGTCCCCGGAAGCCTGCCTGCACCCGATTATGCCGCTCCGCCCGCACCCGATTCGCTCGCGTTCGGGCTGGTCGAGGGGTGGCGCGGCGAAACGTGCCACGTCCTGCTGACCGACGCCCAAGGCCGGATCGCCGCCTGCCGCATCAAGGACCCCAGCCTGCACAACTGGCTGGCGCTGGCGCTGGCCGTGCGCGGCGAAGGCATTTCGGACTTCCCGATCTGCAACAAGAGTTTCAACCTCTCCTACTGCGGCCACGATTTGTAAAGACGAAAAACATGATACTACCGAAAATAAAAGTACTGCGCAGCCACGGGAAACAATACATTCCCGATCTCGACGCCGTCGAACTGACCGAAGAGTTCCGCGGACGGCCCGAACTGACCGAAACCCCGGACACCACGGACCTCGAACGGGCAGCGGCAATCTGCCCCACCGGGGCGCTGACCACCGCACCGCTCTCGCTCGACCTCGGCCGCTGTCTCTTCTGCGGCGAATGCGCCCGCACGGCGCCGCGCAATATCCGCTTCACAAACGACTACCGCATCGGCTCGCCGACGCGCGAAGGACTCGTCGTGCGGCCCGGCGACAAATGCGTGCGGTTCGACCCCGCGGCCGTACGCCCCGAAATCGGCCGCTACTTCAGCCGCTCGCTCCAACTGCGCGAGGTCTGCGCCGGGGGCGACGCATCGGTCGAAATGGAACTCAACGCCACGGGCAACGTCAATTTCGACTTGGGACGTTACGGCATCGGCTTCACCGCTTCGCCCCGCCATGCCGACGGCGTGGTGGTATCCGGCCCGATCACGGTCAATATGGCTGAAGCGCTGCAAATCTGCTGCGATGCCGTTGCCGGCCCCAAAATCCTCGTCGTCTGCGGCTCGGAAGCCTGTTCGGGCGGTCTGTTCGCCGGCAGCCGCGCCGTGGACCGCACCTTCTTCGATACGCACGCCGCCGATCTCTGGCTGCCGGGCGCCCCGACGCATCCGATGACCTTCATCGACGGCATCCTCAACCTGTTAGGCAAGAAAAAACGCGAATGACCATGCAACGACTCCGAACGATTTTCGCCTCGTTCTTCAAGATCGGGCTTTTCACCTTCGGCGGCGGATACGCCATGCTGCCGCTCATCGAGCAGGAGCTGATCGCCAAGCGCGGATGGATCGAGCACAAGGAATTCTTGGACCTGCTGACCCTCGCGCAGTCGGTTCCCGGACCGATCGCCATCAATACCTCGGTATTCGTCGGCTACAAGATGCGGGGTCTCAAAGGTGCCGTCGCGGCACTGCTGGGCAGCGTCCTGCCGTCGTTCGTCATCATTCTCGCAATCGCCCTGATGTTCGCCGACATCCGCCACAATCCGGTCGTGGACGCGGCCTTCAAGGGCATGCGCCCGGCTGTCGTTGCGCTGATCGTGGTGCCGGTTTTTTCGCTCGCACGCGGCATGCACTGGTCGATGTTCTTCGTCATCGCGGCGGCGGCCTTCGCCGTATGGTATCTGGGCTGGTCGCCGATCTACATCCTGATCGCCGCGGCCGCGATCGGCATTTCATGGACGCTGCTCATCACTAAAAAGGCAAAAAAATGATCTTCTGGCAACTCTTCGCAAGCTACCTCAAAATAGGGTTCTTCGGCTTCGGCGGCGGATACGCCATGCTCTCCCTGATCCAGAACGAAGTGGTCGTCCAGCACGCATGGATGACCAACGCCGAATTCGCCGACATCGTGGCCGTCTCGCAGATCACGCCCGGTCCCATCGCCATCAACTCCGCGACCTACGTCGGCTATACCGTCGGCGCGCAGGCCGGAAACGAGTGGTGCGGCATTCTGGGGGCGGCGCTGGCGACATTCGCGGTCTGCCTGCCCTCGCTGACGCTGATGCTGCTCATCACGCGCTTCTTCCTGCGGCTCAAGCAAAATCCGCTCGTCGAAGGAGCCATGAAAGGCATGCGGCCCGTGGTGATCGGCATGATCGCGTCGGCGGCTCTGCTGCTGATGTTCCCCCATAGCAAAGCCCCCGACGAGCAGAATTTCATCGACGGCTGGAGCTGGGCGCTGTTCGGCGGCGTCTTCATCGCATCGGTCAAAAAAGTGAATCCCATTCTGTTGATCGCCCTCTCGGCCGCAGCGGGAATCCTGATCTATTACGTATTCTGACCCCGTCCCTCTCCTATAAAAACGGCCGGAGCACATACGCCCCGGCCGCTGTTTTCCCAACAGTCGCCGATCACACCACGGCGACGACCGCCGCACCCGCCAGCAGCAGGAACAGGAAGACTCCGAGACACAACAGCCCCAGAACGGCTATGAACGTGCCGATACAGCCCCAGCGCTGATCGCCGCCCGGCAGCGGATCGGTCAGCAGGGTGATGATCAGGCCGACGAGCGGCGTGAAGATCAGGCTCAGCAGGAAAGCCAGCCCGAAGCCGATGCGCCGACGGCTGCCGATGATACCCACCAGAACAGCCAGCAGGCAGCCGCTCAACAAACCGAACAACAGAGTCAGAATAGCCATAATCGAAATTTTTTAACGGATGAAACGGTAATAGGTCCCCAACGGCAGCTGCTTGCCCGCTCGGTCGGTGAAACAGAGTTCGCCGTACTGCTCTTCGAGCGGCGCGCCGAAAGCCTGCCGCACGGCGGTACGGGCCAGCGTGGACGAAAGGCCCATCGAGTAGAGGTTCAACACGAGAAACGCCCCCTGCGGCTCCAGCAGCTGCGCGCAGCAGGCGAGCATCTCGCAGATATTCTCCTCCAGAATCCACTTCTCGCCGTTGGCGCCGCGGCCGTAGGCCGGGGGATCGAGGATGATGCCGTTGTAGCGGCTGCCGCGCCGCACTTCGCGCCGGACGAATTTGAGCGCGTCTTCGACGATCCACCGGATGCCGTCCAGCCCGCTCAGTTCCATATTCTCGCGCGACCACGTCACCACCTGCTTCACCGAATCGACATGGGTCGTCTCCGCCCCGGCGGCACGCGCCGCAAGGCTCGCGCCGCCCGTATAGGCGAAAAGGTTCAGCACACGGGGCGTAACCGGTTTTCGCGGCGCAGTCCGGCCCTTCGGCGCAGCTCCGGACAGGACGCCCTCGGATGCGGTTGTGGCCGGAGCGCCCGCAGGAGCGGTAGTGTCCGGCATCGCATCCGGTGCCTTTCCGCCCGCAATCCCCATCGCAGCGGCCCCGCCCGAAGCCAGCGCCCGGCAGTTGTCGTAGATGAAATTCCAGTTGGCGGCCTGCTCCGGGAAGATACCGACGTGCTTGAACGAGGTGAGTCCCAGCCGCATGCGCAGCCGCATCCCCTTATAGACGTAATCCACCGTCCAACGCGAGGGCATTTCGGGACCGAGACGCCACTCGCCGCGCTCCTCGCTGCGCGTATCGCGCAGAAAGGAGGCGTCGGCCGCACGACGCCACTCCTCCTCGGAGAGCGTCCGCCGCCAGATGGCCTGCGGTTCGGGACGCCGCGTAACGTAACGCCCGAAGCGTTCGAGTTTCTCGAAATCGCCCGTATCGATCAATTCGTAATCCCCGAAAGCGGGTGTCAGCTGTTCTTGCATAAAAAATCTTCTTTATTTTACCGTCGGCCGAAGCAGGAAGCGGAACGTATAGTCGCCGTAAGGCACCCGGAACCGCTCCTCCGGCAGCTGTCCCCAGCTATCGATACAGCCCAGTCCGGACTGCCGCAGATCGAAGTTCACGAACGTCGCGTCGCGCGCCGTGAGCGTTCCCGAATGCTGCTGGGGCGGGAAGTTCGACACATCAAGATCGGCCGTCGCATAGGGCAGCGCCGATGCCGAGAAGGGAGCGTCGGAGAGGATCGTCAGCCCCGTGCCCGAACTGTCGGCCACGGTCCACCAGCGCACGTCGCTCTTGGTGCCCGACTCCTGCGGACGCACATATTCGTCGTGATACTGGTCGGCGACACGCTGTTCGTAAAGCCCCAGATCGGCCGACGAGAGCCGGTCGGCATAGTTTTCATGTTCGCCGCGGCCGTAGTAGATCACGCGGTCGTAACGCGCCGGCATCGTGAGCGTCATGCCGTAGCGCAGCAGGTTGGGAACTTCGGCCGACTTGTCGGCGGTCATACGTTCCGTCACCTCCATTTCCCCCGCGCCGTTGATCCGGTAGGTCAGCGCCAGCGTCGCTTTCACGGCGGGAAGCTCGTAAAGCGCTTCGACGACCGCCACGCCGTCCTTCACGCCGGCATCGAATTTCGTGAGTTTCAGTTCGGGATTCTTCCAGACCGCGAGTTTGCGGTCGAGCTTTGCGCCGAGGTCGTTCTCGGTCGGAGCGCGCCAGAACTGCGGACGCAGCTCGGCGCCTTCGGCCATCAGTGCGCGGCCATCGACGTCGTAGGTGCTGAGGAAGCCGTCGCGCGAGAAGAACATCTCCCACGTCTGGCCTGCAACCCGCGTGCCGCGCTCCCATACAGTCACCTCGACGGGACGTTCCGACGCAGCAAGGCCGAACCCAGCTTTGCAGTCGTACTCACGCACGACGAACTGCTGCTGCGCCGCCGTATGGCCGATGTCCAACAGCGGCCGTTTGTTTTTCAGTTTGTAGGCCACGTTCACCAGCAGCTCCTTGGCCTGCGGGCAGAAATCGGCGGAAGTAAAGCCCAGCGTATAGGTACGGCGCTGCCGGGGCGCGACATCGAGTTCGCCGATACGGCCGGCCTTCACGACCCGGCCGTCGGCGACCAGTTCCCACGTCAGTTCGTAATCGTCCAGCCCCACGAAGAAGTTCTCGTTATACACCTCCACGCGGCCCTGCGCCGGATCGAGAAGCTCGGTCCAGATATTCTGGTACTGCCGCTTCACCTCATAGGCGTGCGGATGCCACGTGCGGTCGGGCGCGATGATGCCGTTGCAGTTGAACGAATTGTCGGTCGCGTCGTAGTTGTTGAAATCGCCGCCGTAGAGGAACGACACGCGGCCGTTCTTTTCGTAGCGGGCGAGTCCCTGATCGACGAAGTCCCAGATGAATCCGCCCTGATACGACGGATATTGGCGCACCAGCTTCCAATAGTGGTCCAGACCGCCCATCGAGTTGCCCATGGCATGCGCGTATTCGCACTGGATCAGCGGTTTGGAGGGGTTGTTCTTCAGGTATTTCTCGCACTGCGCATAGTCCCAGTACATCGGGCAGATGATGTCGGTAAACGCACCGTCCCGATCGTACACGGCGCGTTCGTAATGCACCGGACGCGACGCGTCGTAATCCTTGATCCAGCGGTAGCAGGCCTCGAAGTTTGGCCCCATGCCCGCCTCGTTGCCCATCGACCAGACGATGACCGAGGGGTGGTTCTTGTCGCGCAGCACCATGCGCTGGTTGCGCTCCATATGCGCCTGCGCGAAGGCGGGCACCTTGGCCAGCGTCTCTTCGCCGTAACCCATGCCGTGCGATTCGACGTTCGCCTCGTCCACGACATAGATACCGTACTCGTCGCAGAGTTCGTACCACTGCGGGTCGTTGGGATAGTGGCTCGTACGCACGGCGTTGATGTTCATCTCCTTCATGATGCGGATATCCTCGATCATCCGCTCGCGGCTCACCACATAGCCCCCGATCGGGTCCATCTCGTGGCGGTCGGCGCCCTTGATCAGCACGGGCTGTCCGTTGACGAGCAGCTGCGCATTCCGGATCTCGACCGAACGGAAGCCCACGGGCTGCGTCACGGTTTCGGTCACGTTCCGCCCGTCAGACACGTCGATCCGGAGCGTATAGAGGTTGGGCGCCTCGGCCGACCACTTCGCGGGATCGGCGACACGGAAGAGACACCCCGCTTTGCCGCCCGCCGGCCTGATCTGCTGTTCGGCCACCGCCTCGCCCGCCGCATCCCGCAGCGTCAGGCCGACCGATTTCACACGCGGAGTCGTCTCCACTTCGACGCGCAGCTGGGCGTCCCTATAATCGGCGTCGAGCGTCGGAGTGATGCGCACGTCTTTCAGGTGCGCCTTGTCGCGGGCCGTCAGCGTCACGCCGCGGGCGATGCCCGAAAAGCGCCAGAAGTCCTGATCTTCGAGGTAGGTGCCGTCCGACCAGCGGAACATCTGCAGGGCGATCAAGTTTTCGCCCGGCTTCACGAATTTCGTGACGTCGAATTCCGCCGCAAGCTTGCTGTCCTCGCTGTAGCCGACGAAACGGCCGTTGATCCAGACATAGACGTTCGACGTCGCCGAGCCGATCGAGAGAAAAATATCCTTGCCGCTCCACGATGCCGGCACCTCGAACGTATGCCGGTAGGAACCGACATGGTTTTCGGCGTCGGGCACGTGCGGCGGATCGTTCTCGAAATTGCCGCGCCACGCATAGCCGATATTCACGTAAAGCGGGTCGCCGTAACCGTTCAGCTCCCACATCCCCGGCACGGGCATCGCGTCCCACGACGCATCGTCGTAATCCACCTGCCAGATACCGGAGGGACGCTCCGAAGCGTTGCGCACCCAGTGGAACTTCCACACGCCGTCGAGCGGCATGCTCTCGCCCGCCGCAAAGGTCGAGTGCATCGGCAGGCGGTTGATTTCATTGACGGCAGGGTCCTGCCATTCGCGGCCGGTCTGGGCCGAAGCGGCCAACGCGCCCGAAAGCGCCGCCGCAAGGATCAAGAGAGTCTTTTTCATCGGTTATGGTTATGGTTTTGGTTTCGCAGTCTCTTTCCGGGTGCAGTCCACCAAGCTCATTTCGCAGCGGACGCAGTCGAATTCCAGCCGGTAGCGGTTCGCGCCGCGCTCCAGCCACAAATCGCCTTTCAGCCGCGGCCGCTCCTTGAGGCATTCGCCGATTTCGCGGCGGATGCAGTAGGCCGAGCGCATCACCCGATGCCCGGCGGTCGTAGCCGCGAGGTCGAGTCCCCGCTCGATTTGCCGGATGCCGTGGTCGCGGTAAAACGCTTCGGCAAGACGGTTGGTGACATTCTCTTCGGCCGAAAGCGTCTCCGACGGATACTCCGCCGCGCCCTCAGGCAGAATCCGGTGCTCGACGCCCCGCGCCAGCCGGGCCTGCAGCAGGGCGGCAAGCCCTTCGCGCCGCAGCTGCGACGCCAGCGACGCCGGAACGAACCATTCGGCTCCCTGCACCTCGGCCGAGCGCACCGCAAAAATCGTATCGCCGCTCTTCATGGCCTGCGTCCGCACAGCGGCGGCGTTCGCTTCGGCATTATTCGCCGGCTCCAACGCAACGCGGCGTTCGGCGACAGCCGCCACCTCTTCACAGTCGGTATAGCGGAACGTCACCCCCTCCGCCGACACCGTCACCACGGCCGCGGCCGGAATCACGCGCCGCGTACGGCTCCGTTCGAGCAGCTGGTTGAAGCGGTGGTCGTAATTGCGGTAGACCTCGCATCCCGGAGCGATCCCTTCCATGCGGTTGGGCGTCACGCAGTCGCCGTCGGCGGCATTGACGTTGGTTCCGACCAGTCCGCGCGGCGTCAGGAAGCAGATGCCGTCGCCGGCAGCCAGCGTATGCGCCCGGTCGAGCCGGAAACGGGTCCTTTCGACGTGCGTCACGCGGCCCGCATATTCGCCGACCGCCTTCGGCGTGTCGAACGACGCCACGCCAGCACGTTTGCCCGCAAAGAAGTATTCAGACTCCCCGCGGGTGAAACTCTTGGCCGTATCGGGCGTGAAGTCCGCGACGCTTTCACCGACCGAAGCACGCCGCAGGTGCGGCCGCGCGGCCAATGCATCGTCCACCGCGCGGCGGTAATAGGCCACCGTATTGCGGATATAATTGATGTCTTTGAGACGCCCCTCTATTTTCAGCGACCTGACGCCGGCATCCAGCAGCTCGCCGACGTGTGCCGAAAGATTCAGGTCGCGGACCGAGAGCAGGTGTTTTCCGGCCAGATAGGTGCGCCCGCTGCCGTCGGTCAGGTCATAGGTCAGGCGGCACGGCTGGCTGCATGCGCCGCGGTTGCCGCTCCGCTCGGACATCGACCGCGACAGAAAACAGCGGCCGCTGTAACCCACGCAGATGGCCCCGTGAACGAAACACTCCACTTCGGCGTTCGTCGCGGCGCATATCGCCCGGATCTCGTCGAGCGACAGCGCCCGTTCGAGAATCACGCGGGCGAAACCGCATTCGCCTAAGAAACGCGCCTGTTCGGGCGTCATGTTGCACACCTGCGTCGAGGCGTGCAGCTCGACCGGAAGATCCATCCGCCGCAGAGCCATGTCCTGCACGATGAGCGCATCGACCCCGGCCGCGATCAGCTCGCGGGCCTGCCGCTCGGCGGTCTCCAGTTCGTCGTCGTAAATCAGGGTATTGAGCGTGGCATGCACCCGCACGCCGTAACGGTGGGCATACTCCGCGACGCGGGCGATCTGCTCCGCACTGTTGCCCGCCGCATGGCGCGCTCCGAACTTCGCACCGCCGATATAGACGGCGTCGGCGCCGTAATCCACGGCGGCCACGGCCGACTGCAAATCTCTGGCGGGAGCGAGTAGTTCGACGAAGTTCATGCTTTATTTTTTGCAAAAATAACAAATTCCCCGACAAAAACCGGAGCCGAAGCCGAAAAAACATATCCCTGCGGGAGTTTGCCCCGCATTCCCCGCCGCCCGGAATAGCGCCCCGCCTTCATCCGGGTTTCACCACGCCCCCGTCTGTCCCCTCTCCGCCCGTACCCCTGCGTCCCGCCGCCCGAAGCGCTGAAACACGAAGCACCGGAAGCCGAAGCGCCGGAAGCCGGCCCGGCCCAAATTCCCCCCGGAAACACCTCGAAAGCCCGTACCGCACGCGCGGCGCAGAGACATCGGTAACAGACCGCCGGGTGCGGAATGCCCGGAAAGACGCCATGCCGGATTCGTCGCCACCCACCCGGCCATAACGCGTTTTTCGCACGGAGGTTGAAAATTTAACGCCCGCCGGGAGCGATATTGCCGCTATTTTTATAAATTTGCGGTTTGTAATACGAATACTCAAAAATCAACAGATAGTATGCTTACGCTAAAGCAAATCCGCGATGACAAAGAGGCCGCGATCCGCAAACTGGCCAAAAAGGGCGTGGACGCCGCACCCGTCATCGAAAAGATCGAAACGCTGGACGACCGCCGCAAGGCCATTCAGGTAGAATTGGACAATACGCTGGCCGCGCAGAACAAAGCCGCCAAGGAGATCGGTGCGCTGATGGGGCAGGGCCGCCGCGAAGAGGCCGAGGAGCGCAAACGCTTCGTCGCCGACCTCAAGGAGAAATCGAACCGCCTGCAGGCCGAATCGCGCGAAGTGCAGGAGGAGCTGCAGGCCGCGATCGTCACGCTGCCCAACTTCCCCGCCGAGATCGTCCCGGAGGGCAAAACCGCAGAGGACAACCTCGTCGTAAAACTCGTCGAAAGCTACACCGAACTGCCCGAAAACCCGCTGCCCCACTGGGAGCTGGCCCGCAAATACGACATCATCGACTTCGATCTGGGCGTAAAACTCACGGGTGCCGGATTCCCCGTCTACAAGGGCAAGGGCGCACGCCTGCAACGGGCGCTGATCAACTACTTCCTCGACTGCAACACCAAAGCCGGCTATCTCGAAGTCGAGCCGCCGATCATGGTCAACGAGGCTTCGGGCTTCGGTACGGGACAACTCCCCGACAAGGAGGGGCAGATGTACCACGCCACGGTCGATAACTTCTACCTGATCCCCACGGCCGAAGTTCCCGTCACAAACATCTACCGCGACGTGATCCTCGACGAAAAGGATTTCCCCGTAAAAATGACCGCCTACACCCCCTGCTTCCGCCGCGAAGCCGGCTCCTACGGCAAGGACGTGCGCGGACTGAACCGCCTGCACCAGTTCGACAAGGTCGAGATCGTGCAGCTGAGCCTGCCCCAGAACTCGTACGAAGCGCTGGACGGCATGGTGGCGCATGTCGAGTCGATCGTCAAGTCGCTCGGCCTGCCCTACCGCATCCTGCGTCTGTGCGGCGGCGACATGTCGTTCACCTCGGCGCTCACCTACGACTTCGAGGTTTACTCCGAAGCGCAGAAACGCTGGCTGGAGGTTTCCTCCGTCTCGAACTTCGAATCGTTCCAAGCCAACCGTCTCAAGCTCCGCTATAAGGACGCCGACAAGAAAACCCAGCTGGCGCACACGCTCAACGGCTCGTCGCTGGCCCTGCCGCGCATCGTCGCCGCCCTGCTCGAAAACTTCCAGACCCCCGAAGGCATCCGCATTCCCGAAGCGCTGATTCCCTATACGGGTTTTGATATTATCAAATAAGTTTCTATATTTGTCATTACATACACACATTAACAAATAAATTTTTCAAAAATGGCTTACAAAATCACCGACTCCTGCGTTGCCTGCGGTACCTGCATCGGCGAATGTCCGGTAGAGGCTATCTCGGCTGGCGATATCTATGTAATCGACCCCAACACCTGCATCGACTGCGGCACCTGCGCAGGCGTTTGCCCCAGCGAGGCGATCATTCCGGAATAACGCGCGGTTATAACATGGAAAAACATGCCCGAAGCATAATGCTTCGGGCATGTTTTTTAGGCGTTAGCGTGAGAAAGTTATTCAATAGGTTTTCCCGGAATAACAATTCCTCCAGCTTCTTCCAAAGAATAGCATCTATCCCTCGGAATCTCTATTTTCCAATAATCTCCGGGAAGATCCGGATTAGGCCCCATAAAAATGCCATCCATTGGAGTTGTCGTAGCAGGCATAATAACTGTTCCAGACTCTCCAGCCGCCTGACGGATTTCTTTCCAATCAACGACCTCAAAAGCAATTCCATTAGACCTTATGCCCACCTCTTTATACTTGAAATACACTCTATATGGCAAAGAAGCATAAACATCTTGTTGCTGATCGCACAAATTAATATGATTCAGATACATTACACCTAGTTTAGAAATACCTTTTCTGAACCCATAATTCATCTCCGGTCTGAAAAACACCTCCACACAATAATGTGGACCGACCTTCATTACATCGGAAGAGTTAGTCCATGTCAACCCGGGTTTAATCGCATACGCACCCGGCTGGTCGAAACGAATCAAATAGTTTCCGGCTCCGTCGTTATTTATAATCGTACACTGCGGATCATTAAAAATCGCCTCCGTGATTTCCAGATTGGGATCAGGATAATCAGGATCTTCAAAATTGACACTGAAATTATAAACTTTACCGAGTGCTACAGAACTCGGACCTTCGATGCTTGCCACAGGCGACGCCACCCGACAAGTAATGGTTGCCTGTTGGAGCATAATCGGCCCCGACGGGTTCGCAAGATCACGATAATTCCGTGTTGCCAATATCTGATAAACACCGCATTTTGTAAAACGTAGTTTCAGCGATTTATCGGTCCGTGAAATTTGATCGATGCCGCCGTCTATCGTAGTAAAGAACGACACGTTTGTACTTATCACTTCTATACCCGCATCAACTCCTGACGTCACGAGGTTAAACGTATAATCTATATCCTTTCCATAATACTCATCGCCAATTCCTCTTCCCGCAGGATTACTGACAATGCCGATCTTAGCAATGCCTGCGCGCGTCTGCGGATTATCCGGCGCAAGGTCTTCGGATACTTCGAGGATTTCCTGCGAGCAGGAACCCGCACACATTACCGCCAATGCACCGAATAGCGGCAGTACGAAATTTGGGAACAAGTAGGATTTTTTCATAGCTTAAATTATTTAAGTGGGTGAATAATAAAAAGCCGCAGGAAAAATATCTGAATTATTCAAATATACAATAAATCAGGCGTATTATTTCATTTTCCGATGAAAATTTTCACAAACCGTCTCCATATGTCCGAAGCACATATATATTTCCAATAAAAAAACTGCGGTCCAAATTGGACCGCAGTTCGATATGATTATTCAAACTCTTACAACCTATTCAAGAGTTGGAAATCCGTGTTATTATCCAAGTTATTTGAAATCTGCTTTTTCAATCCAGCATTTTCAAATTTCCCACTGTTGCCAATGACAGTCCCCGACGCAGCAGGACGATCGAATACAAGCGAGCTCGGCATTGCTACTTGGCTTTCGAATACCACGCCATTCTGCTTAACTGAAGTTGACAGAACTGTACATCCAGAAAGTACACTCGACAGTTTACTTGCATGCAGAATTGTAGCAGCAGACTTCGAAGCAGCTACAGAAGCACCTGAACTCTTCCTTGTCATTGTATAAGGACCTATCGGATAATCCTTATCGGTATATCCTTCAGCTGCCTTTTGCCAATAAATATCTTGTCCAAGAACCCAGAAGAAGTCCATCGAACTGGTAGTAAAATTACCCATTCCCTCGACACTTCCTTGATACAGAGTAATCGTTGCCGAGTTTTTATCTGCATTAAGCTTTCCGGTAAATCCGGGATAACCACCGTTAATAATATAATATTTTCCCTGCAAAAGTGCCCGTCCTGTAAGAGTCAGGACACTTCCATCCTCCGGATCGGTATATAAACTCTGGCCTTCCAATATCTCAAAATTTCCGGTAGCACTATCGAATTTAGCCGACGGAAGAATCTGCGACTGGTCACGAATCGTAGTAATGCCCCATCCTTGTAATTTATAGGATGAATTAGCAACCCCCTGAATGAACGTAACGTCGAAAGAAAGCGGCGCAGCATTCACCTCAGACGAAGTGCTGGTTAAAGTCCACGTACCGAGCCATGCCTTGTAAGCATCGGAAGCCTCCCCACCACCTTCAGTAGTGGCTGCGACATGCTTTGTAGTCGATTTACCAGCCGAATCCGTAACTTTTAAAATACAAGTATAGGAAGTAGCGGGATCTAATCCACTAAAGGTTACTCCAATTCCGGGATTCTGAACAAGCCCGTCCAACCATCCGTCTTTAGTAGACATATCTGTTCCGTTCTGAGTAACTATAGCATCATAAGAAGCTCCCTGAGCAAGTACTTTTTCAACATCCGAAGTTAAAAATACTCCATAATACGCACCTGTTGCAGTCGGAGCATAGGCTCCCATATAAACCTTAGTGTCTGTATTTGCACCATTAGCATCTCCAGCACGAAGTGTCAAAGTCAGTTCCGGACCATCGCCCGTTTCACCGTCATCTGCAAGTGTGGTAAACCTCTCTTTGGTCACTGCCGTTGTTCCAGCAGTTCCGTTACATCCGAAAGCGACTACACAATATTCCGTTTCAGGATCAAAAGGAATATATTGCTCTATCAGCTCCTTAGAATAGCCATCAGGACCCGTAGACAAATATTTGGTAACATCACCGTCATTCGCGCCAATAATAGCTGCAATCAACTGATTGTCATCAGGTATCTGATCGACAACGGAAGCCGGATAAATATCAAAATAATAGGTATCGGAATCATTAGACGGAGTAATGTTAATATCAGCGCCTTTCGCTCCGATATTCGTTACAGCGATAGTAAAAGTCAAATCGCCGCCGCCCTGAGCAGCATCAGTAGTTGCCGAAGCTGAATCGACCGTTGTTTTTCCATTGGCACTCGTAACGGAAACAATCGCCGTAACCGCCGTAGCAGCAGGCACACCGCGGCAAGGCAGGTCATAACCGTCAGCGCTGTTTATCTTCTCAACCTGCTCAGTCTTAAGTGTCGGATCAGTCGTAACTCCGGCCAAAATCTCAGCAAGCGTTTTTCCCTCGGCAAGCGCCTTATCGACAGCAGATTTCATAAGGAATGCCGCTTTTGCCGAAACTATATCCGAGGACTTGATATGGCAGGTGACATACGAAGAAGTGTTCGCACCGCTGGCGTCGCCCGCTCTCATGGAAAGGGTCAATTCAGGAGCAGGCTCCGGAGCATCGTCCGTCTTGAACGCCTCTTTCACCAGATCGGAGGTGAAGCGGCCGTCCGTCAGCATGCCGAGCGCAACGGCGTAGTAGTCGGTGCCGGCCGTCAGATCGGTGATTTTCTGCGGTGCGCTTCCCTTGACGAGGGCCGTTGCGAGATACTCGCTGAGCGGCAGCACCTTCTTATCCGCGATAGCTTTCAGATTGTCGAGAATATGCTGGGCATAGGCCGCGTCGGACTCGAACGTGTCGAACTCGGCCTTCTTTACAGCCGCATAATAGTAGGTAGCTTGGTCGTTGCTGGGAGTTACAGTTACGGTAGCTTCGGTCTGGGCTACATCCGAAACAGCGACACTAAACGAATAAGAGGGGGGGGGTCCGACTTTGTCGTCGTCGTCATTACAGCCTGAGGTGACAAACAGAAGAGTCACGGCTGCCAATAACATGCGCAAGTAAGATTTGAGCGTCATAGGCTTAAAATTAAATTAATAAAATTGACAAGATATAACAATTCGTCCGGCAAGGAACGCTAAAAATTATATTACGTTAGCAAATATAAGTATTTATATTTGTAATTGTATCATTCAGATACAAGAAAAACGGAACGCCGGATCGGGTTTCTCAGGCCGTTTGATTACAATATTGAGAAATTCCGGGACATTTGATTACAAAATCCAATCATCGACGGCAATATTCAGTAATATTTCCGAAGAAAAAAATATTTTTCAGATTTTTTCAAAAAATTTATTTTCGACGCATGCCGGACCTCGGCGCGGGCCGGACATTCCGGGATCGGCTTCCCGAAAGCCGATTTCCACAGACAAAAAAGCTGCGGCGCATATGCGCCGCAGCTCGATTATAGGAATACGGAGGAAGCTATCTTCTGGGAGTCCGGACTCTGTTGTTCGAAGCCCGCGCCGCAATAGCTTTCTTCAAAGAGACCTCTTCGGCCTGCTTCATGCCTGCATTCTTGCCGACAAAGCATTTGATCTGAGCGGGTTTGCCACCGGATATCGCATCGGCATCGCCGGACATTTCCGCCCCCCGGACCATCTTTTCAGACAGGTCCGTAGTCCGCTCCCGGCGCAGATTTATCAACTGCGAAGCGGCGGCCTGCGGCATGTTCGGTTCTTCGAGCGGCCGGAGAACCTTCGGAACATCGAGTCCGGGCAGCAGCGAACTGCACAACACGGGCAGTTTAACGCCTGCGGCCGCGGCTTTCGACGCTCCCGTCAGCTCGGATATGGGCGACGCACCGGACTTGGTGAAGCGCACTCCCAGCCGGAAAATCTCACCGACATTGCCCGTTGCGTCTTCGGCAACAGCGAGGAAGGTACACTGGGTATCCCACGAGCAGGTGAAATTAATCTTCGCGGCATCCTTCACGCCCTGAGACTTCAGCGCGTTGATGATCGTAGCTTCGGAAACCGCTCCGGGATCCGTATAATCGCCGGTATAAAGGGCTACGTACCAATGCGCGGCATCCGCCGAAGAGGTAACCGTTACGGGAATATACGCTTTTCCCGACGCATTGGATGATACTCCGGCTGCAACGATCTCGTCGCCGTCGAAGTACTTGTCGTAGGCCGCCTCCACCGTCGCGGAACCGGCTACGGCTTCGAGCGTCGTGAATATTTCGCCGACGGCAGGCGTGCCGACAACGTTGCCACTCAGGTCCACACATGCGGCATAAGGCCTGTAGGCCGTTTTGGAAGAGAGTTTGCCGTACGCATAGGAAGCGCCCGAATACCAAGCGCCCAGCCCGGCGATAACCTGCACGGGAGTCAGATTTCCGTATTGCGCCGTACCGTAGAGCGCAAACATGTCCGTTACGTGCGACACAAGTGCTTCGGCGTTTCCGCCCAGCTGGGTATAGCTGGCATCGGAAATCACGTCCCAAATATAGGTAACGGGCTCTTTGGTCGTCTCCACGGTTACCGTCGCACCGCCGGAGGTGATGTCTTCGACTTTGAAGGTGAATCCGATGCCCGCGGCGTCAGGCCCGGCGCCCGCCGTGAACTTGGCTTTCGTGACACCCGTCGTCGCCGAAGCGCCGTCGTATCCGAACGCGACGAGATAATATTCGGCGCCGGGCATCATGGCGAGTTCCCCGCCGAAATCCGTAGGTGCGGTCGCATAATCGCCGGTCACCAGCAGCCACGAGATAATCTGGCCATACTTCTGCTCGACGGAAGCGATGATTTCGGCATCGGACATGCCCTTGATTTCATCGGCCAGCATGAAATCGAGCATATAGGGATCTTCGTCGTTGGAGGCCGTAATCGCAGCCGTCACCCCGCCGGGAATCGGTTCCGCCGAGGTGTCGATATCGATCGACAGCGTCAGATCGGACGTCGCGGCCGTCTCCGTCGTAAACTCATGGCGTGTAACGGCCGTCGTCGCCGCCGTATTGTACCCGAAGGCAAGCACGTAATAGGAGGTCCCGGCCGTCAGGGAGGTCGGTTTGTAACCGTCTTCGCCTTGGCTCAGCATTCCGGCGATGCCACCGTATTTCGCATAAGTTTCATCGAGCGCCGCAATCAGCGAAGCGTCGTCGGCAAAATTCTCGTCGATCAGCTTTTTGGGCTGGATATCGAAGAAATAAGTGTCGGTATCGTTCGACGGCGTCACGGTCACCATGGCCGAAGTGGCTTTCAGCTCCGTCACCACAATGGAGAAAGTGAGGTCCGACGGCGGCACGTCACCGGAGGTCGTAGAGACATTTTCGCTCTTCACCGTGGAGCGTCCGCCAGCCGAGACAACTTTGAAAATCACCGTATAATCCGTCGAAGGCACGATCACGTCGCCCGTCAGCGTCAGGCCGAGACCTCCCTTCGCATTCAGAGCGGCAATATCCTCGCTCTTGATGTCCTGACCGTTGGAATCGACGATATTTTCGAGCGACGCGCCCAGTCCGATAAAATCGTCTACGGCTTCCTTCGGGAGACACGCCATCTTGGCGGATACGGCGGCCTCCGACACGGCTGTGCAGTAGATCATCGTCGAAGTGTTGTTTCCGTCGGCATCGCCGGCGCGGGCCGAGAAAGTCAGATCAGGCGCTTCGCCCGTAGGCGCCGTCGTCGAGAATTTGTACATCTGCAACTCCGAGGTAGGTTCCTCCTTCTCGGCATCGTAGCCGATGGCGTAGACATAGTATTCGGTTCCGGGTTTCAGGGCGAGCATTCCCTCGAACATCTCCGCAGGGTAACCGTCCGGTCCCTGCGTCAGATAGGCGGGAATGATCGCGTCCAAAACGTCGGCAAGAATCTCGTCATCGGACATTCCCTCGTAGGCCGCCGCCGCAATCACGTCGAAATAATAGGGAGCTTCGTCGTCGGAGGGAATGACGGCGATATCGGCAGCCGTCATGGTGATATTCTCCACCTTGAATTCAAAGGTCAGCTCCGTCGGTTCGGTGGTCGCCGTCTCCGTCGTGAACGGCGTTTTCTTCAAATCGGACGTAACCCGGCCCTCCGGCGTAATGCCGTATACATAGGCATAGTAATCGGTCGCAGGCTCCAGCGTAATGAATTTTATCGGCTCGCTTCCCGTGGCAATTACGGTTTCCAGATAGGCTTTAAAGGTCAGCTGCTTTTTTTCGGCCTGAGCCTTCAGGTAATCGATATCGTCGTCCAGATAAGCCTCGTCGGATCCCAACTTATCGAAATCGGCCTTTTTGACAACAGAACAATAATAGGTAGCCAGCGCATCGCTGGGAGTTACGGTAACCACGGCGTCGGCACCCCTGATATCCGAAACGGCTATATCAAAGGTGTACTTTTCCGAGGGGGGGGGAATTTCTTCGTCCGAATCTTTGCAACCGACCGCCACGAACAGAAGAGCAATGGCAGCCGATAACACACGCATGTAGGATCTAAGTGTCATAGGCTTAAATTTTAATTAGTAAACTGACAGAATCGACATAACCATTCTTCCGGCAAGGGTTTTACAGAATCGCTACGCAGGTAAAGATAGGCATTTATCCCTGCGGTTGTACCGGCAGGCTCCGGCACGAAACGTCCGCCGAATCCATCCGGCGGACGTTTTGGTTACAACTCGGCAGAGTTATCCCGTTATCGGTTACGAACCGGAACCGATTGCGAAGATATGCAGCAAATATGCAGGTGAAAAAATTCCGGATAAAAAATTAAAATCCACTCAAAACAGGGAGTTTCACTCCGCATAGAGCAGATACGGCTGCCGCTGGCGGCGGAAACGGCGCAGGTCCTCCTGCCAGCACGCGCGGATTTCCGCTTCCGAAGCCCCGGAGAGAATCATCTCGCGGACATAGCCCACGCCGATGAGTTTTTCGAACATCGGAGTGAAGAACCGCTCGCCCAAGCCCAGATTGCGATAAGCCTCGATCACGTAGCGCAGCGTCAGTCCCACCTGCCGCGCCTCGTCGAGCGGCATTCGGCTCAGGTCGGCGCCGTGGCAGAGCCGTCCCTCCAGCGGCGGATGCTTGGCCCCTGCCGTCGGCCGTGGCGTAAACGAGAATCCATACCCCTTCATATCGGGATGGCCGTAGATTTCGAACGGCTTGTCTGTTCCGCGCCCAAGACTGACGACCGTCCCTTCGAAAAGACAGAGCGACGGATAGAGGTAGACGGCACGCTGCGTCGGCAGATTGGGCGACGGCGCGACCGGAAGCCCGTAAGGTGTCGCATGGGTGTAATTGCGGCAGCAGACCACATCCAGCCTGCATTTCCGGCTCCACCCCTCGCCGACGGCCATCCGGGCGATCTCGCCCATCGTAAGCCCGTGCAGCACGGGAATCGGCAAGGCTCCGACGCCCGACTTGTACTTCATGTCGAGCACCGGCCCGTCGATCAGATGCCCGTTGGGATTGGGCCGGTCGAGCACGACGACTGTACGGCCGAATTCGGCACAGGCATCCATCATGCGGAGCATCGTTATATAATAGGTGTAGAACCGCAGTCCGACGTCCTGCATATCGACCACCAGCACATCGAACGACTGCATCGCCTCGTCCGAGGGGCGTTTGGTATTGCCGTCGTAGAGCGACCGAATCGGGATCCCCGTCCGCCCGTCCACCGAGTTTCCGACATGCTCGCCCGCATCGGCCGTTCCCCGGAATCCGTGTTCGGGCGAAAAGATCCCCGTCACATTGAATCCGCGGCCGTGCAGCAGATCGACCAGATGGATCGTCCCGTCGGCGGAAGCCCCCGGCAAACGAGCCGGCCGACTCCCGGCCCTGTCCGGCAAAGCCGCCGCTTCGCCTGCGGATACTCCCGGCAGTTGTTCCGCCTCTGCCGCGTATTTCCCCTGCGCCGGTTCGCAGAAACGCGCGACGGCGGTATGGTTTGCCAGCACGGCCACGCGCAGGCCCTTCAGTTTCGGGAAGTAGGCCGCAGTATCGGTCATGCCGACCAGCACCGGAGCATGCGGAAGCGGTGCGCCGCAGGCCGATACGGGCTGCGCCCCCTGAGCCGCAGCGCGCGGCGCGACGGCAAAAGCCGCAAGCGTCAGGAAAACAAGTAGTCTCTTCATCTTACAAAGATAGCGATCTTATCGTACGGCGAAACCCCGGATCAGGCTTCGGCGCCGTACTCCATCAGGTAAGCCTTGATGAATTCGTCCAGCCCCCCGTCCATGACGGCTTCGACAGCCGAGGTCTGCACCCCCGTCCGGTGGTCCTTGACGCGGCGGTCGTCGAAGACGTAGGAACGGATCTGCGAACCCCATTCGATCTTCTTTTTCGACGCCTCCAAAGCCTGCTGCGTGGCCATGCGTTTGTCCAGCTCGCGCTGGTAGAGCTTCGATTTGAGGATGCGCATGGCGTTCTCGCGGTTCATCAACTGCGAGCGGGTCTCCATGTTCTCGATCAGGAACTCCACCGCTTCGCCCGTATCGGCATCCTTGCCGTGATAACGCAGGCGCACGGCGGTTTCGACCTTATTGACGTTCTGACCGCCCGCACCGCTGGCTCGGAACGTATCCCACTCTATGTCCGAGGGATTCACCGTCACCTCGATCGTATCGTCCACGGCGGGCGACACGAAAACCGACGCGAAAGTCGTCTGCCGCTTGTTGTTGGCGTTGAAGGGCGAAAGGCGCACCATGCGGTGCACGCCGTTCTCGCTCTTGAGGTAGCCGTACGCATACTCGCCTTCGAACTCCAGCGTGCAGGACTTCACCCCCACCTCGTCACCGGCCTGATAGTCGAGCACCTTGACCTTGTAGCCGTGCGCCTCGCCCCAGCGGGTATACATGCGCAGCAGCATCGACGCCCAGTCGAGCGCTTCGGTGCCGCCGGCCCCGGCGTTGATGTCGAGAATCGCCCCCAGCTTGTCCTCGTCGCGGCGCAGCATGTTGCGCATTTCGAGTTTCTCGATGCGCTCCAGCGTCTGCGCATAATGAGCGTCCATCTCCTGCTCGCTCACCACGCCCTCCTTCACGAATTCGGGCATCAGCGCAAGATCCTCGACGTCCTTCGCAACGGCGTCGTAATCGTCCACCCACGCCTTGATGGCCGCCACGCGGCGCAGCTGTTCGCGCGCCTGATCCGGGTTGTCCCAGAAATCCGGCACTTGGGTCTTCTCCTCTTCGTTGAGCAGGTCGATGCGCTTCTGTTCGATGTTCAGACAGCGCTCCAGCGCTCCGCTGCGCTGTTCCAAATCCTTTATCTGATCTGCAAGTATCATAGGCAATCAATTAACAAAAAAATGCGGCCGCTCAGGGCTTCACGCCCAGTTTGCGTTCCACGAATTCCAGCACGAAACCGGTCGTACCGTCGATTCCCAGCACCGACGAATCGATGCAGAGATCATAGGTCTCGGCCATTCCCCACGTGCCGCTGCTGTAATAATTGTAGTAGGCGGCGCGCCGGGCGTCGGTGCGGTCCATCAGGCTCTCCGCCTCTCCGGGCGCGATGCCGTGCAGGCGGCAGAGCCGCTCGATACGTTCGGCACGGCCGGCCGCGATGAAAATATTCACGGTGCGCGGATGATCGCGCAGGATATAGTCGGCGCAGCGGCCCACGAAAACGCACGATTCGCGCGAAGCGAGGTCGCGGATCACGTCGCTCTGGATTTTGAACAGCGCATCGCTGCTCAGCACGTTGCTCCCCGAATATTCGCTTCCGACGAACGGCGAACGCAGATAGCCGATGAAGGTCGCGAACAGGTTGCGCGACTCCTTTTCGTCGGCTTTCTCGAAAATTTCGGGGCAGATGCCGCTCTGCTCGGCGGCCAGATTGATCAGCTGCTTGTCGTAAACGCCGATTCCGAGTCTCGCCGCCACGGCCTCGCCGACGGCCTTGCCGCCGCTTCCGAGCTGCCGCCCGATATTGATGACGAATTTATCTTTCATAGTCGCGGATTATTCGGGATTGTTCGTTGCCGGGGCCGCATCCATCTTGGCCCGGAATTTACGCAGCTGGTAGGCCAGCATGCAGAAGGCCACGACCGACGCCAGCAGGTCCGAAAGCGGCATCGAGCACCACACGCCCCAGCTGCCGTCCCAACGGGTATAGACGTCGAAGATATGCGGCAGGAAGATCAGCCCCGGCATCAGGAAAAGCAGCTGGCGCGAAAGCGACAGGAAAATCGCCTTGCCGGCCATGCCGATGCTCATGAAGAAGTTGGTGGCCACCATCTGGAACCCGATGATCGGGAAGCAGATGAAGACGATGCGCATGCCCTCGACGGACAGCCGGATCAGTTCGGGATCGTTCGTGAAGGCCGACACCGCCAGCCGCGGGACCAGCTCGCCCATCAGGAATCCGGCCATCGTGACGCACGTGGCGCCGATGATCGTCAGCTTCAGCACGCGCAGCACGCGCTCGTACTGCCGGGCGCCGAAATTATACCCCGCGATGGGCTGCATGCCCTGATTGATGCCCATGACGATCATCACGAAGAAGAACGCCAGCCGGTTCACGATGCCGTAGGCGCCGATCATCAGGTCGCCGCCGTATTGTTTCAGCCCCTTGTTGATCAGGATCACGATGAAACAAGCCGCGAGGTTCATCAGGAAGGGCGACATGCCGATGGCCAGTATGTCGCGCACGATCTTGCGGCGCAGGCGGTAGATGCCGGGCCTGAAATGGAGCAGTTCGCTCTTATCCGAAAGGATATGGAACTGCCAGACGAGCGCGATGACCTGCGCCAGTATCGTGGCGACGGCCGCGCCGCGGATGCCCCACCCGAAACCGTAAATGAACAGCGGGTCGAGCGCGGCGTTGATCACCACCGTATAGATCGTGGCGTACATCGACTTGCGCGGGTGGCCCGAAGCCCTCAGCACGGAGTTCAGTCCCAGATACATATGCGTAATGACGTTGCCCAAGAGGATAATCGTCATGTAGTCGCGCGCATAGCCTATCGTCGCATCGCTGGCTCCGAAGAAATAGAGGATCGGGTCGAGAAACAACAGCGTCACCAGTCCGAACGAAAGACCGATTATCAGATTCAGCACCACCACGTTGCCCAGAATGTTCTGGGCCGTTTCATAGTCGCGCTGGCCCAGACGCATCGACACCAGCGTCGCGGCGCCCACGCCCACCAGCGAACCGAACGCCGCGGCGAGGTTCATCAGCGGGAAGGTCAGCGCCAGCCCCGAAATGGCCAGCGGCCCCACGCCGTGGCCGATGAAGATGCTGTCGACCATGTTGTAGAGCGAAGCGGCCGTCATGGCGATGACCGCCGGCACGGCATATTGTACGAGCAGTTTGCGGATACGCTCCGTTCCGAGTTCCGCAGCCGCTCCCTTTATTGTTGCAGACATAATTTCCTGTTCATATTTCTGTAGGGTGCCGATTTCCCGGAATCGTCCCGGACATGCGGCACGGCGGACATCCTGCATACCGCCCGGACACAACCGGACAACTCCCCGGACACTGCCGGGGCGGCAAAAACCGTGCACCGCACTCCGGCGTCCGTTCCGGCGGGCGGCGCCCGAAAATCGGGAGACAGCTATTCCAGCTCCCAGTCGCTGCCGTCCTTGCGGTCCTTGACGCGGATTCCGGCGGCGGCCAGCCCGTCGCGGATACGGTCGGAAGCGGCCCAATCCTTCGCGGCGCGGGCCTTCAGACGTTCATCGAGCAGCATCTCGACCAGCGGCGTCACGTAGTCGCGGCCCGAAGCCGAGCCGGCGGCCTTCTCGTCACGCAGGCCGAGGATGTCGAACGCATAGCGGCGAACGGTCGTCTTCAGCGTTTCGAGGTCGGCGGCCGTGATGGTCTGCCGGCCCTCCGCAAGCTGGTTGATGACGCGCACCCAGTCGAACAGCGCCGAAATGACCATCGGCGAATTCAGGTCGTCGTCCATCGCCGCACGGCACCGCTCCTCCAGTTCGGCCGGATCGACCGTCGAGACGTCGGCGGGCTTGATCCTGCCGAGCGCCTCGACGCCCTTCATCAGGCGGTCGAGTCCCTTCTCGGCGGCCTGCAGCGCCTCGTTCGAGAAGTCGAGCGTCGAGCGGTACTGCGCCTGCAGCACGAAGAAACGGATCGTCATCGGCGAATAGGCCTGCGCCAGCAGTTTGTGGCTGCCGGTGAAAAGCTCTTCGAGGGTGATGAAGTTGCCCAGCGACTTGCCCATCTTCTGGCCATTGATCGTAATCATGTTGTTGTGCACCCAGTAGCGGGCCGAATCGTGGCCCAGCGCCGCCGTGGACTGCGCGATCTCGCATTCGTGGTGCGGGAACATCAGGTCCATGCCGCCGCCGTGGATGTCGAAACGCTCGCCCAGATAGCGGGTGCTCATGGCCGAGCACTCCATATGCCAGCCGGGGAATCCCTCGCTCCACGGCGAAGGCCAGCGCATGATATGTTCGGGCGACGCCTTCTTCCACAACGCGAAGTCGTACGAATGGCGCTTGTCGCTCTGACCGTCCAGCTCGCGGGTGTTGGCTACGATATCGTCGAGATTGCGGCCCGAAAGCCGACCGTAATTGTATTTCCGGTTGTACTTTTCCACGTCGAAGTAGACCGAGCCGTTCGACTCGTAGGCGAACCCGTCGGCCAGAATCCTCTTCACGAACTCGATCTGCTCGATGATATGTCCCGACGCATAGGGTTCGATCGAGGGCGTCTCGACGTTCAGGGCCTCCATCGCACGGTGGTAACGCTCCGTGTAGTAGTGGGCCACCTCCATCGGCTCCAGCTGTTCGAGCCGGGCCTTCTTGGCGATCTTGTCCTCTCCCTCGTCGGCGTCGTGCTCCAGATGTCCCACGTCCGTGATGTTGCGCACGTAACGCACCTTGTAGCCGCAGGCCTTGAGGTAGCGGAACAGCAGGTCGAACGTCACGGCCGGACGGGCGTGGCCCAGATGCGGGTCGCCGTAGACCGTGGGGCCGCAGACATACATGCCCACGCGGCCGGGAGTCAAAGGCTCGAACTCCTCCTTGCGGCGGGTGAGCGTATTGTAAAGTACGAGTTTCGATTCCATAATTATCCGAAAAATTTACCGCAAAAATAAGAAATTTAATCGACATGCGCCAGAATCGCGGAATTAATCGTACCTTTGCGGCGACAATAATAGCACGCGCCGGTCTGACGCCACCCGTTTTTCCCTACCGTATATTATGCGACAATACGAATTATCCGGCTCCCAGAACCGGAATAAAACCGATATGTAATGACATTCAAGGAACTGAACCTCATAGAACCCATCATGCACGCCGTAGCCGAGAAGGGCTACGTCACCCCCACGCCCATTCAGGAGCAGGCCATTCCGCCCGCACTCGAAGGACGCGACCTGATGGGCTGCGCCCAGACAGGAACGGGCAAGACGGCGGCCTTCACGCTGCCGATCCTGCAGCTGCTCTCGGCCCGGCCCCGCACCAAAGGACGCCGCCCCATCAAGGCGCTGGTGCTCACGCCCACGCGCGAACTGGCGATCCAGATCGACGAGTGCTGCCGCGACTACGCCCGCTACACCGACCTGCGCCACTGCGTGATCTTCGGCGGCGTCAACCAGCGTCCGCAGGTGGACGCCCTGCAGCGCGGCATCGACCTGCTGGTCGCCACGCCGGGCCGCCTGCTCGACCTGATCGGACAGGGATACGTCTCGCTCTCCGACATCCGCTTCTTCGTGCTCGACGAAGCCGACCGGATGCTCGACATGGGTTTCATCCACGACATCAAACGGATACTTCCGCTGCTGCCCAAAGAGCGGCAGACGCTCTTCTTTTCGGCGACGATGCCCTCGGACATCGTCACGCTGGCCAATTCGATGCTCCACGACCCGGTGCACGTCACCGTCACGCCTCCGGCGTCGGTCGTCGAGACGATCAGCCAAAGCGTCATGTTCGCCGAAAAGGCCGAGAAAAAAGACCTGCTCATCAGCCTGCTGCGCCAACGCTCCGAAGGCTCGGTGCTGGTTTTCTCGCGCACCAAGCACGGCGCGGACCGCATCGCCCGCATCCTCACCAAAGCGGGCATCGAGGGGCGCGCCATCCACGGCGACAAGTCGCAGGGGGCCCGCGAACGGGCCATGAACGATTTCCGGGCGGGCCGCTGCCGCGTACTGATCGCCACCGACATCGCCGCGCGCGGCATCGACATCAGCGAACTGCCGCTGGTCATCAATTACGACCTGCCGGAAGTGGCCGAAACCTACGTCCACCGCATCGGCCGCACGGGACGCGCCGGACACGACGGCACGGCGATCGCATTCTGCTCGGAAGACGAACGCCCGCTGCTGAAAGACATCCAGAAACTGACCGGACTTGTCCTTGATCCCGATTCCGGACGCCTCACGCCGGGCATGCAGACCGACACGAAATCCCCGCGGAAACAGGAATCCTCCAAGCCGGCCGCACCGAAGCAGACCGCGCAGGGCGCCGACGGCCGGACACCGGCCGGACAAAGCGGAGATGCAAAAGGGCCGCGCCGACGCAGGCGAAACGCCCCGAAACGGGAAGGACAGGCCCAGAGCGCACACGCGCCGCAACCGCAAAACGGCGGAGGACAAGCGTCCGAAAACCGCGAACCGGGCCGCCGCAGGCCGCACCGCCGCAGACGCAGCGACCGGAAATCCGAAGGGCAGCGCTCCTGAAAAGCAAAGTGTCCCAGCAAAAGGAAAAGCATCCCGGAGCGGGGAAGCGTCCCTGAAAAGGAAACGCCGAAAACAGAAACCGGGCCGGACAACCGGCCCTTTTGTCATCCGGAGGAGTGCGCCGAAAGCAGCCCTCCGCAGATCAGAAATCCAATAACTTATACCGGGTCCGGACTTCGGACATCGCCATCGGCTCCTCGTAATGCCACCACTCGCGGCGGTAGGGCACCAGCCCCGCTTGGCGCATCACGCTTCCGAGCAGCTGGCGGTTGCGGCAGGCTTCGGCCGAAATGCGTCCCTCGGCCGCCAGCGCGGGTTCGTTGCCCGTGTGGGCCTCGTCGCCGAAGAAATCGACCGGAGTTCCCATATCGACCGGAGCACCGGTCTCGTCGAGCAGCGTCACATCGACCGCAACGCCGTAGTTATGGCGTCCGCCGCGCGTTCCGTCGGCGACGTACACCTGATTCGGCGTACCTTTGACCAACTCGTACATCTGCCGCTGCACACTGACCGGACGCGCGGCGTCGCACACCAAGAGCCGCCATCCGGGACGGCGCTCCCGCAGCAGCCGCTGCGCCGCAGCCACCTTGCGCGCGAAATGCGGAAGCAGGTAGGCGGTTTCCAGATCGCCGTAGACGTCGCGGCGCATGAAATTATCCGGGGCCGAGTACATCAGCTTCACCCGCAGCGTCGAATCCACGGCCAGCACATCCACCAGCCCCGCCCGGCGCATCTTGGCGTCGAAGCCCTCTTGGGCCTGCACGCCCCAGCAAATCATAACCGCTGCAAACACCATCCAAACTCTTCTCATAACAACATCTCCATTTTTCAGCTCAAAGATAATCAATTATCTGCAAATCAAAAGACACCGTCGGGCGTACCGGCGCGGCAGGCCGGCCCGTCCGGATAAAGCCCGGCTCCGGGAACCGCCGCAAACGCCGCACACACGCCGTTCCCAAACAAATGAACGGCAGCCCCGAAGATACCGCCGTCCATCCGACACACGCATATCGACTATTCCGTCAGAACCGAAAATTCCGCGATGCCGGGACGGTCGCCCGCAGCGAGCGACAACGCCTCGAACCGGACGGTACGCCCGCGCAGCGGCTCGAATTCCACGACCTGCTCCACCGGATTGTTGACGATATTCGAGAATTCGCCCTCCGCCGCCGTACGGCCGTCGACCGACACGCGGTAGCGGGTCACCACGCCGCTCGCCCAGCGACTTTGGTCGGGCGTGTAGGCAAATCCCCTGAAAGTCCGCTCCTCCCCCGTATCGGCAGAGAATCCCGCAACGCCCGCGGGCAGATAGACGACAGTCGAGACATCGCCGTCGAAAAGCCCGACGGCCTCTTCGTCCGGAAGCTCCTTCACGCGAAACGCCCCGCAGGGAATATCGAACCCGCGCGAAGCCACGGCGCTCGTACGACGGTCCTCCGGGTCCCGGACAAGCGCCTTGACAACGCCCCGGCCCGTCATCGGAAAAGGTTTCGCGTACAGCACCGAAGAAGGCCCCGGCTCCGTCCCGTCCAGCGTATAGCGGATTTCCGCCTGCGTATCGCCCGCAGCGAGCGTCACCTCGCCCGCACCGTTGCGCACGATGCGCGGCTCTTCGAGCAGCACGGGCGCATCGTAGGCTTCCACATTGGAGATGCAGAGCGGACCGCGGGCCTGCCCGAAACGGACGCGGAGCGCCGGAGTCGTGACCCCTGCGAAACGAATGATCCGCTTGTATCCGATCGTCGTCATTTCCTCCGCGGTTTCGACGGGCCGCCACGTATCGCCGTCGAGCCATTCGACGGCAAAGCGTCCGACGCGCTGTCCGAGCGGAATATATTCCTGAAGCAAAATGCGGTTCACACGGCGCGGCAGCTCAAACCGCAGCGAGAGCGTCGCCGCCGTCACGCCGTCGTCGGTAGCCCAGTAAGTATCGGCCCTGCCGTCGACGGCTTTCGCCGCGGAGAACCGGCGCGCCCCGCCCCGCACGTTGTCGGCCGTCGCTTGGGCTTCGGCGAGAAGGTCGTGCGCGAACTCCGCATCGAGCGCACGGCGCCACTCCATGATACGCGCGGAATCCGCAGAGGCGATGCGGCCGGAGCGATCGACCGGAAAATTGAGCAGCAGATTGGCGTTGCGTCCCACGCTTTCATAATAGATGTCGATCAGCCGCGAGAGACTTTTGAGCTGGTGGTCTTCCCGCGGATGATAGAACCAGCCCGGACGTATCGAGACGTCGCACTCGCCCGGCAGCCACGTATCGCCGTCGGACTCGCCGCAGGTGAAATCATTGAGCCGTTCGTCGCCGCGGCCCTTTACCATGCTCCAATTCGTCTGTCCGGCCCGGCCCTCTTCGTTGCCTATCCAGCGGATGTCGGCGCACGTGCCGCCGAAAATCACCGCTTCGGGCTGCAGTTCGTTGATCGTCCGTCGCGCCCGTTCGTAGCCGTAATAGGTCTTGGCGTCGATGCTGCGCTTCTCGTCCGCACCGCCGTACCAGCCGTCGCCGCCGTTCGCACCGTCGAACCAGTATTCGAAAAGCGGCCCGTAACCGGTGAGCAGTTCGCGCATCTGGTTGTGGAAATAAGCGACATACTCCTCCCGCCCGTATTCCGGATGGTTGCGGTCCCAAGGCGAAAGATAGATGCCGAACTTGAGTCCGTGCCTGCGGCAGGCATCGGACAGCTCCCGCACCAAATCCCCCTTGCCGCCGCGCCACGGGGAGTTCTTCACGCTGTACTCGGTATAGGCCGAAGGCCAGAGACAGAACCCGTCGTGGTGCTTGGCCGTGAGCATCACGCCTTTCATTCCGGCGGCCCGGAACGTCCGCACCCACTGGTCGCAATCCAGATCCGCAGGGTCGAACGTCGAAGCCGGAGTATCGCCGTACCCCCATTCCATGTCGTTGAACGTATTAAGCCCGTAATGGACGAAGGCGTAGGTTTCCAGCTGCTGCCAAGCGAGCTGGCGGGCATTCGGCACCGGAAAGAGCGGCGCGGGAGCTTCGACGCGGCCGCATGCGGCCGCGAAGAGCAGAAAAACGGAGAGCGTTTTTTTCATGGACGGACAATTATTCGTTAAAATTAAACAAAATCGGAAACATAACGAAAAATCAGGCGGCAAAAACAACCGGCCGCATTCGCCGCACGGCGGCCCTGCCGCGACCGGAAACGACGGCGGGCGTCCGCCCGCGCAGCACCTGCCGCCTCCGGCAGAGAGCCTGAAACAGAAGCCCCCGCGGCCCGGCCGCCGAAAAGCCCTAAAAATAAAAACTTTCCGCCTCGGCGGGTAATATTGATTGGATTTCGCCGTTAAATGATTACTTTTGCACGAAACAAAGCGAACATACCGAAAACAATATGACATTCTTCAAACGCTGGAACAACATCGTCGGCTGGGCGGTCTTCGCCATCGCCGCCGCAGTCTACCTGATGACGATGGAACCCGTTTCGAGCCTCTGGGACTGCTCGGAATTCATTGCAACTTCCTACAAACTCGAAGTCGGACACCCTCCCGGTGCACCGCTGTTCATGATGCTGGCCCGGCTGGCGACCCTGTTCGCCTTCGGCAATCCCGACTACGTGGGAGTGGCCGTAAACGCCATGAACTCCATCGCCAGCGCGTTCTGCATCCTGTTCCTGTTCTGGACCATCACCCATCTGGCACGGCGTCTGGTGACCCGCGGCGGCGGTGAGCTGACGCAGGCCAACACGCTGGCCGTCCTCGGCGCAGGCATCGTCGGAGCGCTGGCCTACACCTTCACCGACACGTTCTGGTTCTCGGCCATCGAGGGCGAGGTATACGCCCTTTCGTCGATGTTCACGGCGCTCGTGGTGTGGCTGATGCTCAAATGGGAAGAGGAGGCCGACGAACCGCATTCGTCGCGCTGGATCGTGCTGATCGCCTATATGATGGGCCTTTCGATCGGCGTGCACATCCTCAACCTGCTGACCATTCCGGCGCTGGTATTCATCTACTATTTCCGCAAGACGGAGAAGGTGACCTTCAAAGGCACGGTTTACGCCACGCTGATCGCGGGCGCCATCCTGCTCTTCATCAACAACATCATCATCCCCTATACGGTCTACGTCGGGGCGCTGGTCGATCTCTTCTTCGTCAACACGCTCGGCCTGCCCGTCAATTCGGGCATCGTGCTCTTCGCGCTGGCGCTGATTCTGGGCTGCGGCTGGGCCGCATGGTACACCCACCGCAAAGGCAAGGTCGTCTGGAACATCATCCTGCTCTCGACGACGATGGTGCTCGTCGGCTTCTCGTCGTACGCTTCGGTGACGATCCGCGCCGCGGCCAATCCGCCGATGAACAGCAACAACCCCAACAACCCGCACGCACTGCTGTCGATGCTCAACCGCGACCAGTACGGCGACCGTCCGCTGCTGCTGGGCGCCTATTACTCCGCGCCGCCCGAAGGCTACAAGGAAAAATCGTTCTACTACCTCGACGAGGACGGCAAATACAAACCCGCCTCGGTCATCACGGGTTACACCCACTCCCCCGAATTCGTACACTTCTTCCCCCGCATGTGGGACGCCCGCAAAGGCGAGAAGGAGTACAAGCAGTGGGGCGCCTACCGCACCCGGACCGACGTCATGCGCGACGACAAGGGTGAAATCCTCCGCGACGAACAGGGCCGTCCCGTACGGGGCGAGGTGGTCGATTTCGGCCGCAAGAAACTCTACAACGACGGTTACGAGGACCGCACGATCATCGAGCCGACGTTCGCCGAGAACCTCAACTTCTTCTTCAACTACCAGCTGTCGTACATGTACTGGCGTTACTTCCTGTGGAATTTCGTGGGACGCCAGAGCGACATACAGCCCACACGCACGCAGATCACCGACGGCAACTGGCTGTCGGGCATCAAATGGATCGACGAGAAATTCCTCGGCCCGCAGGACGACCTGCCCCGCGAAATCGCCGAAAACAAGGGCCGCAACACCTATTACTTCCTGCCCTTCCTGCTGGGACTGATCGGCCTGCTCTACCAGCTGAACCGCGACGAGCGCAACTTCTCGATCGTCCTTTGGCTCTTCATCATGACGGGCATCGCGCTGGTGTTCTATTTCAACACCTCGCCGGGCGAGCCGCGCGAACGCGACTACGTCTACGCGGGATCGTTCTATGCGTTCTCGATCTGGATCGGCTTCGGCGTGCTGGCGGTCCGCGACCTCGTCGCATGGCTCACCAAGCGCAAAAACGTCACCGCGGCCATCGCCGCGACGGCGGTCTGCATGGTCGTCCCGACGATCCTCGCGGCGCAGAACTGGGACGACCACGACCGTTCGCACCGCTACATGGCACGCGACATCGGCTGGAACTACCTGATGTCCACGCTGCCCAACTCGATCATCCTCAATTACGGCGACAACGACACCTTCCCGCTGTGGAACAATCAGGAGGTTTACGGCGTACGTCCCGACGTGCGCATCATGAACACCTCCTATCTGGGCGGCGAATGGTACATCGACGAGATGAAGACCAAGGCCAACGACGCGCCGGGCGTGCCCTTCTCGCTGCCGAAGAGCAAATACACCTTCGTAAACGACTGGGTGCCGGTCTACGACCGCGTCAACCGCAGCGTCGATATCAAGGAGGTGATGGACTTCATCCGCACCGACCATCCCGACTCCAAGATCAAGATGGCCGACGGTTCGATGGTGGACTACATCCCGACCAAGCGCATCGCGCTGCCGGTGAACAAGGAGAACGCCATCGCATCGGGCATCGTCGCCGAAAAGGACCGCGACAAGATGGTGGACACGGTTTACATCAACCTGCGCAAGAATTCGATCGACAAGAACCAGCTGATGATCCTCGACATGCTGGCCAACTTCGACTGGAAACGGCCTATCTACATGACGCAGGTCTACATCCTGCAGGATTTCGGACTGATGGATTACCTCCAGTTCGACGGCTACGCCTACCGTTTCGTGCCGATCCTCACCCCGGTGCAGAATCCGTGGGAGATCGGGCGCGTGGACGCCGATTATGCGGCGCCGCTGCTGCGCGACACCTTCAGATACGGCAACCTCTCCGATCCGAGGGTATACGCCGACTACTTCATTCAGTATAACCTGAGCGCATCGCATGCACGCGACTCCTTCGCACGGGTCGCCAAGGAGCTGCTGCGGCAGAACCGGGCGCAGGAGGCGGTCGAGCTGCTCGACCTCGGACTCGAAAGGATGCCTACGTGGCAGATCCGTTTCACCGACACCAATACCTACCCCTTCCTCGAAGCCTATTACGCCGCATCGGCGATGGGCGTCGAAGAGGCCGCCGCCAAGGGCGACGCCCTGCTGCGCGAGTATGCCCAAACGCTGATCGAATACATCGAGTACTACCTACGCTTCGAGGGAACGCAGAGCGACATGGTATCGCCGATCCTCGACGAGAAACTCGACCAGCTGGGCGACATCTACTATCTGGCGACCTACGCCGGACGCAAGGAAGTCGTCGCGGAGCTGAACACCTACTACCGTTCGCTCGGAGTCTCGGAAGACAACCTCGTGGACGTCGGCGACAAGCCTCGTCAGGCCGACACGACGCTGATTCCCAAAGGCATGAACGAATAAAGACCCGCAATACGGAAACGCACACGCCCGGCAATGCAGTTGCCGGGCGTGTCTGTTTTCTCCGCAAACCGTCCGGAAGCGGACAGACAGCGGTCGCAGGCCGGCGCCGGAACCACGGCACACCTGCATTCAGTCCGCATATTCCCTACCAGACCCGGATTCGCTGCCGTCCTTCCCTGATCTCGCTGAAAGGACCCGGCGCGGGATTATCCGTACGTTTATTGCCGAAATAGTCGCTGTCGAAAACAATGGGCGTTCCGTCGGGCTGCTCGTAAGCCTGCTTCGACAGTTTGGCCTTTCCGAGCAGCTCCGTGGTTATCAGCTGAATCTGAAAATCGTCCAGCCCTTCCACCGAGAACGAAAGATAGACATGCTCACCCTCGTCTTCGATAACGGCGTCGGGATCGAAATCCGGCAAAACGCGGTTGTTTTCCTCTTTGTCATAAGGTTTATTGTACTTGTAATAGACATTGCCGCTGACGAACATCGGATACGCGGCGGCATTATATTCCGAAAGGCCGTACCGGTAATTCTCCTCCGTTTTCTTGTGCTTTCCGTGCAGAAAGAGGTTGTTGTAATACCGGTCGTCGCCGCCCGGTACGATCGACAATCCCGCCACCTCGGTCGAATGAGGCAGATGGTAAGGCGTATAGCGCCCACGGTCGTTGGCCACGAGCAGCCGTCCGATCAGCAGGTTGTGGACATAAGCCCCGCCCTGCGAAATATCGAGCACCCCGACATACGAGCCGAATATATTGTTGTCGATCAGATAAGGGCCGTGATTCACCTCCATAAAAATATCCTCGCCGACATTGTCGTAGAACAGGTTCTTCGAAACCCGCGTCCCCTGCGTCATCCAGTCGAGCCATACGGACCTCCAAGTGTTGTGAATCCGGTTGTGTCTGATCTGCGTGTCGATAGCCCCGTGGAATTTGATGCCGCCGATTTCGGCGCCGTCATACTGACCCTTGACATAGATGTTGTAGATGTGATTGTGTTCGATGACACTGAACGCCGCACCCATGCTTCCGCAGATACCCGCCTGTTCGCAATTGTAGATCGTATTGTCGCGGACCAGATGAGAACCGATATTGTCCCTGCTCCACCCACAGCGCAGCGCATTGAAGATCACTTCGATATAGTGCAGCGATCCGTCCAGCGACAAATCGGACAGCCACGTGTTGTGTCCCGAAGAGCGCTCCTTGCCCAGCGTGATTCCAACGCATTTCGAATCGTGAATAATGTTGTTTTCAATAATCCACCCCTTGTTCCAGTGCGTCGCAACCATACCGATCTGCTCGGCGGTCGGAGCGCCCCACTGCGTGGCAGCCTGACTGAACTCGAAACCGCAAACCGTAAGATAGTCCACACCCTGTTTCGAAGGATAGAAGCAGGTATGCCGCGTCGTTATCTCAACAAGTTCCTTATTGGGATCGAATTTATGGAAATTCGCCCAGATGGTCGTATTGCGCTCATCGACTTCGCAGCGCCACACATAAGTCGAACCTTCGGGATCGAGAATACCCTTATCCGCTTGGGGATGTACGATCTCTTCGTGCGACAGCTTTTCATAGAGGGACTTCCCGTTGAGAAAAACCTCGCCGATGTGGTGAATACGTCCGTGATCGTTGAACCAGTCGCCGCCCAGCAGCTCCTTGTAAGGATTATAATCGCCGAAAAACGTATTCGGAATAACGACTTTCCAGACGCCGTCCTCCGTTTTCGTCCAGCCCGTGACTATTTCAGAGCCTTTGATCTCGACTTTCTCTCCGGGCGCGGCCCGGTAAACGATCCGGTTAGCGTCGTCAGTACCTCCGCGAAGCGGGTCCACCCATTCGCGGTAGGTGCCGGCATGCACCGTGATCACATCACCCGGCCATGCATAATACACGGCGCGGTTTATCGTCCTGAACGGAGCTTCCGCCGTACCCGTATTGTTATCGTCGCCCTTGACGGAAACATGATACTCCCTGCCCTGCACGATACAGCACATCGACAGAAAAATTAAAATCAAACTCAATCGTTTCATTATTCTAATATGGTTTTGGCAAGTCGCCGGACAAAGAATTCTCCCTGTCCGACGACCTCCTGTTATTGATTTTCTTTCGACAAGCAGATAAAATGCAACCTATTCCGCCTCAGAATCCGAGTGCGACGTTCACGCCCTCAGGCGCGTTCTCGAACCGCAGCAGGCAGGTGCGCGACTCCTCGTCCCACTCGAAACCGGGATCGGCCACGGGCGTTCCGTCGCTTCGGGTCACGTCCGTCGCAACCGGCTTCCGGGGCAGCAGCACCCGCATGACGTTGGTCGTCTGCGCAGGACCTTTGACCATGAACGAGTAGCGGTTCCGCCCCACCCGCTCGGTCTCGACGCAGGCGGCGCACGCCAATACCTGCGGCCGGCCGGGATCGGCGACCTTGTCCAGATTGTAAAGCAGCGCCTGCGTACCGGGGAGCACCGCACGGCGCGTCAGCACCGGAAGCGCCGGATCGAACAGGTCGATGAATTTCCCTTCCAGCACGAAAGGCTCCGTATCCGCATTTTCATCGACAACGGCCACGATCTCGTAAGGTCCCCGTTCGAGGTAGAAATGGTTTTTGAATTCAAGCGTCCCGGCGTGCTTTCCCTTGCCGTAAAGCCCGCGCACGGCGGCAAGATACTCCGCATCGCCGCCGGCCGTGAGGACAAAATCCTTCGGATCGCGGCGGATCACCGTCACGAAACCCTCCCCGCACGCATACTCGCCCGCCGGCGCGTCGAGCGGCATGCCGAGCAGTCCGAACAGATGCTGCGACGGCGCAGTGTAAGCATTTCCGCCGCGGTTCCACCACTCCTGAACGCGCTGGTAGGGGTCGGCGTCCGTGCCGCAGAAGAGCAGCTTGCCGCCCCCGCGCACCCATGCGGCGATATGCTCATGCGCCTTGGGGTCCATGGGTTTCATATTGGCGTACGACATCACGAGCACCTTCGCCTCCTTCCACGTGTCAGGATAGGCCGCATTTTCCAAATGGATGGTCTTCACGGGCACGCCGCGTTTCACGAGCGGGAAAGTCTGGCCGTAGAAGTTCGAAAACTGCGGATCGTCGTACCCCTCGTGCCCGACGCCCCGCTGGAACATCAGCGAATTGCACATCAGCACGCAGATACCGTCCGAACCGGAGACTTTGTTGTCCGAAACCGGCATGCGCCCCAGCGCGTCGATCATCACCTGCATCTGCGTCGAGTAGTCGCGCGATATGCGCTCCCGTTCACCGGACGCGGGATTCAGGAAAAGCCCCTCGTAAATGCGGTCGGGCCACGGCATCACCTCGTAATTGGCAATGCGGGGGTAGAGCAGCTGCGCGGTGAAGGTCGCCTGATAGTTGACCCTGTAATCGGCCCAGTCGCGCGGCCAGTCCTCGATGGGGTCAGTCAGGAAGAAGAGTTTGCGGCCCGTCGGTTCGGTCATCGACTCCATGGAGCCGTACTCCAGATAGGCGTTCTCGAAGACGCGCTCGCGGCTCACGCCGTCGAAAAAGGTCGGCGTGCGCGAGGTTCCGGTCCACACCTGCGCGATATAGCCGTCGACGCACGACAGCGAGGCGAGACTCGCTTCGGGGCTTACGATCTCCCACGACGAATAATTGACCAGCGAATGGGTCGGCACGTAACAGCGGACCTCCATCCCCTTCTGCCGTCCGTACTCCTTGGCGAACGTAAAGACCTTGTCCAGCGCGTTGTAATAGAGGTGGTATTTCAGCTTGTTCGAAAGGTAGGTGTTTTCCGCCGATTCGTGCTGGGGACGCCAGTCGAAACCGTAATATTTCTTCCATTCGCGCTTGAACGCCTCGCTGTAACCCGCTCTGGCCCAGAATTCAGGTTCTTCGAGATAGATCGCATCGATCCCGGCGTCGATCACCCGACGGATATGCACTTGCTGCATGTAGGCGATAAACGACTCCGTCGGCACGAGATAGGGCACCATGTGCCCGTGCCAGAGCGTATCCCCCGCCTGCACGACCTGCCCTTCGTCCAGATGGTTCACCCCGTCCCATTCGCCCGTAAAATAATCTTGGTAGCTTCCCCATGCGATGCCGGTCATAAAATGGGTCTTATACCCCTTCGACCGCCACGACTCCACGCGCTCCTCGAACGACATGCCGGGAGCGTCGTTCGTATCATAGATAATGGCCACATCGGCGCGATTGTCGGTTACATCCTTCCATGGCCTGCCGGTCTGAAACGCCGTTTTCTCGCGGTCGGCGTCGCGCGTGCCGGCCGGTGCGGCACACCCTGCCAGCAGGCATCCCGCCGCCAGCATCGAAATCGTCAAATTCAGGTTCATCATTTTCTTTTTTCGGTTAAAAACAAGATGCCCGGAAAATTCCGGGCATCTCCTGTCTCAGCGCCCGCCTAAAGCGTTCGGGGCATATCGGGATGGTTCGGGCCGAAGTGCTTGAGAATCACCATCGGCTGGAAACGGCTGCGGTTTTCGATCACCACGCCCTGCTTGGCGGCGGCTTCGCTGACGAAGAATTCGTCGTTGCTGGGCTGTCCGAAGCGCAGCATCACGGACGCCTCGGCATCGTAAGCCCCGAACCTGCCGTGTCCCTGAATGATGATGCAGCCATAGGCGGCGCCGTCGCTCACCACCACCTTCTGTCCGGGCTGTACGGTCAGCTCCTTGGCCGCGATATAGTCGTTGGCGTAAGCCACCCACTTCTCGGCATAGCGGCCGTCCGAATTCGGGCACGCCACCGGCGGACGGAAATAGTGCTTGCGGTAATGCGGATCGACGTTCTTCTCCCAGTCGAGCAGGCTCATGACGTATTCGAGATTGCGTTTCTTGTCCTCAGGGCAGTTTTCGACCAAAAAATCGTAATCGTACACCTCACCCGAAGCGATATTTTCGTAGACCGAATTGACGTCGCTGTTCCACTGGGGTTCGTAGGTCAGGTAGGAGCCCGGCGCGTGAATCACTCCGGGAGGGGTATACCATCCGGTTCCGAGCTGGATGCGGTAGGCGCGCGACAGCTCCGTGATGCGGTTGTCGCCCTTCTCGTACATCATCAGACGCTCCATCACCTCCTCCTTGCTGACGTCGGGATCGAATCCGAAATAGGTCGCCGGGAAAGTTCCGGCATAATTGTTCATTTCGGGCGGGAAGTAATAAGCCTCCGGCTTGCCGAGACGCCTGACGGCCGCCGCCGCGTCGAATCCCAAGTGCAGGTGGTGGAACAGCGGCACCTCGTAATCGAAAAATTTCGAATACATCGGCCAGCCGCCGTAGCGGGTCATCAGCTCGTCACCGACCAGATCGCGGCCGAGCACGTCCACGGCCTCGCGCAGCGTGAATTTACCGGCCGTATTGCCGTCGAAAGGCAGTACGTAGCTCATGCCCTCGTCGGCAGGGGCCAGCGGACCGTTCATCGCGGGGATGACCGACGAAAACCAGCGTTCCTTGATCGAGCCGCGCTTGGTTCCCAGCGCATAATAATCGTCGGGATGGAGCCGCAGGCGGAAACCTGCGCGGCTGAAACGCCGCGGCACGAAGACCGGCATCAGGCAGAAGATGCCCCCGCCCTGTTCGAATGTCTGTTTGATTTTCATATAAAATAGCTTTTTGGTTTGGTGTTAATCGTTCAATAGAATCTCCATGTCGAGCTGATAGGAGCGGGTCTCGCCCGGCTCGATGTAGAGCATGGTCCCCTCCTGCCGGGCGCGGTCGCTGCCCACGGGCGGATGCGTTCCGGGTTCCAGTCCCACGACGTATTCGTTTTTGCCGAAATGCTGCCAGTTGGTCAGCCACGGCAGTTGTCCCTTCTTGAATTTCATCTTGACGCCGAGGCCGAGGTTGTCGTTGTAAAGACCGCACTCGCCGGTTCCGCGGCGGTCGGCGTCCACGTCGATGAAAGCCACGGCTTCGCCGTCGCCGTCATGTTCGGGAATCGGCGGCAGGCACCGCCGGAATCCCTGCTCATTCGCTTCGTTGAAGATAAAGTCGTCTCCCGGCCCGCCGCGCGACACCCAGCGTCCCTTCCAGATTATCCGCGTGCCGTCGTCCACGAGCGGATAGCCGAAATTGCAGTGGTAAAGCAGCATGTGAGGGGCGCGTCTGTTTCCGAGGTTGGTCACGCTGTCACGGACCATGATCTTCGAAGCGCCCAGCGTCGCGGAGATCGTGCGCCGGATTTCGAGATGATGGCCCAATGCCGTGGTCTGGAGCGTACGGCCGCAGATGCTCATTCCGTATTCGCCCCGCAGGGGATCGGGCTGCACCACCGATTCCAGCACCGCGGGAAGCATGCCGATACGCCCGTGCAGCGGAAACGAACCCCGCGGACCGTCGGCCGCAGGTCCCACATGGTCCAGCCCGCAGGTCACGAGCAGGCCTCCGCCCAGCCCGTAAAGCCAGCTGTTGCCGCTCCGTGCATAGATATCGGGAGCCGCAACGCCGAGACGGCTTATCCACGCCAGCCCGAACTGGTTCATGAAAGCGTCGGCAATGTCCATTCCGCGGTCGATGACGACCTTGAAACGCAGTCCGCTGCCCGTATTGAACCATGCGATCCGCACTCCGTCGCCGGGACCGCCGCACAATTCGGACAACTCGATCCCGCCGACTTGGCAGGGGTTGGATATCTTATCCTCGTAGGAATCCAGCAGATAATAACTTTTAGCCATATAAGCCGTTACCGTTTTTTATTCGTTATCCTTCCATGCGGCCATCCGCTCCCAAACGGGTCCGAGCGACTCGACGGCGCAGCGGTACAGCGCATATTTCCGTTCATAGGCCGCGGCATGCTCCGCCACGGGCTCCACGCGGCGCCTGACCTTCACCATCGAAGCCGCCGCCGAAGCGAAATCGGGGTAATCGCCCGCACCGACGGCCGCAGCCATGGCGCAGCCCATCGTCCCGGTCTCACCGACATCGACGGTCTCGACCGGACACTGCATCACGTCGGCGAATATCTGCGTCCAAACCTCCGAATTGGCCACACCGCCGGCCAGCCGGATCACCCGGACGGGCGTGCGGCGCGAAGCCGTCAGGCGGTCGAAATGACGCCGGTGGCTGAAAGCCACCCCTTCGTAAAGCCCCCGCACCAGATGCGCGCGCCCGTGATGCCCCTCGACGCCGACAAAAGCCGCATGCGCGCCGGGCTGCTCGTTGCTACCCATCAGAAAGGGCAGGAACAGCGGACACCGTTCGCCGGCGGGCAGCGAAGCGGCCATCGCATTGAGCCGGTCGTACACCGAGCCGCCCTCCCCCGCCAGCGCTTCCTTCAGTTCGGGCAGCAGCGTATTGACGAACCACTCGTTGTTGCCCGCAGAGGTCGGACTGCACTCCTCGATCAGGTAGTAGCCGGGAATGCAGAACAGCGAATTCATCATCACCGTGCCGTCGAGCACCGGGACCGGGCTGATATATTCGTTGATGCTCCACGTCCCGGCGATCATGCAGACGCGCTCCTCGTCGGCGGCATCCACCGCCACGGCGCAGGCGTCGATGTCGAACATGCCGCCGACCACGGGAGTTCCGGCCTTCAGGCCCGTGAGCGCGGCTGCCTCTTCGGTAATCCGGCCGCAGACATCCGTCGAAAGCCGCAGGGGCGGCAGTGCGGCGGCAACCGCCTCCAGCCCGAAAAGTCCGAGCAGCCGCGGATCGTAGTCCCGCGTATGCAGGTTCATCAGGTTCGTGCCCGAATAATCCGTCACCTCGGCGAAAGCTTCGCCCGTCAGGCGGAACCGGACGTAATCCTTGCACTCGAACACCCAGCGGATATTGCGGTAGTTCTCCGGCTCGTTGTCCCGCAGCCACGCCAACAGGGCCACGGGCTGACAAGCCAGCACCCGCTGGCAACTGAAGGCGAACGCCTTCGCCGCCGTGCCGTCCTCCTCCCAGCGCCGGGCGTATTCCGCGGCGCGGTTGTCCATCGAGACGATCCCCGCACGCACGGGTTTCCCGTCACGCCCCCAGAGGTACAGCCCCTTGCCGTGCCCGCAGCAGGCGACGGCACGGACGTCCGCGGGATCGACGCCCGCCCGGACGAGCAGCCCGCGCAGGACGTCGCAGTTCGTCCGCCACATCCGCTCCATGTCGCGCTCGGCATAGCCGGGGTGCGGCACGGCGATCTCCGTGGCCGCGGAGCATACGGCCACCTCCTCGCCTGAGGAGGTGTAGAGTGCGGCTTTGGTGAGCGTGCCGCCGTTGTCCAGACCGATATAATAGTTCATAAACCGATTTTTACGAGATAAACAATTCAAGGCCGCAGCGAACGTTCGTAGGCCTCTTCAAGCAGCGCCCGCGAACGCGCGATCTCCGCACGGTCGTCGGGTGCGGTCCCCGACCACATTTCGAGCAGGAAAGGTCCCGAATACCCCAGCGACCGCAAAATGCGGAACGCCCCGGCGAAATCCACCGTCCCCGCCCCCAGCGGCACGCCGCGGAACTCGCCGGACGATTCCGCCGTCACCGGGCGGGTCTCCTTGAGGTGGATGGCGACGATGCTGGCGATCCCCTTTTTCAGTTCGGCGGCGATATCGTTGCCCCAAGCCGTAAGGTTGCCCAAGTCGGGATAAACCCGGTAATAGGGCGAACGGATACGCTCTTCGTACCAGAGATGCTTGGTGATGGAGTTCATGAACGGCGTGTCCATGATCTCCATGGCGTGCATGACCTGATAGCGTTCGCCCAGCCGGGCCACATACTCCATGCCTTCGAGAAAGGCCGCGGCGCTGCGGTTGGTCGGAGGTTCGTAATAGACGTCGTACCCGGCCAGCTGGATGACACGGATGCCCAGATCGTCGGCGAACTGCACGGCCTTTTCGGCCAGTTCGCGGGCCTTGCCGCGCACCGAAGCGTCGGCGCTGCCGAACGGGAAGCGTCGGTGCGCGCTCAGGCACATCGACCGGATCGGCATGTCGAGCCGGTCGGTCAGCTCCCGCAGCGCCTTGCGCTCCGCCCGGCTCCACCACAGGCGCGCCATGCGCCCGTCGGTCTCGTCGATCGAAATCTCCATGTAGTCGAATCCCAGCTCGCGCGCTGCCGACAGCCGGCGTTCCCACGACCATTCGGCCGGAAGCGCCTTTTCGTATAATCCCAACAGATGACCGTGAAACATAGACGACGCTTTTTATCCGAGAAACTCCTTTTCGATCTGTTCGAGCGTCTTGCCCTTGGTCTCGACGATGCAGCGGCATACGAAGACCACGCAGGCCACGCACATCACGCCGTAGATCAGGAAGGTAAACCCGCTGCCCAGACTCTCCTTGAGGATCGGGAAGGTGAACGACACCAGAAAGTTCGCGGCCCACATCGCCAGAATCGAAACCGACACGGCGCGGCTGCGGATCCGGTTGGGGAATATCTCGCCCAGCAGCACCCAGACGATCGGTCCGAGCGACAGCGCGAAGAAGGCCAGATACCCCATCATCAGCAGCAGCGGAAGCATCCCGGTAAAGTTGCCGGTGAAATAGGCGACCGAAATGCAGAACATAAAAAAGCCCATGCCCGCAGGGCCGAAGATCATCAGCTTGCGGCGGCCGACCTTATCGACGAACAGGATCGAAACCGTCACGAAGATCAGATTGACCATCCCCATTATCATCGTATAGTAGATCGCCGAATCATTGCCCATGCCCGTCGATTTGAATACGTCGGGGGCGTAATACATCATCACGTTGATGCCCGTCACCTGCTGGAATACCGAGAGCATGATGCCGATCAGCAGCAGTTTGAACATCTTCCCCCTGAAAAGCTCGCGGAACGTCCCTTCGACGCCGTGTCCCACCGAATAGCGGATTTCGTCCAGTTCGGCGCGGGCCGTCTCCGGGCCGCTGATGCGGCTCAGCACCCTGAACGCCTTGTCGTCGCAGCGGTTCGTGGCCAGCCAGCGGGGACTTTCGGGCACGAACAGCAGGCAGACGAGGAACAGCACGCAGGGCACGACCATCACGCCCAGCATCCACCGCCAGTTGTCCACGCCGCCGACATCGACCAGCAGATGGTTCGAAACGAAGGCCAGCGCCTGCCCCGAAAAGATGGCGAACTGGTTGAGCGACACCATGCGTCCGCGCAGGTGCGCCGGGGCGATCTCCGAGATGTAGAGCGGCGAAAGCATCGAAGCCGCGCCGACCGAAACGCCGGCGATCATGCGGAAGACGACGAACGTCGTGTAATTGACGGCGAACGCGCAGCCGAGCGTCGAAAGCAGGAAGATCACGGAGGTCACGAGCAGCATCTTCTTGCGGCCGTATACCTGACTGGGCTTGCCGGCGCATCCCGCGCCGAACATGCAGCCGATCAGAATACACCCCACGGCCCAGCCCTTTTCGAGCGGCGTCAGGTGGAAAACTTCGGGCGACTGCATGAATTCGATGGCCCCCGAAATGACGGAGGTGTCGAATCCGAAGAGCAGTCCGCCCATCGCCGCGACGAGACAGACAAAAAACAGATACATTTTCATAATCGGTAGTTTTAGGTTGGCAGATTGATCGGAAGGCTCCCCGTCAGAGGATTCCCTTCTTGAGGATTATATTGGCGTAACGGCCCGACTCGCCGGTCGCAACGACGGCATAGGCCTGAGCCGTGCGGCGGTAGAATTCGAAACGTTCGAGCATCTCGAATCCGGCGAATCCGGGTTCCGCGGCACGGATTATCGCCTCGTAGCGGGGCCACAGTTCGGGCGTGTAGTCGTCTCCCGAAACGACGGACATCAGGGCCGCAGGCCGGGGGACGAAGGTGTCCAGCGGAAAAAGCCGCATGACGGCTTCGAGTATTTCGGGACCGCCGTGTCCGTCGGCGCGCACCAGACGCCGGGCGGTGGACGCCGCGGGAAAATTGGCGTCGCCCAAAACGATTTCGTCGCCGTGCCCCATCTCCATGAGGATCTTCAGCAATTCGGGCGACAATATAGATGGTATGTTTTTCAACATGGCAAACAGTAAAATCAATTAATATCGGTCTATCCGGATGACGGACGTATTACAAAATTACAGACCCTCCACCGGCCTTACAGCTATAAATTTAACCAGAAGTAATACTATTTTAATATAAAATACTATATTTGCAATTAATAACCAACCATCCGCTCCATGAAACCGAAATACGAACAGGTCCCGCTGATAAAATCGCTCTACAACATCAAGAAAGAGTTTTTTTACAACGTCCATGTCCCGTGGCATATCCACCTCGAATACGAGCTGGTGTTCATCCGCATGGACAACGGCATCAAGCACGTCGGAAGCCATTTCGGCGGCATCGGCGGCATGGAAATCCTGCTGCTGGGGCCGAACCTGCCCCACAACTGGCTGGTAAACAAACGGAGCGCGCCCGTCGGGACCGACACCGACTATCAGGTGGTGATCCACTTCCCGAAAAGCGTTTTCGGCGCGGGGTTCTTCGAACTGGCGCCCTTCGCCGAGATCAACGAGCTGCTGAAAAAATCGGAGCTGGGACTCTGCTTCAAGGACGGCGAAACGGCGCGCATCGGCAAGGAGATGGAAGCCATGCTCCACATGAAGGAGTTCGACCGGAGCATGGCGCTGCTCGAACTGCTGCAGCGGCTCTCGGCCAAGGAGCACACAGTCCTCTCCTCCTACGGATTCAACAACGTCCTCAACGAAGAGAAGGTCAAGCGGATGAACAAGGTCTTCAAATACATCACCATCAACTACAAGGAGAACATCTCGCTGGAGGACATCGCCGGAATCGCCAACATGACGCCGCAGGCTTTCTGCAAATATTTCAAGGAGCGCACGCACAAGACGTTCATCGAATTCGTCAACGAAGTGCGTATCGGGCACGCCTGCAAACTGCTTTTCGAAGACAATTACAACATTCTCCAGATCTGCTACGAATCGGGGTTCAACAACCTTTCGAATTTCAACAGACAGTTCAAGAAGGTCATCAACATGTCCCCGGTCGAGTACCGGAAAAAGGTGTTGTCGGACTCCCAGAAGAACCAGTAGCGCCGGAGCCGGAACCCGGCCCCGGCGACCGGTCAGAATTCCGAAGAGAACGAATAGGGCGCATCCGACGGAGCGGTACCACGCGAGAGATCGGGACGGTCCGACATGCCGAATTCGAGTTTCCCGCCTGCGGTCAGCGTTCCGTGCGTCAGGTAGTTCTTCGAGGAGTCGCGTCCGTTGATCTTCAACGACTTCACATAGCAGCGGCCCGGTCCGTTGCCGGCGGCCGCAATGACCGTCCGCCGCCCGTCCTCATAGTGGACGACCGCCTTTTCGAACAGCGGCGATCCGAGCACGTACTGATCCGAACCGGGACATACGGGATAGAATCCCAACGCCGAAAAGACATACCACGCCGAAGTCTGGCCGTTGTCCTCGTCGCCGCAGTAACCGTCGGGCGTGGCCGAGTAGAACCGCTCCATCACCTGCCGCAGACGATACTGCGCCTTCCACGGCTGCCCCGCATAGTTGTAGAGGTAAATCATGTGCTGAATCGGCTGGTTGCCGTGGGCGTAATTGCCCATGTTCATCACCTGCATCTCCCGGATTTCGTGGATGACGCTGCCGTAATAACTCTCGTCGAAAACCGGCGGCACGACGAATACCGAATCGAGCATCCCGGCGAACCGTTCCCGGCCGCCCATCAGGTCGATAAGTCCCTGCGGGTCGTGAAACACCGACCATGTGTAGTGCCACGAGTTGCCCTCGGTGAAGGCGTCGCCCCACTTGAACGGAGAGAAAGGTTCGGCGAAACTGCCGTCGGCGTTGCGGCCCCGCATCAGCCCGGTCTGAGAATCGAACAGATTGCGGTAGTTCCGGGCGCGCCGGGCGTAAAGCTCCACCTCCTCCTGCGGGCGGCCGAGGGCCTTGGCCATACGGTAGATGCACCAGTCGTCATAGGCGTATTCGAGCGTACGGGCGGCGTTTTCACGAATCCCGACGTCATAGGGCACATACCCCAGCCGGTTGTAGTAATCGTATCCCCAGCGGCCCGTCGAGCGCACCGACGGATGCACCTTATTGGCTCCGTCCACGAGTCCCCGATAGAGCGTCGCCGTATCTTCGACGCGAACGCCCTTCAGATAGGCGTCCGCCACGACCGAAGCCGAGTTGTTGCCCACCATACAGTCGCGGTGCCCCGGCGAGGCCCATTCGGGATAGAACCCGCTTTCGCGGTAGGCGTTGACCAACCCCTCCTGAATTTCGCGGTTCACCGAGGGATAAACCAGATTGAGCAGCGGAAACAGGCAGCGGAACGTGTCCCAGAATCCGGTATCGGTATACATGTAGCCGGGCAGCACTTCGCCGTTGTAGGGGCTGTAGTGACAGGGCCGTCCCTGCGCGTCGAATTCATAGAACTTGCGCGGAAACAGCGTCGAGCGGTAGAGACACGTATAGAAAGTCCGCCGATGGTCCAAGTCGCCTTCCCGGATCTCGATGCGGCCCAGCACATCGTTCCAGCGTTGTTTCGCCGCGGCGCAAACCTCGTCGAAGCCGCGCTCCCCGACCTCCTGCAGATTGCGCAGCGCCTGTTCCGGCGAGATGAACGACGACGCGACGCGCGCCGTCACCTGCTCGCCGCGGCGGGTCCTGAAGCCGACGATGCCGCCGGCATGCCCGGCCTGCTGTTCGAGGGCTTCGGAACGCTCTCCGTCGGCAAAGGTCGCGGTGTATTCGAAGTCGCGGTCGAATTCGACGACGAACCAGTTGCGGAAGTTGTCCGGCACACCGCCGCTGTTGCGGGTCGTGTAGCCGGTCACCCGGCGTTTTTCGGGTTCGATCTTCACACAGGAGCCTTTGTCGAAGGCATCGACCACCACATAGGAGTCGTCGCCTTCGGGGAAGGTGAAGCGGAAGACCGCGGCACGGTCCGTCGGCGTGATTTCGGCAACCACGTCGTATTCGGCCAGATAAACGCTGTAATAATAGGGTTTGGAGGTCTCGGCCTTATGACCGAACCAGCTCGCGCGGCGTTCCTCGTCGAATTCGGGCGCTCCGGTGACGGGCATCAGCGAGAACTGGCCGTAATCGTTGATCCACGGCGAGGGCTGGTGCGTCTGCTTGAAGCCCCGGATACGGGTGTCGGTATAGGTATAGGCCCAGCCGTCGCCCATCTTGCCGGTCTGGGGCGTCCAGAAATTCATGCCCCACGGCGTGGCCACCGCCGGATAGGTATTTCCGGCGGAGAACTGATGCACGGACTGGCTGCCCATGAGCGGATTGACCAGTTCGACGGGATCGAAATCTCCGGAAGAGGCCGCCGCCGGGAGCGCCCCCAGACAGCAGAGCAGGAGAAGCATCGGAAGATGTTTCATAAGACTATTTTTTCCAGTTCGAAATCAGGTATGCGGTACGCGTCAGGTAATAGTCGGGCGCCAGCGGCGAATAATCGAGGTAGGTGAAGGCGTCGCAGCTGAAAGGCACGGCCGGCTCGATCTGCGTTCCCTCGTGCCACTCGTTGAACGAGGTGATGCCGATGTAGGGCGCACCGCTGGCGACGGCCGCGCCGAACATGTCGTCGTAATACTTTCCGTTCCCGCGGTCGCGGGTCGTCGAACCGTTCCACGGACGTACGCGGGTGTCGATATAACCCGGTCCGACGCAGGGGATGAACACCTTGCCGTTGCGCTCGGCCCATGCCTGCATCTTCTTCCAGTTGGCGGGCGTCGAACCGTAGGTGAAGCCCGTCGCGGCGAAATAGGTGTAGAACCCGTCCATGCCCGACTCGGTGAAGTAATCCTCCTCATGCTCCTTGACCCAGAGTCCGATCATCACCGCATCGAGTTCCGTGCCGCGGATCGTCAGGTCGCCGTCGGGCTGCAGCAGACGCGCCCACTCCGAAGCCGGCGTGATGTAGGAGTCGTAGATAAAGAAGCAGGGGCGTCCGGCCATCCGGTAAAACGCCGGATGCGAACCGTAGCGTCCGAGCAGTTTGGCGATATTGGCGCGCAGGTTTTCGGGATTGCGGTCATGGTATGGCTCGATATGGAAGCAGACCTTCATGCCGTGCTTCGCCGCTTGGTCGAAAAGCACGGGCAGGGCCGGCGATCCGAAATCGTTGTCGCCCCACCACGTCACGACCGCGACGCCGATCCGCGCCTTGGCCATCATCTCCACATGGCGCGCGACGGTCGCAGGATCGGTACTGCTGTAGTTTTTCAGTTCGGGGTAGAAATTGGCCGCGATGTTATCCACGCCGGGAATGTAATCGGCAGGACCGTCGTAGCTGTTGTTCCCGATCACGCCGTGGCCCCAGTGGACCTCCTTGCCGTTGACCTCGGTATTTCCGTACCAGTTGTAATAGAATCCGAAAACCCGCTGATCGGGTTCTCCGGCGGAGCCGCTTTCCGCGGAGCCGCATCCCGCACACCCCAGCAGCGCCGCAGCGGCAAACAGCACCGCCGACAATTTGTTTTTCATAAGTATGTCTTGTTTTCCGTTGATAGTGTCGGGACCGGAACCGTGCCGCATGCGGTTATCCGCACACGGCACTATTCCCCTTTTCCGGTCCGGAACAATTTATTTTTCCATAATCACGACCGCCGACTGCGGACCTAACGTCACCGCACCCGTAAACTTCGCGGGCGCGGGCTTTTCGGGCGAAGCCATGACCAGCGGCGCGGACGAACCGTCGATGCTTATGCTCGCCGTATTGGCTTTTTTGGTATCGACGTTGTAGACGACGACGGCCTTCTTGCCGTTTTTCAGGTTCCTGAACACCGTATAGCGGATATTGTCGCCCTTGACCGTCGCACCCAGCACGTCGAGGAACTCGCCGTTCCACAGGAAGTCGGCGTAACGCCTGCGCAGGTTGTCCACCTTGCGGCCGTAAGCCATCACGCGCGGGAATTCGCCCAGATGCCCCTTGAAGTTGCGCACCTCGTAGCTCATGGCGTAGCGGTCGGCCAGACACATATTGACGTGGTTCAGGTCGTTGTGGTCGATCACGGCGCAGGCGATCGGGACAGTCGGGTCGATGTAGCGCAGCACCGGCTCATGCCAGTAGTCGGCGCGCGTGTAGGTGCCGTAATACTGCGACTGCAGGTCGTAGCACCCCTCGCCGACCATCAGGAAGTCGGGGTTCGACTTCTGACACATCTCGTAGAATTCGCGGCCCAGCTTGTCGGCTCCCTGATAGTTGAATCCGGGCACCCGGTGTCCGTGGTTGGGATCGAAGCAGAGCATGGCGCCCGCATGGTGCTGGTTTTCGTCGTACACCATGCCCGCCGCTCCGAGGTCGAGACACTTCTGGAACTCGGTATGGAGCATGCTGCGCAGCTCGTCGTCCATCATGCAGTGGATGCTGAAGCGGCGCGTATTGACGCCGATCAACTGCGTATAGGTGTTGTAGTTGTACCCCGGATGCACATAGGGATCGAGCGACGCATTGATCGCACGGTGCGGCAGGTACTTCTCGTGGTATTCGGTCGTCAGGTCGGCCCACGTGAATTTGGTGAAGAGCAGGATATTCACCCCCTTCTTCTGGGCGTCCGCGATCACCTTTCGGAACTCTTCGGCCGTACCCAGACGCGGGTCGACCGAGAAGTTGGGCAGACCGCGATCCTGACCGCCGTAGGACCAGCCGGTGAGCTGGATGGCATTGACGCCGTAGCGTTTGGCCTCGTCCACGTATTTGGGCAGGTCCTTGATCTTGAAGTTAATGCGGCTTTCCGACGAGTTGATCTGCAGCTGCTGCCACGTATTGACCTCGTCGAGCCATGCGGCGCGGTGCGGTTCCACGAACCACGTCTTCCGCCATGCCTTGTAGATATCCGCGCCCTTGTGCCAAGTACCCGCATAGGGGGTCATAATGACCGGAACAAGGTTGCGGCTCTCTCCCGGCTGGAGATAAAGCATGCGCGCGGCCTTGATCTGCGTACGCATCAGCTTGCGTTCGCCGTTTCCGCTTTTCGAGGTTGCGGCCCCGGCCTGCGCGGCATAATCCCCGTCGGGCAGGGTTTCGTAAATGCAGCGGATATATTCGTCGAGCTTGTGGTCCATGCTTGACAGATAAAGCCCCTGCTTGGTGTTGTGAATCAGCGTAAACGCATGTTCGGGCAGGTTGCTCCAGCCCGTGCCGGCCTCGCGCGGATAGAGTTCTTCGGTGTTGAACTTGGTGTAGGTGAAATACTGGAAAAGCATCCGCTGCGTATCTTCGGGCACGGTCACTTCGCCCATGAAGGGCCATGTGAGCTGCTCGACCACAGCATCGGAAGCGTTGTCCAGCGTGCCGCTGTAAACCAGACCGTCGTCGGTCAGGCTGATACGGCCCTGAAAGCCGATGTCCAGTTTCTCGGAACCCGCCTTCAGGCCGTTCCACACAAAAGTCAGTTCGTTGCCCGAAATCTTCACTTCGGGACGCTCCTGCGAAGATTCGTTGATGACGTAAAAACGTCCGTCGGCAAGTTTGACATTGGCCTCGAACGCCCGGCCTACCGCAGCGTTCTCCAGCATTTTCCAGCCCGTCAGCTTGCTCTGCATGCCGACCAGCGCGCCGCTGGCAAGGTCGATTTCGGCCCGCATCCTGTCGTTTTCCAGCGTATATGTCTGCCGGGCGGCAGCAACCGTCGCAGCGGCAAGGCCGAGCAGTATCAAAAATAATCTCTTCATGGTATATCGGGGTTTACTTTTCAAAAATCACGACTGCCGACTGCGGAGCGATCTCGACACTGCCGCCGAAGGTTTTCTGCGCCGGGTCTTCGGGCGAAGCGTAGGCCATGGCGGAAGCGCCCGGAAGCGTCACCTCGGCCTTCGACGCCCGTTCGGTGCCCATATTGACCACAACGACGGCGCGCTTGCCGTTCCGGCCGGCAAATACCGAATAACTCAGGTCGGGACCGTTCACCTGCGCCCCCTGCCGCTCGACGAACTCCGCATTCCAGAGTTCCGCGGCATAACGCTCGCGCAGCGCCTTGATCCGGCGGCCGTATTCGGCGATATGGGGATAGTCTTTCAACTGGCTGCCGTGGAAATTGAGGTCGAAGGCGATGTTGAAGCGGTTCAGCAGCGCCTGATTCATATCGCGGCGGGCGCGGCGCACCTCGGCTCTGGCGATTACCGGCGTGAACGGATCGAGGTAACGGCGTTTGGCCCACTCGCCTTCGGAAGCGTTGAGCGAGTAGCCGTCATAGAAGGCCTGCTGGCTGTCAAGGAATCCGAAGCCCAGCGCGGCCTTCGCACCGTCGGCCTTAACGGCTTCGGCTATTTCGCGGTCTAATTTCAGCACGCCGTTGGCCGTGGCTTCGCCCGCGCGGTGGCCGTGCTTCTCGTCGAAGCAGAAAAACGTCTTGTCACGATGGTTCGGATCGTTGTTGAGGTAGCCGTCGGCGGCACGCAGCGCCGGCAGCGAGAGCCACTCGCGCTTTACGATTTGCTGGAATTCGGGTGCGAGCGGACAGAGCAGCGAGCGGTTGTAGGCCCAGCCGAAGGGGTCCTTCATCACGAAAGGCTCGTACTTCCCGGCATAAGCCTTCATATGCGTATTGACCTCGTACCAGTTGGTCTCCAGCACAACGCGCACGCCGAGTTCCCGGCAGGCCGCAATCGCCTCGTCCAGACCGGCGACCTGCTCGATCCGGCCGGCATCGGTGCCGCGGTACCAGCCGCGGACCTGCAGCACGCCTACGCCCTGCCCGGCGGCCTGACGCGCATAACGCAGCAGGTCGTCGCCGCTGCCGATACCTACTTTCCACCACGTAAGCGGCTCGCGCAGCCATGCGGGCGCCGTCGAAGGATCGTCGGTCGCGCGGTCCTTCCTGTAAATATCCACACCCGCCGTCCACGGACCGGCATAGGGGGCCAGACGCACCGGATCGAGCGTCGTCCGCTCGCCGGGCTTGTTGTAGACGACCTGATTGGACTTGAACTGAATGCGGACCAATTCGCCGTCGATCTCGTCCTCGTAGGGATTGACGCTGCGAATCTCGAAACCGGGAATCAGCTCGAACGAGGTGATGACCATGTAGCGCGGCGCGGCATCGCGGGTGTAGAACATGAATCCCTGATCGCGGTTGCTGACCTGCAGGTACGAGCGTTCGGGCAGTTCGTAGGTCGAAGTCGGATAATCCACGCCCCAATAACCGTGCTGGTTGAAGTGATGCGGAAACAACTCGCGCTGGTCGCTGCGCGTACTGTGGTGCAGCGGCTGGCTCTTGTCGGGCACCGACACCTCGCCGATGCAGGGCCACGAGACGTACTCGACCGGATACGGGCTGTCATTGATCAGCTCCCCGCCGTATTCGAGCCCCGTGTCGGTCAGCCGGACCTCCCCGCGGAAAGTGACATCGACAGGCTCCGCCAGACGGGGCGATTTCAGGTTGCTCCATGTGAAGACGATACGGTCGCCCGAACGCTCGACGACGGGCGCCTGCTGTTCGATACCCTTCACGACGTTGAACCGATAGTCCTGCTCGGTCATTTCCTTGCCTTCGAGCGGCAGCAGCAGCTCGAAGGACTGCCCCAGCACGGCCCGGTCCATGATTTTCCAGCCCGAAGCCTTATTGACGAGTCCGACCAGCGCGCCGCTCTTCGCATCGAACGTCGCTGCGATCCGGTCGTTCTCCAACGAGATTGTTCCCGCCGCCGCGAAAAGCGGCGTGCACGAAAGAATCGTCCAGATATAAAGTAGTTTTTTCATAGGAAATATTTATTAAAAAACGGGGAGGAGCGGCCTCAAAAGCGGCTCCTCCCCGCAAACATCAGATAGTCAGACGTACCGAAGGCGCATAATTATACTTGGCATTGGCCACGTCAACCACGGCGCCGACACGGAAGTAGTAAGCCTGTCCGGCCTTGAACGGCGAAGCGTCCATCCGCAGCGTAAAGACACGCCCCGTATCCTTGAACGATTCGTTCACATTCTGCGTAGCGCGGGCATGCGCATAGTTGTCCCCGACGATGTAGTCGATATGGCCGAAAAGCCCGACGGCGCGCACGTTGCTGTCCACGGTGGGCGTCACGGTAAAAGTCGCCACGATCTCGGAACCCTCCTTGCGGATCGAAGCGTTCGAAATGCGGATGTAGGGCTGCACCTCGAAATCGAGCCGGTTTTCGCCGCGCTTGATCTCGTAGCCCTCCAGCCGGTCGGGAATCACGAAGTTGCTCTCTTCAAAATAGATGTCGTATTTGGCCGCGAACATCAGGTTGTTGCGGTATTCGCCGCTGACCTTGAAGATCATCTGCTGGCGGTCGGGATTCTCAAATCCCAGCTCCTCGTACATGATCTTGGTGCCGTTGATGTCCTGCTGGATCAACGCTCCGGTCTTGCTGTCACGCACTTCGCCGTAAATCTGGGCGTTCGGCCCGTCGTAGTTGTCCAGTTCGCACGACACGAGCGAAGCGGACAGGATCACCGCTGCTGCGGCGTATTTAAACATGTTTTTCATAATCGAATCGACCGTTAATAGTTAGGGTTATTAATCAACGAGTTGCCGCCGATTCCCGGAATAGGACGGTAATAGGCCTTCGGCTCGAACTTGTGCTGGGCGTTTCCGGGTTCCACTTCCGCCCTCACGAAGATGTACTTCTTCTCACCGCCGGAGAAATCGAGCATGGGCACGAGTCCCCTGCGGCGGAACGTACCGTCGAAAATGGTGTGGAACTCACGCAGACGGAAATAATCCCAGATCGTGTTGTATTCCAGCGCGAATTCAGCTTTGCGCTCACGGCGTACGTTTTCGGAGGTCAAAGCCAGATTGTCGAGGAAGCCGGCCCGGTGGTGCACCTTGTTGAGCGCCTCCTGCGCGGTTATCACGCCCTCGGCATTGGGCAGGTTGCTCTCGGCCACGGCTTCGGCATAGTTGAGCAGCACCTCGGCATAGCGCAGATCGACGAAGGGAGTGACCACCTGATCCCAGACCTGATCGCCCGAACCCTTGAGGTACTTCTTCAGCAGGAAGCCCGAACGGGTGCCGTTGGCACGGTTATCCACCCATCCCGAATAGCGTCCTTCGTCGGAATCCCCCTTACCGTAATAGGTGACGCCGTCGAAAACATAACTGTCATTGGCCTGCCATACGACCGACTTGTCCTGTTTGCGCAGACCGCCCTGAATAAGGATCGTCTGACCGCCCCACTGCGTATTGGGAAGGATCACCGACGCATAGAGACGCGGATCGCGGTTGGCGAAGATCGTTGCGAAATCATCGTACTGTTTGTAGTCGACGTTCGGGTTGAAGCCGTTCGTAGCATAATTCTCGTTTCCGTCGTTGGTCGTGACCAGCTTGACGTCGTAAGTTCCCATGCGGGTCTGCGGATCGATAACGGCATACGACTCGACCAGATCGAGCGTCGGGCAGCAGCGGCCGCCGTATTCTACCGCCAGCTGGTTCGGCTCGTGCCACTTACCCATATTGTGGGCGATACCCGGATAGACGTAATCGCGCAGGAAAATCACCTCCGAAATACCTTTGCCCTCCACGAAAATCTTGTGGTAGTTCTGCGCGGCCTCATCCAGCGACGCCGGATTTTCGCCGTACAGCGAGAATTTGCCGCTGCGAATCACCTCGGCCGAAGCCTTGATACACTCCTCGTAGAAAAACTTCACGTCGGCATCGGTGAAGCCGCCCACGAGTTTCTCGGTCACGGCCTCACCCGTCAGCATCGCACCATTGCGGTCCCAGAATTTGCCGACCGAAGCGGCGTACAGCGCCGCACGCGACTTGAGCGCATAAGCCGTCCATTTGTTGGCCCGCTCCTGCGTGGTTGCGTCCGGCAGGCTCGCGGCCGCCTTGTCGCACATTTCGAGGATGAATTTCCACGTAGCGACCTCCGTGCTGCGCGGCACCTTGACGGCGTCGTAATCGCCGTTGAACTCCTGCACCTCGGTAATCAGCGGCACACCGCCGTAACGGCGGGCCAGCGCGAAATAGGTATAGGCCATCATAAAGTAATACTCGCCCGTCACCTGATCGATAGTCGCCGGATTCGAAGGCTTCATCAGCGGAATATTGGCCTTGAGTTCGTTGAATCCGCGGATGTATTTGTAAAGCGCCTCCCAGTTTCCGAAACGGTCGGTCTGGCTGGCGACGTCGCCCCATTCGCTGTGCACCGCTTCGGGGCCGGACATCATGTTGGTCTTGCCGCCGTCGCAGCGACCGACGTTATAACCTCCGCCGGTAAAATCGTAGCGGAAATCTTCGATAGGCAGGTTGTAATAATGTCCGGCCATATAGGCATTGATACCTCCGTCGCTCGACAGCAGGGCATTGCCCGTTACGCGGTCTTTGGGTTCCACCTCAAGGAAATCGGCGCAGGACGCTGCCCCGAAAACCGTTACGAGACCCATAATCAAATATTTAATCTTTTTCATGTCCGATCAGTTAAAAAGTGATGTTTACACCCAGATTGTAAGACTTCTGCAGCGGATACTGGAATCCGTTGCCATCGGAGATTTCGGGGTCGAACTCCTTGAGATATTTGTTGCAGATTACGAGCGGGTTGGTCAGGTTGATGTAGCAGCGCAGCTTGGAGATGCCCGAACCGCGGAGCAGTTTGGCCGGAAGCGTATAACCCAGCTCAAGGTTCTTCAGACGGGCGTGGGCCGCATTGATACGCTGCATGTTGCTCTCCAGACGGTTGGCGCCGTTGTCGGCGTCCGTACGGCGGGTAGCCGGATATTTGCCGGGAATCCACGCGCTGTTCGGATCGTAGACGTCGGCCAGATGCCAGCGGTCGTAATAGAATGCCGGGGAGTTCGACGAATCGAGCGCCAGTACATTGCCCAGCACCTCGTTGTACTTGGCCGTATATTTGGCCGCGCCCGACCAGAGCATGTTGAAATCGAGGCCCTTCCAGCTTGCGTAGAGCGTGATGCCGAACGTCATCTTGGGCTGGCCGTTCCAGAACATCGGCTTCATGTCGTTGCCGTTGATCACGCCGTCGCCGTTGAGGTCGAGGTGCATGTAGTCGCCCGGCAGGGTCTTCGAGTTGCCGTAGCCGCCGGTTTCGATCACGCCGTTGCGGATCTGATCGTAGTTATGATAACGGCCGATCACCTCGTATCCCCATCCGATATCGTGGTAGCGGTCGATGTTGCCGTTCTTCCAGCGGTCCCAGCTGCTGCGATAGGGCGAACGCTCCTGAAAAGTCGTCTTCGAGCGGCTGAAGTTCATGTTGGCCGTAACTCCGTAGTGGAATTCGCCGACCGAATTCCGGTGGCCGATCATCAGCTCGAAACCTTCGGTGCGGTCCGCATTGAGGTTCTCCTGCGGCATGGTGGCGCCGAATGTATTGGGCAGCGCCCCCAGCCGGTTTCCGAGCAGTCCGTCGCGGTCGCGGCGGTAGATGTCGAACGAAAAGTCGAGCAGGCCGTCCCACATCGTCAGGTCCATACCGAAGTCGGTGGTTTCCGTGGAAACCCACGTCAGGTTGGCGTTCATCAGGCCCGAACTGGCATAGCCGTTGGTATATTTGCCGCCTCCCAGCACATAACCTCCGCTGCCCACATAACCGGGAATATACTGGAACGGATTACCGGCGTCCTCGCCCGAACGGCCCCACGACGCACGGAATTTCAGGTTGGTCAGGAACGGCACGTTGTCCTTGATGAACGACTCTTCCGACAGACGCCATGCCGCCGACACCACGGGGAAGAAGCCCCAGCGCTGGTCGGGCGCATACCGGTAGGAGCCGTCTTCGCGGAATGCGAATTCGACCATATACTTGCTCTTGTAGTCGTAATTGAAACGGCCCACGACCGAAACGAACGTATATTCGTTGGTATTGCCGCCGGCCTGCTGCCCGTTCACGGGAGCGCGGTCGATGTTGTCGGTCGTGAAAAGATCGCTGTCATAGAAACGCTTGGCGCTTACGTAGCGGCCGGTCTCGCGGCGGGTCTCGAATACGGCCACGGCGCTCACGTTATGCGCATCGGCAAACGTATTCCTGTAATTGATCGACCCTTGGAAATTGAGACGCGACGAATCCCAGTCCTGCTCCTGAATGCTGGGATCGTAGTTTGCCGAAGGAGCGTAGGAGTCGTCCAGCGCCGAATAGGTGTAGGTCATGATACGCTTCTGCACGCGGGTGCGGATCGTAGTCTTCGAATCATAGGCCGCCTGCGCCTTCAGCGAAAGTCCCTTCACGCCGGGAATATCGAACGTCACGCCCAGAGACGACTGGAAGAACTTGTCACGCCATTCGCCGTAACCGAACAGGTCGCGGTCGGAGAAGGCCACCGGGTTGTCGTTGAGCGGCCGGGGACGGTTGTAATAGAGCGGATTGTTGTTGGCGAATACGGTTTCCGAAGGAATGATACCGTGCACGGCCTTGTTCAGGTAGAAGAAGGCGTCGTCCCACGTTCCGGGCTGCTTGCGCAGGTCGGTATATCCCGAAAGATTCAGGTCCACACGCAGGTATTTGTTGACCTTCAGTTTATTGCCGCTGCGGAAAGAATACTTGTCGTAGCCGATGTCGCCCGTACGCAGCAGACCGTTGTCGGTCATGTATCCGACGCTCGTATAGGTCGACACGCGATCGTTGCCGCCCTCTACGACGATGTTGTACTGATGCTGGAACGCAGCTTTCTTGAAGACCTCGTTGTACCAGTCCACGTTCGGGAGGGCCTGAGCGGCCTGCAGCTCCTCGCGCGTGGCGAAATAGGGCGAACCGCCCGAATTGACGCCGTCTTCGTTGCGGATCTCCCAATACTGATGCGCATTCATCATCTTGGTATGCTGCGTAGGCTGCGAAAATCCCCAGTTGGCGTTGAGCGACACGCGCAGCGGACCTTGGGAACCTGCTTTCGTAGTCACCAGAATGGCGCCGTTGCTCGAATTGATACCGTAGATGGCGGCCGATGCGTCTTTCAGCACCGTGATGCTCTCGATGTCTTCGGGATTGAGTTTCTGGAATTCGGTCGTCTCGTTGCGGACCACGCCGTCGATAACGATCATCGGGGTGCCCATGCCGCGGACGTTGATGTTGGTGGAGAAACTGCCCGGCATACCGCTGGTCTGACGGATTCGCAGACCCGGAACCTTACCGGCCAGCGCGACGGCCAGCGACGGGCCTTTGGTCGTAAGGATCTCCTTGTTTGAAATGCTGGAAACAGCGCCCGAAAGGGTTACCTTTTTCTGGGTGCCGTAACCTACCACCACGACTTCGTCAAGCGCCGACGCCGACGAAACCATAGCCACATGCATGTTGAGTCCCACGGGCTGTTCCACCGGCTCCATTCCCAGATAGGAGAATACGAGCGTTTGGGCGGAAGCCGGCACATCGAACGAGAAGCGGCCCTCGGAATCGGTCGTGGTACCGACCGTGGTGCCTTTTACAATGATATTACATCCGACGATCGGCCCGCCGTTCTCATCCAAAACGACACCAGCCGCCTTTTTTTGCGAGGGGGGGGGAAATGAGCCGTTCTGCGCCGCCGCACCCAGCGGCAGCAGCAGAGACACTGCGAGAATCAACAGCAAACTCCACGGATTGACCCGGCGGAGCAATACAGCGTTAGAATTGTTCTTCATAAGGTTAATAAATTTGTTTTAGGTTTTGATAGGAGTTACTTTTCGCAGGGACTACCCCCTGCAGCCGGAACATCCGGTTCCGACGATAGGCACGACGTTTTTCTCATTCATTCAGGTTTAGTGATACGATTAATATGAACTGTTGTCTCGATTCCATTAATTCAATACGCTTCCGCAGGGGCCGATGCAGTATTCCGGACAGACCTATATTATATAATGCCGCCGATCACGTTCCGTCCGGGTCTCAAAATCGGTCTTTCGGCTTGCCTTTACAAAATTAGGAAGAGCAGCCGACCCCCAATATGCATTAATTAATCAATTATGATACTATTTTAACATAAGACTTATTTTATTATCTTAAAATAATGGTCAATATTGAGAAATATCTACTTTTGTATACCATTCGAAGAGCTGCGAAAGCATCGTAAACTAACCATAAAAACCAGAATTATGAAACAGACCCGGCATTTACTTATCGCCCTCGCTTTGGGTACAATGCTAACTTCCTGCGGCGCATCCGTTTCCACCGCCACGGTCACCGGACCGGCCGCATATGTCGATCCCTATATCGGTTCGGGCGGCCACGGCCACGTCTTCGTGGGCGCCTCCGTTCCGTTCGGCGCCATTCAGGCCGGCCCGCAGAACATCCACAAGGGCTGGGACTGGTGTTCGGGATATCACCACTCGGACAGCATCGTCATCGGCTTCGCCCACACCCACCTGAGCGGCACGGGCTGCACCGACATGGGCGACGTGCAGATCATGCCCTACACGGGCGAGCTGCGCTCCAAACGCGGCCGGCAGGAGGACATCGGCGGAAGCTGTTCATCCTATTACAGCCACGACAACGAATCCGTATCGCCGGGCTACTATTCGCTCAAAATGAACAACGGCGTGCGGATCGAGATGACCGCTTCGACCCGCACGGCGCTGCACCGCATCACCTACCCCGAAGCGGAAGGCCGCCGCCTGCTCATCAACCTCGAAGAGGGCAACGGCGACGGAGCGTACGACACCTATCTCAGGCAGACGGATGCGCACACCGTCGAAGGCTACCGCTTCTCCAAAGGCTGGGGTCCCCACAAGGTCTTCTTCGCGCTGACTACCGACAAGCCGATCCGCTCGCTGGCGCTTTTCGACGCCGACACCCCGTCCGAGGGAAGCGAGATCCGCTGCAAGGGCGCCAAGGGCGTCCTGACCTTCGACGACGAGAAGCAGGTCATGGTCAAGGTGGCCATTTCATCGGTAAGCAGCGCCAATGCGCTCGAAAACCTCCGCACCGAAATCCCCGGCTGGGACTTCAAAGCCGTACAGGCCGAAGCGATCCGCCGCTGGAACGACGAGCTGGCGGCCATCGACATCGAAACCGCGGACGAAACCGCCAAAAAGATCTTCTACACGGCCATGTACCACGCCTTCATCGCCCCGACGACCTACTGCGACGTCAACGGCGAATTCCGCGGACACGACGACAAGGTCGTCAAAGACGCCGCATGGACCAACTACTCGACCTTCTCGCTGTGGGACACCTACCGCGCCCTGCATCCGCTCTTCACGCTGATCCGTCAGGACCGCCTTCCGGATATCGTCAATTCGATGCTCTCGATCTACGACCAGCAGTCGAAACTCCCGATCTGGGCGCTGCCGGGCGCCGAGACGAACACCATGCCGGGCTACAGCGCCGTGCCGGTGATCTCCGACGCCATTCTCAAGGGCATCGGCGGCTTCGACACCGAGCGGGCCTACCGTGCGATGAAAGCCTCCACGACCTATCCGCTGCAGGACGCCGTGCCCTATGTGCTGGAAAACGAGTTCATTCCCGACGACAAAGCAGCCAACGCCACCTCGATCGCCATGGAATACGCCGTAGGCGACTGGGGCGTGGCGCAGGTGGCCAAAAAGCTCGGCAATACAGCCGATTACGAGGAATACCTCAAGCGCGGAAAATACTACACGCACTATTTCGACAAGTCGATCAATTTCATCCGTCCGAAACTCGAAAACGGCGAGTGGCTCACGCCCTACGATCCGTTCGAGTCGATACACGGCGTGGGACACTTCTGCGAGGGCAACGGCTGGCAGTACACGTTCTTCGTGCCGCAGCATCCCGAAGGACTGATCGCCCTGATGGGCGGCGACAGGCCCTTCACGGCCAAACTCGACGAATTCTTCACCGCCGAGGGCGATCTGGGAGAAGAGGCTTCGATGGACATTTCGGGCCTGATCGGCATGTACGCCCACGGCAACGAGCCGAGCCACCACATCGTCTACCTCTACCCCTATGCGGGCCAGCAGTGGAAAACGGCCAAGAAAGTGCGCTACATCCAGCGGGAATTCTACACGGCACGGCCCGACGGCATCATCGGCAACGAAGACTGCGGCCAGATGTCGGCATGGCATATCCTCTCGGCGCTCGGATTCTATCAGGTGAACCCTTCGAACGGCGTCTTCGTCTTCGGCAGTCCGCTCTTCGACAGGGCGACGCTCCGGCTGCCCGGCGGCAGGACATTCGAAATCCGGGCAGAAAACGATCCTGCGAAGAACATCTACATCCAGTCGGTCAAGCTCAACGGACAGCCCTACGAGAACTCGTACATCACCTACGACGACATCATGGCCGGCGGCACGCTGACCTTCGTGATGGGTCCCCGGCCGAACGAAGCGTTCGGCGCGAAACCCGAAAACCGTCCCCAAACCGCCATCTAACACACTTCACACCATGCTCGAAGCACTGAAACAACAGGTTCTGCACGCCAACTTGGAACTGGTCCGCCACCGGCTCGTGGTCTTCACATGGGGCAACGTGAGCGGCATCGACCGCGATTCGGGACTCATCGTCATCAAGCCGAGCGGCGTGGAATACGACCGCCTGACGGCCGGCGACATGGTCGTGGTCGATCTCGAAGGGCGTGTGGTCGAAGGCGGACTGAATCCCTCGTCGGACACGCCGACCCATATCGAACTCTACAAGGCTTTCCCGGCGATCGGCGGCATCGCCCACACCCACTCGACCTATGCGACCGCATGGGCGCAGGCGCGGCGCGACATTCCGGTCGCCGGAACCACGCATGCCGACTATTTCCACGGCCCCATTCCCTGCACGCGGGACATGGCTGCCGAAGAGATCGAAGGGGAATACGAACTCCAGACCGGCCGGGTCATCGCCGAACGGTTCAGCTCGCTCGATCCGCTGCACACGCCCGGCGTGCTGGTCGCTAACCACGGACCCTTCACATGGGGGAAAACGGCCGGCGAAGCGGTCTACAACAGCGTAGTGGTCGAAGAGGTCGCAAAAATGGGATTCATCTGCCACTCGCTCAATCCCCGAATGCCGATGAACGCAGGACTGATCGAAAAGCATTTCGAACGCAAACACGGCGTAAACGCCTATTACGGCCAGAAAAAACGCTGATCCGACTCTCAACGCGCAAAAGCCGCAACCCTTCGGGGCTGCGGCTTTTCGTTTAACGGCATGCGGACCCGCGGCTCGGAAGGCAGGAGCGCTTACGCCCTCTCACCGCGCGGTGCGCACCGATTAATCAAAGATGATACTATTTTAATCTAAAGCTAATTTTAAATACTTAATATTTTCACTTTCCCGCCAAATCGGTCTAAATTTGTAAACATCCGTACCCGAAAGGCATCCGGACTGTAGTCCGGTCTCCAGCAGGTACGCACAACCCGAACTTAAACCGAACCGGATATGAAACGAATCATCTGCACCCTCATGGGCTTCGCCGCACTGACGGCAGGCTTCGACGCCGCTGCGGCCGGACGCAAGACCTCCGTCCCCGAACAAAAGGAACAACCGACGCCCCGGCTGCGCTTTACGGGCGATCCGTTCGCCCAGCAGGCGACCGCCGTCTTCGCCGAAACGCTGCATGACATGCGCAGCAAGATCGAGTACGGCTCGAACGAACGCTTCCCCGCAGGATTTTTCCACACCTCGACCGAACCCGAAGGCGTTCCACAATACTACAACGACATGTGGACCCGCGACTGCGGCCGCGGCGTGATCGAGCTTTCGCGCTTGGGGTTCGCCGACGACGCCCGCCTGATCTCGCGCTACTTCCTCGCCCACATCACCGACGGCGACCACTGGGGCCGCGAACTGCACCACTCCGCCCCGCACGTCGAACTCGACGGCAACGTCCTGATCCTGTCCGGCATCTGTTCGGCATGGCGGGCCAACGACATGGAACGCGGACTCGGCCGGGAGTTCTGCGACGGCATCGCGCCCGTAGTCGCATGGATCGATTCGCTGACGCGGGTTTCGCCCTACGGCGGACTGCTCCCCTCGACCTCCGAACTTTCGGGCAACCCCAGCACCGACTATCCCGTTTACAGCATCTTCGGCAACTACGGCATCTACACCGTCATGGCGCAGATCGCCGACATGGCCGCAGCCAGCGGCCGCCCGGAGCTGGCCGCGCAGGCCGCACGGCTCCGCACGACGATGGAGCAGGCCCTCGGACGGCTCGTCTCCGACGGTCATTACAGCTATGCGCCCAAAGGATGCTGGTTCAACGGCATCGACAGCCGCAACGGCCGCGCATACGACATCTCCGACTGGGACGGCACTTCATGGCCCACTTGGCACTGGACGCGGCAGCTGCCCTACATACTCCACTACGACTACCTTTCGCCCAACGCCGACGGCAAGTTCGCCGAGGTCCATGCGGCGAGCTACCGACTGCTCCGCCACTGGATGGCCAAGGGCGAATATTTCCGCAAATACGGCTTCGTAAGCAACACCGGATGGACCGGAATGGGCGGACGGCACGACGAAACGATGTGCGGCTACGGACAGGGCTTCTTCACGCAGGCCGCGCTGATCGCCGACGACGTGAACGTCTACACCAAATGTCTGGAAGGAATCGCCCGGCTTGGATACGACGGCGGGGTCATCGAACAGATGTCCTACGAAAAGAATCCGTTCGTCATGCACGAATGTTTCAACTACGACAACTACGAAAAGGGCCTCGACCACACCTTCGGAGTCCACTCCGAAGGCCGGCGCGAGATCATGGAAAACCCCGGCGACGAGGGCAATCTCGTGCAGGAAGCCGAGATTCTCAAAGCCTTCTCGATCGTCACGGGCGTCCGCTGCGAAGGCCGCAGGCTGACGCTCATACCCCGCCTGCCATGGTTGTGGGACACGATGGAGTGCGTGGACTGGCCCGTCACCGACGCCGACGGGCGGACGCACCGCATCCGCTTCACCGTCCGCCACGAACGCTGGCTGCGCCGCTGCACGGTCGAGCTGGAAGGCATCGGCAGGTTCGAAGGCACGGACATCCGCTTCGGCCCCTTCCCGCGTCTGCTGAACAACCCGAAGGGTTACGAAACCGAACTGATCGGAAACGCCTCGTGGATCTGGGTCCGCGGCATCAAAGGCGACAAACGCACGATCACCGTCGAACTCTAACCGCAACAGGCCATGAAACACCTTTTCATCGCGGCATGCTGCTGTCTGGCGTCCGCCGGATTCGCGGCCGAGCCGTTCGAAATCCGCGGCGTGCTGCCGTGGCACAACTTCCTCTGCGGCCCGACGGCTTGGAACAAAGCCGATTACGAGGTTTACCTCGACAACTGCAAAGCCGAAGGCATCAACTTCATCGGCTTTCACAACTACACGGGCGGCGGCGAACGCTACGCCACCTACGTCGAACCGATGGTGCGCATCTCCTACCGGGGCATCGTGCCGCAGGCCATGCTCGACAACTCGCTCAGCTGCCGCTGGGGCGCACTGCCGCTCCGGCTCAAGGAGTTTGCGTTCGGCTCGCAGCGGGCGCTCGACGTACCGCGCGGCGCCGAAGCCTTCGGCAGCGACTGCTCCCTGCTTTCGAAAACTCCCGACGAACACTACCGCAACACGCAGCGGCTGATGCGCGACGTACTGCGCATGGCCCACGACCGGGATATCGAAATGGCCATGGGCTTCGAATTCGGCGTCGTGCCGCCCGAATATTTCTCGCTCTACGCCGCAGGCAGCTGTTTCTTCTGGCTCGGCGCAGGCAACATGGTCCCCAATCCGTGCCATCCGACCTCGGTCGAACTGCACCGGGCGGCACTCGACGACCTGCTGGAAAACTATCCCGACATCGACTACGTGTGGCTCTGGCTCAACGAACATTCGTTTCTGGGCGTGGTCGTCGAACAGGCGCTGGGCGATCCCGCCTTCGCGGAGGTGTTCCGTCGGGAATCGGGCCATTTCGAAGAGGCGCAGAGCGACAGCGAACGTTTCGTGGGCGTGTGGTCGCTCGAATACATCCGCCGCACGCTCGACCATCTCCGGCAGAAAGGCTCCCGCGCCAAGCTGATCATCGGCGGCTGGGGCGGCGGGGGCCAACTGCCGGGCATCCTGCGCGGACTGGACCGGGCGCTGCCCGAAGAGGTTGTCTTCAGCTGCCTGAACCCCGATCTGGGACGCACCCGACAGCCCGGATTCCTCGCCGACATCGCCCGCCACCGCAAAGTCTGGGCCGTGCCGTGGCTCGAAGGCGACAACCAGATGTGGCACCAGCAGCCGCGCGTGGGCAAGATGCGAGACCACGTACAGCTGGCCCGCGAGCAGGGGCTTCAGGGCGTGGCGGCCATTCATTGGCGCACGGCGGAGACCCGCTATAACTTCCGCACGTTCGCCCGCTACGCCCGCACGTCGGACGACGCGACCGTCGAAACGCTCTACAAGGAGTATTTCGAAGAGGATTTCGGCGCGCAGGCCGCCGCCGCACTCGCGCCCCTGATGGCCGCCGTCGATACGGCCAACGCATGGGAGGGACCGCAGTCCCCGGAGTACTTCGCCTTCCGTCCCGACTGGGGTGTGCTCGACGAAGCGAACGCCGCTTCGCGGCAGGGGATCATCGACGCCATCGACGCCGTGCAGGACAAAGAGCAGACGCCGCAGCAGCGCCGCAACCTGAAAAACTTCCGGGCCATGCTCTCGTTCGAGCTGCTGCTGGACAAGGTCGTGCGGGCGATGGCTCCGGGCTGGGAGCTGCGCGACAAAGCCCTTGCGGAGAACCGTCCCGCATCGCGCGAAGCCTGCGCCGCGGCGCTCCGCGAGTTGGAATCCGCCCCCGTCGAAGAGCTGATCCGCACCTATGTTTCGCGCACCGGGTCACGCGGCGAAATGGGCATCCTGACCTCGATCAACCAGCGGCTATGGAACAATTACCTGCTGCTGAAAAACTACCTGAAGGAGAACACACACTAAAATAACCAAGCGATCAAACAATTATCCGCCATGACTAAAAAACTGCTACCGCTACTGTTGCTGCTGGGCGGTCTGTACGGCGCGGAAAATTCCGCGCAGTCGCAGACCCGGTTCAACCGGCCGTTTGCGCCCCAAGAGGGTTTCGTTGCGACTCCCGAACGTCCCTGCCGGGACGAAATCTGCCTGAACGGCCGCTGGAAGTTCATGCCCGTCGAGACCGAAGGCATGACGCCCGAACAACTCAAGACGCAAACCTACCCGACGGCCCCCGTATGGGACGCCGTGGAGTGCAAGATTCCCTCGCCGTGGAACGTCAACGGCTTCTCCCGCGGCGGAGGCGGCGACTTCGTCGCCTATCCCAGTTACCCGGAGGCTTGGGAGCACGTGCAGGCCGCATGGCTGCAAAAGAAGGTGCGGATACCCGCCGGCTGGGACCGCCGCCGCATAATCCTGCACTTCGAAGCGGTCGCCGGATATGCGCGCGTATTCGCCAACGGCAACCTCGTATGCGAGAATTTCGATCTCTTCCTGCCCTTCTCCGCCGACGTCACGGACTACGCACGTCCCGGACAGGAGATCGAAGTCACGGTGTGGGTGGCCCGCGCATCGCTGTTCGACGAACCCGGAAAATACGGGAAAAGGCCCTACATCGGCGGCTCGTTCTGGGGCAACCACATTGCGGGCATCTGGCAGGACGTCTTCCTGCTGAGCTATCCGGAGGTCTACATCGCCGACACCTACATCGACCCGGACGTGGCCGGCGACAGGCTCTCCGCCGAGCTGACGATCCTCAACACGACCGGCAAGCCGCAGCGCGTCGCGCTCAGCGCCGACGTACGCCGCTGGCACAACGACGCCGACACTTCGGCGCTGTCATTCCCCGTCCCGGCATGGCACCTCGACGACGCTCCGGCCTTGGATTATCCCGTGCAGCACGTAACGCTCGCACCGGGCGAAAACAAAGTGACGCTGCAAGGCATTCCGGACGGACGGCTGGAGAAATGGTCGCCCGCCAATCCCGCGCTGTACGGCATGACCGTCTCCATGCAGGGCAGGAAGGGAATCGCCGACAGGGATTACACGCGCTTCGGCTGGCGGCAGTTCCGACTCAAAGGCACACGGTTCTACCTCAACGACGAAGTGATCGAGCTGAAGGGCGATTCGTGGCACTTCATGGGCATTCCGCAGATGACGCGGCGGTACGCCTACTCGTGGTACCGCATGCTCAGGGACGCCAATGCCAACGCCGTACGCCTGCATGCGCAGGTTTTCCCGCGTTTCTATCTGGATATGGCCGACGAAATGGGTATCTGCGTGCTGGACGAAACCGCCATGTGGTCGAGCGACGGCGGTCCCAAGGTCGATGCCGAAGCCTTCTGGCAGGCATGCCGCGACCATGTCAGAGGCATGGTCCTGCGCGACCGCAACCACCCCTCGGTATTCGGCTGGAGCATCTGCAACGAGATGCTGGCCGTCACCAAGCACGTAGTCCACGCCCCCGAACCGATCGTCGAACGCAACATCGCCGAGATCAACGAATGGGTGCGCATCACCCGTGAATGCGACCATACGCGCAACTGGATTTCGGGCGACGGCGAGACCCAGACCGACACCGACCTGCCGACCGTCATCGGCCACTACTGCAACACGCCGCTGATGCTCGAATGGAAGAGCAAGGGCAAACCGTGGGGCGTCGGCGAGATGGGCATGTGCTACGCCGGAACCCCGGCCCACGTCTCGGTGGTCAACGGCGACCGCGCCTTCGAATCGCAGGAAGGCCGCATGGAGGGACTCGCGGGCGAAGCGTTCGAAACGATCTCCATGCAGCGCGGTCTGGATGCCTGCTACGCCTCGATTTTCAACCTCGCGTGGTACGGCGTGCAGCCGCTCGAAATCGGACTCGACGACATCACCCGTCCCGTGGAAGCGGAGGACGGCATCTGGTTCGGCCCCTACCGGGAAGGAGTTCCGGGCGTCCAGCCCGAACGGCTCGGCCCCTACACCACCACATTCAACCCCGGTTACGATCCCCGGCTTCCGCTGTACCGCCCGTGGGCGTTGTTCGAGGGCGTGAAAGCCGCATTCAGCGACACCTATGCCGCCCAGCCCAACAAATGGGCCGTACGCAAACACACCGAGATCAGCGAACCGGTTCCGGCCGCCCGCGACGTCGTCTGGATCTCCGCCGATCCGGAGTCGAAGGCCGAAAGGCAGTTCGAAGAGCTGTCCGTAGCATTCCGGCCGCTCGACACGCGACGCAATCAGCTCATCCTGCTCGACGGCATCCGCCCGGCGGAAGATCCGGCCCTCGTCGAACGGCTCCGCGCCGCACTCGGCGCCGGAAGCACCCTGCTGGTATGGAACATCTCGCCCGCGGCGCTTCCGCTGGTCGAAAAGCTCGGCGGCCACGCCGTGACGCTCACTCCGCGCAATGCCGCCAGCTACATCATACGCGGCAAACACTCGCTGCTCAACGGTCAGGACCTTTCGACGCTCTATTTCAACGAACGGACCAAAGAGCCGGTTTCCAGCTTCGTGATGACCTCCGGCGACGCCTACGCCCCCCTGCTCGACCCCTGCAACACGGATTGGAGCAAATGGAACTATCAGGAAGAGAACATCAAAACCGGGCAGGTGCTCCGCAGCGAGCGGGAGAGCAAGCCGCTCGGCAGCGTACTGCTCCGCGGCGAGGCCGGCCGGGGCGAGCTGCTGCTCTCGGCGATCGACCCCTTCGTGCTGGGCAACAAGGGCAGTGCGCTGATCCATGAAATGCTGCACAATCTGGGCGCACGGTTCAACGGCCGCCCGCGCCATATCCCGGCGGCGCTCGACCGGAACGGCATGGTCGTACACGCCCTGCTGAGCGGCACCTATGCCGGCGGAAGCATGGACGAGGTCATGGCCCGCGACTACCTCGAAGGCACTCCGGCGGCCGACCTGCGGCCGGGCGCGGTAACCTCCGGAAGATATTGGGGCGCCATGGACAGCAACGAAGAGGGATTCTGGAACTTCGAAACGATGAACCTCAAGGGCGAGCAGAAAGACTGCGCCGTTTACCTGAGTTTCTGGCTGTTCAGCCCCCGGTCGCTGGTCAACCTGCTGCTGGAGCCCAACATGCCCCGTCTCGATCTGGAATTCGCGGTGGACGACAAACTGGCCGTATACGTCAACGGCAACCTTCTCGACAACGCGGTCAAACGGCAGGACAACCCCGCCCTGCCGCAGCGCATCGAAGGCATTCCGCTCGAAAAGGGCTGGAACCATGTTCTGCTCAAGGTAGGCCAGTTATGGGGAGGCTGGAACGGCCGCTTCCGCTTCACCGCCACCGATCCCGCCTACATGCGGCAGCTCGAATCGGTCATCATGCAGTAAAACCCCGGAAGCCATGCGAATCAAACTCCTGAACACAGCGCTCTGCCTGCTCTTCACGGCCGCCGGTCTGCACGCGCAGGAAACCGACTACGGCGCCGGCGCAGCCAACGTACGTTTCATCCCCTCGCAGGGACTTCTGGGCGGACGCACCGATTTCGACTGTCTCCGGCTGAAAAACCACCCCGCCGCCAGCGGCGTGCCGCTGGGCGGCATCGGGGCGGGCAACGTGCAATTCGCACCCGACGGACGCTTCGTCCGGATCGGAATGAACAACATACACCTGCCCATCCGCAAAAGCACCGGATCGTTCTTCACGCTCTGGCACCGCAACGGCGGCACGGCGGACGCACGCAGGCTCGTGCGCGACACGCTGGTGCAATACGGCATGGAGGGCGTTTCCACGACCTATTACACCGGATTGTTCCCCCGCGCCGAACTCGATCCCGGAGAGGTGTTTCCGGGCGTAAAAGTCCGCATCCGCGCCTGCTCCCCGCTCATTGCGCACAACGTCAAGGATTCGAGCCTTCCGCTGGCGTTCTTCGACGTCGAGCTGGAATCCGCCGAAGGAGGCGAGACGGCCGTGGCCTTCTCGTGGGAGGATTTCATCGGACGGGGCATCCGCGAACCCGAAAGCATCGAAGGCATGGACGGCCAGCTTTTCGGACAGGGCCGCAACGAGCTGTGCAACGGCGAAGAGTGGCCCGAACGTCCTTTGGAGCAGACCTTCGCCCGCACATGGGAGTGCGGCGCGATGGCCGGAGTGCGGCAGTTCGCGGCAGGCCCGCTGCAACCCAAACGGGCCAATTTCCAGAATTACGTCGATGAAGTGGCCGTTCTGGCGCAGACCGACTCCGCGACCCGGCTTTCTGCGCTCACGGCCTACGACCTCGCCGCGGGCGACGAGGCGTGGGAGGCGTTCCGCCGCAACGGCGAATTCGACGCAACGGACGACGGCGTCGCACTACTCTCGACGCCGGGCGAAAAGCGGTGCGGAAGCGCCGTGGCCCTGAAAACCACACTGCAGCCGGGCGAAAAGAAAACGTTCCGCTTCATGCTGGCGTGGTACTACCCCGAACTCAAAGTGGACCGCCGCAGCGATCCGCCCGAATTCTACTGGGCCGGAGGCAGCGATTACGGCCGCTATTTCCACAATTTCTTTTCGGGACTGTCGTCTTTGGTGCGTTACGGGGCCTGCGAACGCGAGAGGCTCTGCGCGCAAACCGTCGAATGGCAGCGGCCCGTGTTGGAAAGCACGCTGCCCGACTGGTATAAGTTCAAACTCATCAACAGCGGGTACGTCATCTATACCAACATGATCCTCAACAAGAAAGGAGACGTAACCGTCAACGAAGGCGGCATGGGCGGACTGGCAGGAACCATGGACCAGCGCATCTCGTCGCATCCCTTCTACCAGAAATTCTTCACCCGGCTGGACCGTTCGGAGATGATGATATTCGCCGACGCCCAGCAGACCCGCGGCAACATCACCCACTTCATCGGCCACTATTACTTCGGCATGGGAACCGTCGGCGGACGCATCCCGACCGAAGAGGGCTGGATGATCGACAACACGGGCGGCTGGATCATCCAGCTCGCAAAGGATTACGAGCAGACGGGCGACATGGAGTACCTGCGGCGTTACGCCGGACGGGTGTACAACGGCATGGAGTTCCTGCGTTCGCTGATGCCCGAAGGGCTGGAGATTCCCATCGGCGGCACCACCTACGACGACTTCCACCATCCGCCCGTCTACAGTTACGGCGCGACGATCTACCTCGCCACGCTCAAGGCCGCCCGCGTGGTCGCCGCGGCCATGGGCGACGAAGTACGCGTCAAGACTTACGAGGAGCAGTACGCACGGACGCAGAAAGAGCTGATCCGGATGTTGTGGAACGGCCGCTTCTTCGCCTACGGCTGCGAGAAGGACGGCTCCGGCCGCCGCGACGACCTGCTTTTCACCGGACAGCTCGGCGGACAGTTCGTAAGCCGTTACTGCGGCTGGGGCGACGTCGTGCCGATGCCGATGACCCGCGCATCGGTCGTCTCGCAGTTCAAGATATCGCTCTCCAAGACCCCCGACTACTACGCCAACAAAGTATGGGACATCGGCCGGGGACACGGCATCGACAACCGGGGGTCGCAGTGCTGGCCCTTCTATCTGGAGAGCTACACGGCCTATGCCGCCATGCAGGCCGGATATTACGACGACGCACTGGAGATCATGCGCCACATACAGCTCGTCAATCTGCGCCGGGGCTGGAGCTGGTGCCAGAATTTGTGGAATCCCGCCGAACTGACCTACATGACGGCTCCGGTGGTATGGTTCTCGACCGACGTGCTCGCAGGCGCGGGCCTGAACGTCCCGGCGCAGGAGCTCCGGCTGGCGCCGGTCGTAAAAGGCCGCGAGAAGGTCGTCATGCCGCTCTACTACCCCGGATTCTGGGCCAGACTGACGGTCGACCCCGCCCGCCGGAAGATAAAACTGCAGATCACCAAAACCTTCGGCGAGCGGCAAATAACCCTCTCGCGCATCGTGTCGGAACATTACGGAGTCCCCGCGGAAGAACGCAAAATCATACCGATCGCCCCGTTCACGATCCGCGAAGGGGCAGAACTGGATCTCTCGGCCCACTATAAGGAGATCGTGCAGACCCCAACCGAACGCGCCGTGCTTCCCGACGCGGAGAGCGTTCCGTTCCTGACCGTCGATACCGCAGCAGCGACCGGCCGATAGCGAGACCGCGGCAGGCAAGCGAGGACCGCAGACTGGAAACCGCAAAGCGAAGTGCGAACCGCAGCCCGGAATAAGCGCAAACGCCAATCGACAAAAACGCAAACCGCAGCCCGACAAAAAGGGTTGCAGAGAGAGCGAAAAAAATACCGCGCCCCGAAAAGCGCGGTATTTTCTATTCTACAATATCCGTCCCCCCTATTTGGTTTCGGGCCGCCCGGCAGGGCGTTCTGCCGGAGTTCCGGTCTCCTTCTTCTTGCTGTAGAGGAAACGCTTGATTTTGTGCGTCGGGGTTTTGACGAAGTCGTCCTTCTCCTCAACGACCTCCGAGATACGCGAGAAACGGTTGACCTTGGCATTCACGAAATCCAGAATCTCTTTTTTGAGCTGTTCGGTCTTGGCCTCCAACGCCTCTTTCTTGGAGGTCCACTCCTCGCGCCAGTCGTCGATCATGCTTTCGATCTCGTCGCGGTTGAAGTGCACGAGGGCCACCAGACGGCCCTGCTGTTCGGTGACGATCGAATCGGCGATGTAGACATGCGAATTGAGGACGGTTTCGATGTCCTCCGGATAGATATTTTCGCCGCCCGGCCCCACGATCATGTTTTTCAGACGGCCCTTGATATAGAGCCATCCGTCCTTGTCGAATTCGCCGAGGTCGCCCGTCCGGAACCAGCCGTCGGCCGTAAATACCTCCTTCGTGGCTTCGGGATTCTTGAAATAGCCGAGCATGACGCTGGGCGAATGCGCCACGATTTCGCCCTGACGGGTATCGGGATTGATATTCTCCAGCCGCAGTTCGACGCCCGGAGCCTGCGGACCGGTCGAACCGAGCCGCACCTGCGAGGGCGCGGCACCGGCCAGCAGCGGCGCAGTCTCGGTAAGTCCGTAACCGATGGCGTAAGGCACCTTGGCCTCCAGCAGGAATTTCTCGGCGTCTCCGTCGAGCTTCGCGCCGCCGATTCCGAGGAAACGCAGACGGCCGCCGAAGAGCTTGAGCAGTTTCTTGCCCGCGACGCGGTGCAGGTAACGGCGCATGAAGCCGATCTTATAGAGCGTGCGCCAGAATCCGGTGGACTTGAATTTGGCGAGCACCTGCAAGCGGTAGATTTTTTCGATGATCAGCGGCACGATCAGCATCACCGAGGGACGCACCGCGCGCAACGCCGGCATCAGGGCCGAGGCCGTGGGCGGACGGTCCAGATATACGACCTGCGCGCCCATCGAGAAGGGATAGATCATGACGATCGAACATTCGTAGGTATGGGAGAGCGGCAGCACCGAAAGGAATACGTCGTCGGGCTGCACGGGGAAGATGCTCGACGAAATGCCCACCTGCGCGCAAAGGGCCGAATGGGTCAGCATCACGCCCTTGGGCTTGGACGTGGTTCCCGAAGTATAGATGATGACCGCCAGATCGTCGGGTTTGGGCACCGCCGTCGAACCTTGGGCATGAACCTGCTGGGCGATGACTCCGAGGTTCTTGGTGCGGACCACGACGTTGAGCCGTCCGATGGTCTCTTTCGAGAGTTTGGTGAAAAGTTTGTCGGAGACGAGCAGCGCACGGGCCTCCGAATGCTCGATGATCATGTCCAGCTCTTCGCCCGAAAAGTCCGGAAGAATCGGCACGGCGATCATGCCGGCCGAAGTGACTGCGAAGTAGCAGACGCCCCAGTTGGGCATGTTGCTGCTCAGCAGGGCCACCTTGTCGCCGGCCTGCAGGCCGGCTCCCGTAAGGATTTCCTGTACCTTGGCAATACGACGGCCCACCTCGGCGTAAGTCACGTCGTCGCCTTCGAACATCGAAAATGCGACTTTCGACGCGAACTTTTCCACGCTGTTGCGAGCCAGTTCGTAAAGTGTATTGATGGTCATAATTTTTCGTTTTTAACTACGTCCGAATAACGTGAAAGTTTGGGGCGAAATTACTAATTTCCGGTTAAAAAACACTATTTTTGGGACAAATTTATCACTATGCTCGACTATCAGCACATCAAAAAACTTGCCGCCGACGCAGGATTCGATCTCTGCGGCCTTACGCCCTGCGGCCACATGGCTCAGAACGAGGCGTGGCTCCGGGCGTGGCTGGGCAAGGGTTATCAGTCGTCGCTGACCTACATGGAACGCAATGTCGAGAAACGCGCCGATCCGCGCAAACTCGTCGAAGGGGCGCGTACGGCGGTGGTCTGCGCCGTAAGTTACAAAAGCCGCATCGGCGAAGGGTATCCCCCCGGACACCGCACCAAAATCGCCTCCTATGCCTGCACGGCGGACTATCACACGACGATAAAAGGAATGCTGAACGGCATGCTGGAACATCTGAAAGCCGCCGTTCCCGGACTCGGCGGCCGGGCGTTCGTCGATACGGCCCCGCTGCTCGAAAAACAGCTCGCCGTCGAGGCCGGACTGGGCTGGATAGGCCGCCAGTCGCTGCTCGTCACGCCCCGCCACGGCACCTATGTCCTGCTGGGCGAGCTGCTCCTGACCGACGAAGCCGACACCTACGACGCCCCGTTCGAGGGTTCCCGCTGCGGCCGCTGCCGCAACTGCATCGAGAGCTGTCCCACGGGCGCCATCGTCGCCCCGAAGGTGATCGACACGGGCCGGTGCATCTCGTGCCACACCATCGAACGGGAGCCGTCCGGAGGGATCGACCTCGACGGCTGGATTTTCGGCTGCGACCGCTGCCAGAGCTGCTGTCCCCACAACCAGAAGGCGCCGATGCACGCCAATCGGGCGTTCGATCCCGTCTTCGACCCGCTGACGATGGATGCCGCTGCGTGGACGGCGATGGACGAAACGGAGTTCGAAGCCCGCATGGGCGCAACGCCCCTGACCCGCAGCGGTCTGGCGCGCATCCGCGGCAATATCAAAACCGAATAAGCGCTTTCGCCCCGACGCCAAAAGACGTCGCTCCTACGGTACGAAAAGGCACTCCGACAGTGCGATGATTCGGCCCAGCGATCACCCCGACTGCGCAAGAAACTCCCGGCGGTACGAAAAATCACTCCGACAATGCGATGATTCGCCCCGGCAGTCCCCCCCCCACTGCGCAAGCCCCCCCCCGCAGTCCGAGAAATCGCCCCGACTGCACAAGAAGCCCCCTCGGCGAGACGAAAAAAAGCGGATCCCCGCAAAGGGACCCGCTTCGTATCGCATGGCTGAATTTCTTATTTCGAAAGTTCAGCAAGGGCGGTCTTGGCATTCTCGGCATTGGGACCGTCGGTCACCTGCTTGAAAGCGGCGATTGCCTGCGGCTTCATCTCCCTGGCGTTGTAAGCCGCGCCGAGCAGGTAGTACATCTGGCTCTTGTCGGCAACGTCGGTCTGCGCGTCGGCGGCCGCCTGTCCCAGTTCGATCACCTTCGCGTAATCCTTCTTGTCGGCGTAAGCCTGCAGGCGGACATTCTGCGCAAGCGCATTTTCGGGATTCTTGGCCAGCAGTTCGTCGGCCATCTTGATAATACCGTCCAAATCATTGGCGGCCTGCATCTTGGCAACCATATTGTTGGTATAAAGCGCCATATCCGCTTTAGCCTTGGCTGCGTCGTCGGCGTATTTGGGATGGGTCTTGGCGGCGATGGCCTCGTAAACCTCCATACCCTTCTCGTACTGCGCCATATCGCCGCTGTTCATCGCCATTTCGCAGTAGCTCATCGCCAGATTGAGCGCCATGCCCGTATTGTCGGGGTCGGCTGCGTAACCCTTGGCGAAAATCTCCGAAGCGGTCGCGTAATCCTTGTTGTTGAAAGCGTCGCCGCCCTGTATCTGGTAAATCTTGGCAACCCAGCCGTTCGATTTGGCCATCTGGTTCATATCGCCGTAAAGCTCCGACAGCTCAGCCGACTTGGTGAAGTTCTTCAGAGCCTCATCGTAATTCTTGGTTTTCAGCGCATTGCCGCCCAGCATGAAGTAGCATTTGGGAAGCGTGGTCTTGGCGGTGGCCACCAGCGATGCGGCGGTCTCGTCGTCCATGCCCTTGTCGATCACCTCTTCGAATTTTGCGGCAGCTCCCGCGAAGTCCTTGTTTCCGAAAGCGGCGGCCGCTTCGTTATACACTGCCGTAAGATCCTGCGCCGAAAGCGACACCGTCGCCAGCAGCGCGATTACCGATACCAATAATTTTTTCATTTCCTATTCCGTTTTTTAAAGTTTTTCAGTTCGTGCACCCGTTTTCGGATACGTTGATCGCAAAAGTATATTTTTTTTCTTTTTTTTCAAAATCTAATTGCGCAAACCTGCGAAAAAAGAGGTCATCAACTCCTCGCATTCTTCGCCGAGCACGCCCCGCACCACCGTCGTTTTAGGATGGAACACCGTCTCCGAATAGCGTCTGTAACCCTTCTTCGGATCGTCGGCGCCCCACACCACGCGGCTCACCTGCGCCCAGCCTGCGGCTCCGGCGCACATGATGCACGGTTCGACGGTGACGTACAGCGTGCAGCCCTGCAGGTATTTGCCGCCGAGGGTGGATGCGGCGGCGGTCAGCGCCTGCATCTCGGCATGGGCCGTAGGATCGGAGAGCGTCTCGACCAGATTATGGCCGCGTCCCACGACCGCGCCGTCGGCCACGACCACCGCGCCGATGGGCACTTCCTGCAACTGTAACGCTTTGCGCGCCTCGTTTAGTGCGAGACGCATGAATTTTTCATCGGTTTTTTTCAGGTCTTCCACGAGCAGGATTTTTTGCAAAAGTAAGCAAAAAACTCTTTGCGACTGCTCCGCAGCACAAATAATATCTTCCGGGATTCCTTATTTCGCATCTTTTGTTTAACTTTGCGGGTTGCAAGGACAAATTGAACAAAAAACCATATTTCCTATGTACAGAACCCATACGTGCGGCTGTCTGAGAGCCGACGACGTAAACCGAACCGTCACCTTAGCCGGGTGGGTGCAGAAAGTCCGCAACCTCGGCGCCATGACCTTCATCGACCTCAGGGACCGTTACGGAATCACGCAGATCGTGGTCGAGGAGCACTCGCCCGCCGAAGCCCGCGAAACGGCCTGCAAGCTGGGCCGCGAATGGGTCGTTCAGGTGACCGGCAAGGTCGTCGAGCGTTCGTCGAAGAACCCCAAGATGGCCACGGGCGACATCGAGGTGGCAGCCGAGAAGGTCGTCGTGCTCCATGAGGCCGAAGTTCCTCCCTTCACCATCGAGGAGACGTCGGACGGCGGCGACGACCTGCGCATGAAATACCGCTATCTCGACCTGCGGCGTCCGCCCCTGCAGCGCAACATGATCCTGCGGCACAAGATGGCGCAGGAGATCCGCCGCTTCCTCGACTCGGAGGGCTTCCTCGAAATCGAAACCCCCTATCTGGTCAACTCGACGCCCGAAGGCGCCCGCGACTTCGTGGTTCCCAGCCGCATGAGTCCCAACCAGTTCTATGCCCTGCCCCAGTCGCCGCAGACCCTCAAGCAGCTGCTGATGGTGGCCGGATACGACAAATATTTCCAGATCGTGCGCTGCTTCCGCGACGAGGACCTGCGCGCCGACCGTCAGCCCGAATTCACACAGATCGACTGCGAAATGTCGTTCGTCGAGCAGGAGGACGTGCTGGAGATCTTCGAACGCTGGGCCAAGCACATGTTCAAGGAGGTGATGGACATCGAACTGACCGAACCGCTGCGCCGCATGCCGTGGATCGAGGCGATGGAGAAATACGGTTCGGACAAACCCGACCTGCGCTTCGGCATGGAGTTCGCCGACATCACCGATCTAGCGAAAGGCCACGGTTTTTCGGTTTTCGACGATGCAGAATACGTCACCGGATTCGCCGCAACGGGCTGCGCCGTCTACACGCGCAAGCAGATCGACGCCCTGACGGAGTTCGTCAAGCGCCAGCAGATCGGCGCCAAGGGGCTGATCTGGATCCGCGTCGAGGAGTCCGGCGTGAAGTCTTCGATCGACAAGTTCTACACGCCCGACGAGGTCCGCGCGATGGCCGACCGCTGCGGCGCCAAGGCCGGGGACATGGTCTTCATCCTCTGCGGCAAGAAGTTCAAGACGCTGACGCAGCTCTGCGCCCTGCGTCTGGAAGTGGCCCAGCAGCTGGGACTGCGTGATCCGAAGAAGTTCGCGCCGCTCTGGATCGTGGACTTCCCGCTCTTCGAGTGGGACGACGAGACGCAGCGCTACTACGCCATGCACCATCCCTTCACCTCGCCCAAGCTGGAGGACGTACAGTATATAGACAGCGACCCCGGCCGCGTACGCGCCAACGCCTACGACTTTGTCTGCAACGGCACCGAGATCGGCGGCGGTTCGATCCGTATCCACGACTCGAAACTGCAGGCCAAAATGTTCGAGGTGCTGGGCTTCACGGCCGAAGAGGCTCAGGTGCGCTTCGGCTTCCTGATGGACGCCTTCAAGTTCGGCGCGCCCCCTCACGGCGGTCTCGCCTTCGGCTTCGACCGGTTGTGTTCGCTGTTCGGCGGCTCGGATTCGATCCGCGACTACATCGCCTTCCCGAAGAACAACGCCGGCCGCGACGTGATGCTCGACGCACCGGGATGCATCGACCAAGCCCAGCTGGACGAGTTGTGCCTCTCGCTGGTGAAACCCGCCGAGAAATAACCGGAATCCGGAACAGACGATACCCACGGGGCGCCGCTCGATCGCGGCGCTCCGTTTTTCGTCCCCGCTTTTCGCGGCACCGCATTTGCCTATCCGGGGAAAAATACCTATTTTTGAATCGCAAAACACATTTCGAACCATGTCAGCACCCTTAGCCGAACGCCTGCGCCCGAAGACCATCGACGATTACATCGGTCAGGAACATCTCGTGGGCAAAAACGGGGTGTTCCGCAAATTCTTCGAGACGGGCAACGTGCCGTCGTTCATCCTGTGGGGGCCTCCGGGCGTGGGCAAGACCACGCTGGCGAAGATCGTCGCCACGCAACTCGAACGCCCCTTCTTCACCCTTTCGGCCGTCACGTCGGGCGTGAAGGACGTGCGCGAGGTGATCGAGTCGGCCAAGAAACAGCGTTTCTTCGACGCCAAGCCGCCGTTCCTGTTCATCGACGAAATCCACCGCTTCAACAAATCGCAGCAGGATTCGTTGCTGGGCGCCGTCGAGCAGGGCACCGTGACGCTGATCGGCGCCACGACCGAAAACCCCTCGTTCGAAGTGATCTCGCCGCTGCTGAGCCGCTGTCAGGTCTACATTCTCCGCCCGATGGAGGACAAGGACCTGCAGACGCTGCTGGACCGTGCGCTCACGACCGACGCGGAACTCAAGGCCCGCGAAGTCGAAGTCCGGCAGACCGGCGCGCTCTTCAAATTCTCAGGCGGCGACGCCCGCAAACTGCTCAACATCCTCGACATCCTCGCCGGGGCGACCGACGGCAAGCTGACCATCACCGACCAATACGTCACCGACTGTCTCCAGCAGAATATCGCACTGTACGACAAAAACGGCGAACAGCATTACGACGTCATCTCGGCCTTCATCAAGTCGGTGCGGGGCAGCGACCCCAACGCCGCGATCTACTACCTCGCGCGCATGCTGGCCGGGGGCGAGGAGCCGCGCTTTCTGGCCCGGCGGCTGGTGATCCTCGCTTCGGAAGACATCGGACTGGCGAACCCCAACGCCCTGCTGCTGGCCAACGCCTGCTTCGACACGGTGCACAAGATCGGCATGCCCGAAGCGCGCATCACGCTGGCCGAGACGACGATCTACCTCGCCACCAGCCCCAAGAGCAACTCGGCCTACATGGCGATCAACAAGGCGATGTCGCTGGTCGAACACGACACCACCAACCGCCCCGTGCCGCTGCACCTGCGCAACGCCCCGACCAAGCTAATGGACAAGGCGGGATACGGCAAAGGCTACAAATACGCCCACGATTTCGCAGGCAACTTCGCCGAACAGGAATTTCTGCCCGACACGCTGGCGGGCACCAAATTCTACGAACCCAACACCGGCAACGCGACCGAAGCGAAAATCGCCGAACGCATGCGCGAACTCTGGCGCGACAAATATAAGTAAATGAAAAAGATCGGCATCATATCCGACACGCACGGCACCTTCGACGGCACGCTGCGGGAATTCCTCAAGGACGTCGATGAAATCTGGCACGCGGGCGACATCGGGTCGCTCGAACTGGCCGACGCCATCGCCGCGTTCAAGCCCCTGCGGGCCGTATCGGGCAACATCGACGGCGGCCTTACGCGCCGCGTATACCCCGATTTCCTCTCGTTCGAATGCGAAGGGGTCCGGGTCCTGATGACCCACATCGGCGGCTACCCGCGCCGCTACGACCCGCGCGCCGTGGCGAAGATCCAGTCCCTGCGCCCGAAACTCTTCATCGCCGGACACTCGCACATCCTCAAAGTCGCCTACGACCCGGTTTACGACCTGCTGCACGTCAATCCCGGCGCCGCCGGAGAGTACGGGTTCCACAAAGTCCGCACCGCCGTGCGGCTGGTCATCGACGGCGCCGACATGCGCGCCATGGAGGTCGGCGAATGGCCGCGGAGATAGCAGAAACGGGAATAAAATATGCGGCGTGATGACGCCGCATATTTTGTTACTACTTGACAAGTCCGCCGCCTAACGGCCCAATCCGAAACGCAATCCGACAGAGAACCCGCCGAAAAAGCCCTCGTTAGCGAGCAAGGGTTCGGAATCATATCCGAAATTCCAAGAGGCGAAATCACCGATATACCGCGCAGCAACCTCCAGATAAAGGTTGCGGGACACCCGGAAATCGAGTCCCAAGGCGAGACTGACGACCGGAGCCGCCAAGCCTTCGCGGCTCTCCCCGGCATCCGTCAGAATCGAAGCCGTATAGACATTCACGCCCAAACCTCCGCGCACGAAATAGAACGATCCCATACGCTGAATGTAAAAACGGCGCTCGTAATGCGGAATCACCGCGAAAATATCGACTGAGGTGCCCGGATCAGCTCTTCTTTCGGAAGCGGAAGCACTCTCCAGACTGCGATAGGCCAGCTCGGCATGAATGCCGTTCCTGCCGTCGAAAAAATAGGCATACGAAACAGTCGCCCCGTGCGTATGCACATATGTATTCGAAAGGAAATCGTACGTCGCACCCAGCATGTGCGGCAAGGCGGGCGCTTTCAGTCCGAAACGGGTCTCGGCCGGTTTCAGTTTGTCGTTCGGCGTACGCACCACCCGCTCGTCGCCGATTTCAAGATAATCGACTTGGGTCACGGGAATAAAATGCGACGTTTCGGGGTCGTCCGCAGGAAAAAAGAAAACGTTGCCGGCCCGGTTGCTCGAATCGGAAACCTTACATTCGATCACACGGCCGTCTTTGGTGTGAATCCGGTCCTGAGCCATACACGCACAGCCCGCAGACAAAAACAAGAACGCAAAAAAGAACTTTATCATTTTCAAGAGGGATTGATGGGATATACAAATATATTATAATTATCGGATACTTTGCCGCTTTTAACGTCCGAAAAGCATATTCCGGCAAAAATTTATTATATTTGGGCCACATCCTGCGCAAACAGGCATGGAGGACGGCCGGGTTATTCCGTACAATTCATCTTGCTACCGCAGGGGAATTACAGATGTCGCCCGGCATACCCGCGTCCCCGGAACACCCGATTCGATCCCGAAGGGTAGGGGATCATCATTTATTTAACCAATATCGGTATGATAAGAAAATCCTATTTCAAATTCGCAGCTCTCCTGAGCATGTGTATCACTGCCGCCTGCAGCGACGACGACCCCGGAAAAGAAGGGGGGGGGAAATCTGAGGTAAAGGTCCCCGAAAATGCGATCGATCTCTCCGCCGCCGGAACCGCAAACTGCTACATCGTAAAACCGGGCGGCACGGTCGTGTTCGACGCGCAGTACAAAGGCAACTCCACGACCGAAAGCATCGGCAATCCCGTCACTGCCGAACTCGTCTGGCAAGACGCCAAAAATCTGATTCAGGACATCTATTACGTCTCCAAGGAGAAAAAAATCGTCGCCGTGACCGCTCCGGGCACAAGCGGCAACGCCGTCGTCGCGGCCTGCGGCGCCGACGGAGAGATACTCTGGAGCTGGCACCTGTGGATCGCCGACTACGATCCCGCCGCATCGCTCTACACCACCCCGGCCAACGCTTCGGGCACGACATGGACCTTCATGGACCGCAACGTCGGCGCCACGACCAACGCCCCCGACAGCTTCGACTGCCACGGCATGATCTACCAGTGGGGACGCAAAGACCCCTTCACCTCGGCCGGAACGTTCACCATAATCAACGAGGATTACAGCTATCAGGTGGACGGCGAACGCCCCATTTACAACATCCTCAACGAAGAACTTCCCAAAATGCGCACCCGCGCCGAATACCACGGAACGATCGCAAAGTCGCTCCGCAACCCGGCGGTATTCTATGCCATGACTTACAATTTCACCGGAGAAACGGATGAATACGGACAGGAAATCGTGCTGAACGACTACCGGACCAAAGACTGGACCGACGTTTCGAACGACGATTACTGGGGCGGCGTATCGGGCAAGAAAACCATCTACGACCCCTGTCCCGTCGGCTACAAGGTGCCGACCTGCGACAAGGACGGAAATACGCCCTATGCGTGGCTGGTTTACGCCGACATGACGTGGGACGACACCAACCACGGCGCCACGCAGAACGGCCAGTGGTTCCCCGCCGCCGGCACGCGCGTCTACGCATCGGGCGGACTCGACCATCAGGAGCTGAACCCCTACGGCGGCATGTGGATCGGCACCGCGGGAAAAGCCAGCGCCAACATCGAGGAATACCCCGAACTCTACGGCCAGTACATGTTCATCGTCAACGGCAAACGGACCTTTAAAGTGAGCAAGGACGCCCGTTCGCAAGGCATGTCGATGCGCTGCGTAAAAGAGTAAAAACCCTTTCTGAACACGATACGGACCGTTTCTGCCCGAAACGGTCCGTGTTTTTTCAGGGGCAAGACGTTCAGAGACAGCCGAATATGGAAGGCCGAATAACTTAACATAATATTTACTACATGTACGTCGTTAGTTAGTCGAAGAATCAGAAGTTGAAATTATTAATTTTATGACGACGCAACATGCAAATCAAGATCTCGAAGACGCTCGAGGCTATCATAGCCCGGGCGGCATTTAATACGACCAAGGCCGGTCTCGACCACTCGCTCAAAGACTTTCTCACGCTGGAACTGCTCCGCGAGGAGGGATCGCTCGCCTACCAGCTTTTATCCTCCCGTCTCAAGGACTGGGAGCTCTACCAGATACGCCTGCGCATCGAACGCGAAATGCTCGCCGGGCAGCAGAGCACGACCCAATCCCCAGAAGAGTTCTACCGCGCCTTCACCGAAGAGCTGCGGGCCTGTTCGGGCGCCGCACGGAGCGTTTCGACGGCCCACGCGCTGCGGGCCATCGTCGGCGACCGCACGACGGCAACTTCGCGCATACTGGAAATGTACGGCGTAACGGGTACGGTGGTGGACGAAGACCTCAAGAAGTTCGCCGTGGGCGACGACTTCCGCACCGAAATTCAGGTGCACATGCTCGACTTCAACGAAGAGAACAAACCCGAAGAGAAAACCTCGTCACACCTGCTCGACAAATTCGGCGTGAACCTCACGCGCATGGCCCGCGAGGGCAAAATCGACCCCGTCGTGGGGCGCGAGCAGGAGATCGAGCGCGTAGTCCAGATACTCTCGCGCCGCAAGAAGAACAATCCGATCCTGATCGGCGAAGCGGGCGTGGGCAAGAGCGCCATCGTCGAGGGACTGGCCCTGCGCATCGCAAGCGGCGAAGTGCCCTACACCATCGCCGACAAGACGCTCTTCTCGCTCGACGTCTCGTCGCTGGTGGCCGGCACGAAATTCCGCGGCGAATTCGAGGAGCGCATGCAGCAGCTGCTCGACGAACTGCGCAAGGCGAAGGATACGATCATCTTCATCGACGAGATCCACACCATCGTGGGCGCAGGTTCGACGCAGGGCAGTCTCGACACGGCCAACATCCTCAAGCCGGCGCTGGCGCGCGGCGAGCTGCAGACCATCGGTGCCACCACGCTCGACGAGTACCGCGAGAACATCGAGAGCGATTCGGCCCTCGAACGCCGCTTCCAGAAGGTCGTGGTGGAGCCTACCACGCCCGACCAGACGCTCCAGATCCTGCGCAACATCGCGCCCCACTACGAACGCCATCACAAGGTGCGTTATACGGAAGAGGCCCTGCAGGCGTGCGTGACCCTCACGGGCCGCTACATCACCGACCGCTTCTTCCCCGACAAGGCCATCGACGTCATGGACGAAGCGGGCTCGCGCATACACCTGCAGTCGGCACGCGAACCGGCCGAGCTGCGCGAAATGGAGACGGCGCTCACCGACGCGCAGCGCGAACGCCGCGAAGCGGTCGAAGCGCTGGTCTACGAAAAAGCCGCCTCGGCGCGGATGCGCGAAATCGCGCTCCGCTCCAAACTGGGCGAAACCCGTGCCGAATGGCAGCGGTCGCTGGAGACCAACCCCGTAGAGGTCACTGCGGAACACATCCAGCAGGTCATCACCTCGATCACGGGTATTCCCGCCGAACGGATATCGGGCGGCGAGATGACGCGCCTGCAGATGCTCTACGACCACCTCGCACGCCGCGTGGTGGGACAGCAGGAGGCCGTGGAGAAGATCGCCCGCACGATCCGCCGCTCGCGCGCCGGACTCAAGGACGAAAACCGTCCGATCGGCGTCTTCCTCTTCGTGGGTCCCACGGGCGTGGGCAAGACCCTGCTGGCCAAGGAGGTCTCGAAGTGGCTGTTCGACGAGCACCGGGGGCTGATCCGCATCGACATGAGCGAATACGGCGAGAAGCACAACGTCGCACGTCTGATCGGCTCCCCTCCGGGATACGTCGGTTACGGCGAGGGCGGCCAGCTCACCGAAGCGGTCCGCCGCCAGCCCTACTCCGTGGTGCTGTTCGACGAGATCGAGAAGGCGCACCCCGAAGTCTTCAACTCCATGCTGCAGATCTTCGACGAGGGACACCTCACCGACGGTTCGGGCCGCAAGGTGGACTTCCGCAACACGATCATCATCATGACCTCGAACGTCGGGTCGCGCAACGTGGTCCAGAAATCGGTGCAGGTGGGTTACAGCACCGTCTCGAAGAGCGCCACGGCGGTCACCGCCCCCCAGTGCGAGTACCGCAAGGCCCTCGAACAGACCTTTGCGCCGGAGTTCCTCAACCGCATCGACGACATCGTGCTGTTCCGCACGCTGGAGATCTCCGACGTGGAGCGGATCATCGAGCTGGAGCTGCAGGGACTCTTCGAGCGCACGCGCCGGCTGGGCTACAAGGTGAAGATCACCGACGGAGCCAAACGCCGTCTGGCAGCCATGGGCTACGAATCGCGCTACGGCGTACGTTCGCTCAAGCGCACGCTGATGGACAACGTCGAGGAGCCGCTCTCCGGCCTGATCATCGACGGCAAACTCCACGAAGGCGACACGGTCGTCGTCGAATCGGACAAGTCGCACGGCGTCCGGATACGCGTGGCGTGACAGCCGGTCGATTTTCCGTCTTCCCGTTGCAAGAGACCGGTTTCAGACCGGTCTCTTTTTTCGTTCCGACCATTTTTTTGCGCCATAATTGCCTGAAAGATTATTTTTTAACTAAATTTGTCCCGATTTAATACCGTTTCATAACACCGACATGCGTCAGATGCTCCTGAAAGCCCTTGCGTCAGGGCTTATTATGTCCTTGTTTCCCTTCGCCGCAATATCGGCGCCCGCCGGGCCGTCGCACGCCGACAGCCTGCTCAGGCTTTTAGCGAAAACACACGATGCCGTCAGCCGGGAGCGGATATACGTCCAGCTGGCCGACCTGAGCGGAGACAGCCTCAACCTCGCCGCACCCTATTGGGAAGCGGCGCTCGCCGAAGCGCAGAAAACCGGGGACATCTACGGCTGCAAGGAGGCGCTGGACTTTCTGGTCCGCAAATTCGCAGGCCGGGACGCGCGGCGGGCCGAGAAATACATCGCCCTTGCGGACAGCATTCTTCCGGGACCGCGCCACGCCCTGTTCCGCTCGTCGCTCTACGCCTACTACATCTGGAAGCTGATGAACGACAACAATGCGGTCGAAACGGTAAAACACGAACTGGACAGACTCAAGACCAAAATCCACAACGAACTCTCGCCCGAAGAGCGCATCGAATGGGAATTCCTGACGGGACTCTCCATCGACTTCTCGGCGCTGGCGACCGAGGCCTACGACAACATCGACAAGGCGATCCCCCATGTGGAGCAGGCGTTGGAAAAACTCGAAAAATATCCGTTGGAAGAGCGTCTCCACATGGAACGGATCTGCCGCGACGAGCTTTCAGAACTCTACATGCTCAGCAAAGACAAACGCGCCGAAAAGCAGATCCGACAATGTATCGACCTGCACCGCGCATGGCTGGCGATGGACGACCGCTTCGAACGTCCCCACCGCGACACGACGGGTTACATGATGCGCGCCTACTCGAAGATGCTCTATCTGCGCGAGCTGATCTCCAAAGAGAAGGCCAACGAATATTACGGGAAATGCATGGAGCTGGCCCGCGCCAGAGGCGATCTGGCCGAGATTTACAGCACCAGCGCCCGCTATTACCAGTACATGGGGGAATACGAGCGGGCCGTGGCCTACATCGACTCGGCCGTAACCGTCTACAAGCGCAACGGCACAAAAGCGGATTTCGCCTCCATATACGCAGTGCAGTCGTGGCTCTACGAGAATCTGGGCGACTATAAAAACGCCCTCGAAGCGCTGCGCACATCCAATTCGATCCGCCACGACGACCGCGTGGAAGAGGCGCAGAACAGCCTCGCCGAGATGCAGACCCTGTTCGAAGTGGGGCAGCTGGAGCTTGAAAAATCCCGGCTGGCCAACCGCATGAAATTCATCGCCCTGCTTGCCGGCGGGGTGCTGGTGCTGCTGCTCATCGGCTGGAGCGTCTACCAGTACGTCATGGTCCGGCGGCTGACGCACATCCGGCGGCAGCTCACCGACGCCAACGAAGAGATAACCCGCCAGAGCCGCCGCGCCATGGAGAGCGAAAAGATGAAAACGGCCTTCATCAACTCCATGTGCCACGAAATCCGCACGCCGCTCAACGCCATCAACGGATTTTCGGACCTGCTGCTCGAAGGCAACCACGACGCCGAAGCCCGGCGCGAATTCCGTGAGCAGATATGGAGCAACACGACCGCGCTGACCACCCTGCTGGAAAACATGCTCGAACTGTCGAGTCTGGTCAGCTCCGAAGCGCCCCTGCCGCAGACCGACACCGACATCGGTCTGCTTTGCGCCGAACGGCTGGAATACCAGAAGCGGCAGTCGAACAACCCGCAGGTGGAGTATATTTTCAAGGGGGGGGGTGAAGGTCCCTGCATCATTCCGACCAACGTCTTCTACATGACCCGCGTGATCGACAACCTGCTGCAGAACGCCGCCAAATTCACCGCCGCAGGCTCCGTCACGCTCTCCTGCGAGAAGGATGACAGCAAACGCAGACTACGCATCCGCGTGGCCGACACAGGCATCGGCATCGACCCCGACAAGCGGGAGTGGGTATTCGAACGCTTCGCCAAAGTGGACCCCTTCAAACCGGGTTCGGGCATCGGGCTTTATCTCTGCCGCCTGATCGTCACGCGGCTCGGAGGCGAAATCCGCGTCTGCCCCGAATACCGCGCAGGCTGCTGCATCGATATCGTCCTCCCCTGCTGATGCTTAAATCCGCCCCTTCCGGGCGGATTTTTCGTATCGGACGGGGCTGCGGATTGCAATCCGGAGTTAATTAGCTATCTTTGCATCCTAAATCCGGAACGCAATGTACAGTTTCTCGACTTATAAAGATCAATACAAGTCCAATCTGAAACTGGCCCTGCCCGTCGTACTGACGCAGCTGGGCCAGATTCTCACGCAGGTAGCCGACAACCTGATGGTCGGCCGCTACGGCGGCGACGACCCCGTGCCGCTGGCCGCCGTGTCGTTCGGCGGCTCGGTATTCTTCATCCTCTTCATCGCCGCCATCGGCATCGCGCTGGGCATGACGCCCCTCGTGGGCGAGCTTTACGCGCAGGGCGACCGGGAGAAGTCGGCGGGGCTGCTGCAGAACGGCATCCTGTTCTACACGCTGCTGGGATTCGCAATGGCGGTCGTCCAATACTCCGTCATCCCGCTCATGTACCGCCTCGGCCAGCCCGTCGACGTGGTCGATGCGGCCATCCCCTACTACCGGATGCTGGTTTTCAGCATGCCGTTCGTGATGCTTTTCTTCGCCTTCAAGCAGTTCCTCGAAGGCGTGGGCAACACCAAAGTCGAGATGGTCGTGACGATCGTCGCCAATCTGGCCAACATAGGCTTCAACTGGGTCTTCATCTACGGACGCTTCTCGCTTCCCGAAATGGGCGCCGAGGGCGCGGGTCTGGGCACGCTGCTGTCACGCATCATCGCCCCGATCCTGATGGTCGGCTACTTCTACAGCCGCGAGCGCTACCGCGGCTACCTCGACGGATTCTCGCCCCGCAACTACTCGTGGGCCACGGTGAAAAAACTGCTGCACATGGGACTTCCGATCTCGATGCAGATGTTTCTCGAAGCTTCGGCGTTCGTCGGCACCGGCATCATGATGGGCTGGTTCAACAAGGAGACCATGAGCGCCAACCAGATCGCCGTCACCATCGGCAACTGCGCCTTCATGATCGTCATGTCGATCGGCGCCGCCACCACCATCCGCGTGTCGCACTGCTACGGCGCCCGCAACATCGGCGAGTTGTCGCTGGCGGCCAAGGCGTCGTATCATCTGGTGCTGGCGTGGAACGCCTTCGCGGCGCTGGTCTTCATCACCATGCGCAACGTCATTCCGACCTTCTTCACCACCAACGCCGAAGTGATCGCCATCGCTTCGCAGCTGATGGTCTTCGCCGCGCTGTACCAGCTTTCGGACGGCATTCAGAATGTCTCGGTAGGCATCCTGCGCGGCATTCAGGACGTGAAGATCATCATGCCGATCGCCTTCGTCTCCTACTGGCTGCTCAACCTGCCCGTGGGCTACCTGTTCGGCTTCACGCTCGGCATGGGTCCGTCGGGACTTTTCCTCGGTTTCTCGTTCGGTCTGTCGGCCGCCGCTGTGATGATGATCCTCCGCATACGACGCAGCATACGGCGCTTGTACCTCAGCGGCAATTAAAAATTAAAAAATTCAGAATTTTTGCGTATCTTTACGCAAATTATACCCTCCATGGATACCGAAAAACAACATACGAAAGCATTCAAACCCGAAGTAGGCCGCGGCTGCTCTTTCTGCAACTGCGGTTCGGAGTGCGAAGCCAAACTCTGCGACGGATGTTTCAAACTCCACGAGACCGCATGGCTCGAAGAGTACCCCGAAAACCTTCCGACCGACATCGTCGAAGTGCGTTTCAAGAACACCCGCCGCGCGTTCTACCAGAATGTCAACAACCTGCCGCTCAAGCGGGGCGACATCGTGGCGGTCGAAGCTTCGCCCGGCCACGACATCGGCATCGTCTCGCTCACGGGCGATCTGGTGGCGCGCCAGATGCGCCGCACGGGATTCAACCCCTTCAACGGCGAATTCAAGAAGATATACCGCAAAGCCAAGCCCTACGACATCGAGAAGTGGCAGGAAGCCATCGAACTGGAGCACGAAACGATGATCGCGTCGCGCCAGATCGCGGCCGACATGGGACTCAACATGAAGATCGGCGACGTGGAGTATCAGGGCGACAAGATCAAGGCCATTTTCTACTATATCGCCGACGAGCGCGTGGACTTCCGCGAACTGATCAAGGTCTTCGCCGAACGGTTCCACATACGTATCGAGATGAAGCAGATCGGCGCGCGGCAGGAGGCGGGACGCATCGGCGGGCTGGGCGCCTGCGGACGCGAGTTGTGCTGCGCATCGTGGATGTCGAGTTTTTCGAGCGTCACGACCGGCGCCGCCCGCGTACAGGAAATTTCGCTCAATCCCCAGAAGCTCGCCGGACAGTGCTCGAAGCTCAAGTGCTGCATGATGTACGAGTACGACACCTACGTCGACGCCCGCAAGGAGTTCCCGCGTCTGCGCGAACCGCTGCAGGCCATGGACGGCGAATACTATCTGGTCAAGAACGACATTCTGGCCGGCACGATGACCTTCTCGTCGAGCAAGGATGCGATGGTCAACGTCACCACGCTCTCCATCGCGCGCGTCAGGGAGATCGTCTCGCTGAACCGCGCCGGCAAGAAGGTAGACCGGCTGCAAGCTGCCGAGGACATCGCCCCGGCGGCAGAAGAGCCGACCTACCGTTCGGAGGAGGACAGCATCACCCGCTTCGATCAGGCCAAGCGCCGCAGCAAGCGGAGCCGCGGCAAAGGAAGCCGGCAGAACGGACAGGATTCACAGGAAGCGGGACAGCAGGCCGCAGGCCGGCAGGAACAGCCCGATCAGCAGGGCCGGCAACAGGAACGCCGCCCGCGGCGCAACGACCGTCCCCGCAACGGCGAAGGCCGCAACAACGAGGGCCGCAACGGAAATCCGGACCGCCGCAGCAACGGCGAACGCCGTGACGGAGAGAACCGCGAAAACCGCAACGCCAACAACGGAGGCCGCAGAGGCAGCGCCGGCAGCGAAAACCGGAACGGCGAAAACGGCGACACCCGCAACGGCAACAACAACGAAGCCCGCAACGGCACTACGAACAACGGCAACGGCGCCGAACGCCGCGAAGGCAGCAGCCGCGGCCGGAACAACAACCGCAACCGCCGCCGTCCGAACAACGACCGTCCGCGCGGCGAAGGCGGCAGCAACGGAAACGGCAATAACGGCGGCAACGGCGCAAACGAATAACGGTGCAACGGACGGCAGGTGACATAACGGCACGCTGCGGAGCCGTATCCCCATATAGGGCAGACCAAGGCGGACCGGATCGCACGACCGCCGGTCCGTACGGGACAGGGACCGGCAGGCAAGACCGCGCGACCGCCGGTCCCTACGGAACACCCCCCGGCGCAGACGGCCGCGCGCCCCTCCCGATCGAGAGGCGGAAACGCTCCGACGCGGATATTGCGGCCGTAAAATTCGCCGGAGCGGCAATGCGCCCGCCGGGTTCCGTACGCGCAAAAATACTCCACACGGTATCCGCCCTGCTCGATGCAGAAGCGATGCGGCCGATGCGTGCGGCATGCCGCACGGCGCTCGCCGCCGCGGCATTTCTCGCCGCAGGCTGCGTGTCGCCCCACGGAGCCGTTGCGACCGACGTCAACTCGGCGTCGTGGCGCGATTCCGCCCCTATCACCCTCGCCAACGCCGACACGACGACGCTCCGCGACATCGCCCTGTTCCTGCGCTGCAACGACCGGTTCGCGGAAGACACGCTGACCGTCCGCATCCGAGTGCGCACGCCGGACTCGCTCCAACACGAAGAACCGTTCGTGATGGTCATTCCCCCGGCACATACTCCGGCCGCGATCTCGCGCGAGGCCGACATCCCTTACCGCCGCCGCGTGCTTTTCGACCGGACGGGCGACTACCACCTGACAATCACCCCCTGCCGCCCCGTCGAAGGCGTCGAAGCGGTAGGCATCCATATCGCAAAAAGCCAATAGAGACAATGGGCAAAGATAAACTCCGCAGATTCCGCGAGAATCTGACTTTCGACTGTTTCGTACAACCCGAATTCGACGAGGTATTCCACTGCGACCATCCCCTCAAGGGGCGCTGGCGCAGCGACTTTTTCCACAACGACAACCCCATCGTACTGGAGCTGGGCTGCGGCAAGGGCGAGTACACCGTGGCGCTGGCCGAACACGACCCATCGCGCAACTATATCGGCATCGACATCAAGGGCGCCCGCATGTGGCGCGGCGCGAAGAGCGTCACCGAGCGGAAGATCGCCAATGCGGGCTTCCTGCGCACGCGCGTGGAGTTCATCAACGGCCTGTTCGCCGAAAACGAGGTGGACGAAATCTGGATCACCTTTCCCGATCCGCAGCTCAAAAGCCGCCGGGCCAAGAAGCGTCTCACCTCGCCGCTGTTCCTCGAATACTACGCCCGGCTGTTGAAACCCGCGGGATGGATCAATCTCAAGACCGACTCGAAACACCTGTTCGCCTACACCAACGAGGTCGTTCGCCGCTACTCCCTTCCCTGCGAGGTTTCAAACCCCGACATCTACGGTTCGGGGTATGCCGACGAGGTGCTTTCGGTCAAAACGGCTTACGAGAAACGTTTTCTCGAAATGGGTCTTCCGATCACCTACACCCGTTTTTCGCTGGCCGGACGGCACGAATTCCCGTGGTTCGACTGGGAGGAGGACGAAAAGGAGGAAAAGGACAACGAACAGGAGCGCCGGATACACTGACCCGTTTTCAGCCTGACGGCCCGCCTATCTTTCATACAGCCGCTCTTTTCTTAATTAAATATAGGTAAAGAACTTTTTCGCATCAATCTACTAATTTTTTAGATGTAAAATTTGCATATCTAAAAAATTAGTAGTAAACTTGCATAGGAACTGAAAAAAGCGCTTTTTACCATGGAGAAAAAATCAACGGAACTCACACGCGGCGAAGAGGAGATCATGCAGATACTCTGGCGTCTGGGGGATGCGGTGGTCAATGAGATCATCGCCCAGACCGAGGAGCCGCGGCCCAAGTACACGACCGTCGCCACCTTCCTCAAGATTCTGGAAAACAAAGGTTTCGTGGGACATACACCCGAAGGCAAAAGCCACCGCTACTACCCGCTCGTCGGCCGCGAGCAGTACGCGCGCGGCGTCATGTCGTCGGTGCTGACCTCCTATTTCGACGGCTCGCTGGCCCGGATGGTGTCGTTTTTCTCGCGGAACGAAGACATTTCGGTCAAGGAGATGGACGAGATTCTCGAAATCATGCGGAACGCAAAAAAATAACGCGCTATGAAACGGCTTCTGCTCTTCCTGATTCTCCTGCTGGGCCACGCGGCCCGCAGCAAAGGGCAGACCTTCGGTCCGCCGCAGGACGGCATGCGGCACGCTGCCGAAACGACTTCCGAGACGAATGAGACACACCGGTGCGGCGGCATTCAGGCCGCGACAATACGACCGTCAAAACACACCGCAGCCGCAACGCAGCTGTTGCCGCTGCAATACATTCCGTCAAAACACACCGCAGCCGTCCCTGCCGCAGCAGCCACCCGATAAACAGCCTGCCGCAGCGACACGCCCGAAAACAGCGTACGCCAACCGACGATAAACGCCCGAAACACAAGCACACGACCAGTCAAATCACTGACAATGAAACCCGCAATCATCTACATGCTCGAAGTGCTCGTCTGCAGCGGAGTCCTGCTGGCGGCCTACGCCATCCTGCTCGAACGCCGGGTAAAATTCCGCTGGTGCCGGCTCTACCTGCTCCTGACGACCTTCGCCGCGGCCCTGATTCCGCTGCTGCGGATTCCCGTATGGCCGGGGCGCATCGTCGCAGCCGTACCCGCCATCTCGCCCGACCTCCCCGTCTGGACGGGCGAAGTGCTTCCCGACGAGGGCGGAGGTTTCACCGTAACGCCCGAAAGTCTCGGTCTGGGGCTTTATCTGCTGGGAGCGGCCCTGATCGCCGGCGTCATGGTATGGCAGGTCATCCGCATCCGCCGGCTGCGGCGCGGCGCCGAAATTTCCCGGACCGGCGACTATACGCTCGTCCGCACACGGCAGGAAATCGCTTCGTTCTCCTTCCTGCGCACCATTTACGTCTGGGACAAAACGCCTGCCGGGGAGCTGGCCGCCATTCTGGCCCACGAGTCGAGCCACATCGCCCACCGCCACTCCATCGAACGCATCCTGATGGAGCTGATGAAGGCCCTTCTATGGTGGAACCCCTTCGCATGGATCGCCGCACGGCGGCTGACCGAGGCTGAAGAGTTCGAGGCCGACAACGACGTGCTGAGCAGCGGTTACGACCGCGCCGAATATATGCAAACCATCTTCAGGCAGCTTTTCGGTTATAGTCCGGAAATAGCCAACGGGCTGCGCAACTCCCTAACTAAAAAACGCTTTAAAATGATGACCATGCAGACAAAAAGCAGGCACGGCCTGCTGCGGCTGGCAGGTACGCTGCCCGCCGTGATGGGATTGTTGTGCGCATTCGGTTTCACCACGCGCGCAGCGGTGATCGTCGCCCCGGCGGCCGCAACCGCAACGACCGAAGAGCCGGCCGACATACGAACCGCGGCCGACGCGATGCAGAAGCAGGATAAGACCTGCACGGCAACGCTCACGGTGGTGGATGAAAAAAGCAAACGCCCCATCGAAGGAGCGCTCGTACAGGTATCGGGCACCAAAAAAGGCACCGTAACCGGGAAAGACGGCCGGGCCGTGATAACGGTCCCCGAAGGCAGTGAACTCAAAATCAGTTATATCGGCTACGAGTCCCGAACCATCGCCGTAAACGACGAAAAACCGGTCGCCGTATCCTTGACACGAAATCCCGAAGCCGGCTTTACCCCCACCGACGACCTGCCCGACGCGCCGCAGGAGCAACAGCAGGAGCAGGTGACCGTCAGCGTCGCCACCTATAAGGACAAAGCCCCGCTCGCCGGTGCGCTGGTCAAGGTCAGCGGCTCGTCGAAAGGTGCGGTCACCAACTCCGCAGGCTTGGCCGAGCTGTGCGTTCCAGCCAATTCGGCTCTCGAAATCAGCTACATAGGATGCAAACCGCATATTGCACAAGTAGGCGACAAGGAGCGTCAGATGTTCATGTTCGACATGCAGGCCGAAACGGCCGGAACACCAGAGACACCCGGCACATCCGAGTCGCTCGCAACAGCGACCGCAACGGACAAACCGCTCTATATCGTCAACGGAATCGAAACGAAGGAGATCGGCAAACTCGATCCCGACCGGATCGAGAGCATGAGTGTCCTCAAGGACAAGGCCGCCACCGCACTCTACGGCGAAAAGGCCCGCAACGGCGTGATAGTCATTACGCTCAAAGGAGCGGATATGGGACCTGCGACGTCCGAAAGCAACGGCAAGGCGGATGACGCCGAACAAACCGCGGCAAACGCCATCGCGATTAAAAACGGCAAAACCGAAAAGGAAGAGGCGTTCCTTGTGACCGAAACGATGCCCCTCTTCCCGACCGACGATCCCGCCGTCCCGTACGGCGACCTCGGCAACTTCCGGGCATGGGTCCAGAAAAACGTGAAGTACCCGGCCGAAGCTTTCGAAAAGGGGATCGGAGGACGTGTCGTGCTGTCGTTCGTCGTCGAGAAAGACGGCTCGGTAAGCGACATCCAAAAACTCCAAGCGCCCGACGCGTCGCTTTGGGAGGAGGCCCGCCGCGTCATCGCCTCTTCGCCCAAATGGAAACCCGGCGAACAGCGCGGGCAGATCGTGCGCGTGAAATATACGCTTCCCGTGGACTTCCGGCTTACGAAAGCGTCCGACACACCGGCCCCGGAATCCGGAAAGTAGTTTTTCAACCGGCTACGACCAAGCAGACCGCGCTGCGCCATAACCCGGATTCCCCAAACCGACCGGCCCGGATTCCCCGAATCAACCGGCTCCACGAATCGGCCGCCCGGCCTGCTTTTCCCAAGCCAAGCTCCCGCGGACCGGCATCCGCTCCTGATTTTCAAGCCCCCCGCCGGCAGTCCTCAGAGATTGCCCCGGCTTTCCCAAGCCTCCGAACCGACCATAAGCGGAAACGGCGTCCACCCTGAGTTCAGTGGACGCCGTTTTTATCGGCCTGCCGGGCCGCCGAATAGCGATACCTGCGAGACCGCCCCGGCCGCTCCGGACTTTTCAGCCCTATCTCCGAACGGCTCTGCGACTCCGCCGCTCCGGATTACTCCCTGCAACAGCGAACGTTATAGCCGTATGCCGCATCGGATTTCGAAGAAGACTGCGGCTGGAGCAGTTTGCCCGTACTGAGCTTTTTCGAAATATAGAAACAGGAGATCGTGTTTCCCGAACGATAGTTGGACCAGTAATGCCCCGTACGGGTCGTAGCGAGACCGGCGAGATTGCCCTTGTCGCGGTTACGGTAACCCGACGTCGGGTACCAGTCCCTCAGATCGCCGAAAATGTAGGTCATGCCGTACTTCTCCCCATCCCATTCCGAGGTTCCGTCCACATAGCGGTCCTGCTCGTCCGCAAAATCGTCCCACGTATCGCGGTCCGGCACCTTATACCCCACGGGGCACGGATCGTAGCAGGTTTTCGCGGTATTCCACAAATCGGCGCGGGGCTTGGCCAGCCAGTCGTAAACTCCGGTCGCACCCTTGTTCGAAAGGAACGAAAGCGGATGCGCCGCGGCGTACTCCAGCGTCGAAACGGCCGCCCCGCTCTCCTGCTTCCAAGCATGCGTATCGGCGAAGGCCGGATTGACGACCGAATTTTCCGCCGCCTGCGCAAAAGCAGTCGCCGAGGTTTCGGTGGCCGTCCCCCCGCAGAACGGGTCCTTGCGGCCCCACTGGTAATAGAGTCCGTAAGCCTCGGCCGATCCGGGCGTCGTGCCGACGGCTCCCAGCGAACGGTCCAGCAATACGCGGCCGTTGGCATAGGTCACCATCCGAGGTTCCGGCGTGAACCAGAGATGCCAGCTCCACACGATCTCCCCCGCGGCATCCGCAAGCGCGATGACGGCATTGCCCTTCGCGGCGCCTGCCGCCGTAAAGAAGATGCGGCCTTTTCCGGCATCGAGCGAAACGGCCGAAATTTCCTGCTCCAGCCCTTTCGTCACCCAAAGCCAGTCGGCTTTCATACCGTCGGCAAGCGCGATCGCGGCATCGTCTCCACTGCCGTTGCCACGCACCGCAGCGTCGAACATATAATCGCCGGCCTCGCTGACGATATAACAGTTGGCGGTTCCGTCCCGACTCAGGTCGATGGCCGTCACCGGCGCCTGCACGGCCGTCAATGTCGGCGTAGTCGCACTCCACGGCTTGCCGTTGCGGTCGGTGACGGTCAGCGTCACGGCCGTTTCCGACGGAGTTGCGGACGCCGTAACATCGAGCGCGCCCGCGTAGGCATCCCCCTCGCGCCCGGCGGAGACGACAACCGTCCAGCCGGAGAGGGCCTCATCAGGCTCGGCGGCGAAAGTCAGCCCCTCCAGATCGTCGCCCGTCACCGTGAAGGCGAGCCGCTTCTGCTCCCCGACCGTAAATTCGACGGGATTCTCCCCGGCGAACGAGATTTTCAGTTCGACCGGTTTCTGTTCCGGTTCGTTGTCGTTACAGCCCGATGCAAACAGGGCCAGCAAACATCCTAAGATCAGTTTTTTCATCTTTTATCCGTTTTTGGTTGAACACTGTTCCGTTCCGGCGGACCGCAAAGATGAAAAGGCACACTCCGACGCACACGCAACAAAGCGCGCGCAGTCCGGCATCCGAGGTTGTTTTCGACACACTCAATACGTTCGGTTGAAAATGACCCAAGACCTGCTCCATTCACCGTAGAAGCGAAATCCGTATAATCGCGACGGCAGGTCTTCTGACTCGCCCTTCTCTCCGGCGCCTTCCCGGTCCGCGGAGGACCAGTGGCCAAGAATGCCGGAAAATAACTTTCAATCAAGAAAGCCGGGCACACAGCAACGGGAATTGTTACCGATTCTCACGGTATTCCCTTTTAATTCCCGGCGACCGCAAAGGGACCGGGAAACCGTAGCGAAGACAAAGGTAGCACAATCCCTCAAATAAACAAAAAAAACTGCAGCCGGAATTCAGGCTGCGGCACAAATCCCCTCCGTACCGTCAGCCGCCGGGTCCGAGCGGCGCCATGATCCGCCGGACCTGTCCGGTGTTGTCCATCACGCCGCAGCGGAGTCCGGCACGCGGTTGTCGGCCGGCGGGTCCGAATCAGGGCCGCGCCCTGCGCACGGTCGAATGCCTTCGGCACGCAACCGCCCCCGATCACCGGCATCGAGACCTGCGCCAGCCCCAAGCCGTCGCCGATCATATAAATCAGCGTCACGGCCCCCTTCGGCGGTTTTTCCGCATCCGCACACGCCGCAGTCAGCAGGCAAAGCGCAAAAAACAAAACCCCTTTCCTTATATCGGCAGCGAAAACAGCTGGAATTTGCCGACTTTTTACTACATTTACACCACTTTAACCACCTTGCAACATGGATGTAAAGATCGCCCCCGACTGGAAAGAGCTGCTCGCTCCCGAATTCGAAAAACCCTACTTCACCGACCTCACGCAGTTCGTACGGCAGGAATACGCCACGCGGCGCATCTATCCGCGCGGCAGCAACATCTTCCGCGCCTTCGACAAATGCCCGTTCGACAAGCTGAAAGTGGTCATCATCGGTCAGGACCCCTACCACGGTCCCGGACAGGCCAACGGACTCTGCTTCTCGGTAGGCGACGGCGTGCCGTTCCCGCCCTCGCTGCAGAATATCTTCAAGGAGGTCGCCGACGACACCGGAACACCCCCTCCCGCGACGGGCAACCTCGACCGCTGGGCCGAGCAGGGCGTACTGCTGCTGAACGCCGTGCTGACCGTCCGCGCACACGAAGCGGCGTCGCACGCAGGCCGCGGCTGGGAAACCTTCACCGACGCCGTGGTACGCACGATCTCCGAACGCAAACAGGGCATCGTCTACATGCTTTGGGGCAGTTACGCCCAGAAGAAAGGCGCCATCGCCGATCCGCAGCGGAACTTCATTCTCAAGGCCGTACACCCGTCGCCGCTCTCGGTCTACCGCGGATTCTTCGGTTGCCGCCACTTCTCGCGCGCCAACGAATATCTCCGCAGCATCGGCAAGGAGCCGATCGTGTGGTAACAATTAGGAGTTAAAAATTAAGAATTGATACTGCCGGCTGCCGGCCTTGCTTTTCCGGCCCTGTTGTATCGGCCGGAAACGTCCGCCACCGCAGGCGGCGCGGGGACTTCGGCCTGCGCAAATCCGGGATCGCCTGACTACGGCCTGCCCCGGAACAAGGCCGGAGTAGCGCCTGTACACGGCCCGGCAATCAGGCATATACGACAACCGGAGCCGCAAAACGGTTATCCGACCAAACAATACAGAAATAAAACCTCACGCAGCGCATAAGTCCGCTCCGGAAATATGAGAACACAAACAGCTACCAATTCCTTTCGGGCATGGATGCTCGCGGCGCGGCCCAAGACGCTGACGGGAGCCGCCGTGCCGGTAATGCTGGGGTGCGCCTCGGCCGCTTCGGCAGGCAGTTTCGACCTGCTGCCCGCGATGTTATGCCTGCTGTTCGCCTTCCTGATGCAGATCGACGCCAACCTCATCAATGACCTCTGGGATTACCTCAAAGGCTCCGACGGCAAAGACCGGCTGGGCCCCGAACGGGCCTGCGCGCAGGGCTGGATCACGCCCCGCGCCATGCGTCGCGGAATCGCCCTGACGACCGCGGCCGCCTGCATCACGGGCTGCGGACTGCTCTTTTACGGGGGCTTGTGGCTGATCGCCGTCGGCGCGTTATGCGTCGCATTCGCATTTCTCTACACGGCCGGCCCCTACCCGCTGGCCTACCACGGCTGGGGCGACCTGCTGGTGCTGGTCTTCTTCGGATTCGTCCCCGTCGGCTGTACCAGTTACGTTCTCAGCGGCGGCTGGACATGGCAGACGGGCGTCGTTTCGGCGGCCTGCGGGCTGGCGATCGACACCCTGCTGACGGTCAACAACTACCGCGACCGCGAACAGGACGCCCGCAGCAGCAAACGCACGCTGGTCGTCCGGCTGGGCGCACGGGCCGGCAGCAGGCTTTATCTGGCACTGGGATTCGCAGCCGCCCTGCTCTGTCTTGCATTATTTTACGACGGCCGCATAGGAGCGGCGCTGCTTCCCCTGCTCTACCTCGTACCGCACACGGCGACATGGCGGCGCATGGTGCGAATCGGCCGCGGCCGGGAGCTGAACGCCATTCTGGGCGCCACGTCGCGCAACATCCTGCTCTTCGGAATACTGCTCTCGATCGGGCTGCTGCTCTAAATTATCAACGAAAAATTTGGATACTTAATTTTTCGCCTTATATTTGCAGTGTATTACAATACTAATACACTAAATCCACCTAATGAATGATTACCCTCCAAAACGTCACATTCAGCTACAATCGCCGTAAAAAGATCTTTTCAGATCTGTCCCTCACACTCAAGGCTGGGCATATCCACGGCCTGTTGGGATGCAACGGCATCGGCAAAAGCACCTTGCTGCACCTGATCTGCGGATTGCTAACGCCCGACGCCGGCGATATCTCGGTCGATAGCTTCCCACCCCAGCAACGTCTTCCCCGGATGTTTTCCAACTTACTGTTCGTTCCCGAAGAAATCAGCCTGCCTGACATCCCATTCCAGCGCTTCGCAACCCTCACGGGTGCCTTTTATCCCGGCTATTCGTCCTCAACATTCACAAGTCACTGCTCCGCATTGCAAATCGACGCATCGCTCAGACCCCGCAGAATGTCGATGGGCGAACGCAAAAAAGCCTACATCGCCTTCGCATTGGCCTGCAACGCCGATATACTGCTGCTGGATGAACCGACGAACGGACTGGATATTCCCTCGAAAACAACCCTGCGACGCCTGCTGGCCGCCTATGCGGACGAAAAACGGACGATCCTGATCTCGACGCATCAGGTTCGGGAAGTCGAAAATCTGATCGACAACATCATAATCCTCGACGAGCAGGGTCTCGCACTTGCGGCAACGACCGAAGAACTCACTCGCAGCCTGACCTTCGGCTCCTTGTCCCCGGCAGCAAAAGCCATTTACTGCGAATCTTCGCTTACAGGCGAAGAGGGAATCGCTGTCAATACCACCGACACGGAGAGCCGCCTCGACCTCGAACTGCTTTTCGCCGCCGTCAGCCGCGACCGCACTGCAATCCCCGCAATCCTCAACGCTAACCACAACCGCCATGAATAATACCTTCTCTCTGCATCGCATCTTTTTGTATGCCCGCAAACATTATACGGAAAACGGCCGGCATTATCTCTACATCCTGCTGACATTTCTACTCCTGCTGTCAGTCGCCGCATGGTATTTCGAACCATGGCGTGAAAAATCGACAGAATTCACACTTCCCCCGCTCCTTCTCATGCTCGTCTTCATTTGTCTCATCACCCGAATCAGTTGTCGCAGTCATTATGAACGTCAGGAAATGCCTGTCTCCTATACGCAGCCTATCACGACAGCTGAAAAATATCTTTTTATCTGGTTCAATTCAACAATCGTTGCAGTCGCGCTTTTCGCCGCTATTCTCTGGCCCGTCCTCCGCATTTCAAATGCAAAGGAAAACATCCTGATGCTCATGCCCTATCAAACATGGCTGACGATTTTCACCATACAAGCCGGATGGCTGCTTTCCTGCTGTTGGATCAAAGGAAATCCGCTGAAAGCCTTTCTGCCGCTTACCGGAACATTTCTCCTTTACCATATAATCCATATCAGGAATTTAGGATCATTAATCGGAGGTTATGTCAGGCTCCCCTTTTCCTTGATGAATTACGCACTGCACTCCAATACAGCAGGGCTGGATATTCAGCTTTCGGAACAATTATCCGAGAGCAGCGCCTATACCATTATTTTCGGATTCTGGACGCTTGTGGCATGGCTGGTGGCGTATTTCAAATTCAGGGAACGGACCCTAAAATAAATCGTCTCATGCAATTCAACGACACCCAGCCTATCTGGCTCCAAATTTACGACTACGCCTGCCGGGCAATCCTCGCAGGACGATGGACCGAACAGGCGCGCATCCCCTCCGTGCGAGAATTAGCCGTCACCTTGGAGGTAAACCCCAATACCGTGATGCGGGCCTACGACAAACTCGAAACCGACGGAGTGATCGTCACGCGCCGCGGTATGGGTTTTTTCGTAACGGAGGGAGCGCAGGCACGGACGCTCACAGCGCAACGCAATCAGTTCATCCGAGTCGAGCTACACGCCCTCTTCGTCCGGATGGAGGAACTGGATATAGACATGAGCGATTTGCAACGCCAGCACGAAAACTATTTAAACCAGAAAAACCATGAAAACAAGCAATAAGATTTTATTAACGGCATTTTCGGTATATCTGCTCCTCACCGCTGCCAGTCTGATTGGATTCAAACGTAATTACAACAGTATAAAAGAAGAAGCGACCTCGCTACTCAGGCAATTGGAACAACATCGCATCCATACACTCGTCAACACGGGCGAGCGATACATATCCGTCAGAAAAACCAAAGGTCCCAGACAGTTTATCGGTTGGTGGGAGCCGTTCGATCCGAAAAGCATACGTATCAGCAACGACACGCTCTACATCGACAACAGATGGGTTTACGTATACCTGCCCTATCTGGAAACCTACCTAAAAAACGGGCAGCCGGTTCCTATAGAGAAGGAACATGACGACAAATAAGAAAATCCCGGTCTTGCAGGACCGGGATTTTACTTATCAGTCGTCCGGGCATCAGCCCAGATACGATTTCAGCAGTTTGCTGCGCGACGAGTGGCGCAGGCGGCGGATCGCCTTCTCCTTGATCTGGCGCACGCGCTCGCGCGTCAGGTCGAACTTCTCACCGATCTCTTCGAGGGTCATCTCCGAAGTGCCGATGCCGAAGAAGTACTTGATGATGTCGCGTTCGCGGTCCGTGAGGGTTTCCAACGCGCGGTCCACCTCGGTCGAAAGCGACTCGTTGATCAGTCCGCGGTCGGCGTTGGGCGAATCGGGATTGACCAGCACGTCCAGCAGCGAGTTGTCCTCGCCGTCGGCGAACGGGGCGTCCACCGAGACATGGCGGCCTGCCACGCGCAGCGTGTCGGTGACCTTCTCCTTGGGAAGCTCCAGCTCCGTAGCCAGCTCTTCGGGCGACGGCGTGCGCTCGTGCTCCTGCTCGAAGCGTGCGAACGCCTTGTTGATCTTGTTGAGCGAACCCACCTGATTGAGCGGCAGACGCACGATGCGCGACTGTTCGGCCAATGCCTGCAGGATCGACTGACGGATCCACCACACGGCGTACGAGATGAACTTGAAACCGCGGGTCTCGTCGAATTTCTCGGCGGCCTTGATCAGACCGAGGTTGCCTTCGTTGATCAGGTCCGGGAGGCTGAGTCCCTGATTCTGATATTGTTTGGCGACGGAAACTACGAAACGCAGGTTGGCTTTGGTCAGCTTTTCGAGGGCTTCCTGATCTCCTTTCTTAATCCGTTGGGCGAGTTCCACCTCCTCTTCGACCGTGATAAGCTCCTCCTTGCCGATTTCCTGCAAGTATTTGTCCAACGAAGCGCTCTCGCGGTTGGTGATGGATTTTGTAATCTTTAATTGACGCATATATCTATTAACCTTCCTAAATAAAATTCAACATTACAACCCGCCCGGACCGCACTACTCCACGAGCGTGTAGCTCGCAGCGCGGCCGTTGGGATAAATACCGTCGATCGAACGGACCTTCTCGTCCATACGCTGCATGTCCGCAACCGAATAGACCGGACGATCGTTGATATGGGTAATCACAAATCCCTGTTTGACACGGGCACGGGCCAGAATTCCGTCGGCCTTGATCCCGACCACCTGCACGCCGCCCCTGATATCGAGCTCACGGCAGAGTTTGGTGCCCGCATCGGCGAACTTACCGCCGAGAACCTCGACGACATCGACATCCTCTTTGGTCATTAATTCCGTTTTACCTGCTTTATTACGCAAAGTAACCTCGAATTGTTTCACCGCACCGTCTCTTTTTACCGACAATTTAACCTTATCGTTGGGTCGGCGGCGTCCGATCTGCTCGGAAAGGGTTGCATTGTCGTTGATCTTCACCCCGTCGATATCCAGAATCACGTCGCCCTTGCGAATGCCGGCCTCCGAAGCCGAACCGCCCTCGACAACGCCGGCGACATAGGCGCCGCCCAGCTCGGTAATGCCCAGTTCCTTGCCTTCACGGTCGATAAAGTCCTGATCGACAATTGCAAAACGGATGCCGAGCAGTGCGCGCTGCACGATGCCGAACTCCTTGAGGTCCACGACCACCTTGCGCACGATCGATTCGGGAATGGCGAATGAATAACCGATATAGCTGCCCGTCTGCGACTTGATGAGGGTGTTGATGCCCACCAGCTCGCCGTGCGTGTTGACCAGCGCGCCGCCCGAATTGCCGGGATTCACGGCCGCGTCGGTCTGGATAAAGGCCTCGATGCGGAAATCGTTGGGAATGACCCCCAGATTACGCGCCTTGGCGCTCACGATACCCGCGGTAATGGTCGATTGCAGGTCGAACGGCGAACCGATCGCCAGCACCCACTCGCCCAGACGCAGCGCATCGGACGATCCGAAAGCCAGCGTCGGCAGGTCCGAAGCCTCGATCTTCAGCAGCGCGAGGTCCGTGGCCGAGTCCTTGCCGATCAGCTTGGCGTCGAACGAACGGCCGTCGTTGAGTTTCACGCGGAGTTTCGAAGCCCCGTCCACGACGTGGTTGTTAGTCACCACGTAACCGTCGGCCGAGATGATGACGCCCGAACCTCCGGCGCGCTGTTCGCGGAACTGCGGTCCCTCGTCATACCCCTGCGGGATGCCGAAGAACTCCAGAAAGGGATCGTACCCCCGGCGGCGCGGCATCTCGACCTGCTGCACGGCTTCGATATTGACCACGGCCTTCACCGCATTCTCGGCGGCGTATGTCAGGTCGGGGTACTGCTCGGCCTGATACGAGGTGAACTGCGTCCCCAGCGCGGGCGTACGTTCCACCTCGCGCTCGATATATTGTACGGAGCCTTCGCGGCTCCCGGCTACTGCCCATGCCGTAAGTCCGCCCGCGGCGGCCGATACGGCGACTGCTCCTAAAATCAAAAATGCCTTTTTCATAATTCGATAACAAGTGTTTAAATTCAATTAATCAGAGGCAATTTATACCATAAGCTTATCAAGTTTTATTACGATTCGTAGGACAAACGGACGGAAACGTCCGGTTAGTATGCCCGTAGGAACAAAAATCGGGACGTCCGCAGCAGACGTCCCGATTTCGAGTGGCCCGGACCGTTACAATCCGAACTCTTTGCGAATCAGCTCCACGGCGTCGAGCTTCTCCCAGCCGAAGAACTCGATCTCACGCTCCGTTTCGCGGCCGTCCTCCCAAACCTTCACCCGCTCCGTGTAAGGACGGTTGCCGAAGTGACCGTAGGAAGCCGTGGCCTCGAAGATCGGGTTCTTAAGGCCGAAACGGCGGACGATGGCGGCGGGACGCAGGTCGAAAAGCTTGCCGATGCGGCGTGCGATCTCGCCGTCGGTCATGCCCTCCAGCGCGGCGGGACGCGGCGAACGGTAGGTATCGACGTAAATCGACAGCGGCTGCGCGATGCCGATGGCGTACGACAGCTCGACCAGCACTTCGTCGGCAACGCCCGCGGCGACCAGATTCTTGGCGATATGACGGGCGGCGTAGGCCGCCGAGCGGTCCACCTTCGAGGAGTCCTTGCCCGAAAAGGCGCCGCCGCCGTGCGCGCCTCGGCCGCCGTAGGTATCGACGATGATCTTGCGGCCCGTAAGCCCGGTGTCCCCGTGAGGGCCGCCGATCACGAACTTGCCCGTAGGATTGACATGCAGGATGTAGTCGTCGCCGATCAGCCCGGCCAGCTTGTCACCGGCGCGCTCCAGACGCGCCTTGACGCGCGGAATGAGGATCGTGCGCACGTCCTCGCGGATCATAGCCTGCATCCGCTCCTCGGCCTCCTTCTCCGTCAGCCCGTTGCCGGGCAGGATGAACTCGTCGTGCTGGGTCGAAACCACGATGGTATGCACGCGCAGCGGACGGTTGGTCTTCTCGTCGTACTCGATGGTCACCTGCGACTTGGAATCGGGACGCAGGTAGGTCATCACCTCCCCTTCGCGGCGGATGACGGCCAGCTCCTTGAGGATCACGTGCGAGAGGATCAGCGTCGCCGGCATCATCTCGCGGGTCTCGTTGCAGGCATAGCCGAACATGATGCCTTGATCGCCCGCGCCCTGCTCGTCCTCCTCGGCGCGCACGACGCCCTGATTGATGTCCGGCGACTGTTCGTGGATGGCCGACAGGATGCCGCACGAGTTGCAGTCGAACTGGTATTCGCTCTTGGTATAGCCGATGCGGTCGATCACGCGGCGCGCCACGCCCTGTACATCGACATACGCTTCGGAGCGCACCTCGCCCGCCACAACCACCAGTCCCGTGGTGCAAAGCGTCTCGCAGGCGACTTTCGAGTTGGCGTCACGACGCAGGAATTCGTCGAGAATGGCGTCCGAAATCTGATCTGAAACTTTATCGGGGTGTCCTTCGGACACCGATTCCGATGTAAACAAAAAGCCCATTGTTATACATTTAATTATGAGACCGCGCCTCCGGCCGGAGTGCCGGCATGCGGAAAGCCGCTCTCGGTTAATAAAAAAATAAAACGTATAAAATGGGAAAAATTGGCTGTTGGAATAAAAAATAAGCTGTTTTAGCGATTTTTTATTGTGGTTGCAATCAGTCAAATCTTTCCACATTTCCCCGCGTTACAGACGGGAGTGCAAAGATACGAAGGAATTTCGGAATATGCAAAAAACAGTTTGTTTTTGCCTCCGATATGCACTATCTTTGGCCCGGTATTGGATGGGATGCGTCCCGGCAACCCGCAAAATCCGTTTTGCGATTGCGCCCGACTTTCGCTATCTTTATACCCGTCGAATTCAACAAACCGCACATGAAACGATTTTTACTCGCCGCATGCATGCTTCTGGCCGCCGTCGGATTTTCGTCCTGCGAAAACGACGACGACGATCTCTACGACACGCTCACGGGCCGCGTATGGGCCGGAGACCTCGGATTCTATCAGGACGGCTATGCGCTGGACAGCTACGTTTACTTCGGGGCCGACGGCTTCGGAAGCGACGAACTCCGTTACGCCGACAACGGACGCCTGCTCGACACGCTCAACATCCAGTGGGACGCCTACGACGACACGGTCTACATCGACTACGGCCGGGTCGATCTGCCGCGCGAACTGCGCCGGGTCCACATCCGCCGCGGCATGCTGACAGCCGATCTCTACATCGGAGGCCGCTATTACGACCGGATCACGCTCTACATGCAGTAATACAGCAACACCTATTAATATATAGCGCTCCCCGAATCCTTGCGGAAATCCGGGGAGCGTTTGTGTGGAACGGCGGGTGCAATTCCTGCTGCGGGAGGTTCCGGGTTACTCGTCCGTCTCCCGCAAGGCGGCGCGCAGGGCGTTGATGTCACCCATCATCCGCAGGAAGATACGCACGCCGAGGGGCAGTCCGACAATCAGTCCGGCCACGAAGCCGTAAAACACATAGGGCGAAGTCAGGCTTCCCATGTAAAATCCCAGCAAGATCAGCAGCGGCACACCCAGCGCGATACCCGCGCCCACGCCCCAGAGGAAGCAGGTGCGGAACCGGAGTACGGCGGCGCAGGTTTCGCGCACGGTCCTATTTCCCGGCTCGATCCGCGCCAGCAACACCAGCAGCGCAATCTGCCGCGCCAGCATGGCGAAGATAAAGAGCGCCAGCGTCGCCTTGACAGCCGTTCCGGGATCCGCTTCGCCCGTACGAAATAAATTGGCGAAACAAAGCGGCAGCGCCGCCAGCAGAAAGATTCCCAGCCGTATCGTACGCGCCAGCCGCTGCTTGGCCGAGATGATTTTTCCGGCCGAGACCTCCGCCGTCAGCCGGTCTATTTTAGTGTCCGCACACGACAGACGTCCGTCCAGCTCGTGCCATTTGGTTTTCAGTTCGTCGAGTTCCATATTCGGGAAGTTTAATGATTTGCCTGTTCACGCAGTTTCAGCTTGATGCGGTGGAGCTTCGAAGCCACGTTGTTGCGCGTAAGCCCCGTGATCGCGGCGATCTCCTCGTAAGGAAGCTCGTCGAGCCACAGCATCACGAGCGCCTTTTCGAGCGCATCGAGCCGGTTTATCAGCGCATACAGCTCCCGCAGCCGCTCGCCGCGTTCGGAATCTTCGTCGGCTGCGCCCAGCAAGTCGGTCAGCGGCAGCCGGCCCGTATGGCGGCGATTGCGGCGATAGTACGAAATGCAGGTGTTCAGCGCGACGCGGTAGACCCACGACGAGACTTTGGCCCGGCCTTCGAATCCGTCGAACCCCCGCCACAGGTTAATCAGCACCTCCTGATAAAGATCGTCGAAGTCGTCGCTGTCCATGGCATAGAGATAACAGACCTTGCCGACGATGCGGCGATGCTCCCGGACGAAGGTCTCGAATTCATACTGTTTGGTTCGCTGTAGACTCATTGCTGAAACTGTTTTTCCCATTAGACGCCGCCGGAGCCGAAAAGTTGCACGGAGAATAAAAAAATAATACGACGCAACTCATCCGACAAAAAAATCCCCGAAGCGACACTTCGGGGATTTCATCCATTATCGGGTATCGTTATTTTCCAAGCAGCTTCTTGACCTCTTCGACCGGAAGAATCCGTTGCCGAAGAGTCCAAACGTCCCGACTATTTTCCGAGCAGTTTCTTGACCTCTTCGGCTACGGTCTTGCCGTTGTAACCGAACTTCTCGTCGAGAACCGTATAGGGAGCCGAATAGCCGAAGTGATCCAGACCGTGGATCAGACCTTTCTCGCCCACAAGACCCATCAGGTTCACAGGAAGTCCCGACGTCAGGCCATAGCGCACCACGCCCACCGGAAGCACGCTCTCCTGATACGAACGAGGCTGGTCGCGGAAAAGACCCTCGCTCGGTACGTTCACCACACGTACGGCGATACCCTCGGCGGCAAGCAGGCTGGCACCCTCCACGAGCGTCGAGACCTCCGAGCCGGTGGCGACCATCACAACTTCGGGCTTGGCCGAATCAAGCACCACGTAACCGCCCTTGGCGACCTGAGAGGCCTCCTCGCGGCGGCTAGCGCCCAGCGCCGGAAGGCTCTTGATGTTCTGACGCGACAGCACCAGCGCAACGGGACGCTGCTCCTCGACGGCCAGCTTCCACGCCATGACGGTCTCATCGCCGTCGGCCGGGCGCAGCACGACCATCGAACGTTCGTCGTGGTGGTTTCGGAGGTGTTCCATCAGGCGGATCTGGGCTTCATGCTCGATCGGCTGGTGCGTAGGACCGTCCTCGCCAACGCGGAACGAGTCGTGCGTCCAGATATAGATCACATGCAGGCGCATCAGCGCCGAGAGACGCACTGCCGGTTTCATGTAGTCCGAGAAGACGAAGAACGTGCCGCACGCAGGAATCACACCCCCGTGCAGCGCCATGCCGTTGGCCACGCAGGCCATCGTCAGCTCCGAGACTCCCGCCTGAAAGAATTTGCCGCTGAAGTCGCCCTTCGTGAAGGCCTTGGTCTTCTTGAGGAAGCCGTCCGTCTTGTCCGAGTTCGAAAGGTCCGCAGAAGCCACGATCATGTTCTCGATCTTTTCGGCGAAGACGCCCAGCACGGCAGCCGATGCCGCGCGCGTCGCCACGCCGGCCTTCACCTCGATCGACTTGTAGTCGATTTCGGGCAGGCGCCCCGAAAGGAACATATCCAGTTTGCGGGCTAGATCGCCGTGTTCGGCGCGCCACGTCTTCTCGACCTCGGCCTGACGTGCGGCCCATGCGCGAAGCGCTTCGCGGCGCTCGGAGAAGGCTTCGAGGCTCTCGGAGAAAACGGCGAACGGATCGTTCGGATCCCCGCCCAGATTCTTCACCGTGGCGGCGAAGTCGGCACCGGCCGCCGTGAGCGGCTGCCCGTGGGTCGAAACCTTGTCTTCGAAGCTCTCTCCGGAGGGAC